>OGYT01000003.1_pt1 | contig 183435 bp, 156 predicted proteins | sample 1576631 | NCBI WGS metagenome assembly OGYT01 (sample SAMEA3541588, study PRJEB24748) | human gut metagenome | biome: human gut; feature: human-associated habitat; material: faeces | place: China | collected 2012
AGACTGCCGGTATCCGTTCCTTCGGAACAGGGGTACATTTGAACCGTAATATTCAGTCATGGGCGGCTGGGGCATCTGGGAGACAGTGAACGGCGAACAGAAGCTGACAACGGAGTGTATTGAGAATGTGATCATGATGGTGCCGTTTTCTGCCGTAGTGATGTGGACATTCGAAGAAAAGATAGGAAACGGTTGGAAGAAGATCCTGTGGCAAAGCGGGAAGATAGCATTTATCTTTTCGGTGAGCATGGAGATGTTGCAGTTATTGCTCCGTCTAGGTACGTTTCAGCTATCAGACATCTTCTATAATACAGTAGGTGGAATGATTGGCGGATTGATGTATTGTACAGTGATGAAGGCAAGAAAGCATCTGTAAAATTGGATGAAATTGTGATATACTGGGAGCGGTAGCTCCCTACGCTGCTCTGATAATCACACACCTCTCCGTGGTGGGCAGCAGGTAACGATCTTATGATCGGCTGAGATGTGAAGAATTTAGGAGGAGGAACGATTTATGCATGTGTATAAAGAATTAAGTTTTGTCGGCAATAAACCGGAATTGGATAAATTATCGGAAGAGATATATAATGTATTTCCAACAGACTGGATCAAACCTAAAAGTAATCAGATGCTTAAAGATTATATTCTTGCTGATTATATTGGAACGAAAGCCCCTCATGCGGAGGTTTCAATTTATTATGGAAAAGATACATGGCGTGAGGGTTATATTAAGGTTTGTAATATTGTTCCGCTTCAAAAAAGTCAGTTAACAATTGATGAGTATAATCAACTACTGGAATTATTTTATAACGATATAGCCAAGGTGTATGGTGAAACACATGAGGAAATTAAGGTTGTTGGACCATCATCAGGACAATTTGATCCGCTTGATTATATCTCAGAAAAGGCATTAAAAAAATTGACGCTTTTTTGCGATGCAGCAAACAAGTCTACCGGTTCATCACACCCTAGTGACGAGGAACGCTGGTTTGATTTTATATGTCAGACAGTAGATGATAGGAGAACATTTGATTATGATACCTTGTTTAAATTTTTGCAAGATGAGGAGTACTGGGGGAAAAAGGAAAGTGGATTTTTAGGAGTAATTGGATGCTTTGCATGGAGTGAGGAAAATGCGGAGGAACTTGCGTCTGAATACGATAACTATGTTCGGATTCTTCAGTATTATAAAAAAACGAGACTGGGAGAATAAATGAGCGTGTGGGATGTTGCTTTAACAATTATTAATGTGATTCTTGCAATTATTTCAGGCATTGGGGCATATAATTCTGTTAAGTATTTTCGGAAAAGCAAAAATCTTACGATTTTCGCACAAACAAACAAGGCATTAGTAGAAGTTCAAAAGATGCTAATAAAATTGCCGGAAGCACTGTCGTCCTCAAATTCCTCAAGACGAGGGAAAAAAGGACTTAGTTTACATAATGCTTTATGCGATATTGGGCAAGAGCTTAACGTGAATTTGACAGAAATCAATTCGAATATACCAGCAGAATATTCAGGCGAGTTGCGGCAGTTGCAGAACAAAGACGGTTTCAACTTACAAACCTATATTAATTCGTATATTAGTGGTGATGCGGTGAAAGATAACGGAATTGATTCAGAAGATTTCAATTCATGCCAAGCTAAGCTTTTGGAGATACAAGATTACTTGAAAAAAGTGGCTTTGGAGACAGAGGAAAAATTGAAGTAAGAAAAGATACAAGAGCTTATGGTACATTGCTCACAGTATTACATAAAAATATTACAAAAGAAATGAGGTATATATTATGCCAAGAACAAAAGGGAGCAAGAACCGCCCCAAATCCGATATTGTGTCCCAGATCACAGAGAAGCAGGAGTCTATCGCTTCCCTGACTGCTGAGATAGCATCCATCACTGCAAACATTGACACTTTGAAAGCTGACCTGAAAGAGAAGAAGATTGATCTGAAGAAGGCTGAGAAAGAAGTGGCATCCCTGGAAGCGAAGAAGGCAAAGGCGGATGCTAAAGCCGCTGAAGAAGCTAAGAAGGCTGAAGCCGAGAGTGTGGTTAAGAGATTATTAGCCAGCGGGATGAGCGCAGAGGAGATTCTGGAAAAAATGAAATAAACAAGAACCCAAGAAAAAAATAAATGCCGTGTGGACAAACTGAACTCCAGGAGTTCACACGGTATATTTTGAAGGTGGCTATATAGTTTATAACGAAAATAAAAAAGAACAAAATTAAAAGAAATGGAGCGTGAGAAAAATGAATTTATCAAAAATACATCATATTGCAATCATCGTATCCGACTACGAAGCATCAAAGGATTTCTATGTAAACAAACTGGGATTCTCTGTCATCAGAGAAAACTATCGCCCAGAGCGTAAAGACTGGAAGCTGGATCTGCGTGTTAACGAACACACAGAGCTGGAGATTTTTGCAGAAGAAAACCCACCGAAGCGTGTGAACCGCCCGGAGACCTGTGGGCTGCGTCACCTTGCATTTTGTGTGGAGAGCGTGGAGCAGACAGTGAATGAGTTGGCAGAGGTAGGAATTGAATGTGAGCCAATTCGTGTGGATGATTACACCGGCAAGAAGATGACTTTTTTCCATGACCCAGACGGACTGCCGTTGGAGCTGCATGAGTAAAATGAAGAAAACAAGAAAACCAGGCGGTGGCCGGAAGAAGTTGAAGCCAGAGTACGATGCTGGGAAAAATCTGAAAGAGCAGATGGAAAGTGCTGTGGAGCTTTATGATTCTGAGATGTCCCTCCAATCCATTGCAGATGCTCTGAACCTAAACCCTATCAAAGTCCGGAAGCTGCTCATCACGGCCGGAGTGTATGAGTCGGATGTGGCGGAGAAAGTAAAAAACACTTTTGAAGAATACCGTGAAACACGAGACTACAAAACCTCCATACTCACAACATCATCTACTCTTCAACTCTCCAAAGCCTCCGTTACTTCGTACCTGCCATATCAGAAAGGCGTGTACTTCCCAAGTACAGAGAAAGAAAAGATTAGTGTTGGAGCAGAGCGGCAACGGAGATACAGAGCGATGAAGTGGTGGAGGGTTGATCCGACAGAGGAAAACTTCTGGAGCGTGGTTCTGGCCTATGCTGGTGTGAAATTCAAAACTTACTCAGGGCTGTCATTTACTTACGAAATTAAAAAAGGCAGGAATGGCGAGTACACGAAGGAGCTGTGGATCGACAGACGGGAAAAGAGTAAAAGTCTGGCATGGAGTTCTATAGTTTTGGCACTGGGAAATATAAAAGGTGAAGTAGTAGAGAGACCCAAAGCTCTGGGCGATATCCGGGGAGTGACTTACATCTACGGGATGTTCTACCGGTTCGGGCTGATCGATGTGCCAGATGAAGTGAAGGAAAAGATGGGGATCTGAAAAACCGTAAAAAATAGGTTGCTATGTGCAAAAGTCTACGGTAATATGTGCCGTAACTGAGGAAGTGAATCTCAGTTGGGAAGGACGGTAGCATTATAGAAAAATTGAAGGAAATGCTGGAGGAGTATTTGAGGAAAACGGAACCAGAGTATTATCCGCCAGTGGAGAATCTGCTTGATCTGATCTACGAACATTACACGGAGAATAATCCAGTAGAGAAAAACACAGTTGCCGGGAAAACCGCAAAGGTCAAGGAAAAGGAACTGGAAGAGTGGCTGCGTGGCTTGGAAGGTATGAATAGGCTCGTAGATGACTATGTCGGAGATAAAGATTCCCCTCTGGGAGAAGATTATGGACCGGCAGGGAACAGTGTGCTGTGCATGGGAGAAGACTGCTTTTGAGGAAGGTCTGAAAGTCGGGATACGGCTTATGATGGAAGTATATAGTTTGTAACGGAAATAAAATGAACTTCTGGAGTTCAAAAAAGCCCTCGCTGTGTGTGATACACATTGGGGCGCTGGTCAGTTATTATCTTCTGCCCGTATTCTGAGCAATTCCTCTATTTCATTTTTATTCGCCAAGTGCACCGATGCCGGTACAAAGCAATGTTGACGGAGCAAAGTTCGCGGCGTTCATCGATGCGGTCGTGGCAGACAGCATCATGGAGTTGGGGAAGAGAGAAGATGACCTGTCAAAAGCGGGTGTGACCATGTTGGGGAATGTGGATGGAAAGCGCATGTTGGAGCAGATGAGTCCCCAGTTTTTGGAGTTCGTGCTGGATGCGTATCGGAGTTTGAAATACAGAAAATAAAAACGAGAAATGCGTTGATAATTTCTGGGAAATAGGGTATAATGAACTTGATGGAAAATAAAAACGTGAAATCCGTTTTTGGAATGGAGAATGGTACATGAAAATACTTCGTATTACAGCACAAGGGCTTCCGTTGTTTAAGGAAGACATGGATATTTGCTTTTACACTCAGCAGCGTGTGAGTGAAGATGACAGGAATAATCTGTATAATCTGATTGACAACTATTACCTTCATTCTGCATGTGCATTTATTGGAATCAATGCTTCTGGCAAAACCTCTGTGCTGAAAGTCATAAATTTAGCACTGAACATTATAAAGAATGAGCCAATCAATCATGTGGAGGCAAAAACCATTCTTGGAGGGTCAGAGAAAGCTGCGATTCGCACATACTTTTATGATAAGCGCAAATATATCTGCTGTCTTGAAACCGTGATTACAGCGAAAAAGGCAAAGACAGGCGAGTATGTGTATTCAATCTTGTCTGAAAGACTATGGGAAAAGCCGATTGCAGGCGTTAAGTCGAAAAAATATTTGACGGATTTCGATGGAATAGAGCCTGTTGACACACGTGATAGTAATGAAGCTTACCTTTCAGATGATGTCAGCTTTATTATCGCTCATAATAAAAAGGTAAATGACACCGTTGAGGTGTTTAGCCTTCTTTCATATACGAATGTGAATGTTTTGCCTTTTACAGAAGATATTCCGCTGGAAGTAATTACTTTTCTTGATCCGACTATCGAGAAGCTATGTTTTGAGCAGGCGGAAGGAAAAACATTTATTCATCTGAAATTTAGAGATGAAGATGAGATTATCTTGAATAATGCGGTAGATCTTGAGCAGTATTTGTCTTCTGGTACAATTAAGGGCATTATTACATTTTCGATGGTGAAAGAGGTTCTTCAATCTGGAGGATACCTTCTGGTAGATGAAATTGAAAATCATTTTAATAAAGAAATTGTAACGACTCTGATGCGTTTCTTCATGGATAGCCGACTTAACAAGAGAGGCGGAACGCTGATTTTTACAACGCATTATCCGGAACTGCTGGATGAATATGATCGAAATGATGGAATTTGTATCGTAAGAAATCGAAATGGCATTACAGTGGAAAACTTGAGCTATATTCTAAAGCGCAATGACATTAAGAAGAGCGATGCATATCAAAGCGGATTTCTGGAAGGAACAACTCCAGCGTATGAAGCATATATGCGTTTGAAGAAAAATCTGGCCGCTTCAATTAAATAAGGGGGCGGTAGGATGAAGTTAGCACCATATATAGCGTGTGTATGTGAAGGATCAGCAGAAGCTGCAATTATTGATGTTCTAGTGGATAATAATCTTTTGATTTTTACAAGAGAAGATATGCTTGAAGAAAATGTTATTCGCTGCAGGAGTGCTAAGACATTTGAGGAACGCTTCTTACGTAAAGGATTTAAAGATCAGATTTCTGTTATAAGGATTCTTGACTCTCGGAGAGAAGAGTTTAGGCTTAGCAAAGCCTATGAGAAGAAGGTTGATGTGATCAATGTTATTACTGCTCCGGAGATAGAGATGCTGATTATTCATAGCGAAGGAGCTTATGAGCGATTTAAGCGTTCAGGAAAGAAACCGAGTGAATTCTGTAAATCAGATCTTCGTATGCATAATGTGAAATCGTATGATTTTGTAAAAGATTATTTTAGTAATCCACTGACATTAGTTAATGCAATAAAAGAGTACCGTAGAACCGCAAATATTCCTAAAGGTGAATATAGTTTATCAGATCTGTTAAAATAAAGATTTGCCCACTGGTGTACCGTGTAAATCCTACATAGTACGCTGGTGGGCTTCTTTTTTTGCCTCATCCCGCATGAACCACAGACAGCACCCCGGCATGCTCCGAAGTGCAGTTGTGGCTTATGCGGGTTTTTGTGTTATGTGGTCAACGGGTTACAAAATCATACTCCCAATCCGTATAAAATCGCTTTCAATTCCTTTACCATTCGGGTGAGAATCTCCTGCTCAAGTGTGTTGCAGTCCAAAAGCAGACGGTGAATCTCGGAATCGGCAGTGGAAGCCGAGTGTGTCAGACTGTCTACGAGAAGGTCGTCTGCTGATATGCCGAGAAGGTTGGCAACTCTGATTTATTTCGTACCAAAAATCCGATCCCCTGCATCTCCCAGACCTGGGCAGATGTAAGCGTTTTCATTCAGGCAGCGATCGACATGACCGACATAGATCTGGACATCCGGATGTGCCTCATGCAGTCTCTTTAATCCTTCCGGAGCAGCGATGATTGCCATGAATTTGATGTTCTTTCCGCCGCGTGCTTTGATAAAGTCGATTGCCTCCACTGCGGAACCGCCGGTTGCCAGCATCGGGTCGGTGACAACGATGGTACGCAGTTCGATCGGGGTTGGCAGCTTGCAGTAGTATTCGTGCGGCTCATGGGTTATCTCGTCGCGGTAGAGTCCGATGTGACCAACCTTTGCGGACGGAACGAGCGCCAGAATACCATTTACCATACCGAGACCGGCACGTAAGATCGGGACAACGGCAAGTTTTTTACCAGCCAGCATCGGAGTGCTGCAGGTTTCGATCGGAGTTTCTACTTCCTGATCTTCCAGCGGAAGATCGCGAAGCGCTTCATAGCCCATCAGCATCGCAATCTCATCGGTCAGGGAACGGAATTCGTTGGTTCCGGTGTTCTTGTTGCGGAGGAGCGAGATCTTGTGCTGAATCAACGGGTGATCGAGAATTGTTACATTTTTCATATTCATAACCTGCCTTTTCTTGAATTTTGATGATGAACGTTTTTTCGTAACGGTGCATAGCGCAGACCGCTTGCGAATTTTGTGCTATCTTCATGCCGTCATTTCCCAAAATCTGTATACATATGTGAAATGTATCGCCCTGATGGCATATTTTCTTTAATTATACACCGAATTATACAGATTGAACAGTCTGTTTTATGATGTATTTTGTTAAAAAGCATCGGTAAAGTTACTGTTCCTGGGTAGGCACTTTTGGAACTGAAAGTGCCGTAAGAAAACGTGGTGGCAGCAGGAATTTGCCGTATTTAAATGCGAAGCCACGGCAAATTCCGTTACTGGGCACGTATGCGTGAACAGTAACTCGGTAAAAGAGCGGTTTGTCATGAAGTAGTGCAGAGCATTTGTAAAAGAATGCAGGTGCTTTTATATGTTTATTAGAATAAAAAATAATACCAGTATTATATATAAGCAATACTTCTGAAAACAAATCAATAAATCTAACTGGAAATGAGAATAGAATGTGGTAAAATATAAAGTAGTGAATTATTGCACAACAATGAAGGAGGAAGCTTTGCCATTATGAAGACTGTATCGATAGCAGAGGAACTGAAAAACAATTCTTATCCGGGACGCGGAATTATCATTGGACGGACGCCGGACGGAAAGAAGGCGGTTACGGCATACTTTATTATGGGAAGAAGCGAGAACAGCCGCAACCGTGTGTTTGTAGAAGAAGGTGAGGGCATCCGCACACAGGCATTTGATCCGGCGAAGCTGGAAGATCCGAGTCTGATTATCTATGCACCGGTCCGTGTGCTGGGAAATAAAACGATCGTGACCAACGGCGATCAGACTGATACGATTTATGAGGGAATGGATCGCCAGATGACCTTTGAGCAGTCCCTCAGAAGCCGCGAGTTTGAGCCGGATGCGCCGAACTACACACCTCGTATTTCCGGTATCCTGCATATCGAGGATGGCGGTTACAACTATGCGCTGTCGATTCTGAAATCCAACGACGGCAATCCGGATTCCTGCCATCGTTATACATATGCGTATGAGAAGCCGGTTGCAGGCGAGGGACATTTCATCCACACCTATATGCACGACGGCAATCCGCTTCCGAGCTTCGAGGGTGAGCCGAAAAAGATCGAGATTCCGGACAGCCTGGATGAGTTTGTAGCGACACTCTGGGAGAATCTGAACCCGGATAATAAGGTATCTCTGTTTGTGCGCTATATTGATATTGCGACCAGAGAGACACAGACGAAGATCATTAACAAAAATAAGTAGGAACAGACTGGAAAATAGTTAAAAAAGTCAAAAACCGTCTGAAAATGAAAACAGGTCAGAAACAAAATTGTTTATCTCAGTCGAGAAGACTCCCACCTCATCAGGTGGTAAGTAATAGCAAGTTTGTCTCAGTGGGAGTCCATTCTCCGACTGAGATAAACGCTCCGCGAGGATGCGCAGTGATTCTGTAAAGAATATGTCAGCTTCGCTGACCAGAATCACGCGCCAAGTCTCACGGACGTTCGACTTGAAACAGCATTTGAATCATGCGTTTAAATGGGTATACAGGAGGAATGAAGATGAACGAACTTGAGTTAAAATATGGATGCAACCCGAACCAGAAACCGTCCCGCATTTTTATGGCGGACGGCAGTGAGCTTCCGATCAAGGTACTTTGCGGCAAACCGGGATATATCAATTTCCTGGATGCGTTCAATGGCTGGCAGCTGGTAAGAGAACTGAAAGAGGCAACTGGGCTTCCGGCGGCAACTTCTTTTAAACATGTTTCGCCGGCAGGTGCAGCGGTAGGACTTCCGTTAGACGAGACGATGCGTAAGATTTACTGGGTCGATGATATGGGAGACTTATCTCCGCTTGCGTGTGCATATGCCAGAGCACGAGGTGCAGACCGCATGTCTTCCTTCGGCGATTTTATTTCTCTGTCGGATGTCTGCGATGCAGATACGGCGCGCATCATCAAGAGAGAAGTATCGGATGGCGTGATTGCTCCGGGATATACCAAGGAGGCTCTGGAGATTCTGGAATCAAAGAAAAATGGCAAGTACAATGTCATTGAAATCGATCCGGATTATGTACCAGCTCCGGTGGAGCGCAAACAGGTATTTGGCGTGACCTTTGAGCAGGGTAGAAATAATCTGGCAATCAACCGTGAGCTGCTGGAGAATATCGTGACTGAGAATAAAGAGCTGCCGGATAACGCGAAGATCGACATGATCGTATCTTTGATTACCCTGAAATATACACAGTCCAACTCTGTCTGCTACGTGAAGGATGGACAGGCGATCGGTATCGGCGCAGGTCAGCAGTCCCGTGTACATTGTACCCGTCTGGCAGGTCAGAAAGCCGACAACTGGTATCTGCGCCAATCTCCGCAGGTGTTAAATCTTCAGTTTGTGGATGGAATCAAGCGTGCAGACCGCGACAATGCGATCGATGTTTATATCGGAGAAGAATATATGGATGTGCTGGAAGAGGGCGCATGGCAGAAAATTTTCAAGGTAAAACCGCCGGTATTTACCCGTGAGGAAAAACGCGCATGGCTGGACGGCATGAAGGGTGTAACCATTGGTTCTGATGCATTCTTCCCATTTGGCGACAACATTGAGCGCGCGCACAAGAGCGGCGTTCAGTACATCGCACAGCCGGGCGGATCGGTTCGTGATGACAATGTAATCGAGGTTTGCAATAAATATGGCATTGTAATGGCATTTACGGGAATCCGTCTGTTCCATCATTAATGAAAAAGGGCGTGTGAAAAACCTCTCGTTTTTTCACACGCCCTTTTTATTTCGAAATAAAGTGGCTATGATTTCTTATATTTTGCCTCATAATCCCGTAGGCTTACAAGCGCTTCTTTCGACATCGGAATCAGCGCGATCAGGTTGAAGACGGTCATCAGACCGACACCGACATCACCGAGATCCCAGACAAAGGTGTAGGCGGTCAGTCCGCCGACAAACATCATGATCAGGGCGAGAATCTTGTACGCCGTCTGGGCGGCCCAGGTGTCTCCGAAGAGGTAGCTCACATTGGAGCGGGCGTAGAAGAGGATGCCGATGAAGGTAGTGAAACTGAACAGCCACAGGATTACGGCTATGAAAATGACGCCTAATTCCCCGAAATGCCAGCTCATTGCCGCCTGCAGCAGATCCATGCCCTCCAGACCGGAGATTTTATCAGCCGGGACCAGCAGCATGATCATGGCTGTACAGGTGCAGAGAAGCGTGTCGATGAAAACGCCCATCGCCTGCATCAGTCCGACTTTGGCAGGATGGGAGGTTTCTGCCGTCGCTGCCGCACACGGGGCGGAACCGCTTCCTGCTTCATTGGAGAAAAGTCCCCGTTTGACACCGTTCATCAATACGGCGCCGAAGCCGCCTGCGATTGCCTGGCGCAGACCGAGTGCTTCCTCAAAAACGCGGGCAAAAACGCCTGGAAGCTGGCGGAAGTTCACGATAATTAAAAACAGGGTCAGGATAATGTAAATGCCTGCCATGATCGGAACCAGCAGATCCAGAACCCTGACGGAGGCATTTTTCCGAAGAACGATGACTGCCGCAAGGAGAACTAAAAACAAGCATGAGTAGATCGGCGGGATGCCGAATGCATTCTTAAAAGAAGAGGTCACGGAATTACTGATGACCTGGCTGATACCGCACCAGCAGATCAGACCGGAGAGCGCAAACAGTACGGAGAGAAGATTTTTCTTCGAAACCGGCGTGCCCTGTTTCTGGCGTTTGCTGTTGATCCAGTCGTGAATGTAGTAAGCAGGACCGCCGCGGTAACCGCCGTAGAGCGGATCCGGCTGTTTGTGAAGCTGGGCTAAGGTCGCCTCGATGAAAGCGGTTGCCGAACCGAGCAGCGCGGTTACCCACATCCAGAACAACGCACCGGCGCCTCCGGCGGAGAGAGCGGCAACGATACCGACAAGATTTCCCATACCGACGCGGGTCGCAGTTGACACGATCAGTGCCTGGAGTGCGGAGAGAGAGCCACCTTTGTGTCCGGTTTCGGCCTTTTCCAGCAGCGCGCGCAGCATATCCGGAAGCATTCGGATCTGCAGGAACCGCGTCCGGATAGTACAGAAGATACCGGTCGGGACGAGCAGAAGAACCAGAAGCGGCAGGTTGATGGTTGTTCCGCCAGGAAGCGGCAGATGAATCCAGTCACCCCAGAGGAAATAGTAGGTTTTTTCGATTAAATTGATAATTGTATTCATGTTTTCACCCCAAAATTTTATATAGTAAAGGTGCGCCCGCAGGTGCTTGACGATTGATTGAAAGATAGTTATAATGAGTGGCAGGGAGTTTTCAGACTCTCAGTATCATAAGGAAAAGGAGAATTCATATGCAGTACGCAATTGCACATTTAGATCCGAATGAGGACAATCCTTCCATGGAAGAGAATCCATGCATTAATGTTGATTTTGAAAACGAAGAGGAATCATGTCTGGAAGCTGCAACCATGATGATGGATGAAGGCTACAAGATGGTAACTCCATTTTTCATTGAGGACGGCGGCAAAGCAGGCACATACTCCTGGGAGTATGTCAATGCCCATCTGGTTGTCCGTACCAAATAATGTTTCACGTTGTTGTTTAAAACTGTATTGTTTTAAAGTGTGTGAGACTTAAAATGCCGGAAAGAGAAGATCTTTCCGGTTTTTTATATTTACATGTTAGCTGTCCTTGCACATTTATAATAACTATTTCTTGAATATGTAATTAAATCTACTTATTTATATTCCGTATTGTACCGCACAGTTGAGGAAAGTGCAAGGGGAAAATGAGGGATTGTTACTGGAATTTTAAATAAAGATAAATAGTAATAAGTTGAAAGTCGGGTGTAAATCTCCTATAATGGACAGAAGAATCCTCAGGCAGAAAATGGCATACAGGGAGGCAGATGGAGACGGAAAAGAAACAGACAGATGAAAAAAAGGAACTTCGAACCGGATTTACGACCGGAACCTGCGCGGCGGCGTGTACGCGAGCGGCGGTGTTGTTTCTCTGCACAGGGGAAGCACCTGCGGCGGCAGAGACAGTGACACCTTCCGGCGTCCGGGCGATTCTGCCGATTGTCCGGGCAGAGCGGGAGGAAGATAGCGCAGTATGCGGTGTACAGAAGGACTCTGGTGACGATCCGGATGTGACGAATGGAACATTGGTTTGTGCACGGGCCGTCCTGGCTTGTCATGATAGCATAACTGAAAGCGGTTACACAGACCCGGCGTATCCGGGAATTGAGGTAACTGGCGGCGAGGGCATCGGCATGGTGACGCGGGACGGTCTTTCGTGTCCGGTGGGGCATTACGCGATCAACCCGGTACCGCGGACGGCTATTTTCCGGGAGGCAGCTCTGGCACGCCGGGAGGCGGGCATGCCGGAGATACCTTTGCGGATTGAGATTTCTATCCCTTCCGGGCGGGAGCTGGCGGAGAAAACGTTTAACCCGCATCTGGGGATCATCGGTGGTATCTCGGTGCTTGGAACAACTGGGATTGTGAACCCGATGAGTGAGGCGGCATTGGTTGAGACGATCCGGCTGGATATCCGGGTGCACGCCCAGGAGGATGTTTCGCTGCTGGCAGTGGCGCCAGGCAATTATGGAGAACGATTTTTAAAAGAAGAAACCGGGCTTTCGATGGAAAATTTTATCAAGTGCAGTAATTTTATCGGGACCAGCTTTAAAATGCTTTCACAGGAAGGAATTCACCAGGCGCTTTTGGCAGGGCATGTTGGAAAACTGGTCAAAGTGGCAGGTGGTGTGATGAATACACATTCCCGGTATGGTGACAGACGGATGGAGATTTTGTCTGCATGCGCGCGGACCGTTGGATTTCCGGAGGCAGATGCCCTGCTGCCGATGAATACGACTGAGGAAGCGGCAGATTTCCTATATGAACATGGATATCTGAAACAGGTCATGGAGCAGGTGGCGAATCAGGTCAAAGCGGTATTGGAAGAAGAGAGCGGCGTTCAGACGGAGGTAATGCTATTTTCGAGCAATTATGGACTGATGGCGCGGACAGCTGGGGCGGATGCGTATGTGCGAGAGCTGCTGGAGATGGAGAGAGGCGTGGAAGAAGATATTAAATATTAAAAATAAGAAGATATAGAAATATCTTTATGAAAAAAAGTCTTCCGTGTTTTATATATGCTAAACATGGAAGTAATGATAGATAGAAGAATCATAAATTACGAAAAGTTGAGATTCGAATATTAAATAAAAAGGAGAAATCACATATATGGTATATTTCGTCGGAGCAGGTTCGGGAGCGCCAGATTTAATCACAGTGCGGGGAGCACGCCTTTTGAATCAGGCAGACCAGATTATTTACGCAGGTTCTCTGGTCAATCCAGAGCTTTTGGATTATAAAAAAGAATCAGCCGTTGTCTATGACAGTGCGAAAATGACGCTGGAAGAAGTGGTCGAAAAGATCCAAGAAGCGGAATCGACGGGTAAGATGACGGTGCGGCTTCACACGGGCGACCCCTGCGTGTATGGTGCGATCCGGGAACAGATGGACGAGCTGGACAAGTTAAATATCTCTTATAAGGTATGCCCGGGCGTCAGCTCTTTCTGCGGCGCGGCATCTGCATTGAATCTGGAATATACCTTGCCGGGCGTTTCGCAGAGCGTGATTATCACCCGGATGGCGGGGCGGACGCCGGTGCCGGAGAGGGAGAGCATCGCGTCGTTTGCAGCGCATCATGCGACTATGGTTATATTTTTAAGCACGGGAATGCTGAAGAAGCTTTCGGAAGAGCTGATAAAGGGCGGATATGAGGCGGACACGCCGGCGGCGATCGTGTACAAAGCGACCTGGCCGGATGAAAAGCGGGTTGTCTGCACGGTTGCCACGCTTGCAGAGGCGGCAGAGCGGGAAAATATCAAAAAAACAGCTCTGATTATCGTCGGGGATGTGACTGCCCAGGCGGGATACGAGCGTTCACGTTTATATGCGCCAGAATTCACAACTGAATTCCGTCAGGGGACGGATGGTTTTGTATATGAGTAATAGAAAGGGATTGTTATAAATGGAGCAGTTGAAACTTCGGGTCAGGAACGGTATCTGCATTTGCTTTACTGCACAGGGAAAAGAGACGGCGACGCGCCTGCTGGAGAAATTAAGCCAGCAGATGGAAGAGGCGTTTGACTTTTTAGATTATACAGGATCCGAACATTCGAAACCGCTGAAACAGGTGGTCAAGGAAGCATTTCAGGAGAAGGAAGCAATTTTGTTTGTCGGGGCGGCGGGGATTGCAGTCCGTTTGATTGCGCCGTGGGTGCAGGATAAGCTGAAAGATCCGGCGGTGCTGGTGATCGATGAGCAGGGACGTTATGCGATCCCGATTTTGTCTGGACATGTGGGCGGATGCAATGAACTGGCAGAGGCAGCGGCGCAGATTCTGGGGGCAGAACCGGTAATTACGACGGCAACGGATCTGCGGCAGGCATTTGCAGTTGATGTATTTGCAGCGGAAAATGAGCTGGTGATTAGTGATCGGGAACTGGCGAAACAAATCTCCGCGGCGGAGCTGCGCGGTGAAAAAATTGGCTTTTTCAGTGATTATCCAGTAGATGGAATCGTTCCGGCAGAGATTACTCCGGGCGTATGGCAGAAGGAAAACATCTATGTGACGCTGAAACAGGGCGGATGCCCGAAAAATGCCCCAGCGTCTCTGGTGCGCCGGGATATGGTGATTGGGCTGCAGGAGAAGAAGGAACAGCGGGATGCAGTCAAAGCAGCGGCGGTAGTGGCAGTGGAAACCGGCGATTCGGCGAAGGCGGCTGAGATAGATATGTCTGTCGGAAAATCCGATATAGGATCGCCTGGGCAGAAAAGTGAGCAGAAGAAAGAGCAAAGTTATGAGTCGGAAAATGAATCAGGTACGCCGGAACTTCTGCGCCTGTATCCGCGAACGGTTGTTCTTGGAATGGGATGCCGCCGGGATTCCTCCCTGAATGCTGTCCGGGAGATGGCAAGAGTGGCACTTTCTCGGGCGATGATTGATAAAAGTGCGGTGCGGGCGATTGCAACGGTAGATCGGAAGAAAAATGAGATGGCATTTCTGGCGCTTGCGAAGGAGTGGGATGTGGAACTGTGGAGTTTTACCCCGGAAGAGCTGGAAAGTGCCGGTACGAAGTTTGCAGAATCGCCGTTTGTGCGGAAGACAGTAGGGGTAGGAAATGTTTGTGAGCGTGCAGCCGTCATGGGGGTGCGCCGGATTTACCGGGAACGGGAGATGGATGAGAAAAATCTGCCTGCGATTGATCTGAGAGTACAGAAAATGGCGTTTAACGGTGTGACGGCAGCAGTAGCGGTTCCGGCATCGGAGCAAGTAAGGAGGCAGCAGTGGAAGAAAAAAAATTATACGTGATCGGAATTGGACCGGGGGCGAGAGAACAGATGACGGTCCGGGCAGACCGCATTTTACGGGAAAGCCAGGTGATCATCGGTTATACGGTATACGTGGACCTGGTAAAAGAATTTTATCCACAGGCGGAATTTCTGACAACGCCGATGCGCCAGGAAAAGGAACGCTGTGAGATGGCATTAAAAGCGGCGCAGGATGGTCGGAAAACAGCAATGATCTGCAGTGGGGACAGCGGCGTCTATGGCATGGCGGGGCTGGTGCTGCAGATGGCAGAGGCGTACCCGGATGTGAACGTGGAAGTAATTCCAGGAGTGACGGCAGCGCTGGGAGGCGGAGCCATTCTCGGTGCACCGTTGGGACATGATTTTGCGGTGATCAGCCTGAGTGACCTTCTGACGCCGATGGAAGTGATCGAAAAAAGGCTGCGTGCAGCGGCGGAAGCGGATTTTATTATCTGCCTCTACAATCCATCCAGCCGGAAACGCCACGATTATCTGGAGCGTGCCTGCCGGATTCTTTTAGAGTATAAAAGTGGTGAGACTGCCTGCGGATATGTACAGAATATTGGCCGCGAGGGCGAGGCGGTGCACCTTCTGACACTGGCAGAACTGGAAAAGACACCGGTGGATATGTTTACGACCGTATTTATTGGAAATAAGGAAACGCAGATGTTAAGTGGATGTCTGGTGACACCGAGGGGATACCGCGATGTGTAAAATATGGATATTTGGAGGAACGACAGAAGGGCGCCTGCTGGCGGAATATTGCAGCCGGGAAAAGATTGAGGCGTGGGTCAGCGTGGCTTCGGAGTATGGAGAAGAGCTTTTGCAGGAGGAGCTGATGGAGTCTGGGAATGCAGGGAATCCAGATTTGAACCATAATACTTGCCTTGCAAAGAAAAACTTGAAAACGGTTCAGGCATCCTCAGTGATAAAAGTCTTACGTGGACGGATGGATCGTTACCAGATGGAAGAATTTATCCGAAACCAGGGGATTCATCTTGTGATCGATGCAACCCATCCGCATGCCAGACTTGTTTCAGAAGAAATCCAGGAAGCGTGCGGACGGACCGGTGTCCGCCTGGAACGGTGCCTGCGCGCAGGGGGCGAACAAAACAAAGCACGTGATTGGGTCGAGGTTGATTCCATTCAGGAGGCAGTGTCATTTCTTTCTTCTGTTTCCGGCGTGATTTTTGCCACAACCGGCAGTAAAGAACTGGAAGTCCTGTGCCAGATACCAGATTATCAAAAACGGGTGTATGCGAGAGTGCTTCCAACTTCGAATGTTTTGAAGAAATGTGAAAAATTGGGGATAACTGGCAGCCATCTGATTGCGATGCAGGGACCTTTTTCCACCGAAATGAATACGCTATTTCTCCGACAGACAAAAGCGGAGTGGCTATTGACGAAAGATTCCGGGCGTGCGGGCGGATTTCAGGAAAAGGTGGAAGCGGCGCGTGAAAATGGAACCAGAGTGGTTGTGATCCGCAGACCGGAGGAGGATGGTATTTCGCTGGAAGAGGCGATGGAGGTGCTGAAGAAGGCGGATGAGGGGAAGGTTGGAGAGTTAAAAACACATTTGATTCTGGCGGGAATTGGCATGGGACAGCCGTCCCAGATGACAGGGGAAGTCCTTCGGGCAATTCGAGAGAGTGACGCCTTGATTGGCGCGGGGCGTATGCTGGAATCCGCGGAGAGAGCGCTGCAGAATGATTTGCTGATTAGCAAGGAAGGAAAAGCTGAAAACAGACAGGAATCAGCGGCTGCGGTGGAAAAAGAAAGGAAGTGCTATAAAGCATATCTTCCTGACGATGTGATACAGATTGTATCGAAGCACCCGGAATGGAAGCAGGCGGTCATCCTGTATTCGGGTGATACCGGCTTTTTCAGCGGGGCATCCAGGATGGCAGAGCGGCTGCGGGAAGCTGGTTATCCATTTACCGTCTATCCGGGTACATCCTGTGTCAGTTATCTGGCGGCACGCCTGGGGACGCACTGGGAAGATGCGGCGATTTATTCCGCACATGGAAGAGAATTGTCTGTCGATCGGGTGATGAAACGTCTGTGTGATCCAGAAGAACCGGCTAAGCGTGCGTTTATCCTCATGGGCGGCAAAAATGGAGCTGGACAGTTTTGTGAACGTCTGACACAGGCGGGATATGGAAATGTACAGGTGACGGTTGGTGAAAACTTATCGTACCCGGAAGAGCAGATCCGGAGCGGAACCGCGGAAGAAATGAAAAAATTGGAATTTGCGGATTTGAGCTTGATACTGCTGGAAGTCACGGATGAAATAAAGAATGTAAAGCAGCTGAAAAGGTTTGAACAAGAAGATAAACGTTTGCTTCCTGCAGATTCTGTCGGAGTATTTCCACGTATCATGCTTGCCGCCCCAAAAAGCGGCAGTGGAAAAACCCTTCTGACTTGCGGACTGCTTGAAGTCCTTCGCCGCCGCGGTCTGAATCCGATCGCGTGCAAATGTGGACCGGACTATATCGATCCAATGTTTCACCGCTATGTGCTCGGCATTCCTGGGCGAAATCTCGATAGCTTTTTTCTGCCGGCGGAAGGCGTGCGGAAGGTTTTGGTGGATGCAGTGCGGGAAGAACAGGCGGGAATCGCAGTTTTAGAGGGTGTCATGGGCTATTATGACGGCTTGGGCGGAACAGAAACGTCTGCCAGCAGCTGGGAGATTGCAGAGATCACAGACACGCCGGCGATTCTGGTGCTGGACTGTAAGGGCGCATCGTTGTCGGCGGCAGCAATGGCATCTGGATTTTTACATTTCCGGAAAAAAAGCCATATTGCCGGAGTGATTTTGAACCGGGTTTCTTCGATGTATTATGAGCGGCTGGCAGCAGCCGTGGAAGAGGCGTCGGGGCTTCCGGTGCTTGGTTATCTGCCGGAATCCGAGGAATACCGCATGGAAAGCCGCCATCTGGGACTTTTTCTGCCGGGCGAGATCGATCGGCTGCGCGAGCGGATCGGGCGATTGGCAGATCAGATGGAAAAGTCGATCGCGGTGGATCGGGTGCTGGAAGTAGCGGGGATGCTGCCATTGAGGATAGAAAACAAAGAGAAAGAAAAAGCAGAAAACGAATCAATGGAGGCGGAAAGTATAGCGAAATTCCCAGCATGTCAAGAGCAAAAAGTCACCTCGCGCGTCCGCATCGGTGTTGCCCGTGACGAGGCATTCTGCTTCTACTATCAGGAAAATTTCCGCCTTCTGGAACAGATGGGGGCGGAGCTGGTTTATTTCAGTCCACTGAGGGATAAAAAAATCCCGGACAGAGTGGATGGGCTTTTATTTGGCGGCGGTTATCCGGAGAATTATGCACGGGAGCTGGCAAAGAACGCGGCGATGCGTGAGAGTATCCGGCGGTCGATTGCGGCGGGAATGCCGTTTCTGGCGGAATGCGGTGGATTTTTATATTTACACCGTACTCTTGAAGGAAGCGATGGAAAACACTGGGAAATGGCTGGCGTTTATCCATTTGACGCTTACCGGACGAACCGCCTGCGCCGGTTTGGCTATGTGCGTCTGCTGACCTCATCCGGTCAGGAAATTCACGGGCATGAGTTCCATTACTGGGAGAGCGAAGATCCGGGCACCGACTGGGAGGCAGTCAAACCGACCGGAAACCGAAGCTGGCGCTGCATCCATGAAAAGGGAGGACAGATTGGCGGATTTCCGCATCTCTATTATGCATCCTGTCCAGATTTTTTGCGAAAATGGCTGGATGTATGTGCCAAAGGGAGTCAGCAAAAATATATCAATTGAGTGAATTTATATGAGAATCAAGAAAATGGGGAGTAGCAAATGCGAGATGAATGGTTTATCCGGGGCAAGGTCCCGATGACGAAGAGTGAGGTGCGGACCGTGTCATTGTCCAAGCTGGAATTGTATGAGGGCTGTGAGTTCTGGGACATTGGCGCGGGAACGGGTTCTGTCAGTGTGGAAGCGGCGGTAAGCTGTCCGGGGATTCATGTGTGTGCGTTTGAATATAAGGAAGAGGCGGTTGAACTGATCCGGGCAAATTGTGAGAAAGCCAGAACAGAGGCGGTCACGATCGTGCCGGGAAAGGCGCCGGAGACATTTGCACAGGTAAGTGTTCACCGACCGGATCGGGCATTTATCGGGGGAACAACCGGACAGATGCGCGAGATTCTGGATGAATTGTTCCGCTTGAACCCAGATATCCGGATTGTGATCAACCTGATTGCGCTGGAGTCTCTGACAGTGCTTATGAGTTACCTGAAAGAGCGCGGGATAGAGGCGGAGATTCTGTCCATGCAGATTGCAAAAGCGGAGAAGATTGGTTCCAGTCATTTGATGAAAGGGCAGAATCCGATCTATATCATATCACTGGGAGGAAATGAAGTGTGAAGAAAATGATTCAGCCAGAGGCATTAAAAGTGGGCGCGAATCGTATAAGCGCGAACGATGCAAGGAGTGTAAAATTAGATTTTGCACCAATGGAGGGAATCACGGGATACGTATTCCGGCAGGCGCATGCAGTCATTTATGGGGGCGTTGACCGGTATTACAGTCCGTTCATTGCGCCAGGTTCCAGCCATAAGCTGACATCCAGGGAGAGGAACGATATTCTTCCAGAGCATAATCAGGGATTATGCCTGATCCCGCAGATTCTGACGCATTCGACGGAAGATTTTCTGTGGGTTTGCGAGGAACTGGCGGAGTATGGATATAGGACGGTTAATCTGAACCTGGGCTGTCCGTCGGGAACGGTGGTTACGAAGAAAAAGGGCGCGGGATTTTTAGCCGAGCCGGAAGATTTGAGCTTGTTTCTGGAGGAAGTCTGCAACGGATTGGAAAAAATCCACGCGTCGGATGGAAAGCCGGTGCGTTTGTCGATCAAAACCCGGATCGGCATGAAAGAAGCGTCTGAATTTCCACGCCTGCTTGCTATCTATAATCACTATCCGCTGGAGGAACTGATTGTACACCCGAGAGTGCGCGAGGACTATTATAAGGGGAAAATACGGATGGAGTCATTTGCGTATGCGCTGGAGCAGAGCCGCTGCCCGGTCAGCTATAATGGAAATCTTTTTTCGGCGGCGGATGCGTCTGCGCTTATGGAAGAAATTGTAGGACAAGATGAAGCATTTGATAGCGGTGAAACGCAGAAAAAAATGAAATTAGCCGCACTGATGTTTGGGCGCGGTGCGGTTGCGAGCCCGTGGATTTTTGGAGAGGTGCGGAATCTGCCATCCTCGACTCATCTCCAATCCTTCCAGCAATTCCACGATCGCCTCCTGACCGGTTATGCAGAAATCATGTCTGGCGATCGGAATACTTTGTTTAAAATGAAGGAACTCTGGTATTATTTCCAGTGCCATTTTCCAGAATGTGAAAAAGAATTGAAGAAGATTAAGAAGGCACAGAAGCTATCTGACTACCGGGCTGCTGTTCAGGCGATGTTTGCGAGCGGGCGGTTTGTGGAAGGCGGCTTTCGCAACCCGGCACCATAGGAGTGATACCGGGCTGTCCTGTAACCATCCTCTCATTCAGGCAGTACAGTGTTGCGAATATCAAATTTTACACAGATTTTACATTTCCTGCTGGTTATTTTTACATTTATTTGATATAGTGAAGACATACTATGTGTAAAGATCAAAAGATGATGGGAGAATATGTATGTCTATTAGTACTTTGGGAACACTCTTTCAGTTCATTGGAGGACTGGGAATGTTCCTGTATGGAATGGAGTCGATGGCGGATGGTCTGCAGAAGTTTGCGGGCAACCGTTTACAACGTGTGCTTGAGATCCTGACTTCGAACCGCTTGCTGGGCGTGCTGGTGGGCGCGGGCGTTACCGCGATCATCCAGAGTAGTTCCGCGACGACGGTTATGGTCGTTGGTTTCGTAAATGCCGGAATTATCAATCTTTTGCAGGCGACCGGCATCATCATGGGTGCCAATATTGGTACGACTGTGACGAGCTGGATTGTGTCGATGAGTGAGTGGGGCGAGGTGTTAAAGCCAGAGTTCTTTGCACCGGTTCTCTTCGGTATCGGCGCATTCATCACGATGTTTGCGAAGAGCCACAAGAAAAAAGAGGGTGCCGAAGTCCTGATCGGTTTTGCACTCCTGTTTATCGGTCTTTCTTTCATGTCCGGTTCGATTGAGCCGTACCGGGATGCGCCGATCTTCTCCGAGTCCTTCCGGGTACTGGGACAGAATCCACTTTTAGGTATTTTAGTCGGTCTGGCAGTTACCGCAATCATCCAGAGTAGTTCCGCGTCCGTCGGTATTTTACAGATGCTGGCGATCAACGGCATGGTAAACTGGCAGTCAGCAGTCTTTATTACATTGGGACAGAACATCGGTACCTGTGCGACCGCGCTGTTATCTTGTATCGGTACGACCCGTACGGCAAAGCGTGCGGCGGTCATTCACCTTCTGTTCAATGTGACGGGTGCAGTTGTATTTGGCGTCGCTTTATACATCGTGTTTATGATGAATCCGGAGCTTGCGATGACGCGTGCGGACAGTGTGGGAATTTCGATTTTCCATACGATATTTAACGTTGTCAACACCTGCATTATGTTCCCGTTTGCTGGTTTCCTGGTAAAGGCATCGGATGTGATTGTTCCGAAGCCAAAGGAGACGGAGAAAGAGTGGTCGGCAAACAGTGTCGAGACCGAGATGATCCGTCACTTAGACGACCGTATCCTCGAAACTCCGTCCTTTGCGATTGAGACGGCGTGCAACGAGGTTGTCAACATGGGTAAAGTAGCGGTTGCTAACTTAAAAATAGCAACCGCAGCCCTGGTGGATGCAGATAATAATTTCTGTGAACAGGTATTTGAAAATGAAGAGACGATCGACCGCATGGAGAAAATGCTGACCGAGTATCTCTTAAAGATCAACAACCTCTCCTTAAATGATGAACAGCATCTTCTTGTTAAGAATATGTATTATACAATCGGTGATCTTGAACGCGTCGGTGACCACTGTGAAAACCTGGCAGAGCTTGCTAAGAAGCGGATTGAGAATGTGAATATTGATTTCTCGGATCTGGCGCTGGAAGAGCTGCGGACGATTGCAGATGCAACGCTTAAATCGGTCGAGGCGTCCGTGGAGGCGCGTCAGGCGCATGACATGCAGAAGGTGCGTCAGACTGCCCGCTGGGAGGAAGAGGTTGACAGTATGGAAGAGGAGATGCGCGAGAACCATATGAACCGTCTTTCCAATGGAGAATGCAAGATTGAGGGCGGTGTTATCTTCCTGGATGCACTGGCAAATTATGAGAGAATCGCGGATCATGCCAAGAATGTAGCTGGCTACGTAAAGGAAGAGATGCAGTAATGAAATATCGGATATATGTGATTGAGGATGATGAAAATATCCGGAATCTGATCTGCGTGGCACTGGAAAACTTCGGTTACTGCGCCAGCGGATTTGAGACGGCAGAGGAAGCGCTTGACAGCCTTTCGGCCCTGCTTCGGAGAGGCAGGGAGGCGCAGCGGGAGTATCCGGCGATGTTTGTATTCGACTGGATGCTGCCAGGGATGGACGGCATGGCGGCGATCCGCAAGATCCGGGAGATGCCGGACTTTTCCGCAGCCCCGGTCCTGATGCTGACGGCAAAGGATCGTGAGATGGATATTGTACAGGGACTTGACAACGGTGCTGACGACTACATGACGAAACCGTTCGGTATTCTGGAGCTTTCGGCGCGCGTCAGAAACCTTTTAAAGCGGGTGGAACCTGCAAAAGAGGAGGTTTCCAGCCTGACGATCGGTGAAGTCAGCATCAACCGGGAGACGCGAGAGGTGATTGCCTGCGGCGACCGGACGGAGCTGACGCTCAAAGAATTTGAACTTTTAACATATCTCATGGAACATATCAACCGGGTGGTGACGCGCGACGAGCTTCTCGACCATATCTGGGGCTATGACTATGATGGGGAGACGAGAACGCTGGATATGCACATCAAGACACTCCGGCAGAAGCTGCATGACGCCGGAGCCCAGATCAAGACAGTGCGCGGCGTGGGCTATCGGTTTTTAAAGGAAAAAGAAGCGGGAAAGTGATGAAACGATGCGAAAAGCGATTTTGACGAAATTTATTCATCTGTTATTCTTGGCGCTGGTTCTGAATACATTTATCGCTCTGGTGGTTACCAGCAGTGTATTGCTCAAACGGTCAAGGGAGGACATGCATTTTGCATTGGAATCCGTTGACCGTATGTTGGATTATACGGGAAATGTGGAAGAACAGCTGATGGATTTGAGCGACCTTACGAACGACAATAATAGCCGTTATACGCTGATCCGGATGGATGGCACGGTGGTGGCTGATACGGAAGTAGCGCAGGTGAATCAGATGGAAAATCATCTGGAGCGCAAGGAAGTGAAGGATGCGCTGGCGACGGGCTATGGATATTCGGTGCGGCGCTCCGGAACGTTAGGAATGCAGATGGCGTACGCGGCGATCCGTTCATCGGACGGCAAATACATACTGCGCCTTTCTGCCTGTTCAACCGGTTTGGGTGAATATATCCTGATGTTGATTCCGGCCGCTTTTTTGAGCTTTGGAATAGCTTTTTTTGCATCGGCAATGGAGGCGGAACGGTTTTCCCAGTCCATCACGCGTCCTTTGCAGGAAATTTCCAGTGAAATGGTGCGGATGGATGACGACTACACGCGTTTTCAGTTTGAAAAATGCCCGTATGAGGAGATCAATGTCATAGCGGACACGACGACGCGGATGTCCCGAAATATGAAGAAATATCTGGAGCGCATTGAGAAAGAAAAACAGATCCGGCAGGAGTTTTTCAGCAATGCATCGCATGAGCTGAAAACACCGATCACTTCGATCCGCGGTTACGTCGAGCTTTTGGAAAGCGGCATGGCACAGGATCCGGGCACGGCACGTGATTTTCTGGGACGCATAAAAAAAGAGGCAATGCGGATGACGAACCTGGTGGATGATATTTTGATGATCTCCCGTCTGGAATCGCGCGGTGCGAAAGCAGATATTGTGACGATCCGCACGGTGGAACTGCTGGAGGACAGCCTGTCTTCGATTGCCGCGCAGGCGGCGTCGCGCGGCATCACAGTCCATAAAGAGTGCGAGAATTTCACGATTCGTGCCGATCTGCGCCAGATGCAGGAGCTGTTTAACAATCTGTTGACAAACGCGGTCAAGTATAACAACGAGGGCGGCGAAATCTGGGTGCAGGTCAAGCACTGGGGCGCGGATATGATACTGACGGTCCGCGACACCGGCGTCGGCATCCCGGCGGAGAGCCAGAGCCGTATTTTTGAGCGGTTTTACCGGGTGGATAAAGGGCGCAGCCGCAAACAGGGCGGCACCGGGCTTGGTCTTTCGATCGTCAAGCATATCGTGAATTTTTATCATGGAAGCGTGAAGGTAGAGTCGGAAGTCGGAAAAGGTTCAACGTTTACGGTGAAACTGCAGATCGCGGAAGCAAAATAAAAAAGAGTCAACCTAAATTCCCTATAAAATAGCGGAATTTTAGGTTGACTCTTTTTGGAGTTTGTAGTATGATTGCTTTAAAGCGTAACAGTTCAGCTCTTTAAAGCGAAAAATAAATCATGGTTTGAAGCATAAGAGGAAAATCTGTTACATACGTTGAAAAGGTTCAGGAGGATGATATTATGAGAAAGACAAAGAAATTAGCAGCCCTGATGCTGGCTGGCGCGATGGCGGCATCCCTGGCAGCCTGCGGAGGACAGACAGCAAGTACGGACACGACAGCAGCGGAGTCCGCAGAAGGCGAAGAAAGCAAAGAGGCAGAGCAGACAGCAGACGGCGAGACCTATAAGATTGGCGTATTACAGCTGACCCAGCATGTGGCACTGGATAAGACCAATGAGGGCTTCGTGGCAGCGCTGGACGATGCAGGCATCAAATATGAGATCGACCAGCAGAATGCAGCTGGCGAGCAGTCTGCATGCCAGACGATCGCAGAGAAACTGGTCAACGATAAAGATGATTTGATTTTTGCAATCGCAACCCCGGCAGCACAGGCAGTTGCAGGTGTGACGGATTCGATTCCGATTCTTGTCAGCGCTGTTACCGATCCGGCGGCTTCCGGTCTGGTAGAGAGCAACGAGGTTCCGGGCGGCAACGTATCGGGTACTTCTGATCTGACTCCGGTTAAAGAGCAGATTGATCTGATGCAGCAGATTATTCCAGATGTAAAAAAGGTCGGACTTCTGTATTGCAGCGCGGAGGCAAACTCCGTTCTTCAGATTGACATGGCGAAAGAAGCACTTGATACAGCTGGTATTGAGTATGAAGATTACACCGTTTCCAATTCCAATGAGATTCCTACCGTTGTAGAATCTATGGTTGGCAATGTAGACTGTGTATACACACCAACCGACAACATGATCGCAGCTGGTATGGCAACCGTAACGATGGTAACAAATGAGAATAAACTTCCGGTTATCTGCGGCGAGAAAGGCATGGTAGATGCAGGCGGTCTTGCTACTTACGGTATTGATTACTACCAGTTAGGCTACATGACCGGTGAGCAGGCCGTTAAAATCCTGACTGAGGGCGCCGATATTTCTAAGATGCCGATCGGTTATCTGGACGCTTCCAAGTGCGAGCTGAGTGTCAATGAAGAGACAGCGCAGACGCTGGGAATCGATGTATCTGGACTTGAGAAATAAAGAGTACCAGAAAGACCTAAACTTCAAATGAGATGGACTGTCAGATCAGAAGCATAAAATAAATATGCCGATCTGGCAGTCTTTACAGTTAATCAGATGAAGAAAATACAAAACACGGGGAGGTAAAAGTTTGAGCGGTTTATTAGTATCCCTGCAGGGCGCGGTCGCACAGGGCGTTCTCTGGGGAATCATGGTATTGGGAGTTTATATTACATTCCGCCTGATGGATATCGCGGATATGACGGTAGACGGAAGCTTCGCGTTGGGCGCCTGCGTTTGTGCAGTCCTGGTAGTCAACAAAGGAGTAAATCCGGTGCTGGCACTTTTAGTTGCGGCGGCAGCCGGTGTCGTGGCTGGTGCGGTAACGGGTATTCTTCATACTGTATTTGAGATACCAGCGATTCTGGCAGGAATTCTGACTCAGATTTCCCTCTGGTCGATCAACCTCCGGATCATGGGAGGAAAGAGCAATCTGCCGCTTCTGAAAGTCAAGACACTTATCAGCGGTCTGGCTGCTTCCTTCGGGATGACCCAGGCACAGGCATCGATGATCGTTGGAATTGTGCTGGCTGTGGCGGCTATTCTGTTTCTTTACTGGTTCTTCGGAACCGAGATCGGAAGTGCGATGCGTGCAACCGGTAACAACGAGGATATGGTGCGCGCGCTGGGCGTGGACACCCGTATGACGAAGCTTTTATCCCTGATGGTCAGCAACGGTCTGGTCGGTCTCTCCGGCGCACTTGTCTGCCAGAGCCAGAAATATGGTGATGTTGGAAGTGGTACCGGTGCTATCGTCATCGGTCTGGCGGCGATCGTCATCGGCGAAGTCCTGATGGGACGATTGACCTCTTTCTATTGGAAACTGACTTCCGTGGTTGTCGGTTCGGTCATTTACTTTGTGATCCGTGCGGTTGTACTCCGCATGGGTATGGATGCAAACGACATGAAGCTGCTCTCTGCTGTCATTGTAGCACTGGCACTCTGTATTCCGGTAGCACTCGCTAAATACCGGCTGAGAAAAGATTATTCAGAAGGGGGGTGAGGAGTAATGCTGACGATAACAAATGTAAAGAAAACTTTTAATAAAGGAACTGTTAATGAGAAAAAAGCCTTAAACGGTATCAACTTACACCTGGCACCGGGCGATTTCGTGACGATCATCGGCGGAAACGGTGCTGGAAAATCTACCATGTTAAATATGATCGCAGGCGTATATCCGATCGATTCCGGTAAAATCGAGATCGATGGCGTAAACATATCCAGAGAACCAGAATACAAACGCGCTAAATATATCGGCAGAGTCTTCCAGGATCCGATGCGCGGCACCGCCGCCAATATGGAGATACAGGAAAACCTTGCCATGGCACTGCGCCGCGGCAAATCCAGAGGACTCGGCTGGGGCATCAAAAAGAATGAAAAGGACTTCTACCGTGAGGCATTGGCACAGCTCGACCTGGGGCTTCAGACCCGTATGACCAGCAAAGTGGGCTTACTCTCCGGCGGACAGCGCCAGGCGCTCACCCTTCTGATGGCAACCCTCCAGAAGCCAAAGCTCCTTCTTTTAGACGAACACACCGCCGCCCTCGATCCCAAAACAGCCCGCAAAGTCCTCGATCTCACCGAAAAGATTGTAGATGAACAAAATCTGACCGCGCTTATGGTTACCCATAACATGAAAGATGCGATTCAGATCGGCAACCGTCTGATTATGATGCACGAAGGTCGGATTATCTACGATGTAGCAGGGGAAGAGAAGAAGAATCTGCAGGTAGAAGACCTGTTAGAGAGATTTGAAAAGGTAAGCGGAGAAGAATTTGCGAATGACCGTATGATGCTTGCCAAATAAGCAGGGGTTATAAGATTTGAAGGCTTTTATCAAAATCATTAACCGATAACAGACAAAAAGTATACGGAATGAAAAGTGGGTCAACAAATTAAAAACCACGACTATAAGTGAGAAAGAATGCCCTCCGGCGGCGCGAGCGGTCGGAGGGCATTCTTTCTCACTAGGTAGCCGTGCATTCTCCTCTCCCATATTTCCAACTAATTCCCCCTTTCACGACTTAACCGTTTATCTACAACTTAACACTTCTGTAATAATTCATTTATAGAAAATTCATTTTTTCCTCCACATCCTTCCTTGGCAATTCCCTACGAATATGATAAAATAAAAATTACGTTTAAGATATTAAGTCATAATTTCAAGAAAAATCAGGAGCGATCCATATGTTAGAAGAAGAAAACAAAAAAGAAACGCAGGAGTCAGAACAGGTGCCAGCGGCGGAGCGGATTCAAGAGCCGGAAGCAGTTCAGAGTCAGGAATCAGAGCCAGCTCAGGATCAGACACCAAATCCGGTCCGGGAATCCGCGGGACATTCGCGCAGGCGCCAGGGCGAAGATAAGAGTCAGAATCTGCGCTTCGGAGTGATAGCAGCAGGGGTGGTGATTGCTCTTGCAGTTGCAGCATTTGCAGGCAAGTCCCTGCTCAGCCGTCAGGCGGGAGCCGGAACTGCAAAGAATGGGGCGGCGACAGCATCAGAGCTTTCGAAGGACGAGGCATCCGAAGAGTCCAGAGCGGAGGAGATCAAAGAGAAAGAAGCAGTGGTAGCTTCCTATAAAAATCTGGGTATCGTGCAGGTGTCCGGTTATCTGAATATGCGTGAGACGGCGAGCACGGACGGCAACATCATCGGCAAGCTGATGGGCGACAGTGCGTGTGAGATCGTGGATGATTCAGCCGAAGGCTGGTATCAGGTCGAATCTGGCGGTATTTCCGGTTATATCAGCTCAGAGTTTGTCCTGACCGGGGATGAGGCGAAGAAAAAAGCGTTGAAACTGGTTGAAAAGCGGGCGCTCATCACGGCAGATTCCCTGAACATCCGAAAAGAGCCGAACACGGAGTCTGAGGTTGTCGGTCAGGCATTGAAAAATGAGCGCTATGTGGTCGAGGGTGAGCCGGAGAATGGCTGGATTCAGATTTCGAGCGGTTACATTTCCACGGATTATGCGGAGATCAAATACGCACTCAATGAGGCGCGGAAGCTGGATATGCGTGCGATGGTGCTGAATTTATACAAAAATCTGGGTATTTCCAGTGTGGATAATTACTTGAATGTGCGCGATCAGCCAAGTGAGGATGGCAATATCATCGGTAAGATGACGAGCAAGTCTGCCGGAGAGATTCTGGAGACGAGCGAGGACGGCGGCTGGTATAAGATCCAGTCGGGTCCCGTCACTGGATATGTGAAGGCGGAGTATATCCTGACAGGAGATGCGGCGAAGCAGGAGGCGATGGAGGTTGCAGAACTGATGGCGATCGTTTCAACCGACCGCCTGAATGCCCGCACGGAGCCGAGCACGGATGCGCCGATCTGGACGCAGATCTCTAACAATGAGCGTTACGACGTTATAAGCCAGCAGGATGGCTGGGTCGAGATTGCGCTCGATACGACGAGTGCGTATGTGGCGACTGATTTCGTAGATGTGCGTTATGCATTGCCGGAGGCGATCCCATTTACCCCATTAAAAGAAAAGGAATCCTTGCGGACCCAGATTGTCAACTATGCGCTTCAGTTTGTCGGAAACCGTTATGTCTGGGGCGGCAATGACCCGCATTCGGGCGTAGACTGTTCTGGTTTTACAAAGTATGTATACAGCCATGTGGCGGGCGTGTCCCTGCCGCGGGTGTCCAGGGAACAGGCGCGGACGGGTACGAAGATTGATTCTTCGAAGATGCGTCCGGGCGATCTGATTTTCTATACGAATCGCAAGGGAACGGTCAACCATGTGGCGATGTACATTGGCAATGGTCAGATCGTCCATGCGGCGAGCCGGAGAAGCGGCATCAAGATTTCAACCTGGAATTACCGGAATCCGTACCGGATTGTCAATATGCTGGGAGACTGATAGGGAGAGGATAAGATGGAAGAGCAAAAGACAGAAGATTATAAAGAACGCCTGCAGAAAGTACGACAGAGACGAAATGGCAAAGATCCAATGCACTGGTTCATGATCGGAGGCTGTGCTGTCATTGTGGTGCTGGCGCTGGTTATCATCGTGAAGCTGGCACAGGGCGGCACGTTCGGAGGTTCTGGAAACGCCCGGGTGGCATCGGCATCCGAGGCAGAGGTGCAGGAAACCGTGATCGGAGAGACGCTGCCGGAGGATGAGGAACAGGCAAAAGAGGACGAAGAAAAGAAAAATGTAGTCGAGTCCTACCAGAATCTGGGTATTGTGGATGTATCTGGTTATCTTAATATGCGTGAGAGCGCCAGTACAACCTCCGATGTCATTGGCAAACTGATGGGCGGCAGTGCGTGCGAGATTCTGGACGATTCCCAGGAAGGCTGGTATCAGATATCTTCCGGCGGTCTGGAGGGCTACATCAGTTCAGAATTTGTACAGACCGGCGAGGCGGCAAAAACAGAGGCATTTGAGCTGGTCAAGAAGATGGCGGTCATCACGACTGACAAGCTGAATATCCGGAGTGAGCCGAGTGAGGACGCGCAGGTGCTGGAACAGGCGCTGAAAAATGAGCGTTATTCCATTGTCAGCGAGCAGGACGGCTGGATTCAGATCAGCGGGGGCTATATTTCAGCGGATTATGTGGATGTGCGCTATGCGTTAAATGAAGCGCGTAAGCTGGATCTGCGGACGATGGTTCTCAATATGTATGACAATCTGGGTATTTCCAATGTCAATAACTACTTAAATATCCGCGTGGAGCCGAAGGAGGATGCGAAGATCATCGGTAAGATGACGAGCAAGTCCGGTGGTGAGATTCTGGAAACGACCGAGGATGGCGGCTGGTATAAGATCAAGTCCGGTCCGGTTACTGGCTATGTTAAATCCGAATTTATTCTGACTGGAGATGCGGCGAAGCAGGAGGCACTGCAGGTTGCACAGCTGATGGCGATCGTATCAACTGACCGTCTGAATGCCCGTACGGAGCCGAACACGGACGCGCCGATCTGGACGCAGATTTCCAACAGCGAGCGGTATTCGGTTATGAGCCAGCAGGATGGCTGGGTGCAGATTGCACTGGATGAGACGAGTGCCTATGTAGCGACTGAATTTGTCGATGTCCGGTATGCGTTAAATGAGGCGATCGAGTTTACACCGGTTGAGGAGACCCCGGAGCCTGAGACCAAGGCGGCGAGCAGCAAGGGAGGCTCTGGAAGCAAGAGCAGCGGTAACGGTGGTTCTGGCAGCCAGAAAGCATCTTCAAGCGGCTCCTCCAAGCGTGCGCAGATCGCAAACTACGCGACTCAGTTCCTTGGGAATCCGTATGTATGGGGCGGTACCAGCTTGACAAATGGTACGGATTGTTCTGGATTTACGATGTCGGTTATGGCACACTTCGGCGTCGGCCTGCCGCATCATTCGGGTTCCCAGGCGGGAGCAGGAAGAAGTATCAGTTCTTCCCAGATGCGTCCGGGTGATCTGATCTTCTACACAAACAGCGGTGGAACGATCAACCATGTAGCACTCTATATCGGCGGCGGGCGCGTGTGCCATGCATCGAATGCAAGGGATGGTATCAAGATTTCCACCTGGAATTACCGTACCCCGGCGAAGATTGTCAATGTACTGGGCGATTAATTCCATGGAAAGTCAATAAAAAATATTTGAAAGAGAGCAGGGAGAAAAGGCAGCTTTTCCCAGCTCTCTTTTTCTGTTTCATAGGAAATTGTGTCCTATGAAATAAAAAACGCATCGCGGGGATGCGCACTCGCGCGAAGCAGAAACATGTCGCAAGTGACCGCGCGAGACGCCCGAATGTGCCAAGGCACATCCTTGTTTGTATAAAAAGCGGTTTCAGTGAATAAAGATAATAGGAAGACAGAATACTAAGAATGAATTAGGCAGTTGAGAAAAACATTGAATCCGCGTGTAAGATGGAAAGAGCGCAGAAAAGAGGAAAATATGATTCGGGCAAATCGTGAAAACAGGGAATGGGAAAATGAAGCGTGGGACAAGCAGACAGATAAGGCGGGAGAAAGCCGGGAACAGGCGCAGGAGGATCCGGTTCAGAAGCGTGAAAATGGACAGACGGATATTACGGGAAAGAATGGCAATCACATTGAATTAATCTCGATCATCGGAGAGATAGAGGGACATGAAAATTTGTCCGGCAATACGAAAACGACGAAATATGAGCATATTCTGCCTAAGCTGGCGGAGATCGAGGAGAGCGGTGAGACGGAGGGAGTTTTAGTCCTGATTAACACGGTGGGCGGCGATGTAAGCTGTGGACTGGCGCTCGCGGAGATGATTGCTTCGCTCAGCAAACCGACCGTTTCACTGGTCATCGGGGACAGCCATTCGATCGGTGTGCCGCTCGCAGTGGCGGTCGATCACTCTTTTATTGTCCCGACCGGGACGATGATGGTACATCCGGTACGGATGACGGGGATGGTGATCGGTGCCGTGCAGACGTATGATTATTTTGAAATGATTCAGGATCGTATTTTAAGCTTTGTGTCCGGACACAGTCAGATCTCCTATGAGCGCCTCCGGAGCCTGATGCTCAATACGGAGATGATGACAAAAGATCTGGGAACGGTCCTGGTTGGCGGGGAGGCGGTCCAGGAGGGACTGATCGATGAATGCGGCGGGATCCGGGAAGCGCTTGCATGGCTGAACCGGGCGATCGATGGGAAGAAACAAGAAATAGATGCACACGACCGGATGACGAAGACGGATTTTAGTGAAAATCTGAAAAGAAAGTAGAACATACGTGCGAAAATTTTAGGAAAGCGTTGCTTTTTTCCCTGAATTTGGGTATACTGAATGAGATAATAAGAATGTAAAATGAGAAAAGCAGTCTGCGGGAGGCTGTATTTTGTGAAACAGGAGGAACCGCAGATACATGGGAAATATTGGAGGCATGAGACAGGTGGCAGATACAAGCAGGAAAAGACAGAGTACAGAGCGTGCCGGGGAAACAGCTGGGACAGAGAAAAAAGCCGGGCGATCCAGAAAGTCCCCTGCGGCGAAGAAAGCGGAGGGGACGCTGAACGAGAAAAAGAGTGGGGGGAAGAAGAAAGCTTCGTCCGGAAAAGGCACCGCGAAAGGAACAGGAAGCCGAAGCCGCGCCAGCCAGGCGCCGGAGCCGGTGGAGAAAAGTGGTACAGGGGCATTTATGGGAACGGAAGTGGCGATTATTGTATCATTTGCAATATCGGTACTTTTGTTTTTGAGCAATTTCGGGCTTTGCGGCTTTGTCGGAAGTTTTCTGCGATCGACTCTGCTTGGCGTATTCGGCGTGATGGGGTATCTGGTGCCATTCCTTTTATTTATGGGAACTTGTTTTTATCTTTCAAACCGAGGCAACCAGAAAGCCGTAGCCAAGTTGGTGGCGGTTGGCGAGGTGCTTCTGGCACTTTGCGGACTTTCCCAGCTTCTCATGGGAGGCGGTCAGCATCTGGACTGGAATCTGGGCGATTATTACGCGCAGGCAGGTGGAGGCGGCTTTATCGGTGGCATTCTGATGCTGCTGTTGTGCGGAACAGTGGGAACGATCGGAGCAGTTCTGATTCTGCTGCTGCTTTTGGCACTCGGTGCTGTGTGCATTACGGAGCGTTCCCTGGTAAACTTCGTTAAACAGGGCAGCGGAAGGGCATATGAGTATGCGAAAGAAGATATGAGCCGCCGCCGTGAGATACATGAGGAGAAAAAGGAAGAAAAACGCCGTCTGCGGGAGGAGCAGCGGGTCCGTGGCGTTGATCTCGAGGGCGCCAAGCTGACCGAGCTGCCAGTGATGCGGAATTTCTCGGAAGGAGTCCCGGAGGGAACCGTGCTGGGACCGGAGGACGCACTGGAGGAATTCCGTGAGATGCATGGAAGACAGGAAAACTTGCAGGATGAGACAGCGGCTTATGATGATTGGACCGATGTTCCGGCAGAGGGAAAAAATCTGGCACAGGATTCCGGACAGGGAGTAGAGAAGGAGAATCCGGCAGATGTATTTCGCGGGCAGATATTCCACGGTGGCGGAGCGGTAGAACCGGAACCGGTGGAGTATGAAGAAGATCCGGTGGAGTGCGAAGAAGAACCAGTGGAATCGGAGCAGGATCCATATGCATACGCTGGTTCAGAATCCCAGCTTCAGGAAGAAGCGGAGCGCGAGACGGCGCGGGCGGTAAGAGAGACAGAATTTGCAAAGGAGCCCGCAGAGACAGAGGACAGTGCGAGCGACCAGCTTCTGAAACGCCTGTATGTACGCCGTGATACCCGGACGATGGAAGAATTTGCCGGCGGCGAGAGTCAGAAAGGTCCAGGCTATTATCCGGTAGAGACACGGGAGAGACCGGCTGCGGAGGCGGCCCCCGGTTTGACCGCAGAGGAGGTTCATACAGATTTAGGGCATCAGGATGTCTTTGAGCCATCGGAAAACGAGTGGGAAACCGTTTCGATGGGGAATGAGGATGAATGGAACGAACCTATATCTGGGGAAACGGATTCCGAACCAATCGATGGCTATTATAAGACGCTGGAATCAGAGCGGGGCGAGACAAAGGGCAGTTTCTTTGTCCCGGAGGATTCCAAAACGGTCGTGACCGCATCCGGAAAGGTGATCGAGACAGATACAGAGGCGATACAGAAAAAACTGGAGCAGAAACGGGAAGAACGAAAAGCACTTCCAGTTGAGGAACTGACGGTTCCAGAGCAGATCGAGCGCAAGGAAGAGGAAGAAAAGAAGATCCAGAAAGAATACATATTCCCGCCATTGACTCTTTTAAAACGCGGCACGGGACAGACCGATTTCTCGGATCAGGAGTACCGGGAGACAGCGATCAAGCTGCAGCAGACGCTCCAGAACTTCGGCGTGGGCGTGACGGTTACAAACATCAGCTGTGGACCGACGGTTACCCGCTATGAGCTTCACCCGGAGCAGGGGGTCAAGGTCAGCAAGATTGTAGCTCTGGCGGATGATATCAAGTTAAATCTGGCAGCGGCGGACATCCGTATCGAGGCACCGATTCCTGGCAAGGCGGCGGTCGGTATCGAGGTTCCGAACAAGGAGAACCATGTGGTTCTGCTGCGCGATCTGCTGGAGTCAGAGGCATTTAAGAAATATCCGTCCCGGCTGGCATTCGCGGTCGGAAAAGATATCGCAGGTCAGACGGTTGTCAGCGACATTGCGAAGATGCCGCATCTTCTGATCGCGGGTGCGACCGGATCGGGTAAATCAGTCTGCATCAATACGCTGATCATGAGTGTGATTTATAAAGCGAAGCCGAGCGAGGTCAAGCTCATCATGATCGACCCCAAGGTGGTTGAGTTAAGTGTATACAACGGTATTCCGCATCTTCTGATTCCGGTTGTGACCGACCCGAAAAAGGCGTCCGGCGCCCTCAACTGGGCGGTGGCAGAGATGACCGACCGTTACCAGAAGTTTGCAAAATACGGCGTGCGCGATCTTAAGGGTTTCAATGCCAAGGTTGAGTCGATTGCGGATATCGACGATCCGAAGAAACCGGAGAAACTGCCACAGATCATCATTATCGTGGATGAGCTTGCCGATCTGATGATGGTAGCGCCGGGCGAAGTAGAAGATTCGATCTGTCGTCTGGCACAGCTGGCGCGTGCAGCGGGCATTCATCTGGTGATTGCGACGCAGCGACCATCGGTCAATGTCATCACCGGTGTGATCAAGGCAAATATTCCGTCGAGAATTGCTTTTTCCGTCTCTTCCGGAGTGGATTCCCGTACCATTATTGATATGAACGGCGCGGAGAAACTGCTCGGAAAGGGCGATATGCTGTTCTATCCGTCGGGCTATCAGAAACCGCAGCGTGTACAGGGCGCGTTTGTGTCCGACAATGAGGTTTCGGATGTGGTCGGATTTTTGAAACAGGAGGGGCTGACCGCAGAGTACAGCGCCGAGGTTGAGTCCAAGATCCGTTCGACGGCGATGGATGCGGGCTTTGGCGGCGGTGAGCGCGATGCCTATTTTGCACAGGCAGGTAAATTTATTATTGAGAAAGACAAAGCATCCATCGGCATGCTGCAGCGTATGTTTAAGATTGGCTTCAACCGTGCCGCGCGTATCATGGATCAGCTTGCAGATGCAGGCGTGGTCGGTGAGGAAGAAGGCACGAAGCCGCGTAAGGTGCTGATGAGCATGGAGCAGTTTGAAAACATGATGGAAGAAGGATATTAAAAAGCGGAATCATTATAAAATATCAAAATCAGGAGGTATCCTATGAAGCTTAAAAGCTGGCTGAAAGAATTGCCGTATACATTATTGCAGGGCAGCCTGGAGACGGAGGTTGACGAGGTGGTCTACGATTCAAGAAAGGCGGCGCCGGGGACGGTGTTTGTGTGTATGCGCGGGGCAAACGTTGATTCGCATACCTTTATCCCGGATGTGGTTGAAAAGGGCGCGCCGGTTCTGGTGGTCGAGCATCCGGTTGAGGCGCCTGAGAACGTGACGGTCATTCAGGTGGAGAATGGACGGAACGCGCTATCGCTTCTTTCGGCGGCACGTTTTGATTATCCGGCGCGGAAGATGACGGCGATCGGTGTGACCGGCACGAAGGGAAAGACGACTACTACTTATATGATCAAGGCGATTCTGGAGGCAGCCGGACAGAAGACGGGTCTCATCGGAACGAACGGCGCTGTGATCGGTGAGAATCATTATCCGACCAAAAATACGACGCCGGAATCCTACATTTTACAAGAATATTTTGCAAAAATGGTGGAAGCGGGCTGCCGTTACATCGTGATGGAGGTTTCTTCCCAAAGCTACCTGATGCACCGGGTAGATGGACTTTTCTTTGATTATGGAATTTTCCTGAATATTTCCAATGATCATATTGGCCCGAATGAACATGCAAGTTTTGAAGAATATCTTTACTACAAAAAGCAGCTTTTGAAAAACTGCCGGACAGCGCTCGTCAACCGCGATGATCCGCACTTTGATGCGATCGTAGAAGGGGCGACAGCAGAGATCCTGACCTTTTCATTGGAACAGGCGGCTGATTTTACAGCGGATGACATTCACTATGTACGCGAACATGATTTCGTGGGCGTCGAATTTCAGACGCATGGACGATATGAGAGCGATCTGCGTGTCGGCATTCCGGGCAAATTTAACGTGGACAATGCGCTGGCGGCAGCGGGCGTGTGCAGCTTCTTTGACCTGCCGAAGGAGAAAGTCTGCCATGCGCTGGAACATATCCAGGTCGATGGACGGATGGAGATTGTATATAAATCAGCAAAGTGCACCGTGATCGTTGACTACGCCCACAATGCGGTCAGCATGGAAAGTCTTCTTCTGACGCTGCGCGACTACAAGCCGAAGCGTCTCGTCTGCGTCTTCGGATGCGGCGGCAACCGGGCGCGCGATCGCCGGTACTCGATGGGAGAGATTGGCGGAAAGCTGGCAGATCTGTCGATCATCACGGCGGATAATTCCCGCTTTGAGAAAGTGGAAGATATTCTGGCAGATATCAAGGTCGGACTTGCAAAAACCGATGGCAAATACGTTGAAATCCCGGATCGCCGCGAAGCGATTGAGTACAGCTTGTCCCATGCGGAGGATGGCGATATCATCGCGATCATCGGAAAGGGGCATGAGGATTATCAGGAGATCGAGGGCGTGCGCTATCATTTCCTTGACCGGGAAGTAGTGCAGGAGACGGTGAAGAAGCTGCATATGTAATCAATTTGGAGGCAAAATATGGACCATATTACAGTCAGACATATCGTGGAAGCAGTGTCGGGAACACTGCTCTGCGGAGATGCAGATACGGAGTTAAAACACATCAGCATTGATTCCCGGAGTATGCGCGGGGCGGATCTGTTTGTTCCGCTGATCGGGGAGAAATCAGACGCGCATCGTTTCCTGGTTCAGGCGATGGACAATGGGGCGGCAGCCGCACTGACTTCGGAGCATGAGGCGGCACCGGAGGGCTTTCACGGCGCGCTGATCCAGGTGAAAGATACGAAACTGGCATTGCAGACGATCGGGCGCTGCCTGCGGGCACGTCTTTCTATCCCGTTAGTTGGTATCACCGGCAGCGTGGGAAAGACGACGACGCGCGAAATGGTGGCGGCGGCGCTTTCAGCGAAATATAAGACATTCAAGACACCGGCAAACCACAACAGCCAGATCGGTGTGCCACTCACGATCTCGGAGATTTCTGAGAATGATGAGATCGGCGTGCTGGAACTGGGAATGAGTGAGCCGGGCGAGATGGCGGTGATCGCGGAGATTGCGGCGGTGGATTCGGCAGTCATGACGAATATAGGTGTGACGCATATTGAGAATCTGGGCTCCCGCGAGAATATCTTAAAAGAAAAGCTGCATATCCAGGACGGTATGAAGGCAGGCGGAATCCTGTTTGTAAATGGAGATAATGATATGCTTTCCACCGTGCATGCAAAAGCAGGCTGCCATACCGTCCGTTATGGACTTGGAGCAGATAACGACTACCGCGCCGAGGATCTTTCATATCCGGATGGATTTCCGTCCTTTACGATGGTACACGGCGAGGTGCGCGTCCCGGTGAAGCTGACTGTTATGGGCGAGCACAATGTCATGAATGCGCTGGCTGCCCTGGCGGTTGCGGATGCCTACGGTGTGCCGCTTGCCGATGCAGCGGAAAAGCTGCTTGAATTTGGCGGGTTCAAGAACCGTCAGCAGATTTATCATAAAAATGGTTATACGATCGTGGACGATACCTACAATGCAAGCCCGGATTCGATGAAAGCGGCGATAGGTGTGCTTTCTTCCCTGCCGGCAGGACGCAGAATTGCGGTTCTGGCGGATATGAAGGAACTGGGAGAGAATACGATTCAGTTCCACCGTGAAGTTGGTGCGTTTCTGGCGGAAAAACCGGTCGATATCCTGGTTGTATATGGCGAACTGGCGCAGGCGATCGCCGAGGGAGCAAAGAAAGTCAAACCGGATCTGCATGTCGTTTCGTTTGAAGAGGACGAAAAAGAAGATATGCTTGACTGGCTGGATGCACAGATCGGTGAGGGAGATGCAGTCCTGTTTAAGGGTTCCAACAGTATGAAGCTGGGGGAGACGGCAGCGAGGTTTATCTCAGTCGAGAAGACTCCCACCTCTTCAGGTGGTAAGTAATAGCAAGTTTGTCTCAGTAGGAGTCCATTCTCCGACTGAGATAAACGCTCCGCGAGGATGCGCAGTGATTCTGTAAAGAATATGTCAGCTTCGCTGACCAGAATCACGCGCTAAATCTCACGGACGTTCGACTTGAATTAGAAATAGAAAGAGAAGGAATCATGGCGTATCAATACGCGGATATTATTATAGATATATCCCATGAGAAGGTGGATCGCCCGTTTCAGTACCGGATTCCGGCGCAGCTGGCGGAGGAGATTACGGCGGGAACGTGCGTGACGGTACCGTTTGGAAAGGGTAATTCACTTCGGACTGGATATGTGGTGGGAATGGGAAATACGGCGGAGTATGACCCATCCCGCATCAAGGAGATAGCTGGGATCGCACCGGGCAGTATGTCGGTGCAATCTCAGCTTATCCGTCTGGCGTGGTGGATGCGGGAACGTTATGGCGCGACGATGAACCAGACGCTCAAAACCGTACTTCCCGTCAAGGAAAAGATAAAACCGCGCGAGAAAAAGACGCTGCATTGTCTTTTAAACCAGGAAGAGCTGGAAGCGGCAATCCTGGCGGCACAGAAGCGGCATTATAAGGCGCGGGTGCGGCTCCTTGAGGCATTCCGGGACAATCTGGATATTCCGATGGAATTTGCCCGACGGGAGCTTGACCTGACCCTGGCGACGATCCGCCCGATGGAGGAACAGGGACAGCTTTCAGTGAAAGTTTCCCGTGAGGAACGCGGGTTAAACCATGCAAAACTGCCGCGTCCAGCCGGACAGACCGTGCATCTCAATGAAGAGCAGCAGGCGGCGGTTGACCGTTTCTGTGAGGATTATGAGACGGGGAAACGTGAAACGTATCTGATTCACGGCGTTACGGGAAGTGGAAAGACCGAAGTCTACATGGAGCTGATGGCGCGTGTCCTGCGGGATGGAAAGCAGGTGATTCTGCTGATCCCGGAAATTTCGCTGACATATCAGACGGTGATGCGGTTTTACCGGCGATTTGGCGATCAGATCGCGATTCTGAATTCCCGTCTCTCTGCGGGAGAACGCTATGATCAGTGGGAACGGGCGGCGCGGGGCGAGGTTTCCGTGATGATCGGACCGCGGTCGGCGCTGTTTGCCCCATTTTCCAATCTGGGACTGATTCTGATCGACGAGGAACATGAGGGCGCCTATAAGAGCGAGACGATGCCGCGCTATCATGCAAGGGAAGTAGCGGCGGAGCGCGCCCGGCTTTCCGGGGCTTCGCTGGTCTTGGGCTCAGCGACTCCTTCTCTGGAATCGTATCTGCGGGCGCAGAATGGCGAATATGTGCTTCTGCCCCTGCATCACCGGGCAGTGGCGGGAAGTATCCTGCCGAAGGTACAGATCGCTGATATGCGTGCGGAGATGCAGGCAGGCAATAAATCGGTGTTCAGCCGGACGTTGGATGCAATGTTGACAGAGAGACTCGCACGTGGCGAGCAGGCGATGCTTTTTATGAACCGGCGCGGCTATTCCAATTTTGTTTCCTGTCGTTCCTGCGGAAAGGCGGTGACCTGTCCGCATTGTGATGTTTCCCTGACACTACACGGGAAGAACCGTCTGGTCTGTCATTACTGCGGCTATACGATTCCACTGATGAAGCAGTGTCCGTCCTGCGGATCACCGTATATTGCCGGGTTTGGGGCCGGAACGCAGAAGATGGAAGAATTTACGAAAATTCGGTTTCCGGATGCGAGGATCCTGCGGATGGATGCGGATACAACGGCAAAAAAAGGCGGACATGAAGCGATTCTGGAGGCATTTGCAAATCGTGAGGCAGATATCCTGATCGGCACGCAGATGATTGTAAAAGGGCATGATTTTCCGGGAGTGACGCTGGTCGGAATCCTGGCGGCGGATCTTTCCTTAAATACGCCGGATTACCGCAGCGCGGAGCGGACGTTCCAGCTTCTGACGCAGGCGGCTGGCAGAGCGGGACGCGCCGGGAAGCCCGGCGATGTGGTCATCCAGACGTACCGGCCGGAACACTATGCCGTGCAGGCGGCAGCGGCGCAGAATTATGAGCTGTTTTACAGCCATGAGATCAATTACCGGAGGCTGCTTCATTATCCACCAGTCTGCCAGATGGCTGCGGTTTATTTTGCCTGCGGCGATGAGGCGGTGCTGGATGAATGTGCGGAAATGGCGGCGCGGCGGCTGCGCGAAAGTGCCGAGTGTATCGGTCCGGTTCCGGCACCGGTATACAAAGTTAATGACATCTACAGAAAAATTTTATATATAAAGTGTGAAAAATGTGCTATACTGGATCAAATCAGGGGTCAGATTGAAACCCTGGCTGCCGCAGATACAAAATGGCAGGCGGTCCAGATTCAATACGATATATCATAGAGAGGAAGAGTGTATAAAATGGCAATCCGGTCAATTAGAACTATTGGCGATGAGGTACTGAAAAAAGAGTGTAAGGCAGTGACGGAGGTAACCGATCACACACTTGAACTGATAGAGGATATGTTTGACACGATGTATTCAGCCGGCGGCGTAGGTCTGGCAGCACCGCAGGTCGGTATCCGCAAACAGATCGTAGTAATCGACGTGGAGGACGGCAACCAGTATGTCCTGATCAATCCGGTCATCGAGGAAATGTCCGGCAGCCAGACTGGTCAGGAAGGCTGCTTAAGCGTTCCGGGCAAGGCTGGTATGGTAACCCGTCCGAGCCACGTAAAGGTACGCGCGCTGAACGAAAAAATGGAAGAGTTTGTCCTGGAAGCAGATGATTTCCTGGCACGTGCGATCTGCCATGAGTGCGATCATCTGCACGGACATCTGTATGTGGAGTTGGTAGAAGGTCCGTTAGAGGATGTAACGGCAGAGGAAGAATAAAGCACATTGGCAGAATGAGAGAAACAAGAGTGGGGTGACAGGCAGATATGAAGATCGTATTTATGGGAACACCGGATTTTGCGGTTCCGACACTGGAAGCGCTCTATCAGAGTCGGCATGAAGTAGCGGCGGTGGTGACACAGCCAGATAAGCCGAAGGGACGCGGCAAGGCGATGGCAATGCCGCCTGTCAAGGAAAAAGCGCTGGAATATGGAATCCCGGTGTATCAGCCGGTGCGCGTCCGCAAGGATGAGGCATTTTTTGAGGAATTGACGAAGATTCAGCCGGATGTGATCGTCGTGATTGCATTTGGCCAGATTCTGCCGGAGCGGATTCTGAACCTGCCGAAATACGGCTGTATCAACATCCATGCGTCGCTTCTGCCAAAATACCGTGGGGCAGCCCCGATCCAGTGGGCGGTCATCAATGGCGATGAGGTCAGCGGTGTGACGACGATGCAGATGGATGTCGGTCTGGACACCGGAGATATCCTGGATACCGTGGAAGTACGCCTGGATCCGAAAGAGACAGGCGGCAGCCTGTTTGACCGCTTGAGCCTTGCGGGAGGAAAGCTGATTCTCTCCACGCTTGAGAAAGCGGAGGCGGGAATCCTGCATCCGGTTAAACAAGATGAGGCAGAGGCAACCCATGTGACAATGCTCGATAAGTCGATGGGGCAGATCGACTGGTCGATGGATGCGGCAGTGATTGAGCGCCTGATCCGCGGCTTAAATCCATGGCCGAGCGCTTATACAAAATTTGAAGGAAAAACCCTGAAAATCTGGTCGGCGGATGTCGAGGAAGATGCGGCGGGAAGACCGTCACCGGAGACATTCGGACAGGTGGTACGTGTCGGTAAAGATGCATTCTCTGTCCAGACCGGCAAAGGGCTTCTCACGATCCGGGAACTTCAGCTGGAAGGCAAGAAGCGGATGGATACGGCGGCATTTTTACGCGGGTATCCGGTGGAAGCGGGAGTAAAGCTCGGATAAAATGAATGCTTCAGCAGGGACTGAACTGCTACAGGCAGCCGGGCGTTTGAAAGGAGTTGGAGTGATATGTACGGATATGGATATTACAGTATGTTTGATCCGACGATGATTCTGGTATTAATTGGTGTATTCCTGTCATTGGGTGCATCTGCGAAGGTAAACAGCACCTACGCGCGGTTTTCAAGAGTCCGGAGCATGACCGGCATGACGGGAGCCGAGGCGGCGAGACAGCTTTTAAATTCACAGGGCATTTATGATGTCCAGATCCGCCAGGTGGCAGGCAGCCTGACCGACCACTATGATCCGCGGACCAAGACCGTGAATTTATCTGAGAGTGTATATGGTTCTACTTCGGTCGCGGCGATCGGTGTTGCGGCGCATGAGTGCGGACATGCGATGCAGGATGCATCTGAGTATGTTCCGCTGCGCCTGCGCGGTTCAATGGTGCCGGTGGTCAACATCGGCGCACAGCTTTCCTGGCCTATGATCCTGATTGGTGTTCTGGTCGGCGGCATGGGATCTCCGATCGTTTCACTTGGAATTCTTTTATTTTCCTTGTCGGTGCTGTTCCAGCTTGTGACGCTTCCGGTTGAGTTCAATGCATCCGCGCGTGCGGTACGTCTGCTTGATTCAACAGGGATTCTTCGCGGGGAAGAAGTTGGATATACCAAACAGGTGCTTGGTGCGGCGGCACTGACGTATGTGGCAGCGGCGGCTGGTTCGATTTTACAGCTTCTGCGTCTGATTATATTATTTGGAGGACGACGCGATGACTGATGGAACTGCGCTGCGTGAAATAGCGGCAGAAATTTTGACTGAGATTCTGGAAAAGGGACAGTATACACATCTGGCCCTTTTTCAGGCTCTTTCTAAATATCAGTATCTGGAGAAAGCAGACCGCTCGTTTTTAAAACGGATTGTGGACGGGACGGTGGAGTATAAAATCCAGATTGATTATATTATCAACGCATATTCTAAAACAAAAGTTCATAAGATGAAACCGTTTATCCGCACACTTCTGCGGATGAGCGTGTACCAGATTTATTATATGGACCGTGTACCGGATTCGGCGGCGTGCAATGAGGCGGTGCGCCTTGCGAAAAAACGCGGATTTTCCGGACTTTCCGGCTTTGTAAATGGTGTGCTGCGTTCTGTGACGCGTGGAAAAGGCAAACTGACCTTCCCGGATGATTCAGTGCGGTATTCAATGCCGGACTGGATTTTATCTCTCTGGAAGGAAAACTATGGGGCAGAGACGACGCACAGGATGGCACAGGCTGGTCTGGAGAAACGTCCGTTTATGGTGCGGTTTGCCGAGAGCCGTGCAGGGAAAGAAGAGATTTTTGCCTCCCTGTCCGCCCAGGGCGTGACGGCAGAGGAGACAGCGGCGGGAAGCGGTGTTTACCGTCTGACGGGAGTGGACTATCCAGAGAGTCTGGATGCGTTCCGCGAAGGACTAATCCGGATTCAGGATCTGAGTTCGTCGCTGGCTGGTGATGCGGCGGGTATTAAAGAGGGTGATTTTGTACTCGATGTCTGTGGGGCACCGGGTGGAAAAGGGCTTCATGCGGCGGATCTGCTGCACGGAACTGGACAGGTTGAGATCCGGGATGTGAGTGATTACAAGGTATCTTTGATCAAGGAGAATATTGCCCGTAGCGGCTGTACAAACGTCTCTGCCTGCGCCTGGAATGCGTGTGAATTCGATGCTTCGATGGAGCAGAAAGCGGATGTGGTCATTGCCGATCTGCCGTGTTCAGGACTTGGCATTATCGGACGCAAGCCGGATATCAAATACAACGCTTCAATGGACGGAATCCGGGACCTGGCTGCATTGCAGCGGCAGATGCTGTCGGTGGTCTGGCAGTACGTGAAGCCGGGTGGAGTGCTGGTTTACAGCACCTGCACGGTCAACCGTCTGGAAAATGATGAAAACCGGGCATGGTTTTTAAACGAATATCCATTTGAGCCGGTTGATATCAGTGGTCGTCTGGGGATTGATTTTCAGGAAGACAGCCTGAAAGAGGGATACATCCAGCTCTATCCGGGCGTTCATCCGTGTGATGGATTTTTCATCTCTGTGATGAAAAGAAAAGGATAACTGGACGGAACAGTGTATGAATACAGGAAAGACTCCGAGAGTGCATATAGGAGAGAGGGAGGCAGTCCGATATGGAAAAGCAGGATATAAAATCAATGACGCAGGAGGAACTGCGTGCCTTTTTGGTGAGTCTGGGCGAAAAACCATTCCGGACCGCCCAGATCTATCAGTGGATGCATGAAAAACTGGCATCTTCCTTTGACGATATGACAAACCTTTCCAAGGTACTCCGGCAGAAGCTGCAGGACGCGTGCGAGTATGTATCGCTGGAAAAGGTACGGGTGCAGATTTCGCAGATCGATGGAACCCGCAAGTACCTGTTCCGCCTCGCGGACGGCAATGTCATCGAGAGTGTCCTGATGCGTTATAAGCATGGAAATTCCGTTTGTATTTCCTCGCAGGTGGGGTGTCGGATGGGCTGCCGTTTCTGTGCTTCGACCCTGGACGGCCTGGAACGGAACCTGCGCCCGTCGGAGATGCTGGACCAGATTTATCAGATTCAGCGCGATACAGGCGAACGCGTTTCCAACGTGGTTGTGATGGGATCGGGTGAACCGCTGGACAATTACGATAACCTGATCCGCTTTATCCATCTTTTGACGGAGGAAGGCGGACTGCATATCAGTCAGCGAAATGTGACGGTTTCCACCTGTGGGCTGGTTCCGAAGATCCGGGAGCTGGCAGATCAGGGACTGACCATCACGCTGGCACTTTCTCTGCATGCGCCGAATGACGAGGTGCGGAAGAGCCTGATGCCGATCGCGCGTACATATGCGTTAAAGGATGTATTGGCGGCCTGTCATTACTATTTTGAAAAAACGGGACGCCGCATGACGTTTGAGTACAGCCTGGTGCAGGGAGTCAACGACAATCTGGACGAGGCGCGCGAGCTGGCGGCGCTGATTCAGGATCAGCACGGGCATGTGAATCTGATTCCGGTCAATCCGATCAAGGAGCGCTCTTATGTACAGTCGGGACGGAAAGCGATCGAAGCATTTAAGGGATGTCTGGAATCTAAGGGAATCAATGTGACAATCCGGCGCGAGATGGGGCGCGACATAGACGGTGCCTGCGGACAGCTCCGGAAGAGCTATATGGATAAAGAGCAGGAGAAAGAAGGTGCGGCAGTCAAATGAAAGCATACGCACTGACGGATATCGGAAAAACGCGTAAGGTCAATCAGGATGCTCAGTTTGCCAGCACGGAGCCGGTGGGAGAACTTTCCAACCTGTTTGTCGTGGCGGACGGAATGGGCGGTCATCAGGCGGGAGATTTTGCTTCGCGCTATCTGATCGAGCATATGCCGGAATATATCAAAGAGAGTGGTGAGAATGAGCCGGTCGCGGCGCTTCGAAAGGGGATCGAGGCAGTCAATCAGGAACTTTATTCCCTTTCCTGTGAGCGCGAGGAGCTTGCCGGCATGGGAACAACGCTGGTAGCGGCTTCCATTCAGGGAAATACACTCTATGTGGCAAACGTGGGGGACAGCCGTCTCTACCGGATTGAGCGCTCCGGCATTCATCAGATTACCCGGGATCATTCCTACGTGGAGGCGATGGTCTCGCTGGGACAGATGAGCCGCGGCAGCCGGGAATATGAGACGAAGAAAAATATCATTACCCGCGCAGTCGGGATCGGTGGGCATGTGGAGCCGGATTTCTTTGAGGTTTCACTGAACCCGGGCGATTACATACTGCTGTGTTCGGACGGGTTAACCAATATGGTGGATAATTCAGCAATTTACCGGATGGTGCTTCTGCCGGGAACCCTGGACACCAAGGCAAGGGCGCTCACGGCGCTCGCAAACCAGAACGGCGGGAAAGATAATATCGCGGTCATATTGATTGACCCGCAGATCAAGGAGGTGAGAGAATCATGATGCTGAAACCGGGAACTTATCTGCAGGATCGCTATGAGATCCTCTCACTGATTGGTACGGGCGGCATGTCAGAGGTGTATCAGGCAAAATGCCACACTCTGAACCGTCTGGTGGCGATCAAGGTTTTAAAGGATGAGTACAGCCAGGATGCGAATTTCGTCAGCAAATTCAAGATGGAGGCGCAGGCGGCGGCAGGGCTTTCCCATCCAAATATTGTGAGTGTTTATGACGTTGTGGATGAGGGCAGTCTTCATTATATCGTCATGGAACTCATCGAGGGAATCACGCTGAAAAGCTACATTCTCAAGAAAGGTCATCTGGGCGTCAAAGAAACGATTGGAATTGCCATCCAGGTAGCGCAGGGGCTGGCAGCGGCACATGACCAGCATATTGTGCACCGGGACATCAAACCGCAGAATATGATTATATCGCGTGACGGCAAGGTGAAGGTGGCGGATTTCGGTATCGCCAGAGCTGTATCGTCCCAGACGATCGGGGTCAATGCGGTCGGTTCCGTGCATTATATCTCGCCGGAGCAGGCAAAAGGAAATTATAGCGACGGACGAAGCGATCTGTATTCACTGGGAATCACGATGTATGAGATGCTAACAGGAAAACTTCCGTTTGACGGGGATACCCCGGTTTCAGTGGCACTGGCACATCTGGAAGAACCGGTGCAGCCGCCGAGCCGCATCAACCCGGAGGTGTCGGCAAGCCTGGACCGCATTATTTTAAAATGTACCCAGAAAAAGCCGGAACGCCGTTACCAGAATGCGTATGAGCTGATCGCGGATCTGCGCCATGCGTTGGTGGATCCAAACGATGATTTTCTGAAAAAAGAACCGGAATTTGATGAAAATTCCCCGACAGTCGTGCGCGGGGCAGAGGAACTGAACCGCCAGATGGAGGCACAGAGAAATCGAAATCTGGAACAGACGATGGAACATCCGGCAGTGAGTGAAAAGACCGGACCGGTTCCGACAGAAAATGAACGTGGTGAGGTAGTCTGGAAAGAGCCGGAACAGCCGGAGAAAGAGATAGAAGGCTGGCAGGAAGAAGAGACGGATGTCTATGAGGAAGAAACCTCCAGGCGCCCAGACCGTAGGCGGAAGGGACGCCGTATAGAAGAAGACAGCGAGGATGTCAATCCGCAGATGGAGCGCCTGCTTACGATGATTGGAATCGGTGCAGCCGTATTGATTGTGGTGGTTGTGATTGTCATTGTTGCGAAGTTAACAGGCATCTTTAATCTGGGCTCTGGTAGTCAGAAGTCTCCGAAGACGACCGTTGAAGCTTCTTCGGAGGCGTCTGAGAGCGAGAGTCTGGAATCAACGGAGTGCAGGGTTCCGCCGCTGGACGGCATGACGGAGGATGAGGCGAAGACAGCATTGGAAAAGCAGTCGTTGAAAATCCGTTATGAATATGCAAAGTCGGAAACCTCTGAAAAAGGGAAGGTCATCGGTCAGAGTATTGCCAGCGGCACGGTTGTCTCGAAACAGACGGAAGTTATCGTCACGATCGGAGAAGGCAATGAGGCAATAGATTTGACGAAACTTGGACTGGAAGAGATGTCCGGCGAGGATGCAGAGACGCTTCTGGCAGAAGAAAATAAACTGACCGTAGTAGTGCAGAAAGAGAGCAGCGATACGGTTGCCTCCGGTATAGTGATCCGATACAGCCCGTCCAGCGTGGATCCGGGCGGTACGGTGACGCTGTATGTCAGCACAGGTCCGAACGTACCGACGGTACCGATGCCGAGGATTACAGGGCTTTCAGAGGAAAATGCAAAAGTTGTTCTGGAAGCGGTCGGATTAGAGCTTGGCGAGCGCAAGGAAGCGAAGAGTTCGGAAGTGGCAAAGGGCAAGATCATCAGTCAGGATGTCCTGGAGAAAACAGATACACCGGAGGGAAGTGCCATTGGCTATACAGTCAGTCTGGGAAAAGGAACCCGCTATGTGGCGGCGATCAACGATGAATTCCAGATGAGTGAACTGTTTGGACCAAGTTCCGGAGATACGCATATCCGCGTCAGTATTGTGATGAAGCAGACGATTGCCGGCAATACTGTGACTAAGACGGTCATGGAACCGAGGGAGATCGGCGGCGATATCACGCTTCCGATTCATTATAATATCGAGGGAGCGGACGGTGTGCAGACAGGCGAGCTGCAGATCCTCGATCTGACGAACGATCGGGTTCTAAAAACGTATCAGCTTGAATTTGTGGAAGTTTCAGATAATTAATAAGAGGTAGTTGTAAGGTACAGATATGCAGGGAAAGATAATTAAAGGGATCGGCGGTTTCTATTATGTACACGACGGTATTGGAAAGGTATATGAATGCCGTGCAAAGGGAATTTTCCGAAATCGCGGCATCAAGCCGCTGGTAGGCGATGACGTGGAGATCAGTGTTCTCGATGAGGAGAAGGCGACAGGCAATCTCGATGAGATCCTTCCTCGTAAAAACCGTCTGATCCGCCCGGCGGTTTCAAATGTTGATCAGGCGGTGGTGGTTTTTGCCATCACCGATCCGATGCCAAATTTAAACCTTCTCGACCGCTTCCTCGTCATGATGGAACGGCAGGAAGTTCCGGTCAGCATCTGTTTCAACAAGATCGATCTGGTCGATGCAGCCGAGCAGGAGAAGCTGCGTGCGATCTATGAACCGGCGGGCTATCCGGTGCATTTTATCAGCACCTACGAAAAATCAGGGCTGGAGGAGTTTCATCGGTTGATCATTGGGAAAACAACGGTCTTAGCAGGACCTTCGGGTGTCGGAAAATCGTCGATCACGAACTTTATCCAGCCGGAGGCACAGATGGAGACGGGCGGTATCAGTGAGAAGATCCGCCGGGGCAAACATACGACGCGCCATTCAGAACTGTTTTTCGTGGAAGAGAGCACCTATATGATGGATACGCCGGGATTCAGTTCTCTCTATATCGAGGATCTGGAGCCGGAGGCGCTCAAGGACTTTTTCCCGGAATTTGAGGCATATGAGGATGAATGCCGTTTCTTAGGCTGTGTCCACATTGGCGAGCGCGAATGCGGCGTCAAGACGGCGGTGCAGGAGCATAAGATCGGGCAGAGCCGGTATGACAATTACCGTTTGATGTATCAGGAATTAAAAGAGAAAAAGAAATACGGCAGAAGCAGCCGTTGACAAGAAATTGGGAGGAAAGAACCATGATTATATTATCACCTTCGATTCTGGGGGCAGATTTTACGAAGCTGGGAGAGCAGGTCGCTGAGGTGGACAAGGCAGGCGCACAGTACATCCATCTGGATGTGATGGATGGCGCGTTTGTGCCGAGTATCTCCTTTGGAATGCCGGTGATTAAGAGCCTGCGCCCGGTGACGGATCGTGTGTTTGACGTACACATGATGGTGGAAGAACCGGGACGTTATGTAGAGGATATCAAAAAAGCGGGGGCGGATCTGATCTGTGTGCATCAGGAAGCCTGTCTTCATCTGGACCGCACGATCGCGCAGATCCGTGAGGCGGGGCTGCAAACAGGTGTAGCGTTAAATCCGGCGACCCCGGTCGAGACACTGGATGTTATTTTGCCGGAGGTGGACATGGTTCTTCTGATGACGGTCAACCCGGGATTTGGCGGTCAGAAATTTATTCCATATACGGTAGAAAAAATCAAGAAGCTGCGCGCAATGTGCAGCGAGAGGGGACTTTCCACCCGCATTGAGGTGGACGGCGGAATCACGCCGGACAATGTGCGGACGGTTTTGGAGGCAGGAGCCGATGTGATCGTGGCGGGAAGCGCTGTATTTAAGGGAAACCCGGCTGGGAATGTAAAAACATTTTTAAATATTTTTCAGGAATTTGAACAGGGATGATGAAGATGAAGCGTTGTTTGATTGTGACAGGCGGAACGATTGATATTGCGTTTGCGAAAGATTTTCTCTCACAGCGCTCGTATGACTATGTAATTGCGGCAGATGCGGGGCTGGAGGTTCTGCGCCCGCTGCATATTTCTCCGAATGCGGTGGTCGGAGATCTGGACACGGTGGACAAAAAGGTTCTGGAAGAATATCAGAACCAGCCGGACATCGAATTTGAGATCCATAAACCGGAGAAGGATGAGACGGATACGGAGCTGGCGCTTTTGACGGCGGCGCGCCAGGGCTGTGAGGCAGTTGATATCCTGGGGGCGCTGGGCGGCCGTATGGATCACGCCATCGGCAATATCCAGCTGATGTATCAGTTTTTCTGCCAGGGAATGGAAGTGAATATTTATGATGCCCGCAACCGCCTGTATCTTCTGGGCGGGCATAAGGTATTTCACCGGGAAGAGGTGTATGGAAAATACATTTCGTTCCTGCCGATGACCGAGACTGTCGAGGGACTGACGCTGCGGGGATTTAAATACCCGCTCCAGCGGCGGACGATCGGGCTGGGGACGAGTCTCTGCATCAGCAATGAACTCAAACGGGAAGAGGGCATTCTGGAGCTGGAGAAAGGCGTCCTTTTGTGCGTGGAGGCACATGATTAATCCGGATAAAAAAGTGGCAAGTTATAACTGACCTGCTTAAAATGATAAAAACTGTATGTTTTTCAGGGGACAAGATTGTGCTATGATGAGTCCAATAACAAGGGAGGATGAAACATCATGGCAAACAAATCAAATCAGGCTTACAAGATCGCGATGGTCGGTCTGCTGGCAGCTCTCTCCTATGTCGTATTTACATACGGACAGGTGAAGATCACACTTCCGGGCGGCGATGCAACTTCCATTCATCTGGGAAATGCAGTCTGTGTCATCGGGGCACTCTTAGTCGGCGGCTTTTACGGCGGTTTGGGAGGTGCTATCGGCATGACGATAGGTGACCTTCTCGATCCGGTTTATATTGTATATGCACCGAAGACATTTATCTGCAAACTCTGCATCGGACTGATCGCCGGATTCGTAGCACATCGTCTGGGCAAGATTGACCGGAGCACCGATAAGAACCACATCCTTGGTTTTACGATTGCAGCAGCGGTGGCAGGTCTTTTATTCAACGTCATTGCAGATCCGCTGATCGGATATTATTATAAACTCTGGATCATTGGTAAACCGGCGGCAGAGCTCACACTTGCATGGAATATCGCAGCGACTTCGATCAATGCGGTGACATCTACGATTGCGTCTGTTGTTATATATATGGCAGTTCGTCCGGCACTCCGCAAGGCAGGTTTTCTGGATGCATTGTCTGTAGAAGCGAGAGCATAAGGCAATTTATCTCAGTCGAGAAGAATTAAAATGAAATACATACAGGAGACTGTGGTTGGGCAGAATGGGAAAAACATCTGTCCGGGCGCAGTCTCCTTGTTGCGTCATTGGAGTGTGCGGTTTATAAAACACAAATGCATAGATACACGCTTGTAGAAACCAGAATCATGCCGCAGGCAGTCGTATCTGCCGCGAGAATATGTTAGATTATAAAGTTGCTTAAAATCTAAGAAAATGAGGAAAAATTATACATGGAAGGAATTCAGAAGAAAATAGCGGTTTTAAATGACCTGTCAGGCTATGGGCGCTGTTCGCTGACGGCGGCAATGCCGGTTATCAGCGCCCTCAAGGTACAGTGCTGTCCGGTGGTGACGGCGGTGCTGTCCAATCACGCGGGATATCCGGAATGCTATATGGATGATTATACCGATCGGATGGAGGCATACCTGGAGCCGTGGCGGAAGATGGGATTTGAGATGGACGGAATCATGACTGGATTCTTAGGTTCTGCCAGACAGGCGTCGATCGTGGCAGATTTTATCCGGGATTTCAAACGGGAAAATACGCAGGTTTTGGTAGATCCGACGATGGGCGACCACGGACATCTCTACAGCGTCTGTGACGAGGATCTGATCGAGGCGATGCGGGAGCTGATGCAGTATGCGGACGTTGTCACGCCAAATCTGACGGAAGCCTGTGCCCTGACGGACACGCTGTATCAGGAAAATGGATGGAGTAAGCGCAAGCTCTCAGATTTGACCTGGAAGCTTCACCTTTTGGGCGCGCGGTCAGTCATTTTGACAGGCGTGGTCAAGGGCAAACAGATCCTCAACGTGATCCATGAGCGCGGCAAGGAGCCGGTCTTTCATGCAACTAAATTTGTGGCGGGCAATTACCACGGAACCGGGGATGTCTTTGCAGCAGTCATCGGTGCCAGCATGGTGCGAGGTGTGCCGATGGAGGAAGCCGTCAGACGGGCGGCAGCTTTTACAAAAAAATGTGTGGAAAAGACAGAAGAACTTGGTGCCCCGGAGCAGGACGGACTGTGCCTGGAGGCGTGTCTGTCCTATTTGACGAAGTTGAGTTAAATATAATGGGCAGTCTATCCTGTTTTGTTTCAAAATGCAAAAATGATGTTACTGGGCACGTATGCGTGAACAATAACAAAATGATTTGAAGAACAGAGGAACTCTTGAAACAGGGCTTTTCATTCGTACAAAGTTGTAGTATAATTATAATTAGTTTTCGTGCAGTTAATTGCATAACAGTAGGAGGAAGATATGTTAGATCTTAAATTCGTCAGAGAAAATCCTGACATTGTAAAGCAGAATATTAAAAATAAGTTCCAGGACAAGAAAATTCCGCTGGTAGATGAGGTAATTGAGCTGGATGCCAAGAACCGTGCAGCGAAGAAGGAAGCAGACGATCTGCGTGCGAACAAGAACAAGATTGCAAAACAGATCGGCGCTCTGATGGGTCAGGGAAAGAAAGAGGAAGCAGAAGAGCTGAAGAAACAGGTAGCAGAGCAGTCTGCCCGCCTGTCTGAGCTGGAAGAGCAGGAGAAGGATCTTGGCGAGCGCATCTTAAAGATTATGATGACCATCCCGAACATCATTGATCCGAGTGTTCCGATCGGTAAAGACGACAGCGAGAACGTAGAGATCGAGCGCTTCGGCGAGCCGGTTGTACCGGATTTCGAGATCCCGTACCACACCGAGATTATGGAGAAATTTAACGGCATCGATCTGGACAGTGCCAGAAAGGTAGCTGGAAATGGTTTCTATTACCTGATGGGCGATATCGCAAGACTTCATTCTGCTGTTATCGCATATGCAAGAGATTTCATGATTGACCGTGGATTTACCTACTGTATCCCGCCGTTCATGATCCGCAGCAATGTTGTAACCGGCGTTATGAGTTTCGATGAGATGGATGCGATGATGTACAAGATCGAGGGAGAGGATCTTTACCTGATCGGTACCAGCGAGCACTCTATGATCGGTAAATTCATTGATACCGTAGTTCCGGAGGAAGAGCTTCCGAAGACACTGACCAGCTATTCTCCGTGTTTCCGTAAAGAGAAGGGCGCTCACGGCATCGAGGAGAGAGGCGTATACCGCATCCACCAGTTTGAGAAACAGGAAATGATCGTAGTCTGCAAACCGGAAGACAGCAAGATGTGGTATGACAAACTGTGGAAGAACACCGTGGACCTGTTCCGTTCCATGGATATTCCGGTTCGTACTCTGGAGTGCTGCTCCGGAGACCTGGCTGATCTGAAAGTAAAATCCGTTGATGTAGAGGCATGGTCCCCGCGTCAGAAGAAATATTTCGAGGTTGGAAGCTGCTCCAACTTAGGTGATGCACAGGCAAGACGTCTGAAGATCCGTGTCAACGGCAAAGATGGCAAATACTTTGCACACACCTTGAACAACACTGTAGTAGCTCCGCCGCGTATGCTGATCGCATTCTTAGAGAACAACCTGCAGGCAGACGGTTCTGTCCGCATTCCGGAGGTTCTGCGTCCGTATATGGGTGGTAAGAGCGAGATTCGCTAAGTTCATTTGAGTCCAGTAAAAAAACGCCATGGGTTGTGTGCCTGTGGCGTTTTTTACTGGACTCATTGTGAATTGCAGAAATATAGACATTGTCTTTTTTCAGGCGGCATTATGATGGCAGTTCTTCCAGCTGATTCGACGGCGTCGCCATCATCGAATAATTCGTATGATAAATCACAAATCCCGGAGCAGCGCCCGCTACTTTTTTGACCTGCTTTTTCTGTACATAATCGATCTCAACTTTTTCATTTTCCCGTCCCTTGGAATAGTAGGCAGCCAGCCCGGCGGCTTCCTCGAAGGTGCGGTCCGGAAGCTCTTTTCCTTCGGATTTCACAATGACATGGGAACCCGGAATTCCTTTTGCGTGGAACCACCAGTCATTTCCAGTCGCGATCTTGAAGGTCAGCTCCTCATTCTGGTAGTTGTTTTTGCCGACGTAGATATGGAATCCGTCGGAGGAAAGGTAGTGGAATGGGCGGCTTGTGATTTTCACTTTCTTTCCAGCCGGACCGTGCTTTTTGATGAAGCCATATTCCGTCAGCTCCTGCTTGATCTGAGTCAGATCTTCCTCCTTTAAGGCAATATCGAGGGAGGTGCTGATGGATTCGAGGTGCTCGATCTCCTGCTTCGTCTCCTCAATGAGCTGGCTCTGAGCCTCGAAAGTACGTTTGAGTTTTCCATATTTGTCAAAATATTTCTGCGAATTTTCGCGGGCGGTCAGCTGCGGGTCAAGCGGGATCTTGACCTCTTTTCCTGTGTAGTAGTTCGTGCAGACAAGTTCTTTTTCGCCGCCGGTCAGCTCATAACCGTAGGTGTTTAACAGCTCGCCGTAGAGCTTGTATTTATCCCGTTTTTCGGTGTCCTTTAACTGTTTCTGCTGCAAATCGTATTTTTTATAATTGCGCTCCAGGGCAGTCTGGACGATCCGGCGCAGATCCGAGGATTTCTGGCGGATTCGTGTGATGACGTTCTTGGACGCATAGTAGGTCTCCAGCACTTTACTGATCGAATCAAAGTGTTCGACCTGATATTCCGGCGGGAACGAGGTCAATGGGAGAGCGGCAAATTCCATTGGCTCATCTTCACGGTATACGATGCAGGGCGAGAACTGTCCATTTTTGATGGATTCCATTGCCAGTTCCAGCGTGTGCCCGAGGTGCGTGCGCTCCAGCTCATTCAGTTCCGATGCGGGGCGGTCGGCATCGATCGATGCCTCATAGCAGAATTCTTCTGCCATGACCGGGCTGATACCGGTGAAATTCGTGTAAATGGCTTTTCCTGCCGGTGCCGGTGACTGTGCCAGAATGGCGGCGAAATCATCGGCAGATGCAGTCAGCGGATCCTGCTTTGCGACCGTCTGCGGGAGGAAATATTGCCGTCCCGGCAGAACCTCGCGCACGGAGCTGACCTGCACGGAGATATGTTTGATACTGTCGAGGATCGTGCCGTCAGGGCTGCAGAAAATGATATTGCTGTATTTTCCCATCAGTTCGACGATAAGCAGCTTGCGGCAGAGGTCACCCATCTCGTCCAGATGTTCGATCTCAAAATGAATACAGCGTTCCAGACCCGGCTGGCTGACCGACACGATGCGTCCGCTTCCGATGTGCTTGCGAAGCAGCATGCAGAAATTCGGGGCAGTCATCGGTCCCTGCTTGTTGGTATCCGTCAGATATGCCAGCGGGAGACTTGCGTTGACCGAGAGAAGAAGCCGTTTCGTCTCCCGGAAGTTCTTTATGGTAAAAAGAAGTTCATCGCGCTCGGTCTGCGTGATCTTTGCGATCTTGCCGCCGGTAAGCGCGTCACTAAACTCCTTAACCAGGTTTGCGATTACAATTCCGTCAAATGCCATGGTTTTGGTGCTCCTTTATTTGTGTAGTATCTACTATTATAATGAAAGAAGACACGAAAAACAATCACTTTTAAATTCGGTTGACGCTTGCGGCGATTTGCATTATAATACCATTATCTATGGATGAAAGAGAGAGGCGTCACTATGCTTAAAAGTATGACTGGATTTGGCCGATGCGAGATGGCAACGGATGAATATAAGATTTCTGTGGAGATGAAGGCGGTAAACCACCGTTATCTGGATCTCAGCATTAAGATGCCGAAGAAATTTAATTACTTTGAGGCGGCGATTCGCGCGCAGCTCAAGAAATACATTCAGCGGGGAAAGGTAGATGTCTTTATTTCCTATGAAGATTATACGGATGAGAAGATGTCCTTAAAGTACAATCGTTCCCTGGCTGGCGAGTATATGGATTATTTCCGTCAGATGGCGGACGAGCTTGGAATTCCGAATGACGCGACGGTGATGCGTCTTGCACGGTGTCCGGAGGTCTTTACGATGGAGCAGGCGCCGGAGGACGAGGAGCATATGTGGCAGATTCTCGAAAAGGCGATCGGCGAGGCGGCAGAGAAATTTGTCGAGACACGCACACGCGAGGGTGAGAATCTGAAGCAGGATCTGCTTGGCAAGCTGGACTATATGGTAACGCTGGTCGATCAGATTGAAGAACGTTCCCCGAAGATCGTGGAAGAATACCGGGCGAAACTGGAAGATAAGGTGAAAGAGCTTCTGGAAGGAAGCAGCGTCGATGAAGGCCGGATTGCGGCAGAGGTTGTGATTTTTGCAGATAAGATCTGCACCGATGAGGAGACGGTCCGCCTGAGAAGCCATATCGAGGCGACCCGCAAGGAGCTGACGGCGGGCGGAAGCGTCGGACGTAAGCTGGATTTCATTGCACAGGAGATGAACCGCGAGGCGAATACGATCCTTTCCAAGGCAAACGATCTGGAGGTTTCCGATTGTGCGATTGCACTCAAGACAGAGATCGAGAAAGTCAGAGAGCAGATTCAGAATATTGAATAGCCGATCATGCTGGAAGAGGTATTCACGGAAGGTTGCCGTTGGCGGTGAAAATACGGAGAATATGAAATATTGTAATAATAGATAGAATTTAGAAAGCAGGCGAAATATATGGATAATCAGGGAGTACTGGCAGTTATATCCGGATTTTCAGGGGCAGGCAAGGGAACATTGATGCGTGCATTGCTGGAGCGGTATGACAATTATGCCCTTTCCATCTCCGCGACCACCCGCGCACCGCGCGAGGGCGAGGTTGATGGAAGAGAGTATTTCTTTAAGACCCGGGAAGAGTTCGAACAGATGATTGAACACGATGAGCTGGTCGAATACGCCCAGTATGTCGGAAACTATTACGGCACACCGAAGGAGTATGTGTTTTCCAACCTGAAAGCGGGCAAGGATGTCCTTTTGGAGATTGAGATTCAGGGTGCCCTGAAAATCAAGAAGAAATTCCCGGAGGCAGTTCTCATTTTTGTCACGCCGCCGAGTGCCGGGGAGCTTAGAAACCGGCTGGCAGGTCGTGGAACCGAGACACCGGAGAAGATTGCCGCACGGCTTTCGAGAGCAGCAGAGGAGTCCAAGCAGATGGATGACTACGATTTCATTCTGGTGAATGATGAGGTAGACCGCTGTGTAGAAGAAATGCACGCACTGATTCAGGCGATGCATGCCAGAACAGAAAATCACAAGACTTTGATTGAAAAAATAAAAGAAGAGATGAAGCAATTCTGAAAGGAGAAAGATGTATTATGATGCTGCGTCCGTCATATCTTGACTTAATTAATGTTGTAAACAAAGAGGCTGAGCCGGGGAAAGAACCGCTGATTCAGAGCCGTTACTCCATCGTAATTGCGACTGCAAAGCGTGCAAGACAGCTGATCGCCGGTGATGAGGCACTGGTCATTGAGAATGGAAGAAAACCGCTTTCGATCGCGATCGACGAGCTGTACCATTCTAAGGTTAAAATTGTAGCAGAGAACGATTCCCCGGAGGAAGAGGTCTAAAAGGTGACAGAAGACCGTCCCGTGTTCATTATGTACATGGAGATGGTCTTTTCTTAGATATAGAGTAACTGTTCAGTAGGTCTGCGCATTTACTGCGCTGACCGTACGAAAACATGGGCCAGCAGGCAAAAATCCCATTGCCGTAGGCAATTTTTAATGGATTTTTGCGCGTGACTGTGAAGGTACTGAACAGTTACGATATAGAATTTTTGTGACGGTCCAAATCGATTATGGTTACAGAAATTTTTTAAATATGGTATTAGGAGAGAATTGAATGAAATTACTTTGTATATCCCTTGGCTGCGATAAAAACCTGGTTGATGCAGAGCGTATGCTGGGTTCGCTGAGCCAGGACGGGTACACGTTTACCGATGACGAGCAGGAGGCAGATGTCATTTTGGTCAATACCTGCTGCTTTATCAACGATGCCAAGGAGGAGAGTGTCAACACTATCTTAGAGATGGCAGAGTACAAAAAGAGCGGAACCTGCAAGGCGCTCTTAGTCAGCGGCTGTATGGCACAGCGTTACAAGGAAGAGATCCTGCAGGAGGTGCCGGAGGTGGACGGTATTCTCGGTACGACCAGCTATGATGAGGTCAGCAAGGTGCTGGCGGAGGCGCTGAAGGGCGAGCGGGTATCTGATTTCCACGATTTGTCCGAGCTTCCGGAGACGAAGATGCGGAGCAAACGTCTGGTGACGACCGGCGGACATTATGCTTTTTTAAAGATTTCCGAGGGCTGTAACAAACGGTGTACCTATTGTATTATCCCGTCCCTGCGTGGACCGTACCGCAGTGTGCCGATGGAGCAGCTTCTCGCAGAGGCAAAGGAGCTTGCGGATCAGGGTGTGAAGGAACTGATTCTTGTCGCACAGGAGACGACGCTTTACGGCGTGGATTTGTATGGAGAGAAGACCCTGCCGAAACTTTTACATGAACTGGCACAGATCGATGGAATCGAATGGATCCGTATCCAGTACTGTTATCCGGAGGAGATCACCGAGGAGTTGATTCAGGCGATCAAGACGGAGGAAAAAGTCTGTCATTACCTGGATATTCCGATCCAGCACGCGAGCGATGCCGTTCTCAAGCGGATGGGACGCCGCACGAATCAGGCGGAGCTTCGGGAGCGGATCGCGCATCTGCGGGAAGAGATCCCGGATATTGCACTCCGCACGACCTTAATTTCCGGTTTCCCGGGTGAGACACAGGAGGATCATGAGGAACTGATGCGGTTCGTCGATGAGATGGAATTTGACCGCCTGGGCGTGTTTGCATACTCTGCAGAAGAGGACACACCGGCAGCCGGATATCCGGATCAGGTACCGCAGGAGGTCAAGGAAGACCGCCGCGACGAGATCATGGAGCTGCAGCAGGAGATTGCCTTTGAGAAAGCCGAGGATATGAAAGACCGTGTGCTTGAGGTTATGATCGAGGGAAAAGTGGCAGACGAGAATGCTTTCGTGGGACGTACCTATAAAGACGCGCCGAACGTAGATGGTTTGATTTTTGTCAATGCGGATGTTCCGCTGATGTCCGGCGATTTCTGCCGTGTCCGCGTAACGGGAGCACTCGAATATGATTTGATAGGAGAGTTGGCTGATGAATTTACCGAATAAGCTTACGACGCTTCGCGTCATCATGATTCCGTTTTTTGTGTTTTTCCTTCTCTGGCAGAATGGTGAAAACCGCACCTTCCGTATGATTGCACTGGCACTGTTTATCATAGCCAGCCTGACCGATCTTCTGGATGGAAAGATTGCCAGAAAGTACAATCTGGTTACGAACTTTGGAAAATTTATGGATCCGCTCGCGGACAAGCTTCTAGTGTGCTCGGCGCTCATCTGCCTGATTGAGCTGAACGCGCTTCCAGCCTGGATGGTTATCATCATCATCAGCCGGGAGTTTATCATCAGCGGATTCCGTCTGATCGCCTCGGACAACGGAGTTGTCATCGCCGCCAGCTATTGGGGCAAATTTAAGACGACGTTTCAGATGGTATCGGTGGTGTTATTGATTCTGGATATTCCGGCGCTTGCGTTTGTCACAACGATCTGTGTCTGGATCGCGTTGCTGCTGACGATTGTGTCACTTGTTGATTATATTTACAAGAATCATAAAATACTGACAGAAGGGAGTATCTGATATGATAGTCGAACTGATCTCGGTAGGAACAGAGCTGCTGCTTGGCAATATCGTCAATACCAATGCGCAGTATTTATCGGAAACGTGTGCAAAGCTGGGGCTTAACGTCTATTACCAGACGACGGTAGGGGACAACCGGGAGCGCATGACAGAAGTCTTCCGGACGGCGCTCTCAAGAGCCGATCTCGTTATCATCGGCGGCGGTCTGGGACCGACGGAGGATGATATCACGAAGGATGTCTGCGCGGAGCTGATGGGAATGCCGTTAGTCGAGGATCCGGAGGTGCGGGCACATCTGGAGGACTGGTACCGGCAGCGCAAGCGCACCGATATTCCGGATAGCAACTGGCGTCAGGCGCTGGTGCCGGAGGGCGCGGTGGTATTTTCCAACACAAACGGTACAGCTCCGGGACTTGCCCTGGAGAAAAACGGTAAGACCGCGATCCTTCTTCCGGGACCGCCGAACGAACTGTATCCGATGGTGGAAGATCAGGTTTGTGCTTATATTCAGAAACGATCTGACTGTGTGATCTATTCCCAGATGCTCAAAATCTGCGGATACGGGGAGAGCAAGGTGGAGGAGATGCTTCTCGACCTCATCGACCAGCAGACGAACCCGACGATTGCGACCTATGCAAAGACGAAAGAAGTACATCTGCGCGTGACCGCGAGAGCCGAGAGCGAAGACGCGGCAAAACAGCTGTTAAAACCGGTTATCAAAGAGATCAAGAAACGGTTCGGTAATGCGGTTTACACGACAGATGAGCATGAGAATCTGGAGGATGTCGTTGTCCGCCTCTTAAAGAAATACGACCTGACTGTGACAACCGCAGAGTCCTGCACAGGCGGTCTGATCGCCGGACGCATCGTCAACGTGCCGGGGGCTTCAGAGGTCTTTAACGAGGGATACGTGACGTATTCCAATAAGGCAAAGAAAAAGATCCTGGGCGTCAGTAAGGCAACCCTGAAAAAATACGGCGCGGTCAGCGAACAGACGGCGCGTGAGATGGCTGCAGGCGGTGTATTTACGACGGATGCGGATGCCTGTATCGCTGTGACCGGCATCGCCGGACCGGACGGCGGAACCGAGGAGAAACCGGTGGGACTCGTCTATATCGCATGTTATATGAAGGATAAAGTCAAAGTAGAGGAATACCATTTCCGCGGAAATCGTGAGAAGGTGCGTGAGCAGACGGTGATTCAGGCGCTGGATCTGCTGAGACGGTCGATTATTAAGAATTATAAAAAAGATTGATCATGTAAAGGAGGGAGAGCTGACAGGCGGGGAGAAATAGCCGGAAACGTGCTGTTTTTAGAGCGCCATGGATCAGGCTCTCCTTTTTTAGGAGGCGGGGACGATGATTTGGTATAAATATCTGTATCTGGGAGAAACTGCTAAAAAGCATCGTTTTTCGATTCTACAGAAACTCCGCCTCGGAAAGGTACAGCCGGGCGTTCACGTGATCACGCCTGCCTCAGGCGGACACAACCTGCTTGACATCCTGCCTGCCTATGTGCTCCGGCAGAATTATTACCGGGAGCAGGCGGATCTGCTGATCGTAGGGATCGGCGCGAGCTACCAGGATGCCGTGGAGACGGTGGGGCGGATTGTGGATGAGACGTACCGCGAGACGGGTGGATTTGATGTGAAGACGTATCTGAGAGAGAAGGAAGACAGGCTGAGGAAAAAGAGGTAAGTATTTTGCAGCCTTTGATGAAGTTTTTTTGGACTGAAAATGTTTTTTGACCCCAACATCATAGGATACAGAGCTGATACATGAATTTGTCAATGAAAGAATAAGAAGTGGGAGGGGATGGATTGCTGCATATTTTGTTCATAATCTTGAAAATACTCGGAATCCTGCTTCTTGTCATTCTGGGACTGTTGTTTCTGTGCCTGCTGGCGGTTTTATTTGTCCCGATTCGATACCGGGGGAACGGAAGCTACCACAGTATCAAGGATTTTGGCGTGCATCTGCATATTCATTGGCTGCTTCATGCGGTGTCGCTGCGGATTGCTTATGAAAATGAGCTTCGATATGCGGTTAAGTTGTTTGGATTCCGGATTTTCGGGAGTGAGAGTGAAGAGAAAGATACGGAATCTGGGCGTGTGCGGGAAGGCACGCAGGCAGCGGATTCGGATGAGCTGGAATTTGTAAATGCGCAGGAGAAAACAGAGGATGATGATTTAGACACCGGTGAACTGATTTTGCGGGCGGAAGCAGCATCGGAGAAGACAGACGCCGCGATCGAGAAAGCGGAGGAAACGGCCAGGCTGCTGGAGGAGGCGGTGAAGAGACGGAGTGCGCAGAGGGAGGCGGAAATGTCTCAAGCTGTGAAGAATGCAGATGCATTTCCAGATGTGAAGGAGGCGGGAGTGTCCGAGGCAGAAGGAGAAACGCATCAGGCAAAGAATGAATTAAAATCAAATCCCAGCCAGGAAAAGCGTGAATCGTTCCTTCATAGAATCATTAGCTGGTTCAAACAAAAATGGAGCGCCCTGCGGCAATCCCTCTCAAAGCTGCTTACCCGAATCAACAACCTGGAGCACAAACGCCAATCCGTCCTTGCATTTATAGAAAATGAAGAAAATCAGAAGTCATTTCGCCTGATCAAACGCCAGCTCATGCGAGTTCTGCGGCATATATTTCCCAGAAAGCTGTCCGGGCAGGTTACGTTTGGCGTGGAGGATCCTTATTTGATGGGACAACTTTTGAGTGTGGCAGCTTTTTTGTATCCAGTTTACGGAAAGAAGATTGATTTGACTCCGGTCATGGATGCAAATGCGCTGGACGGGGAGCTTTCGTTCCGGGGCAGAGTCCAGATTGGCGTGCTGGCATTGATGGCGCTTCGGATCTGGATGGATAAGAATGTACGGACACAGGTTTATAAATATAGAAACCGAGGAGGAAGATAATATGGCAGACAATCAGTTTGCATCGACAATCGGTGCATTATTTCAGGGTATGGATGAGTTCGTCACGACGAAGACAGTCGTGGGAGAGCCGGTGACAGTTGGCGATGCGATTATACTTCCACTCGTGGATGTAACCTGCGGCATGGCGGCGGGCGCGTTTGGTCAGTCGGCGAAAGAGAAGAATGCGGGTGGCATGAGCGCCAAGATGACGCCGAGCGCGGTGCTGGTCATTCAGAATGGCATGACGAAGGTGGTCAATATCAAGCATCAGGATGCATTGACCAAGGTTCTCGACATGGCACCGGATCTCGTCAATAAATTTGTCGGCGGAAGCACCGGACCGATCGATGCGGAGACGATGCAGACAGCTGAGAAAATGGCGGGCGAGATGGAAGAGAAGAAATAAAGAAATTAAAATCAAAACGCTTCATAGAATGATCATAGCACACGATCGAATGTCAGATGTCTCTGGCAATGATCGCCTGCTATTTAACTTCTTTTGAAAACAGACATTTCAGAGAGGTATCATTCTATGAAGCGTTTATTTGGTTTAGTTCTTTTTTCAATGGGATTTGGCATGACCCTGGTGCTCATTTTCCCAAAGAATTTTCTATGGGTCAGCATCGCCATTTCTCTGATGATTGTCGGGTACAATATGTTTTGCCGATGAGATTCTATGCTTTTTCAAGCGGCAGAATCACTGTAAAGCAGCTACCCTCGTCCACCTGGCTGGATACCTTGATGGTACCGTGCATCAGGTCGATGATCCGTTTCGTGATGGAAAGTCCCAGCCCGTTGCCCTTTTCATTGGGATCAGAGTTCCTGCTGTAAAATTTTTCAAAGATCCGTTTCATCGTGGCGTCATCCATGCCGACGCCGGTATCGCGGATGGAGACACGCACCTTATCTCCTGTGATAACGAGTTTGGCAGAAAGCATACCGCCAGCCGGGGTGAATTTGATGGCATTTTGCAGGAGATTGATCCAGACCTGCTGCAGCATCTCACAGTTGCCGTAAAATTTGCACGCCGTCAAATCAATGTCGAGATTCAGATGCTTTTTCTCCCAGAGCGGTTCCAGCAGAAGAATCGCCTGCCGGATTTGTTCGTCGAGGCTGAACGTCGTGCGGCCGGTCACGATCTCCTGCTTTTCCAGGCGGGAAAGCAGAAGAATGTTGCCGGTCATCGTGGTGAGCTGGCGCGTGCTGTCGATGATGATGCGCGTGTATTCATTCCGGTCCGCCTCTGAGAGAGATGGATCCTGCAGCAATGTCGCATAGCCCTCGATGGCGGCGAGCGGTGTCTTGAACTCATGGGAAACCGTGGTCACGAAATCATTTCGCAGCGATTCGATGCTGTTTAACTCCTGCACCATACGGTTAAAATTGTCGGTTAGTTCACAGATCGCCTGCAAAGACTTCGAATTTGGCACATGAACAGAAAAGTCTCCGTCTGCTACCTGCTTAGCGGCAAGGCTTATGGAACCGATCGGGCAGAGGATTTTCGACCAGAGGAACAGCGACAGCGCGATACTGAATGCAAGGCTGCTCAAAAATGACATCAGACTCGGAAAATTCGGACCGAAAATCCGAAAAACTTCGTGTTTATCTGTTCCGCTTGTGAGCAGCGAGACAAAATATCCGGTCAGCATCGGCATCAACGAGGACACCAGGAAGAAAAAGACCAGGAGGGTCAGCCAGTAGAGTGGAATCTGGAAATATTTGGTAAAGTTCTTGCTGATCATGCTTCTGTTTTCACCGCCTTATAGCCGAGACCCCGCACGGTCATGATGATAAAATCATCGCAGTTTTTAAACCGTTCGCGCAGCCGGTTGACATGCACATCGACCGTCCGTTCGTCGGTTGTCGAGTCAAGCCCCCAGATTTCGTCCATGAGCTGCTGCCTCGTGAAAATCTTATTTGGATAAGAAAGTAATTTATATAGAAGGTAAAATTCTTTCTGCGGCAGAAGTGTCTCCTGCCCGTTGACCGTGACCGTCAGTGCATCGTAGTCGAGAATCGTATTTTGGCAGACAATCCGATGCTCCGTCGCGAGCTTGGCGCGTTTGAGCAGGGCGCCAACCCGCAGAACCATCTCATTGACATCGATTGGCTTCACCATGTAGTCATCCGTGCCTGCCTGAAAGCCGCGCTGCTTGTCTTCGAAGCGCTCTTTGGCGGTGATAATCAGGATCGGCATCGTAAATCCACTCGTCCGCAGGTGATCAATCAGTTCATATCCGTCCATTCCGGACATCATAATATCCGAAATAATGAGATCTACATATTCAGAATCTAAAAGAGATAATGCTTTTTCGCCGCTTTCTGCCGGAAGCGCCAGATAACCATTGTTGGTGAGTACCGTGCAGAACAGGGAACGCAGTTTCGCATCATCTTCTACCACGAGAATGTGAAACATATCCGTAAAACCTCCCTATACTTCAATTAAAAAGATGTAATATCATAAGTACTCATAGTATACCACATAAGTTTAAACTGATTGTGAACGGTGCAACACATTTTTTTCACGGTTCGTTTACATTCAGTTTATATGTAGTTGAAACTCGTTTAAAAATGGGATGTTATACTAGGGACAATTAGGAAAAACCAGAAAGGAATATGCGAAATGAGTAAACAATCTTCTCTGATGGAAGCGGCAAAGCGGAATAAAAAGAAAACAGCCATCATCGCGGTGGTGGTGGTGCTCGTACTTGCGGCGCTTTTTATGCGTTTCAAGGGTGGCAGCAAAGGAGGTTCAGGCGGCGGTCCGGGCGGTCCGGGCGGTATGCAGGACACGCAGATGGACAATGTGGCGACGGTTGCGGCTGAGAATCCAAAGAGCGGAACGATTGAGCGGACAACCAGTACATCCGGTACTGTCGAGGCATCGGACGTTGTCTATGTCTATGCGAAGGCATCCGGCGATGTGACGGGTGTCAACGTCAGCGTCGGTGATATGGTGACAGCGGGTCAGCTTCTCTGTACGATCAATACCGAACAGGTTGAGACGGCGAAAAATGCGATGGACTCCGCCTCTGTTAACCTGACCGAGGCACAGAGCAATTTAAGCCGTATGCAGCTTCTTTATCAGGGAGGAGATATTTCTGATCAGGAATGGGAGCAGTATCAGAACCAGGCGAAGACGGCACAGTTAAATTATGAATCGGCAAAATTAAACTACGATCGTCAGGTGGAATACAGTTCCGTGACCGCACCGATCTCCGGCAAGATTGAGACGATGGATATTGATGTATATGATCATGTAAACCAGCAGGCGCAGCTCTGCGTTATCTCCGGTGAGGGAGATAAACGGGTATCGTTCTACGTATCCGAGCGTGTTATGAGCAACTTAAACCAGGGCGACGCGATGACGATTGTAAAAGATGGAACGACTTATGATGGTGTGATTACCGATGTCAGCAGCATGGCGGACGAGAGCAACGGTCTGTTTAAGATAAAGGCAGAGCTGCCGGAGGCGAACAGCCTTTCAACGGGAAGTACTGTCAAGGTAACAGTAACTTCTGAGCGTGCAGAGAATGTCATGACCGTGCCGGTAGATGCAATCTACTATGATAACGGCGTTGGAAATGTCTATGTTTACCAGGATGGAACGGTACATAAAGTGGAAGTCGAAGTGGGGCTTTATAATACGGAGCTGGCGGAAATCAAGTCCGGGCTGACGGCAGATGATCTCGTCATCAGTACATGGAGTTCCCAGCTTTATGAGGGTTCAACCGTTAACTTAAAGGGTGAAGAAACAGATGCGGCAGCAGCGGATGAAGCTGGAAACCAGAAAGCCGATGCCCTGGCAGGCTCTGGAAATGGACAGAAAGCGGGCGCTCCGGCAGATGGCGGAAAGGATCAGCCTGCGGGTGATGCAGGCACCCCGAAAGATGCAAAAAATGGACAGAAACAGTAGGACAGGAGGAATGTAAGACATGGGAGTAACGAAATATATCCTGAAACATCCGGTTACTACTGTCATGGCTCTGTTGTGTCTGGTTGTATTCGGTATTTCATCGGTCTTTTCGGCAAAGCTGGAGCAGATGCCGGATATGGAGACGCCAATGCTGATTATCATGGCAAATTATTCAGGCGCAGGACCGGAGGATATCAGCGAGCTGGTAACCGAACCGATCGAGGATGCGATCGGTACGCTGGAAGGTGTGGACACGATTACCTCCGAATCGAGCGATGGACGTTCGATGATCATGCTTCAGTACGATTACGGCACCGATATGGATGAGGCATATGACAACTTAAAGCAGAAACTGGACAATATCCAGCGGGCGCTGCCGGATGATGTGGAACCGAGCGTTATGTCGATGAACTCCAATCAAGGAGACAGCATGATGCTTTCGATTGCACATAAGACGCAGACAAACCTCTACGATTATGTGGATCAGAAGATAGTACCTGAATTAGAGCGAATTTCTTCAATTGCAAACATTGAGACGCGAGGCGGTTCTTCTAAGTACGTCAGCATTGAATTACAGTCTGAAAAAATGGATCAGTACAATCTGACCATGCAGGATGTTGCGAGTGCGATCAGCGATGCGAACGTGGCATCCCCGTCGGGTGAGGCAGATGCCGGAAACCTGGAGCTTTCCGTTACTACCTCCTTAAAAACAGAACAGGTAAATGAGCTGCAGGATATTCCAATCAAGACGCCGGCAGGACAGATTATTTCTCTGTCGGATGTGGCAAATGTGTATGAGGCAACGAAAGACCGGGGCGGCATTTCCCGTTACAACGGTCAGGAGACGCTCTCCATTTCGATTCAGAAGCAGCAGGACAGCACAGATATGGAAGTGTCCTCGGCTGTCAAAGAGAAAGTTGAAGAATTGATGGCAGATGATTCGGATCTGACGATCACGGTTGCAAATGATACATCTGACACGATTCTTGATTCCTTAAAAGACGTAGCAGAGACAATGGTTCTGGCGGTTATCATCTCCATGCTCATCATTTTCCTGTTCTTTGGCGATTATAAGGCGTCCTTGATCGTCGGAAGTTCCATTCCGACTTCGATTTTGATGTCCTTGATTGCGATCACGATGGCAGGATTTTCGTTGAACGTTATCACGATGAGTGCGCTGGTACTCGGCGTCGGCATGATGGTCGATAACTCGATCGTTGTACTGGAGAGCTGTTTCCGTGCAACGGCGGAGCAGGAAGACAAGGGGGCGCTTGGCTATTTTTCGGCAGCGCTTCACGGAACCGGCATTGTCATCAACTCGATCATCGGTTCGACGATCACGACCTGTGTCGTATTCCTGCCGCTGGCATTCTTAAACGGTATGACCGGACAGATGTTCAAACCGCTGGGATTCACGATCGTATTCTGTATGTCGGCGTCCCTGCTTTCTGCGATGACGGTGGTTCCGCTGTGCTATCTGTTCTACAAACCGAGCGAGGCGAAGCGCGCCCTGATGGGACGTCCGATTGAACGTTTACAGAAATGGTACCGCGGCATCATGGACCGTCTGTTAAACCACAAAGCGATGGTTATGGGATTTTCGGTTCTGGTACTTGTACTGACGGTAATTCTGGCGAGCGGAATGCAGACGGAGCTGATGACATCGGATGATACCGGTACGGTCAGTGTCAGCATTGAGACGCGTCCGGGTCTGAAACAGGAAAAGATCGAGGAGGCGCTGGCAGAAGCGGAGGCGATTGTTTCCGCGAGCGACCAGGTTGATTCGTACATGCTGCGTTACAACGGAGACAGCGGTGAGATCAGTGCCTATCTGAAAGATGACCGTACCATGAAAACAGACGATGTAGCCGATCAGTGGCAGAAAGAGATGGATAACATTGCAAACTGTACGATCGACGTATCGGCATCGACTTCCATGAGCTTCATGGGAAGACAGCGCGGCTATGAAGTGATTCTTCACGGCACGCAGTATGATGAATTAAAAGAAGTTAGTGATAAGATTGTCAAGGAAATGACAGCAAGAACGGATGTCATCAACATCCATTCCAGTATTGAGAATAATGCACCGATCATTACCCTGAAGATTGATCCAGTCATGGCAAAGGCGTATGGACTCACGGCTTCCAGTATCGGAACGACGATCAACCAGATGTTGAGTGGTATCGACGCGACGACACTTAAAATTGACGGCGAGGACATTACGGTAACGGTTGAGTATCCGGAGGGCGAGTACGAGACAGTTGATAACATAAAAGATATTATTTTGACGGGAACAAACGGACAGAAGGTGGCACTGACCGATGTGGCAAATGTCGTATTTGAGGATAGCCCGGCTTCGATTTCCAGAACCGACGGTGCATATGAGATCACAATCTCTGCCGATTACACCGGTGATAATGTACAGCAGCAAATCAATAGTGAGGTAATTACTCCGAACTTAAGCGGCACAATCAGCATTGGGCAGAACAGCCGTGACCGTATGATGAAGAGTGAGTTCAGCTCCCTGTACCGCGCGATTGCGATTGCAGTCTTCCTGGTATTCGTTGTCATGGCGGCACAGTTTGAGTCTGTGAAGTTTTCCATCATGGTTATGACGACCATCCCGTTCAGTTTGGTTGGTTCCTTCGGATTACTGAAGCTGACCGGCGTCAGCATCAGTATGACGTCCCTGCTTGGCTTCCTGATTCTGGTCGGAACTGTTGTAAATAACGGTATTCTCTACGTGGATACGGTCAACCAGTATCGCTCCACGATGGATCTGCGGACAGCGCTCATCGAGGCAGGTGCGACCCGTATCCGACCGATTCTGATGACAAGTATGACAACCATCCTCGCGATGATCCCGATGGCACTGGCAATCGGAAGCAGCGGTTCCACGACACAGGGTCTGGCGATCGTAGATATCGGCGGCCTGACCGCAGGTGTGATTGTCGCGCTCTTCATGGTTCCAGTATATTACGCACTGCTGAGCCGGAAACCGAAGGAAGAGATACCGGATGTGGATTAGATATAGGTTAATTGAAAAAATATTGTAGGAAATAAAATATTTGCTGCGGAAATTAAAATCAGATAGATCGGAATGGAGTGACATACATGAATCAAAATAGAAGATTCTGCCTGACCCGTCGGATTGCCTCTGGCGTGGCAGCCTGCTCACTGGGAGTATTCCTGGCGACAGGTGCGCCGGTCCAGGTATTGGCAGCCAGCCCGCAATTTGCATATTCCACAGAAAAATGGGCTTCGCTGCAGGATGATAAGCTCGAATTTGACGAGATTGCTGATCGGATCCATGAGTACAACAGCACAGTGGAGAAGAACCGGATCGAGTACAAGGATTATCAGGGCAAAGACAGCAATGAGATCGCGCAGGAATATTATGACGCGGCAGATGAGATCGAGAGCAGTATCGAGTACCCGGATTCAGATGATGCGAATTATGGTTCCGCACTGGCAGCAGCACAGAGAAGCGAGACTTCCGCGACCCAGATGCGCGAGCAGGGCGATAATAACGTCGATGATGCGAATGTTAAGGCGTGGGGGTATACGCAGACCGAGAAATCGTTGGTACAGCAGGCGCAGAACCTGATGATCCAGTACTGGAATGCCCAGGAAAACTTAAAGAGTGTGCAGAACCAGGTGTCCAAGGCAGAAAAAGACTATGAGACGGCAAACTTAAAGCTTTTATCCGGAAGCGCGACCCAGACGGATGTGCTGGATGCCAAGGAGACTCTTTTAAAGGCGCAGGCGTCCATCACGACGGCGGAGAGCAATATTGCATCGACGAAGGAATCCCTGTGCCAGATGCTTGGATGGAAATATGGCGCATCAGTAGAAATCGGTGCATTACCGGACCCGCAGGAACAGATGAGTGCATCGGTCAACCTCGAAGAGGACATTGCGAAAGCACAGGAAAATAATTATCAGTTAAAGATTCTGGCACGTCAGGTCAACAATGCGATGACAAGCACCCTTAAAGAGCAGTACCAGACAACTCTGACCAGCGGAAAGGAGGCAGTCAAGTCGAATGTCCAGTCGGCTTATCAGAATCTGAAGCTTTCTGAGGCACAGTATGAACAGGCAAAACGCAGCCTTGAATTAGAAGAAAAGACGAAACAGACCAACGACCGCAAGCTGGCAGCCGGACTTATCAGCCAGAACGCATACCAGAGCGCAACCTATTCCTATGAATCGGCATCCGTGGCAAAAGAGACGGCAGCGATGTCGCTTCTCCAGGCGCAGCTCGCCTACCAGTGGGCGGTGGGCGGTCTGGCGTCCACGCAGTAGAAAGGGGTGGGCGGATGATGCGAAATCTGAAAGGAAAATGGATGAACGCGGAAGCTGGGACAGAGCAAAAGATGCGCAAGGGGCAAGAAAGAGACCGAAGCGGTGCAAGTGCTTTGGATGTGCATCTGGACGGTTATAATGTGAAACGAATCGGAAAAAGCAGATTGACTCGTTCGATCGGAATTGCCCTGGCGGCTTGTATTCTTGTATCGAGCCCGGCGCAGGCGGCGAAAACGCCTTTGATTTCCGGCACTGAAAGTGATTCAGACAGCGAGGCAGATGGTCCGGCGCTGGAAGATGGCACCATAACCGAAAACAGCGCAGACAACACGATCGCCAGCCAGTCCGGCTCCTATACGGAGGAACAGCTCGCGGATTCTGTGATAGAGTACGGGGAACTGGAGGCGCTGGTGCGGCGCGGCAATGGAACGGCTGTCAGCGCCGATTACAGTTATCAGGACAGCCTTGCCGTCTACCAGGAAGCCTACGATGCGATGATTTCCGGTGCCCGGGATATGAACTATAAAGCAGATGAGCTCGAAGATGCGGGCGGAGATGAGGCACTGATCGGCACCTATGAGCGAAATGCACAAACGCTGTCGATGGCAGCGAAGCAGTATAAAAAGTCCCTCACTTCCTTAAATTCGGCGTCAAGCCGTGCGTCCAGAAACCGGACGGTCTGGCAGGTCGTAAAGACCGCACAGATCCAGTGGGGCACCTGCCGGCAGCTTCAGGACGAGGTGGAGGCGGCTGCCAAGACGGCAGAGAACTATCAGGCGCAGGTGGATCGCAAAGAGCGGGAACTGGCAGCGGGGCTTTGCACGGAGACGGATCTGCTGCAGGCTCAGAAAAACCTGCTAAGCGCCCAGACAGCATTACAATCTACGACCGATCAGGCAAATAAGGCGCTGCGCCAGCTTGCTATTTTACTTGGAAAGAGCGGAACTTCTATTACGCTGGGGGAAATTCCAGCCGTATCGGCAACGGAACTGGCTTCTATGAATCTGGATGCGGACCGCGCGGCAGCTGTCGTTGCAAGTTCCAGTGTCAAATCAGCCAGACGATCCTCCGCAACCGGAGATGCGGCGCGCAAGCTGCGCCACCAGCAGATCGAGGAAGCCGAGAGCGCCGCAAGCGCCTCAGCGGATGAGCAGTACGCTGAGATAGCGGCATTAAGCCTAGAACGTGACGCGGCGCAGGCAGCCTACCAGTCTGCCGAAAAAACATACGGCGCCACCCAGATTAAGTATCAGTCCGGTGCGATTAATAAAGCAACGTATTTACAGGGTGAGGCGTCTTATCTGCAGAAAAAAGCAGAACTAGAGACTGCCGAGATTTCCCTGCGGACGGCGTATGATGCGTATGAGTGGATGTTGAAAGGGGTTGCGTGAGGATTAAGTGATTGCGTTTCCTAAGATTGTATGTTTTGTATGGATATGTGAAATGGAATTTTATAAGATGGGTTTGAAAAAGGATGTGCCAAGGCACATTCTTTTTCATGCTTTCGGTGTGAGAACAAATTTGTATTTGCGTATTGTTCCGGTCAATGGTACAATCATAGGCGGAATTTTGAACCGGTAAACGATAGACTGAAAGGGTACGCCCGTTCACGGACCCATGGAAAAGGTCGGAAACGAAAACGGGAGGAACATATAGATGCAGCAGGAGAATATGAAGACATTGGAATCTCTGGAAGATTTTCGGCATTTTTCGGAAAAAGAGCTGGAAATACGGTTTGACCAGCTTAAGAAACAGATTGTACCAGCGGACAAGACAATCCGGGAGCAGGCAGAAAAGCATTGGGGGCATGTGGCAAAACCGCTTGGCAGTCTGGGAGTCCTGGAGGAAGATATTGTGCGGGCGGCGGCAGCGCAGGGGGAGGAAGTGCCAGACTTCTCCAGGCGTGCGCTTTTAATTTTTTGCGCAGATAATGGGGTAGTCAAAGAAGGAGTATCACAGACCGGGCAGGAGGTTACGGCGGCAGTTGTTTCGAATATGACACGCGGGAGGAGCTGTTCCTGCCTGATGGCAGAAAAGGCAGAGGCAGATGTGTTTCCGATCGATATGGGAATTGCCTGTGAGGTAGAACATCGGGGAGAACTTTATCCCCTAACGGAACGGAAAATCCGCCGTGGAACTTCCAATTTTACAAAAGCAGCAGCGATGACGCGCCAGGAGGTGTTGACAGCCATTTTGACGGGAATTGATGCGGTGCGTGTGCTGAAGGAGCAGGGGTACCGCTTGTCTGCAGTGGGTGAAATGGGGATCGGCAATACGACGACCAGCAGTGCGGTCGCATCGGTTCTGCTGCAAAAGGATCCAGAACTTGTCACTGGAGCTGGGGCGGGTTTAGATTCGGCTGGATTGAAACGGAAAACGGAGGCAATCCGGCGTGGAATCGGACTGCATCACCCGGATCCCATGGATGGCATGGAGGTATTGCAAAAGGTAGGCGGATTCGATCTGGCGGCGATGGCAGGTGCTTTTTTGGGCGGTGCCATCTATCATGTTCCGGTTGTGATTGACGGGGTTATCGCGGCAGCTGCGGCGGCAGCTGCTGGAAGAATTGCACCGGCAGCGACGGACTATATGCTGGCAGCCCATGTATCGGCGGAACCGGCGTCTATCTGGCTGCTTGATTTGATAGGAGTAACTCCGGCTATCCAGGCGGGACTTCGACTCGGAGAAGGTACAGGGGCGCTGGCGCTGTTTCCACTGCTGGATATGGCGCTGTCCATTTACCGGGATATGGATACGTTTGCGGAGATGGAAATAGAGGAATATAAGCCGCTGGTGTGATGAGATATACGGATTAAAACATTTTTTGCGTATGTTTTTAAAGCATGGAAACTGCTGCAATTCAGTGAAAAAGAGGATAAATGAACGATGTTATATATAGTTACAGGCGGCAGTGGCAGCGGCAAGTCCGAATATGCCGAACAGACTGCCGTGCAGTGCCGGAACAGGAACGGTGGGACACTCTGGTATCTGGCGACGATGCGGATTTGGGATGATGAAGGCAGAAAACGGGTGGAGCGCCATCGGCGGATGCGCGCGGCAAAAGGGTTTGAGACGATTGAGCGGTATACGGGGTTAGAAACATTAGAATTAGAGGAGAGATTCGAAGAGTCCAATTCGGCTGGTTTGGACGCTGAACAGGAAAACGATAGTTTGAAGCGCTGGGAGTCCTGCCGAGTGGCACAAAAACCAGTGCTTCTCCTTGAATGTATGTCCAACCTTGTCCTCAATGAATTTTATGCTCAGGAAAATGGTGCGCAAGAGCGGATTCTGCAAGGAATAAAACGCTTGCAAAACCAGTGCCATGACCTTATCATTGTAACGAATGAGATCTTTTCGGACGGTGTGACGTATGATCTGGAATCGGAGCGGTACATAGAGCTTCTGGGACGGATCAACCGGGAACTGGGACAGATGGCGGATTCGGTGACGGAAGTGGTGTATGGAATTCCGATTGCGGTGTCAACACCTGTTTTTGCAGCCGATGAAAGGACAAAAGATGTAGGGTAGTCAGTGAGTGGAACAGAGCGGAATGCCTGCTAAAGTTATAGTTGCCAGAATAGAGTCAGGGGGATCGAAGATTGAATCTGATAGGAAGTTTTGTCATTGCATTTTCTATGTATTCACGCATTCCGATGCCGCGCATGGACTGGACGGAAGAGCGGATGCGCTATGCGCTTTGTTTTTTTCCGCTGATCGGGGCGGTGATCGGGGCGGTAGAGATAGCCACGTTTGCGCTCTGTGAAATTTTGGGTGCTGGAGTTCTGTTCCGGACCTGCCTGTTGACGGCGGTTCCACTATTGATTACTGGTGGAATCCATATGGACGGGTATCTCGATGTGACGGATGCGCGCCATTCCTACGGCGAGCGGGAAAAAAAGCTGGCGATTTTAAAAGATCCCCATACGGGGGCGTTTGCGATCATCGGTCTGGGGCTGTACCTGCTTCTCTATGCGGGGGCAGTTTCTGAGCTTGTGGGAGCAGATGTGTGGCTGCTGCCGGGGGCGCTTATGCTGGAACGCGCCTGCAGCGGCTATTCGGTGGTGGCATTTCCAAAGGCGAAAAAGGACGGGCTTGCCGCTGAATTTTCCAGAAGTGCCGAGACAAAGGTTGTTCGCGTGAGTATGGCAGTTTTAGCAGTGTTGGCGATCAGCTGGATGATTTACTGGGGACATCTGCGCGGCGCTCTGGCAGCGTTGACGGCTCTTGCAACCTTTGTTTGCTATTATCGTTTTTCCATGCGGGAATTTGGCGGCATCAACGGCGATCTGGCAGGGCATTTTCTGCAGAGCTGCGAGCGGAATGTGCTGCTGGTGCTGGCGGCGATGCGGCTGGCAGGTACGTGCCTGCGATTTTTGAATTTTTAAGCGAGGAAAAGCAGAATGATTTTTATAATTGGCGGCAGGGAACAAGGAAAGACAGCGTATGCGATGAAATTGTGGGAAAAACGTACTTTGGAACGGAGGAAAACAAAAGACTTATCCACCGTTCTGAATCGATCGAAAAATCCAGAAGCGTGTAGAGTTACGGCACGCATCGCGGACGGGAGATTAGAAACGGACGAACAGACGATCATGCAGGCGGATCTGATCACGCATTTTGAACTGTTTGTGAGGCGTGAGATGGAAGCCGGGCGCGATCCATACGTGTTTGCAGAACGCCTGATGCAGGAAAATCCGGATGCATTCGTGACGGCGGATGAAATCGGCTGCGGCATTGTGCCGATGGAAGCATTTGAGCGCGATTATCGGGAGACAGACGGGCGCATTTGCCAGCGGATCGCCGCATATTCGGAGGAAGTGCACCGGGTTATCTGCGGTCTGGGAATGCGGATCAAATAAAAGAATAGTTGGGAGTAGACAAAATGACAGCAATCAGTAAAGTATTGACAGGAATGATAGAAGGCAGAATGGTCGGATATCACTTAGCTGCGATTCTGGCAGGTTATCTTCTGGATCTGTGCCTGGGTGATCCGCATTCGATGCCACATCCAGTCCGGGCGATCGGAAATCTGATTGTGTGGCTGGAAAAATATTTGCGTCCAGCTGGAAAAAAGCATGCAACGGAACGGGGGGAACGCCGCGCGGGCGTTCTTTTTGTGTGTCTGGTGCTGCTTGTGACAGGCAGTGTGGCAGGCGCAATCCTCTGGATTTCCCGTCTGGGCGGCATCTGGATTCAGACAGTAGTCGAGGCGGTCATGACTTACTATCTGCTGGCGGCGCGCTCCCTGCGGGATGAGAGCATGGCGGTCTGCCGGAAGCTGGAGGCGGGAGAGATCGAGGGAGCCCGCTATGCAGTGTCGATGATTGTCGGGCGCGATACGAAACCTCTTTCAGAGGCGGGGATCGCACGGGCGGCAGTTGAGACGGTAGCGGAAAATGCATCGGATGGAGTGATTGCGCCTTTGTTTTATCTGGCGATCGGAGGTCCGTTTCTTGGCTGGCTGTACAAGGCAGTCAACACGATGGATTCGATGGTCGGATATAAAAATGACAGGTATCTGCATTTTGGACGCGCGGCAGCAAAACTGGACGATCTGGTAAACCTGATTCCGTCGCGTCTGGCAGCGCTTTTATTGATAGTATCTGCATACCTTTTACGATATGACGGAAAGAATGCTTACCGTATCTGGCGGCGTGATCGCCGGAACCACAAAAGCCCCAATTCCGCGCAGACCGAGTCGGCATGCGCCGGCGCGCTGAGCTTGCGACTGGCGGGCGATGCCTGGTATTTCGGCAAGTTAGTTCCGAAGCCATATATCGGTGATGAGATACACCCGATTGAACCGCAGGACATCCGCCGTGTCAACCGCCTGATGTATGGAGCGGCGGGAATCATGGGACTTCTGGCACTGGTGATGCGGGCCGTGATTTTGTTTTGATAAGGGAATTTTAACAAAGAAGAATATAAAAAAAGCAAAAAATCCAAATAATGAAGCAATCAAACAGATAAAAATATCAAAAACAGAACGAACGAAGGAAAGAGTAACCAGATAAAGAATACACAAAAAAGAGGGAACAACAGGGAGGAAGCATCTATGCCATACACGCACGGCGGCGATATTTACGGTGATGCAGCCGTAGAGTTAGATTTTTCAGTCAATACAAATCGTCTTGGAATGCCGCAGGCGGTCCGTGATGCTGTGATGGCATCGGCGGCTGCTTGGGAACAATATCCGGATGCTTTATGCCGGAAGCTGCGGCGTGCAGCGGCTGCTTTTTATGAGGCAGACGGCACGCCGATTCCGGAGGACTGGCTCGTGTTTGGAAACGGTGCTTCGGATATTTTATATGCAGTTGTCTCAGCGATTCGGCCCAAACAGGCGATTTTGCTGGCACCGGGATTTTCGGAGTATGAGCAGGCGCTTCGGATGTGCGGCTGCGAGATCCGGTGGCTTCATTTAAAGGAAGAAAATGGATTTTCCCTGGAGAGTACGAGGGAAGAATTGTATGCCATGCTTTGCGATGGCTCCGGGGATGCATCGAAGATAGATTCGGTCCCAACTTTATCCTCTAAACATGAAAACGTCTGGGAAAAAATATTGATTCTCGGAAATCCCAATAACCCGACAGGGCGCGCTATTTCAGCCACCGAGCTGGAAAGGTTGGCACAGGTCTGCCGGGAAACACATACCTGGCTTATGCTGGACGAGTGTTTTCAGTGGTTTTTGGATACACGGAGAGAATGTTCGTTTGTTGGAAATTTGTTAAATGGTGTTGGAGATCACGTTATTCTCTTAAATGCCTTGACCAAAATCTGCTCAATGGCAGGCCTTCGCCTGGGCTATGGCATCATCCCCAATGCCGGACTCCGGGAACGCCTCGAGAAGTTCCGCCAGCCGTGGAGTGTCTCGGCTCCGGCGCAGGCGGGCGGGGTGGCGGCATTTGCGGTACTGGCGGATCATTCAGAAGGAAATCTGCTGGAATGGACGGTTAAATCTTTGCAGACGGAACGTCCGCGGCTGGCGGAAAAACTGGAAGAACTGGGATTTATCGTTTATCCGTCCCAGACAAATTATCTGTTGTTCCGTTCGCCGGATGAGGATTCGCGCGATTACAAACAGGGATGTTTAGAGCATGGCATTTTGATTCGCGCCTGTGAGAATTTTGAAGGGCTGAACCGTCATTATTACCGGGTGGCGGTGCGGAACCGGGGAGAAAATGAAAGGTTGATAAATATTTTGAAAGAGGTACAATCTGAAGAAAAACACAATGTGAATTTGTAATATAAAACGAACCCGTAACTGTTCAGTAGGTCTGCGCATTTACTGCGCTGACCGTACGAAAACATGGGCCAGCAGGCAAAAATCCCATTGCCGTAGGCAATTTTTAATGGATTTTTGCGCGTGACTGTGAAGGTACTGAACAGTTACACGAACCCATAAAATAGCCTCTGTCATTTGAAAGGACAAATGGCAGAAAAATAGTTTCGGTTAAGCACAAAATAGCTTCGAATTAAATAGCTTTGAGCAACCATTATTTGGTAAGACACTCAAAAATAAGGAGGATTTCACCGTGGCAAAAGCAATCATGATACAGGGAACGATGTCCAATGCGGGAAAAAGCCTGCTGGCGGCGGGACTCTGCCGGATTTTCAAGCAGGACGGCTACCGCGTGGCGCCGTTTAAATCGCAGAATATGGCGCTGAACTCCTATATTACCAGCGAGGGATTGGAAATGGGACGCGCACAGGTAGTGCAGGCGCAGGCGGCGGGCTGTGAGCCATCGGTGGACATGAATCCGATTCTCTTAAAGCCATCCAGCGATGTCGGTTCTCAGGTGATCGTGCGCGGTGTTCCGATCGGCACAATGCCCGCGAAGGAATATTTCAAGTATAAAAAGCAGCTAATCCCGGAAATCAAGAAAGCGTTTCAGCACTTGTCCGAACAGTACGATATCATCGTGATCGAGGGCGCCGGCAGCCCGGCGGAAATCAACTTAAAATCGGATGATATCGTGAACATGGGAATGGCGCGCATGGCGGGTGCGCCGGTGCTGCTTGCCGGGGACATCGACCGGGGCGGCGTGTTTGCACAGCTCTATGGAACGGTAGCGCTTCTGGAACCGGATGAACAGGCGATGGTAAAGGGGCTTATCATCAACAAATTCCGCGGCGATAAGACGATCCTGGATCCAGGTGTTGAGATGATCGAGAAATTATGCAAGATTCCGGTGGTCGGCGTCGTTCCGTACATGGACGTGGATATCGAGGACGAGGATAGCTTAAGCAGCCGCCTTTCATCCACAGGGCGGAATAATACCCTTAAACAGGAAAACGAGTCATCTGAAAAACATGTAGAGGCATGGATCGACATTGCAGCCATCCGCTTTCCGCGTTTATCCAATTTCACTGATCTGAACGTCTTTGACCCGATCCCCGGCGTTTCGGTGCGTTATGTGAGCCGCCTGTCTGAGCTGGGACGACCGGATCTGATTGTTCTTCCGGGAACGAAGAATACGATCGAGGATCTGCTCTGGATGCGGCAGAATGGTCTGGAAGCGGCAGTTTTAAAGAAAGCAGCCGGAGGAACGCCGATCTGGGGCATCTGCGGCGGCTATCAGATGATGGGACAGACGCTGTCAGATCAGGAAGGAACCGAGGCGGGTGTGCCTGGGCGTACGATCTCCGGTATGGGACTTCTGCCGTTACAGACACAGTTTCAGGAAGAAAAGACCAGGACACAGGTCAAGGGATGTTTCGGGACGGTCAGCGGTATCTTTTCCGGGCTTTCGGGGATGGAGGCGGAAGGATATGAAATACATATGGGAGAGACATCATCGGTCGGCGGTGATATTGTTAAGAACGTGATCAAGGAGCAGGAAAAAGCCGTAAATCATAGTTTATTGAAACTCAGGGAAGAACAGGCGGGAAACCACACTGAAAAACAGGATGGCTGCTGCCGGGACAACCTCTACGGCACTTACGTCCACGGCATTTTTGACAAGGCAGAGGTGGCGGAGACGATTGTCTGTGCGCTGATGAAAGAAAAAGGAATGGAGCCGGAAGTCGGCGGATTATCGTTTGATTATGAGAAATACCGGGAAGAGCAGTACAACCGGCTGGCAGACACGATGCGGAAGTACTTGGATATGGAAGCAATTTACCGGATTCTGGAAGAGGGAGTGTAAATAGATGGATGAAAAAATGAAAGAACTCAGTCAGGTATTGCCGTCGGAGATCGAGGCGAGAAGTTTTGAGATTATCACCGAGGAGCTGGGGGAACGGACATTTCCGGAGAAAGAAGCACCAATTGTGAAACGCGTGATTCACACGACAGCCGACTTTGAGTACGCAGATTCGCTTGTATTTTCACCGGGCGCAGTCGATAAGGCGTTGGAAGCCCTGAAAAATGGGGCGTGCATCGTGACTGATACGAATATGGGAAAATCCGGCATCAACAAGCGCGCGCTTGCGTCGCTGGGCGGTGAGGTCTACTGTTTTATGGCGGACGAGGATGTCGCGAAGAAAGCGGCAGCGTCCGGGACCACCCGTGCGGTTGCCAGCATGGACAAGGCGGCAGAAATGGGAAAAGACTGTATTTTTGCAGTTGGGAATGCACCGACCGCGCTGGTGCGTCTGTACGAGTTGATTCAGGAGGGAAAAATCCATCCGAAGCTTATCATCGGCGTGCCGGTCGGCTTTGTCAATGTCGTGCCGTCCAAGGAATTGATTATATCCTTGCCGGACACTCCTTATATTGTGGCAAGAGGCAGAAAGGGCGGCAGCAATGTAGCCGCCGCGATCTGCAATGCATTGATTTATCAGTTGACGCGCAAATAAGATGTGATGGTGTTAAATCTGCGGTATTAAAATGTACATGGATGCATTCTCAAAAGATATGCTGGATATGGGCGGATGTTTATCAGCAGCCAAAGCCACCGCCGCCACAGCAGCAGCACAGGAGCAGGATCCAGATCAGGCAGTCGCAGTTGTTGCCGCCGCATCCGTGATCAAAGCATCCGCCGCCACATCCGCCGCAGCACAGCAGAATCAGAATCAGGAAGAGACAGTTGTTGTTGCCGAAACCGCCGCATCCACAGCCACAATTACAGCCGCAGCTTCCTCCGTTGTTATCACATCCGCAACCGCAGTTGGTAGCCGCTAAATCACTCATGGTTATGTCCTCCGAGATTTTCTATACACTTCATCATATGAGGGGCAGCTTGCCACAGTTTCCATAAATCAGGAAAATTAGGACGGAAATATTTTACTATAAATTTTTTGTTGAAATAATCGAGATAACCGGGCGGATCGACATGGATGTTTATCCATAACGATTTGTCACAGAACATTGTACAACGAAATGAAAAGAGGAATGAAAATGGAACCGTTATATTATCAGACACCGTATGTAAAAGAATTTGATGCCATCGTCACCGCCTGCCGTCCGGCAAAGCACGGATTTGAGGTGGAACTTTCCCAGACCGGATTTTACCCGGAGGGCGGCGGACAGCCGTCGGACACCGGACGGATCGGGGAAGTGCACGTGACACATGTGGAGGAGAAACATGGCGTGGTTGTTCATGAGACGGACGCTCCGCTGGAGGTGGGAAGCACCGTTCACGCGGCCATCGACTGGGAACAGCGTTTTTCCAACATGCAGCAACATACGGGAGAACATATCATATCGGGGCTGATTCATGCCGCATACGGATATGATAATGTCGGATTTCATATGGGACACGATGAAGTGACGGTCGATCTGAATGGTCCGCTTAACTGGGAACAGTTAAAGGAAATCGAGAAGAAGGCAAATGCGGTTGTCTGGGCGAATCTTCCGGTACAGGTGACATATCCGGGTGAGGAGGAATTGAAAACCATCGATTACCGTAGCAAGAAAGAGCTGACCGGTCAGGTCCGCATCGTAGAGATTCCGGGGGCGGATATCTGTGCCTGCTGCGGCACACACGTGGATTACACGGGAGAGATCGGCGTGATCAAGGTGCTTTCCCTGATGAATTACAAGGGCGGCGTGCGTTTCTCCATGCTCTGTGGTGACCGTGCGCTGGAGAATTTTGAGGCGAAGACGGAGCAGATGCAGACGATCTCTAACCTGCTTTCTGCAAAACCGGAGAAGGCGGCGGAGGCGGTCAGCCATCTGAAAGAGGAGAGCGGGCGCAAGGACGGTGAGATCAACCACCTCTGGCAGCGCATTCTCACCATGCAGGCAGACGTCTATCCGCAGGGTCAGAAAGCGCTGGCTGTATTTGAGCAGGGCATGACGCCAGTTCTGGTGCGTCAGTTTGCAAATCTGCTATTGGAACAGGAAAAAGGAGAGACCGTGCTGGTGTGCTCTGGCGATGACGCGTCAGGTTATAACTACACAGCCGGAAGCCTCGGCCGTGATATGCGTGCATTCGGAAAAGAATTAAACGCTCGTCTGCAGGGACGCGGCGGTGGGAGCACCCAGATGGTGCAGGGAACATTCCGGGCGTCGCGGGAAGAAATTGAAAAAGTCTTTCAAGAGCTGGCGCGGATAGAAGCGTAGCTGTTTAGAAGGTTTGCGTGTTTACTGCGTGAAGTATGAGAAACGGTTTGACTTAGATTCATAAAACGGAAAAAAGCTTCCTGTGCAGCAGAGCCAATCTGCCATGCAGCCAGGAAGCTTTTTTATACAGTTTCTATCGTATCATTCAAACATTTTTTTATACAACGGCAAGATACATACCGTGTACACCTTAGAAGAGAGCTTACTCCCCCTGATACATAAATTTAATCAGTCGGTCTAAGTCCTCTTTCTCATAAGCAACCAGTTCCAGCTCTTTGATATAGCCATTGGAAAAAATATTTGCCATCGACAGATACTGGGACAGCTTGGATTTCAGGTTGATGCGGTCGCCCTCCGGGGAAACCAGCTCGACGGTTCCTTTGCAGGAATCAATTACTTTAAAAAATGTGTTTACATCGGAAATATTCTGGATTTTCATATTTAGCCCTCCTTCATGGATTGGCACACAACCCTGTGTGCAGTTTATAATTTCGTCAATCTTTTAACAATGATAATTATAACAGACCTCTATAAAGGGCGCAATGCTCACATTTTCCAAAAAAATCCTTAAAAAAATATCCCTGTATGTCAAAAATACAGGGATGTCCAAGAAAAGATTGTCTATTAATTGTCAAAATCAATATGAAACGTGTCGTTATTTGCGGTAATATGAACATAGGAGAGATTGAAAGACTCATCCAGAATGTCTACCTTGTATTCAAATACGACGCCATTGTCTTTTTTGGAGAGAAACAGATAGGTTCCATTTTCTTTTTCCTCCATCTGATCGCAGATGTCGTTGTAGATATTCTCGCCGTTTACCTCGCCCGGATAGCCGGAAGCTTTGATCTTGTCTTCGATTGCTTTGTAAAATTCTTCCATCGTTGTAACTCCTTTATTGGTATTAGTCAATCTTTTTATACTCATTGTATTGAATTTAAATGTGTTATAAGTATACAAAATCTGCACTGTTCTGGCAAGACAAAACAAGGATTACTTTTTACGTATACGGGTATTAATAAAAGAGGGTTACTGTACACGCATACGTAAAAAGTAACGGAATTTGCCGTGGCTTCGCATTTCAATAGGGCAAATTCCTGCTGCCACCACGTTTTCTTACGGCACTTTCGGTTCCAAAAGTGCCTACCCGTGAACAGAAACAAAAGAGGTTCTAAAATGAAAAATAGATCTGCCTCATGCTTGATTTATAAAACGTGAAACCTTATAATAATACGGAAATACGATTTTGAAGAGATGAACTCAATTCCGGTGGCATAGAAACAAACGAAGTAACTGTTCAGTAGGTCTGCGGATTTATTGCGCGTGACTGTGAAGGCACTGAACAGTTACCAAACGAAAATAGTGGGAGAAGAGAAATGTCCTATTTTCCGATTTTTATAGATATGACAGATCGGCAGGTACTGGTTGTGGGAGCTGGAAGTGTGGCATCGAGGCGGGTCGGCGTGCTGGAAAAATTTGGCGCAGCGATCACGGTGATTGCACCGAACACTTCGGAAGAGATACGGAAGCTGGCGGATTCACGGAAAATCCGTCTGATTGAACAAACCTATGAGGAAGTTCGAGATACGATCTGGCAGGAAAAAAACTTTTTTATGGCGCTGGCAGCGACCGGGCAGACGGGGACGGACGCAGGGATCAAGGAGGATGCGTCGAGCCATTCCGTCTGGTTTAATATGGCTTCCGATAAAAGTCAGTCAGAGTTTTATTTCCCGGCGATCGCCCAGGGCAGAGAACTGACAGCCGGATTGATTTCTGGCGGAGCGGATCCGGGATTGACGCATCGTGTGGCAAAAGAAGTACGCCGCGTACTGGCGGAGGCAGAGGTAGAAGATACTTAATATATTTTATAGAGGAGATTAAAAATTGACAGATAAAAATAGGATCCGCGTAGGCAGCCGCGACAGTGCGCTGGCAGTTGTTCAGTCAAAGATGGCGATCGCAGCGATGCAGAATGTCTGTCCGGAGACAGGATTTGAATTGATCACGATGAAAACGACGGGAGACAAGGTGCTTGACCGTCCACTCGATGCGGTTGGCGGCAGGGGATTGTTTGTAAAAGAGCTGGATCAGGCGCTTTATGAAGGGCGGTGCGAGCTGACAGTTCATTCCTTAAAAGATATGCCGCTCTGTCCGCCGGAGGAGCTGCCGGTGCTGGCGCTTTTAGAGCGCGAAGATTGCCGCGATGTGCTGGTTCTGCGTGAAGGCTTATCCGAGCTTCCGGCACACCCGGTAATTGGAACTTCCAGCCGCCGCCGCGTCCTACAGGGGCAGAGATTATTCCCGGATGCAGAATTTAAGGGGATCCGAGGCAACCTGAACACGCGTTTGCGAAAGCTCGATTCTGGCGAATATGATGCGCTGATTCTGGCAGCGGCGGGGCTGATTCGTCTGGGATTTGCAGATCGCATCAGCCGTTATTTTTCTGTGGAGGAAATGATCCCGTCAGCAGGACAGGGCATTCTGGCAATCCAGGGACGGCGTGACCGGGAGATCCCTTTTGTGAAAATGGTTCACTCTGAGGAGTCTGCGGTTTTAACCAGGGCAGAACAGGGCTTTGTCGCCACGCTTGGAGGCGGATGTTCGTCGCCGACAGCAGCTTCGGCGGTGCTTGAAAATGGAAAAATCAAGCTGCGAGGTCTTTATTATAAGGAAGAAACGGGAGAAGTCCGTATTGGTTCCATTGAGGGGGAGGCAGAGAAAGCAGCGGAGCTTGGAAGAAAATTGGCGGAACAGTTATCGGGAAAGCCTGCACTGTCTCCGCTGGGGAAAGTCTACCTTATCGGCTCGGGCCCTGGCGATGCAGGGCTTTTTACCCTGCGCGGCAGAGAACTTCTGGAGCAGGCGGATGCCGTCGTCTACGACGCTTTGGCAGGCGACGCGGTACTGGGCTGGATTCCGGAGCACACGCGGAAAATTGACGTTGGTAAACGGAGTGGACGCCATTCGAAGAAGCAGGAAGAAATCTTAGAAATTTTATTAGAGGAAGCGAAAAAGGGCGGAACGATCGTGCGCCTCAAGGGCGGGGATCCGTTCGTCTTTGGACGCGGCGGCGAAGAAGCCGAATTTTTAAAGAAACATCAGATCCCGTTTGAGGTGGTTCCGGGTATCAGCTCCAGCCTGGCAGTTCCGGCATATTTTGGCATCCCGGTGACGCACCGAGGATTGGCGGGATCGTTTCATGTGATTACCGGACATCGTATGGAGGGCATGCCGGCTCTGGATTTTGAGGCACTTGCTCGGGTCGGCGGCACCTTAATTTTTTTGATGAGTGTTGCGAATGCGCCGAGGATCTGTGAAGGGCTTCTGAGTGCGGGAATGAAACCGGAGACGCCGGCGGCATTTCTGATGAACGGAACCCTTGCGTCCCAGAGAATGATCCGCGCAACCCTGCAGACACTTCCGGAAGAGGGTGTGCGTCAGGGCGTCAAGGCGCCTGCCATCCTTGTGATCGGGGAGGTCTGTGCGCTTGCTGATACGTGTGCATGGAGAGAAGAAAAGCCGTTGGCAGGAAAACGGATCGTGATTACCCGCCCGAAGGAGCGCAGCCAGAAGCTGGCGGAACATCTGCGCGATGCCGGAGCGGAGGTGCTGGAATTTCCGACGATTGAGTTAAAACCGGTCTGGAAAAAATCAGAAAAAGCGGATGCTGGCACAGCGGATAAAGAAAAACTGTATGAACTGGTTCGGAATCTGGAATCGTATCACTGGCTGGTGCTCACGAGTCCGGCAGGGGCACAATATTTCTTTGAGCTTTTGAACCGGATGCAGAAAGATTTCAGGAGCCTCTCCCATCTGCGTTTTGCTGTGATCGGCGAGGGAACCGCGTCCGTCTGCCGGGAACACGGCATTTACCCAGATTATATTCCGGAGCGCTTTTATGCGGCAGATCTCGGAAAAGGGCTGGCAAAACGGGTGAAGCAGAACGAACGCGTATGCATCCTGCGCGCCAGACATGGTTCGCCGGAACTGACGCAGGCATTTGAAGCTGCCGGAATATCCTATATGGATGTGACACTTTACGATACGATCACGCCGGAGGAATCGCCGCTTGCAGCGCGCATCCGTGAACTCCTAAAAGAGGGCGCGATCGATGCGGCCACGTTTACGAGCGGATCGACGGTACAGGGATTCCTGGATATTTTACAGCCGGATAAGGAGACATTGAACGGATTTACAGCCGTCTGTATCGGAGAAAAGACAGAAAAAACCGCCAGCGCGGCGGGAATGAAAGCCGTACTGGCGGAGTCCGTCTCGGAAGAAGGGATTGAGCAGGCGCTCTATCATATGTAAACATATAAACAGACGTCTGTTCAGCAGGTTCATGAAGAAGTTTTCATATAGATTGTAAATGCCTGAACATACGGAACCGATAGAAGCGTGAGCGGGTAAATCAGCATTTTAGCTGTTTTTCTGCTGTAACCGGGCTTTTATGTTGTCCAGCAGCAGTGCAGAAACCCGCAGACCGCCGTAGCCGCTTCCAAGATGGATATCTGGTTTGTTGGCACCGTGAAAATCGGAACCGCCGGTGGAGACCAGACCGAGACGCGAAGCTATTTCACGTAAATGAAGACTGTCGGATTGAGAGTGTGAGGAATAATAAATCTCGATGCCCATCATTCCGGCTTCTTTTAAATAGGAGAGAAGCTGCTCGGTCTTTTTCCAGCCAAGTTTATACTGGAGAGGATGTGCGAGCGCTGGTAAACCGCCAGCTACACGGATCAGGCGGATCGCTTCCTCCGGCTCAATCATCTGCTTCGGGCGGTAATATTTTTTGCCGTCCCCGAGGTATTTATCAAATGCCTGGCTGACCGAAGTGACACAGCCTTTTTCAAGCAGTGCGCGTGCAAAATGGGCACGGGTGATGACAGTGTGTTCATTTCCGTGAATTAAATCTTCATATTTAATGGGAAATCCATCTGCCTGAAATAAAGCGAGAAGCTCTTCATTGCGCCGGTTGCGGATCTCGCGGACCTGCCGCAGTGCAGATAAAAGTTCCGGGCAGTGCGGGTTCAGGTAGAGCCCCAGAATATGGATTTCTTTTCCTTTATAAGGACTGGAAAATTCGGCACCGGGAATGACAGTCAGGGAGGAGTTCTCGGCTGCCTGCATGGCTTCCGCAACGCCGTCAACTGTATCATGATCCGTCAGCGCATAGGCGGTCAGACCGCATTGGAGCGCCAGCTTTGTCACTTCGGTGGGCGTGAGTGTTCCGTCCGAAGCAGTAGAATGAACGTGTAAATCAATTAACTGCATAGATGCAGACCTCCTTCTGCTGTAAGACTACCCGCATTAGATGGAAAAGTCAAGTATGCGGCAGATACCCGCTGCAGTTTGCCAGTGTGTAAACAGGAACAAAAATGATTGTTTACATCAGATATATTTGAAAGAAGAAGCGTTATACAAAAAACAGAGCGGCTGTGGAAATTTGTACCAGGAAAAGGTTGTGGGGATCAAAAAAATTTATAAGTTAATTTAAGAATTATGTTATTTTCTTTTCCTAGAATTGTGCTATACTGTAGCAGGGATATTTTCAAATAAACACATATAATAAAATTTCATGGAAAAGACGGACAGGTGATGGAAAATGAGTGAGTACAACAGAAATTCTTCAGGAGGAAGGAATTTTGAACATAGAGGATTGGAGGGCGGAACGCTGAGTTCGTACAGCCGTGCCGGACATAGCAGTACCGGGCATCGTTCGTCGTCCGGAACATCCAGCCATACAAAAAGTACAGATGCGCACACAAGCACGGGACGCCGGGATACTGCGATGAACCGGGCGGCAGCCGGTCGGAGTGGGCATACTTCCGGGCGTTATAAAAAGAAGAGAAGAAACCGTCTGGATATTACACAGATCCTTTTGATCGTGATCGGTGTCCTGGCGGTTATCCTGATAGCGGCGATTGCCTCCCGCGGGTGCGGTGGGGGCAGCGCGGCAGGCGGGGCGACCGAATCGGATGCCGTACAGGAGAGTACCGTGGCAGATGGAGCGGTGACCGTCAACGGCGTCAATATTTACGGAATGACGCAGGAGGAGGCGCGCAAGGCGATCCTTGATTCATTTGACTGGAAGATGAAGGTCAAATACGAGGACAAAGAGGCCGACGTCACCAATCTGATGGCGGATAAAGTTGATCAGCTTCTCGAGGAGATCTATGCAAGTGATCTGAAACCGGGTGAGACATATGAAATCAACACGGAAAATATGATCGAGGATGCCAAGGCAGAGGCAGCACTGATTGCCGGAAACTGGAACATGGCAGCCAAGAGCGGCGGTATCTCCGGTTACAATAAGGAAACGGGCAAGTTTGAGTTCAGCGAGGGCACCAAGGGACTTGTCATCGATCAGGACAAGCTGGCACAGGCGATGGTCGATGCGATTGACAAGAAAGAGTTTGATGCCGTTCTGACCGCAGAGACGAAGGAAGTCGCAGCGGATTCGTCGGTACAGGATAAGTACAAGACAATGTCCACCTACACAACCACGACGACCTCCAACAGCAACCGAAACGAGAATATCCGTCTGGCGGTCGCAGCGTTAAACGGAACGATTGTCAAACCAGGACAGGAATTTTCCTTTAACAATACGACCGGTGCGAGAACCGAAGAAAAAGGCTACAAGCCGGCAACCGCATACTTAAATGGCGAGGTTGTCCAGGAGCCAGGCGGCGGCGTCTGCCAGGTATCTTCGACCTTATATAACGCGGTTGTATTTGCGGGGCTTAAAAGTACGGAGCGCCACGCACACAGCTACGAGCCGTCCTACGTTACACCGGGCGAGGATGCGGCAGTCAGCTACGGCGGACCGGACTTCAAGTTCGTCAACAACTCGGAATATCCGCTGGCTATCAAGGCAAGCTTCAGCGCATCTGATCGAAAACTGACGATCGCACTGTATGGAGTTCCGATTCTGAAAGAGGGTGTCAAGATTCGTATGTCTTCTGAGAAGACAGGCGAGATTGATCCGCCGTCTGCGGTTTATACCGAGGATGGTTCCCTGCAGCCGGGTCAGGAAGTGCAGACAAAGGCAGCGACTCCGGGCAGCCGCTGGTCCACGGATCTGGTTACCTATGAGAATGATAAAGAAGTGAGTCGTGAATTTTTTCACAATAGCAGCTATCGTGGAAAGGCAGCGCAAATCAAACGTAACAGTTCCGCTACTGTAGCGACCAACGCAACGGAGACAACGGCGGCAGCAGAGAGCACCGCAGCTGAGACAAATGCAGCTAATGAGAGCACAGCGGCACATGAGACAACCACAGCGGCACCGTCCAGCCCTGACGGCGAGACAAAAGCTCCGACCACGACAGCGGCGGCATCCAACGAAGGACCACAGGAGACAACTCCAGAGCCAGAGGAAACGAACCCGGTTGTGGAAGCAAATGGACCTGGAAGCAATTAAAATCAAGGCAAAACTAAGGTGAAATATAGAAAGTGCTGTAAGATAGATTGCAAAAATGAATGATAAAAGGGCATTCAAGCGGCATTTGAATGAAAAGCACCGCTGGATGGAGAGTCTTTCTTCATCTGGCGGCGCTTTTTTTCATATTTTATGGTTTTATCGACTATCTGAAAAAACAGTAGACAGCTTTTTTGTAATTGTTCGAAAAATAATACCGGATATAAATCAAATTTATTTGCATTTTGACGAGAATTTGTTATAATATTATCAGGTAAATTTCCAGGACAATCTATTTGGGGAGATTTATTACTGAATACATTCACTATCAATAGGAGGAATATTCATTATGGCAAGAAAGATGAAAACCATGGATGGAAACCACGCAGCAGCGCATGCTTCTTACGCATACACCGACGTGGCAGCTATCTATCCGATTACCCCTTCTTCTCCGATGGCTGAGGCTACCGATGAATGGGCAACAGACGGAAGAACCAATATTTTCGGCCACACAGTTCAGATTACAGAGATGCAGTCTGAGGCAGGTGCAGCAGGTGCAGTACACGGATCTCTGGCAGCAGGTGCGCTGACAACCACGTACACCGCTTCCCAGGGTCTGCTTCTGATGATCCCGAACTTATACAAAATTGCAGGTGAGCAGCTCCCGGGCGTATTTAATGTTTCTGCTCGTGCACTGGCCAGCCATGCGTTATCCATCTTTGGTGACCATTCTGATATTTATGCGTGCCGTCAGACAGGCTGCGCGATGCTGTGTGAATCCAGCGTACAGGAAGTTATGGATTTAACCCCGGTTGCACATCTGGCATCCATCAAGGGCAAGATTCCATTCATTAACTTCTTTGATGGTTTCCGTACATCCCATGAGATTCAGAAGATCGAGACCTGGGATTATGAAGATCTGAAAGATATGGCAGATATGGATGCAATCGATGCATTCCGTAAGAATGCACTGAACCCGAACCACCCGTGTCAGCGCGGTTCTGCTCAGAACCCGGATATCTTCTTCCAGGTAAGAGAGGCTTGCAACCCGTACTACGATGCACTTCCGGCGATTGTTCAGGAATACATGGACAAGGTCAATGAGAAGATTGGCACAGACTACAAGCTGTTCAACTACTATGGCGCTCCGGATGCAGAGCACGTTATCATCGCAATGGGTTCTGTCAACGATACCATCGAGGAGACGATCGATTACCTCGTAGCAGCTGGAAAGAAAGTCGGCGTTGTAAAGGTTCGCCTGTACCGTCCGTTCGTAGCCAGCGCACTGGTAGACGCTATTCCGGATACAGTTAAGCAGATTTCCGTATTAGACCGCACCAAAGAGCCAGGTTCCCTTGGCGAGCCGCTTTACCTTGATGTAGTAGCAGCATTAAAGGGTACAAAATTCGATCAGACTCCGATCTTCACAGGTCGTTACGGACTTGGTTCCAAGGATACCACACCGGCTCAGATCGTAGCTGTATATGAGAACACAACCAAGAAACAGTTCACCATCGGTATCGTAGATGATGTTACCAACCTTTCCCTGGAGCTTGGCGCACCGCTTGTTACCACTCCGGAAGGAACTGTAAACTGTAAGTTCTGGGGTCTTGGTGCCGACGGTACTGTAGGTGCAAACAAGAACTCTATCAAGATCATCGGCGATAATACCGATATGTACGCACAGGCTTACTTCGATTATGACTCCAAGAAATCTGGTGGTGTTACAATGTCCCACCTTCGTTTCGGTCATAAACCGATCAAATCCACCTACCTGATCCACAAGGCAAACTTTGTTGCCTGTCACAACCCGGCTTACATCCGTAAGTACAACATGGTTCAGGAACTGGTTGACGGCGGTACATTCCTGTTAAACTGCCCGTGGAACATGGAAGAGCTGGAGCAGCACTTACCGGGACAGGTTAAGAAGTTCATCGCTGACCACAAGATTAAATTCTACACCATCGACGGTGTTAAACTGGGTATCGAGACCGGTATGGGTCCGACCCGTATCAATACCATCCTTCAGTCCGCATTCTTCAAGCTGGCAAATATTATTCCGGAGGAGAGAGCGATCGAACTGATGAAGGCTGCTGCAAAGGCAACCTACGGTCGTAAGGGCGAAGATGTTGTTAAGAAAAACTGGGCTGCTATCGATGCAGGCGCTCAGAACGTTGTAGAGATTCAGGTTCCGGAAAGCTGGAAGAACGGCGAGGACGAGGGACTTGAGATGACTCACGCAACCGAGGGAAGAGCAGACGTTGTTAAGTTTGTCAATACCGTTCAGGCTGCTGTCAATGCTCAGGAGGGTAACAACCTGCCGGTATCTGCATTTACCGATTATGTAGATGGTACAACTCCGTCTGGTTCCGCTGCATACGAGAAACGTGGTATCGCAGTCAATGTACCGGTTTGGAATCCGGACAACTGTATCCAGTGTAACTTCTGTTCTTATGTGTGCCCGCACGCAGTTATCCGCCCGATCGCGATGACCGAGGAAGAGGCTGCTGCCGCTCCGGAAGGAACAAAGACACTGCCGCTTACAGGTATGCCGCAGTACAAGTTCGTGATGACTATTTCTTCTCTGGATTGTACCGGATGTGGTTCCTGTGCAAATGTCTGCCCGGGCAAGAAGGGTGAGAAAGCACTTACGATGGTAAGTCTTGACAAGAATCTGGAGGCTCAGAAGGGTTATGACTACGGTCAGACACTTCCGATCAAACAGGATGTCATTGATAAATATAAAGAGACAACCGTTAAGGGAAGCCAGTTCAAACAGCCGTTACTTGAGTTCTCCGGCGCTTGTGCAGGATGCGGCGAGACTCCGTACGCAAAACTGATTACTCAGCTGTTCGGCGATCGTATGTACATTGCCAACGCAACCGGATGCTCCTCTATCTGGGGCAACTCTTCACCGTCCACACCTTACACCATGAACAAGGCTGGCAAGGGCCCGGCTTGGGACAACTCCCTGTTCGAGGACAACGCAGAGTTCGGTTATGGTATGCTTCTGGCTCAGAACGCAATCCGTGACGGCTTAAAGGGTAAGGTTGAGGCTGTGATGGCGGCAGAACAGGCGACCGATGAAGTGAAAGCAGCTTGCAAAGAGTGGCTGGATACTTACGGAATCGGTGCATTGAACGGCGCAGCTACCGACAAGCTGGTAGAGGCTCTGGACGGCATCGACTGCCCGAACTGCAAGGATATTGTGAAGAACAAAGACTTCCTCGCTAAGAAATCCCAGTGGGTATTCGGTGGCGACGGTTGGGCTTACGATATCGGTTTCGGCGGTGTTGACCACGTACTTGCTTCCGGCAAGGATATCAACATCATGGTATATGATACCGAGGTTTACTCCAACACAGGCGGACAGTCCTCTAAGGCAACTCCGACCGGTGCAGTTGCACAGTTCGCAGCAGGTGGTAAAGATGTGAAGAAGAAAGATCTTGCTTCCATCGCTATGAGCTATGGCTATGTATACGTTGCCCAGATCTCCATGGGTGCTGATTATGCTCAGACTGTTAAGGCAATCGCTGAGGCAGAGGCATATCCGGGTCCGTCCTTAGTTATTGCATATGCTCCGTGTATCAACCACGGTATCAAGAAAGGTATGGACAAGGCTCAGACCGAGGAGAAACTGGCGGTAGAGTGCGGTTACTGGCACAACTTCCGTTACAATCCGGCTGCAGAGGACAAGAAGTTCACTCTGGACAGCAAGGCACCGACAGGTGACTACCAGGCATTCTTAAAGGGTGAGGTTCGTTACGCATCTCTGGCTCTGAAGAATCCGGATAGAGCCGGCGCGCTGGATGCAAAGAACGAGGAAGAGGCAAAGGCTAGATACCAGTACCTGAACAAGCTCGTTACTCTGTATTCAAACAATTAATGAATCACTGATTCATGAATATATGACATACGATATATAAAACGTATGACTGCAGAAGCTCCGTCGAAAGATGGAGCTTTTGTTGTGTAATAGAAAATTCCTTGGAATTCCCTATTACACAACAAGGCACATTCTTTTTTTAAGGGGGAAAATCGTATAATAGAGTGTTTTTGTGGTATCCTGTATATGAAAAGGATCTGAAAATTATATGCTTCAATAAAACAGGAAAATAAAAAATATTTCAGGCAATGTTGAGAGAGCTAATTCGGTATAGCATTTAGAAAGCGGGGAAATCAGGATGGCACAGGGCAAAGATTTTTATATTCCATTTCAGAATGGGAGCGGCAGAATCCATGGCATCTGCTGGGAGCCGGAGGAAACACCGTGGGCGGTCATTCAGGTGGCGCACGGTATGATCGAGCACATTGGCAGATACGAAGAATTTGCACAGGCGATGAACCGGGCGGGGATTGCGGTCATCGGGCACGATCATCCGGGACATGGACGGACAGCAAAACCAGGGGAATTAGGCGAGTTCGCGGAGAAAAATGGTGTCCGCCGCGTGAACGGTGCGATGGCGCAGGTGGCACGTTTTGCGAAACACAAGTTTCAGGGCATTCCGCATATTCTTCTGGGGCACAGCATGGGTTCGTTTTTTGGACGCCGTTTTATCACGCATTATGGAGAATGGCTGGACGGCGCAATTTTCATGGGAACCGGAAGCCAGCCGGAACCACTTTTGTGGCTGGGCGGAACCGTCGTGGCAGCGGCAGCGTGGCTGGAAGGAAGAAATGGACGAAATGAGCGGCTGCACCAGCTGGTTCTTGGAAGCTATAACCGCTATTTTGAAAAAGGAAAAACGGAACATCAATGGCTGTCGCGCGTGACGGAGGAGGATGAAAAATACGAGGCGGATCCATACTGCCAGTTTTTATTTACCGATGGGGCATTCGTCGATTTTTTCCAGGTCATGCTGGATTTGAAGCGGAAGAGAGGCTTTGATGGAATTCCGAAAAATCTGCCGATTCTGCTGATATCGGGAGAGGAGGACCCGGTCGGAGAAGGCGGACGCGGTGTGCGGCGCGCGATGGAAGATCTGCAAGAAACCGGATGTACCAATGTGGCGATGCAACTTTATCCGGGGGCAAGGCATGAACTGTTTCATGAGACCAACCGGGAAGAGGTATTTGGTGATATTGTGGACTGGGTAAGTAAATTATAAGTAATACTTATAACTTACTTAATGAAAAATAATATACAAATGAAAAAACAATCTTTACAGTTCATATGCTTTTTTTTATAATTGAGAATGTTTTGGAAACTGAGTAAAAAGGTAGTTTTAAATTGGGTACAGGGAGAGAAAATCTATGGAAAATGAAAAGAAATTTACGGGACCTGCCTATGAGTTTGAGGCGAAGATGCCGTTAAAACAGGCGATTCCGCTGGGACTGCAGCACGTGCTTGCGATGTTTGTCGGTAACCTGACACCACTTCTGATCATCACAGGCGCCTGTGGTATCACGGGCGGAAACGATCTGGCACAGCTGCAGATCGAGCTTCTGCAGAATGCGATGTTGGTGGCGGGACTGATCACGCTGCTGCAGTTATTTTCGGTTGGTCCGGTCGGCGGCAAGGTTCCGATTATCATGGGAACCAGCTCTGGTTTCATCGGTGTATTCAACAGCGTGGCGGCTACGATGGGCGGCGGTATTTTAGCGTACGGCGCCATTATGGGTGCTTCGATCATCGGCGGTCTGTTCGAGAGTGTGCTTGGATGCTTCTTAAAGCCGCTTCGCCGATTTTTCCCGTCGGTCGTAACAGGTACGGTCGTTCTTTCGATTGGTCTGTCATTGATCGGGGTCGGCGTCAATTCCTTCGGCGGCGGCAGCTCGGCGCAGGACTTTGGTTCCATGGAAAATATGCTGCTTGCTATTTTTGTCCTGATTGTGATTCTGGCAGTGAAGCACGGAACGAAGGGATATTTAAGTTCTTCCTCGATTCTGGTCGGAATTATTGCCGGTTATGCTGTAGCATTCATCATGGGTCTGGTGCTTCCGCACACGGGCATTGCAGCGGACGGAACCGAATATACCAAAGCATGGGTATTAAACTGGGATAAGGTAGCACAGGCGAGCTGGATCAGCATTCCGCCGATCGTCCCGGTTAAAATTGTCTTTGATATGCGCGCAATTTTGCCGGTTCTTATCATGTTTATTGTAACCGCTGTTGAGACGGTCGGAGATATTTCCGGTGTCGTTGAGGGCGGTATGGACCGTGAGGCGACCGATAAAGAGCTTTCCGGCGGCGTTATCTGCGATGGACTTGGTTCCAGTATTGCGGCGCTGTTCGGTGTTCTTCCGAACACTTCGTTCAGCCAGAACGTAGGTCTGGTTACAATGACAAAGGTAGTCAACCGCATGGCACTTGCAACCGGTGCGGTGTTCCTGATTCTGTGCGGTCTGATTCCGAAGCTGGGTGCGATCGTTTCGATCATGCCGCAGTCGGTACTGGGAGGCGCAGCGGTTATGATGTTCTCTTCGATCGTAGTTAGCGGTATTCAGCTTATCACGAAAGAGAAGATGACTTCACGCAACCTGACCATCGTCTCTGTTGCACTGGGTGTTGGTTACGGCATGGGTGCACATGCAACCATCCTTTCCAAGATGCCGGAAGCAATTCAGCTTGTATTCGGCGGATCTGGTATCGTTCCGGCAGCTTTCATGGCGATTATCCTGAATGTGCTGCTGCCGAAGGATGAGGCGTAAGAAATAGGAAGATTAGAAAAAGGTCATAGGTACATAAAAATATAAGATCCATCTATAAAATATGGAATGTATGGCTGAAAGTGATACGTAGATTGATAAAAAGGGACTGGCATCATGCTGCATGTGTGATGTCAGTCCTTATAGTTTTATTCGATTGTTACCAGATTCTCCAGGCGTTTGAGCTCCTCCGGCGTGTCTACATCCATCAATTCCTCCGGCACTTCGGCAGTCACATACTGGACAACGTCCGGATGCTGGCGGAGAACATGGCTTCCGCCAGCTTTTTCCGGTAGATGGAGCAGTTCGTCAAAATATGCCCGGTCGAAGAGAATCGGGCTTCCGACGGTGGTTGAGACGGAAGGTTCGGGAGAAGCCGTCATTTGGATGCTGCAGAGCTGTACGATCGGTGATTTTTCTGCAATTCCTGAATTTTGAGGCAATTTTGATTCCAAAATGGTAAAATCAGAATCTGGGAAAACAGATTCAGAGTGACCTGGTGATATTTTGCATTCGAGATAGCGCCGGCATATCCGTTCCAGTGTCCGTGGACGCAGAAGCGGCTGATCGCCGAGTGCAAAGAGACAGCCTGATAAATCCGGGTGCCTTTTTAACATGTGTGTAAGTCCCAGGCAGAGCGCCTCGTTCCGATTGGGAAGTGTATGAATCAGCACCGGAATTCCCAGGGACTGACAGTAATCGTGAACCTCCCGGGAGCGCGTCACAACGAGACGATCGGCAAAGAGCGGAACAGAACCGGTCACATCCAGTACCGAGTGGATGAGCGGAGCACCGTGGAACGAAGCCATGAGCTTGTTCGAGCCGAAACGTTTTCCAAGACCGGAGGCCATAATGATGCAGGCGATCCGGACCTCGTTTGAATTTTGCAAACAAGTGAAAGAGGACGTTTGTGTTCCAGAAGAGAAAAAAACAGATTTCCGCCTGCAAAAAAAATCTTCATATAACTGTTGTCCACTCTCCGTACACGCATCCCGATATGCCTCATACTTAGCCAGAAACTCCCTCGCCTCCGCCGTTATCTGGCTGCCACCGCCGCCTTTTCCGCCGGTGGTGCGGACGGTCAGCGGAAATCCAAGTGTGGTTTCGGCATCGCGGATAATCCGAAGTGCCTTTGTATACGCCATATTCATGGACAGAGCGGCGGAGCGGAGCGAGCCGGTTTCATCGATGGCATGAAGAAGCTGACGAGGACCTTCGCCAAAGAAACGATGGTTTTCGTCATTGCAGAGGTAGGTACGGATGGATGGTTTCATAGTTTTTATCAAATCCTCCTAATCTTTTCTGGAAAAAGGGGTCTCGTTGTATTTTAAAAATAACAACGGAATTATACCATGTTTTATGCTATAATAAAAGATGGATAATTTTGTTATTTAAGAAATAGATGAAAAAGAGGAAAAACCTATGATGACGATTCGAGAATATAAACGGGTAGAAAGCCTGGAGGAAGCCTGGGAGCTGAATCAGAAAAAAGCGAACCGGGTGATAGGCGGTATGATCTGGCTGAAGATGAGCCGGGGCAATGTAGGAACCGCGATTGATATTTCAGGGCTGGGGCTGGATCAGATAGAGGAGACAGAGGATGCGTTTGAGATTGGCGCGATGGTTACCCTGCGCCAGCTGGAAGAACATCCGGGATTGGCGGCATACACAGATGGTGCCATGCGCGAGTCGGTGCGCCATATCGTCGGCGTGCAGCTTCGGAACCTGGCGACAGTCGGAGGCAGTATCTATGGCAGATTTGGATTTTCAGATGTCCTGACGATGTTCCTGGCGATGGACACCGAAGTGGAACTTTACAAAGCTGGACGGATGCCGTTGGTGGAATTTGCAAAACAGATCGGCGGTCGGGACATTTTAGTCAAATTAATTGTCCATAAAGACAAAGCCGTATATCACTACCAGTCTGTGCGGAATACGCAGACTGATTTTCCAGTGCTGACCTGTGCGGCGGCGAAACGGGCGGATGGAGCATATCGTTTTAGCATCGGTGCACGTCCGGGGCGTGCTGTGTTGTTCGAGGCATCAGCGGAGACAATACAGGCGCTTATAGAGGAAAAGCAAAAGGCTGAAACAAAAGCAGATGCGGATGCCGATACCAGAGAAAAGCAGGACAAGACGCAGACCGGGAAGAAAGCAGCCTGTCTTGCAAAGTGGATCCGTGATCAGGTTCAGACGTCTTCAAATATGCGCGGCAGCGCTGAATACCGGAAACATTTAACCGGTGTTCTGATAAAGCGGGCGGTGCGTGTGCTGGAAGAGTGCTAAACGAAATAGGACAATAAAATGATCGTATAACAGTATGAATATTAGGAGATTCACATATGATGCAGATAACGATTACTCTAAATGGAACGAAGATTTCCCCGGAGATTGAACCGGATACGCTTCTGATTGATCTGGTACGCAGTCAGGGCTGTTACAGTGTCAAGCGCGGCTGCGAGACGGCAAACTGCGGACTCTGTACCGTATTTCTGGATGAAAAACCAGTGCTTTCCTGTTCCGTGCTGGCGGCGCGGGCGGACGGTCACAGCGTGACGACGCTGGAAGGACTCCAGGAGGAGGCAAAAGAATTTGGCGCATTCATTGCCGATCAGGGAGCCGAACAGTGCGGCTTCTGTAATCCGGGCTTTATCATGAATGCGCTGGCGCTGTTCCGGGAAAAAGAGTTCCCGGAGGAGGATGAAATCCGCGAATATCTGGCAGGAAACCTGTGCCGCTGTTCCGGTTATGAAGGACAGCTTCGCGGCATTCTGGCATTTTTAGACTGGAAGAGAGAAAAACAGAAGGAGGCGGCAGAATGAGAGTAGTCAATACTTCTGTACGAAAAAAAGATGCGATGCAGCTGGTAACCGGACAGCCGGTTTACGTGGATGATCTGGCGCCGCAGGACTGCCTGATCGTCAAACTTCTGCGTTCCCCGTATGCGAATGCGATGGTAAAAACGATCAACACCGCGATCGCAATGAAAGTTCCGGGCATCGAGGCAATTTATACCTGGGAGGATGTGCCGCAGGATGCAAAGCGCTACACACAGGCGGGGCAGACATACCCGGAGGCGAGCCCGTATGACCGTCTCCTGATCGACCGCCATGTCCGTTTTCAGGGCGATATCGTGGCGATTGTAGCAGGAAAAGATGAAAAATGTGTCGATAAAGCACTCCGCCTGATCAAGGTACAGTATGAAGTCTTAGAGCCGGTTCTGGATTTCCATACGTCAAAGGACAACCCGATCCTGGTTCACCCAGAGGACAACTGGGAGAGTCTTGCTCCGGTCGGCGCAGACAACAAGCGCAACCTCTGCGCGCACGATGAGTGCGGCAACGGGGATGTCGAGGCGGTTTTAAAGGACTGCGACATCGTGATTGATCATGTATACCACACAAAGCCGTGCCAGCAGACGATGATGGAGACATTCCGTACCTATTGTTCGATCGATACCTACGGAAGATTAAATATTTTAAGTTCCACGCAGATCGTGTTCCACTGCCGCAGAATCGTGGCAAATGCGCTTCATATCCCGAAGTCGATGGTGCGCGTGAGCAAGCCGAGAATCGGCGGGGGTTTTGGTGCGAAGCAGACGGCGGTCTGTGAAGTCTATCCGGCATTCGTTACCTGGATGACGAAAAAACCGTCGAAGCTGATTTATAGCCGGATGGAGGCACAGACGGCGTCTTCGCCGCGCCATGAGATGGAGATGCATGTGCGTCTGGGCGCGATGAAGGACGGCACGATCCGCGGCATCGATCTTTACACATTGTCCAATACCGGTGCTTACGGCGAGCATGGACCGACAACCGTTGGGCTGTCAGGACACAAATCGATCCCGTTGTATGGAAGTGTCGAAGCATTCCGCTTTATCAGCGATGTTGTCTATACGAATATCATGTCGGCAGGCGCGTACCGTGGCTATGGTGCGACACAGGGACTTTTCGCGATCGAGTCGGCGGTCAATGAGCTGGCAGACCAGATTCAGATGGATCGCTTTGAGATCCGCCTGAAAAACATGGTTAAAGAGGGCGATCTGATGCCAGCATATTATAATCAGGTTAATACAAGCTGCGCACTCGACCGTTGTGTAAAAAAAGTGCGTGAGATGATCGGCTGGGAAGACAAATATCCGGTGCGTGACATGGGCAATGGCAAGGTCCGCAGCGTCGGCATGGGTATGGCGATGCAGGGATCGGCAATCACGGCGATGGATGTCGGAAGTGCCCGTCTCAAAGTCAACGACGAAGGGTTCTATACATTGTCGCTCGGAGCGGCAGATATGGGAACCGGCTGTGACACGATTCTGGCGCAGATTGCGGCGGAAGTGCTGGAATGTCCAATCGACGCGATCACGGTGCTGGGCGCGGACACGGATTCATCCCCGTATGACTCAGGTTCTTATGCATCGAGTACGACCTATCTGACCGGAAAAGCGACCGAACGGTGTGCGCTGCGCCTGCGTGAGCAGATCTGTAAACTGGGTGCAGAGCTTCTGGGCGTCCCGGCGGATGCAGTGGAATTTGACGGAAAAGAGGTATTCACAACCGAAAAAGCCGGGGATGAGACGAAGAAGATCGCTCTGGCTGATATCGCAACGGCATCCATGTACGGGCATGAAATTCCGCTGGAGGTAACCGAGTCGAGAACCGCCCACATTTCCCCGCCTCCGTTTATGGCAGGTGCGGTTGAGCTTGAGATTGATATGGAGACAGGCGAAACCAGCGTTATTAATTATGCGGCAGCGGTAGACTGCGGTACACCGATCAATCCGAATCTGTCCCGCCTGCAGGTTGAGGGCGGTCTGATGCAGGGAATCGGCATGGCGCTGACGGAAAATATTACCCGCAATGCACAGGGTGGTGTGCGTGAAAATTCCCTGATGCAGTATAAGATTCCGACCCGGATTGACTATGGACATTTAAACGTTGAATTTGAGAGCAGTTATGAGCCATCTGGTCCGTTCGGAGCAAAGTCGATCGGCGAGATTGTTATCAACACGCCGCTTCCGGCGATTGCTGATGCGGTGTACAATGCAGTCGGAAAACGATTCTATGAGCTTCCGATCACGCCGGAGCAGATTGCACGCGCGGCGGCAGAGAAGCTGGGAGAAGATTTTATTTAAAGAGATAGATTAAAAACAAAAAGCTGCAGCAGAATGTTATATGTTAGCATTTTGCGGCAGCGTTTTGTTTTTTTTGTGCGCACAATGTCAATTAATTAGTGTCATAGTTCTAAGCTGTTTTGGCTTGCATTCTGCCGCAGGTCTATATATAATGAAAGAGTGAATATCTATTTTAGGTCTGGTAAATCTGATTTCATGATTCAAATCTATTTATTTTAATTTCAAATCAAATTCAAGTAGAATCTCTTTTATCTCAGGATATCATTAAAAGTATCCAAATTTTAAGCCTGTATGATATGAAAAATACAAGGCAAGGTAAAAAATCAATAATAGGGGGAAATATATGTTCAGTAAAATAAACAGTTTCAGCACCCGCGGCATCGATGGCTACCGGATCACGGTGGAGGTTGATGTGAGCAACGGATTGCCGAGTTTTGTCATGGTGGGCTACCTGGCGGAGGAGGTGCGGGAGGCGCAGGAGCGCGTTCGGACCGCACTTCGGAATGCGGGGTTTTGCCTGCCGCCGAAGCGGATCACGGTCAATTTATCGCCAGCCGGGGTGCGGAAAGAGGGAACGGGGTGTGATCTGGCGATCGCGGCAGGAATTTTGAGGTGCTTGTGGGAACAGGGTGAAAAGGCAAAAATAAGAAAGACGGATGAAACCTGCCCGGAAATGGATGGGGTGGAAGATGAGGAGAACAATTCTGCACCGAATTGGGACCAATGGGCGTTTATCGGTGAACTGGGTTTGGACGGCAGCATCAAGCCGTTGACCGGTGTTCTCTCGATGGTCTATGAGGCGCGCCGCTGCGGAATGAAACGGGTTTTTCTATCCGAAGAGAATGTACAGGAGGGACGGGCTGTGGATGGGATCGAGATCGTCGGAGTCCGGGATGTGAAAGCGCTGACGGCTTGCCTGCAGCATCCGGAACAGATTCACGGACAATGGTTCACACCAGATCTGTTTCAGGCGGGACAGGAAGAATTTGACGTCGATTTTGATGAGATCGTCGGACTTCCGCTGGTGCGGCAGGCAACCGAGGCGGCAGCAGCGGGGCGTCACAACATTCTCTATATCGGACCGGCTGGAACGGGAAAAACGATGGCAGCTCGGCGTATTCCGACAATTTTGCCGCCGCTTACGCTGGAGGAAAGCATTGAAGTTTCGAAGATATACAGTATCTGCGGTTTCCTGAAGCCAGACACACCGCTGATTTTGCAGCGTCCGTTCCGCAGCCCGCATCACAGCACGACCGCCCAGGCGATGGCAGGCGGAGGACGAAATCCGAAGCCCGGGGAGATCTCACTCGCCAGTTATGGAATCCTCTTTTTAGATGAGTTAACGGAGTTTCAGCCGAAAATTTTGGATCTGCTGCGTCAGCCGATGGAGGAAGGAAGCATCACGGTTTCCCGTCTCAACCAGACGGTTGTATTTCCGGCAAAAACGATGATTGCGGCGGCGATGAATCCCTGCAAATGCGGTTTTTTCCCAGATTTGGGAAAATGCCGTTGTACTCCAACCCAGATCCGCCGGTATCTGAACCGCGTTTCGGGACCATTTTTAGATCGGATCGATATTGGGGTGGAAGTACCGCGGCAGGATTTGGGTATGATGGCTTCAGAGAAGAGTATAGATGAGGGGAGTTTTCCACAGACGGAGCAGAGGAATTCCTCCGCTGTCATGCGTGCCCGCGTCATGGAGGCGCGCGCTCGACAGGAAAAGAGGTTTGCAGACGAATCTATCTCCTACAACAGCCAGATGACACGCCGCCAGATCGAAAAGTATTGCCGTCTATCCGGGGAAGATGTGGTATTTCTGGAAAAGGTCGAACGGCAGCAGGGAATCAGTGCCAGGGGACACGGAAAGATTTTAAAAGTAGCGCGCACACTTGCCGATCTGGATGGACAGGCGGAGATCGGGCGGACGCAGTTAGCGGAGGCGATAGGATTCCGGAGTTTTGAAAAAAAATATTGGGGGAGTCTCTGAAAAGAAGCATGTCTAAAAGATTGAAAGAATAAAAAGTTTAACAAGGGTTGTAATTGTTATATCAGATGTGAGATGACTCCCACCTCTTCAGGTGGCGAGAAGCAAATTAGTATCAGTGGTGGGAGCCAATCCCCCATCTGATATAGCCTCCGGCAGGATTGCTTAAGATGCGCAAAAGAAGTATGTCATGCTTTGCATGACGCGCATCTCGCAGCAAGAATGCCGAGGCATTCTTGAAGGTAAAAGGCAGTCGATCTGACATATATAGGGGGAAAGATATGGAAATAGGAAAAGAAGATAGCAATGTACAGAATGCTCAGCTTTCTATGCAGGAACTATATGGAAAAATACAGGAACAGCCGCATAAAAAAGTGCTTCTGACAGAAAATATGCAGTATTCCGACCGTGAGCGCATCCATGCCTACTGGTTATCGAGAGTGGATGGAATCGGCGCGGTGACGGCGGCTAAATTATATGAATCGTGCGGCAGTTTTGAGGGAATCTATGAGCGGGTTTTATATAATAGGAAGAAACTGGATCCGTTTATATGTTCCTTTCTCGGAAAGGCTATGAAAAAGGGGCTGGAGGAAGCGGTTTTGCTCTTCAAACAGCGCGTGGAAGAATACGATAGGCTGGAGGAACAGGGGGTACGTTTCATTCTGTGCGGTGAGGCGGCATATCCGAAGCGCCTGATGCATATCTATGATAAACCGATGTGGCTGTTTGTGCGTGGAATGCTTCCAGAAGATGCGAAACCATCCGCGGCAGTCATCGGGGCGCGCAGCTGTACGCCGTATGGACGACAGGAGGCAGAGTATTTCGGCCGGATTCTGGCAGAAAACGGCGTGCAGGTAGTGAGCGGCATGGCGCTGGGGATCGATCAGGCGGGGCATAAGGGCGCGATGGATGGCGGCGGACTGACGTATGCCGTGATGGGCTGTGGGATTGACACCTGTTATCCGCCATCCGGCATCCGACTGCATGCGCGCATCCGTGAACAAGGCGGCATATTGTCAGAATATGGACCGGGTGTACCGCCGACGGCATCCCATTTTCCAATCCGGAACCGGATCATCAGCGGACTTTCCGATCTGGTGCTGGTCGTGGAAGCACGAAAAAGAAGCGGCTCCCTGATTACGGCGGATCTGGCGCTGGAGCAGGGAAAAGAGGTATTTGCGCTGCCGGGACGGCGCATCGATCCGCTCAGTGAGGGCTGCAACCGGCTGATTGCACAGGGAGCGGGGATCGTGACGAAACCGGAGGATGTGTTGGATTTCTTCCATATAAAATGTAAAAATTCTTGTAAAAAAACAATAAAATCAGTAAATGCACTTGCCAAGTCGGAAAAAATGGTGTATAGTTGCCTAGATTCACAACCGAAACATCTGGAAGCGGTCATGAAAAGCTGTGGGGTGACAGCAGGGGAATGCATGACTGCGCTTTTAAATCTGGAAATGCAGGGATTGATCCTGCAGCCAATGAATCAATATTACGTTAGGAAGATTGTATAGAGGTCTGTTATGGCAAAAAATCTGGTTATTGTAGAGTCTCCGGCGAAAGTCAAGACAATTAAAAAATTTTTGGGTTCCAACTATGAGGTGGACGCCTCCGGCGGTCATGTGCGCGACCTCCCTAAGAGCACGCTGGGAGTGGACGTAGAGCATGGATATGAGCCGAAGTATATCACCATCCGGGGAAAGGGCGATGTGTTGGCGCGTCTTCGTAAAGAGGTTAAAAAAGCGGATAAGATTTATCTCGCAACTGACCCGGACCGCGAGGGAGAGGCGATCTCCTGGCACCTGATGAAAGCATTAAAGCTGGATGAACAGAAAGATAAAAAGGTTTACCGTATCAGTTTCAATGAGATTACAAAAAACGCCGTCAAGGCATCTTTAAAAGAGCCGCGTGCCATCGATGAAAATCTGGTGGATGCACAGCAGGCAAGACGTATGCTTGACCGTATGGTGGGTTACCTCATCAGCCCGCTTCTCTGGGCGAAGGTCAAGAGAGGACTCAGCGCCGGTCGTGTGCAGTCGGTCGCGCTGCGTATGATCTGCGACCGTGAGGAAGAGATCAATGCGTTTATACCGGAAGAATACTGGACGCTGGATGCACAGCTCCACGTACATGGCTCCAGAAAGAAGCTGACCGCCCATTATTACGGCGATAAGGACGGCAGGAAGGCAATTCACAGCAAAGAGGAAGTGGAGGCGCTTATGAAGCGTCTGGAGGGCTGTGAGTACGAAGTGCGCGATGTGAAGCTGGGCGAACGCGTGAAGAAGGCGCCGATCCCGTTTACGACCAGTACGCTGCAGCAGGAGGCATCCAAGACGCTGAATTTCTCAACGCAGAAGACGATGCGCCTTGCCCAGCAGCTCTATGAGGGCGTGGATATCAAGGGACGCGGCACAATCGGTCTGATCACCTACCTGCGTACCGATTCCACCCGCATCGCGGCAGAGGCAGATGCGGCGGCGAGAAGCTATATCGGCGACCAGTTTGGGGCAAGTTACGTGTCCGAGGCGCCGGCGGCGGCAAAATCAGACGCCAAGATCCAGGACGCACACGAGGCGATCCGTCCGACCGACATTACACTGACGCCGGTACAGGTAAAAGAACAGCTTTCCAGAGACCAGTTCCGTCTGTACCAGCTTATCTGGAAGCGCTTCACGGCGAGCCGGATGCGCCCGGCGGTTTACGAGACAACCTCCGTCAAGGTAGCAGCCGGAGAGGAGCTTTTCACCCTGTCGGCGTCCAAAATCAAATTTGACGGCTTCATGTCCGTCTATTCACAGGACGAGGATAAGGAGACCGACGGCGTTCTGAACGAGTCGCTGGAAGCAGGCATGAAGCTGGATTTAAACCAGTTAGAACCGGCACAGCATTTTACACAACCACCGGCACATTATACAGAGGCGTCGCTCGTCAAGGCGCTGGAAGAGCAGGGCATCGGACGGCCAAGTACCTATGCACCGACCATCACGACAATCATCGCGCGCCGCTATGTAGCGAAGGAAAATAAGAACCTCTATGTGACGGAGCTTGGCGAGGTAGTCAACCGGATGATGAAGAAGGCGTTCCCATCCATCGTCGATTTGCAGTTTACGGCAAATATGGAGTACCTGCTCGACAGCATCGGGGACGGCACGATCGGCTGGAAGACCGTTATCGAAAACTTTTATCCGGATCTTGACAAGGCGGTTAAAGAAGCGGAGAAGACGCTTGAGAGCGTCAAGATTGCTGACGAGGTGACGGATGTGATCTGTGACCAGTGCGGGCGCAACATGGTAATTAAGTATGGTCCGCACGGCAAATTCCTTGCCTGCCCGGGATTCCCAGACTGTAAAAACACGAAGCCGTACCTGGAAAAGATCGGCGTGAAGTGCCCGAAATGCAGTGGTGAGATTGTCATCCGTAAATCGAAAAAGGGCAGAAGATATTACGGCTGCGAAAATAACCCGGACTGCGATTTTATGACCTGGCAGAAACCGTCAAAAGAAATGTGTCCGAAATGTGGACATATTATGCTCGAAAAGGGAAATAAGCTTCTTTGTTCTAACGAAGCCTGCGGTTTTGTAAAAAACTCATAAAAACTCTTGAAATAGATATTAATTATTAAAAAAAATGAAAAATACAGAAAAACTCTTGCTATTATACGAAAATCGTGTTACAATTCTTACAGGTTAGGATCGAATTCTAATTTACGATAAAGGCAAAGGAGGTAACTGGTAAAATGAGCGTTCAATTACTGGACAAAACTAGAAAAATTAATAAGTTATTGCACAACAACCATTCTCATAAGGTTGTGTTCAATGACATTTGTGAAGTCCTCAGTGACATACTGGAATCCAATATTCTCGTAATCAGCAAGAAAGGTAAAGTACTCGGAGTTGCGATTCATGAGGGTGTGGATGAGATCGAAGAGTTGATCAAGGATCAGGTCGGCGGTTTTGTTGACCGTATGTTGAATGAACGCCTTTTAAGCGTTTTGTCAACGAAGGAAAATGTCAACCTTGCCACATTGGGATTCGCCGAGGAGAACGTGAAGAAGTATCAGGCGATCATCACGCCTATTGATATATCCGGTGAGAGACTGGGTACTCTGTTCATCTACAAATCAGATGCACAGTACGACATCGACGATATCATCCTGAGTGAGTACGGAACCACTGTTGTCGGACTTGAGATGATGCGTTCTGTCAACGAGGAGAATGCAGAGGAGACAAGAAAGATCCAGATCGTTAAATCAGCGATCAGCACCTTGTCCTTCTCCGAACTGGAAGCAATTACCCACATCTTCGATGAGCTGGAAGGCAACGAGGGCATTCTGGTAGCCAGCAAGATTGCAGACAGAGTCGGCATTACCCGTTCCGTTATCGTCAATGCACTCCGCAAGTTTGAGAGTGCAGGCGTTATTGAGTCCCGTTCGTCCGGTATGAAGGGAACCTACATTAAGGTTCTGAACGATGTTGTATTTGACGAGTTGAAAGCGTTAAAAGCGCAGAACAACCGTCCGTCATCCAATGTATAAAAACATATAAGACATTTTAAACAAAAACAAAAGTTTTGACAAAACGTGAAAAAGTGTGAGGGATAAAAAAGGACTCGGTGAGAGCCCTTTTTTATGTAATAGGAAATTCCTTGGAATTCCCTATTACATAAAAAGGCACTAACGTGCCAATGATGCGCACTCGCGCGAAGCAGAAACATGTCGCAAGCGACCGCGCTCGGCGCGAGAATGTGCCAAGGCACATTCTTTTTCATTTGCGCAATATTTATTCTAATGCATCCTTAATCTCCCCATCCGGCACATCCATCGGATAGTTTCCGGTGAAACATGCCGTACAGAGCGGCAGTCCGCCTGCCATCTCCTCAAGATCTTCAATCGGCATATATCCAAGCGAATCCGCACCGATCTCCCGGCAGATTTCTTCGACGGAATGGCTGCTGGCGATGAGCTGTTTATTGGAGGGGACATCGGTGCCGAAATAGCAGGGGAAGAGGAATGGCGGGGAGCTGACGCGCACATGAACCTCCTTCGCCCCGGCTTTTTTGAGCATGCGGATCAGGTTTTTCATCGTCGTACCGCGCACGATGGAGTCATCGACGAGGACAATGCGTTTTCCCCTGACAGCCGGTTCCAGAATATTAAGCTTGATACGGACGCTATTTTCGCGTTCTTCCTGGGTCGGTTTGATGAATGTTCTGCCGACATAGCTATTTTTATGGAAAATAATCTCATATGGAATGCCGGATGCCTTCGCATATCCCATCGCGGCGGTCAGGCCGGAATCCGGTACACCGGCGACGAGGTCGGCATCGGCAGGGAAGGAATGTGCGAGAGCCGCGCCGCCGCGCAGCCTTGCCTCATAGACGCTCACATCATCGATGTGGCTGTCGAGGCGGGCAAAATAGATGTATTCGAAAACGCAGTGCGCCCGTTTTTCCTGCTGCAGGCTTTTATCAGAAAAAACGCCGTCGCGGGTGATGGTCACGATCTCACCCGGTTCGATATCACGGATAAATTCGCCGCCGACCGAGGTGATGGCACAGCTTTCCGATGCCATGATCCAGACATTTCCCTTTTTGCCGAGGCAGAGAGGACGCAGACCAAATGGGTCACGAACACCGATCAGCTTGCGCGGGCTGGAGATAATCAGGGCATAAGCGCCACGTGTTTTTGCCGCGGTCCGTTTGATTGCCTCTTCAGCGGTCGGGGCAGCCAGACGTTCTCTGGCGATGTGGAACGCGATTACCTCTGAATCCATCGTCGTCTGGAAGATTGCGCCGGTTTCTTCAAGCTGGCGGCGCATCTCAAACGCATTTACCAGGTTTCCGTTGTGCGCCAGACAGAGTGTTCCCTTAAAATACTTAAGTACCAGTGGCTGTGTGTTTTCGATGGTAGAAGAACCAGTTGTGGAGTAGCGGACATGACCAACTCCCAGATTGCCGCCGAGGCGTTTTAACGTCTCCTCATGAAATACCTCATTGACAAGTCCCAGCCCTTTGTAGCAGTTGACAACGCCCTTTGGACCGTTCGTGTCACAGACTGCGATGCCGCATGACTCCTGACCGCGGTGCTGGAGTGCGCTGAGTCCGTAGTACATATCTCTGGCAACATCGCCGCCCTCCAGGTCAAACATTCCAAATACGCCGCATTCCTCACGAAGCCCGGTTTCGTATGTGAGTGACTCCCTCATGATATAAACCTCCTTTGTATTCAAGATACCTGAATGATAAGAAAATAACAGGGATAAGAACCCAAAATTGACTGCAAAATATCAGTATAAAAGACAATATACCAATATTTTGCAGCCAAATCATAACACATTTTTCTCGATTTTTCAATCAAGTCATAATATTGACATGTCAGATTATACGGAGAACAGCAGTTCATCGTAAGTCGGATACGGCAGGAAGGAATCCGGAATCAGGGCTTCTGCGGTATCAACGCTGCTTCTCAAGTCATCCATCTTGGCAAGAATCGTATAGTGGAAATATGTAACCTTCTCGATATTATCTTCCATGGATTCTGCCGCTTTTTCAGCCTCTGCCAGTGCTTCGGTTTTCTCGGAAATCTCGGTGTAGAGACCGGACAGCTTCTCAAGCAGTTTGCTCTCGGCGCTGATCGGTGCGTCCGGCAGGATTGCCTTTGTCTTTGCGGCGGTTTCAGCCAGCTCCTTGCAGTAGGAGAGGACGGACGGCAGGAAGGTCTTCTTCATCATCGAAAGCATCGTCTTTGCCTCGATGTTGATGGTCTTGATGTAGTTCTCTTCCTTGATTTCGTAGCGGGAGAAGAGTTCCTCCTTGGTGTAGATGCCGTGTTTCAGGAACAGTTCTACGTTTTTCTCAGCAATCAGGCGCGGAAATGCCTCTGCGCAGCTCGGTAGGTCGAAGAGTCCGCGTTTGTGAGCTTCCTCTACCCATTCGCTGGTGTAACCGTTGCCGTTGAATACGATGTGGCGGTGATCACGCAGCACTTCCTTTAAGAGCAGATGGATTTCTGCCTCCAGAGCCTTGCCTGAAAGACCTTCCAGACGGTCTGCAAATTCGCCTAAAACTTCAGCTACGGCTGTATTGATGACAATGTTCGGTTCCGATACAGAGAGAGCGGAACCTGGCATACGGAACTCGAATTTATTGCCGGTAAAGGCAAACGGAGAAGTACGGTTGCGATCGGTTGTATCTTTGATAAAGTGCGGCAGAACCTTTGCGCCCGGCTTCATGGTCTGGACTTCTTTTGCCTCAGACTCGAGATCTTTTTCCACAATATCGAGAACTGCTTCCAGATCATCTCCGATAAACATAGACACGATAGCTGGCGGTGCCTCGTTGCCGCCCAGACGGTGGTCATTTCCAGCAGTTGCAACTGATACGCGGAGCAGATCGCCGTAGACATCGACTGCCTTGATCGTTGCGAACAGGAAGAGAAGGAACTGTAAGTTCTTTGCCGGATCGCGATCTGGATCAAGAAGGTTTTCGCCGGTGTTGGTCGATAAAGACCAGTTGTTGTGTTTACCGCTTCCGTTGATGCCCTCAAATGGTTTCTCATGGAGCAGGCACACAAGGCCATGTTTCTCTGCCACACGTTTCATGATTTCCATAGTGAGCTGGTTGTTGTCAACTGCCACATTGGTAGTCGTGTAGATGGTGGCAAGTTCATGCTGCGCTGGAGCTACCTCGTTGTGTTTGGTTTTTGCCGGAATACCGAGCTTCCAGAGCTCTTCATCCAGTTCTTTCATGAAAGCGGAAACTCTCGGACGGAGAGCGCCGAAATAGTGGTCATCCATTTCCTGACCTTTCGGAGCTGGTGCGCCAAACAGAGTTCTTCCGCAGAACTTCAAATCGCTTCTCTTATTAAACAGTTCTTTATCAACCAGGAAATACTCCTGTTCCGGACCAACGGTGGAGACAACGCGGGTCACATCTTCATTTCCGAAGAGTTTCAGGACACGCAGCGCCTCGCGGTTGATGGTTTCCATCGAACGCAGAAGAGGGGTTTTGGTATCAAGTGCCTCGCCGCTGTAGGAACAGAATGCGGTCGGGATGCAGAGTGTATCGTCTTTAATAAATGCCGGGGAGGTTGGATCCCAGGCTGTATAACCTCTTGCCTCAAAGGTGGCACGAAGTCCGCCGGATGGGAAACTGGATGCATCCGGTTCGCCCTTTACCAGCTCTTTGCCGGAGAAATCCATGATAACTTCGCCATTGCCAACCGGGTTGATGAAACTGTCGTGCTTCTCAGCAGTGATGCCGGTCATCGGCTGGAACCAGTGTGTGAAGTGAGTTGCACCATTTTCAACGGCCCATTCCTTCATTGCAACTGCGACTGCATTTGCAATGTCGAGATCCAGATGGCTGCCATTTTCAATCGTTTTGCGGAGTGCCTTATAAACATCTCGCGGCAATTTGCTTTTCATGACTTTGTCGTTGAATACAAGACTTCCATACAGTTCAGGGATGTTTTTTTTCATAACTCATGTCTCCTTTCAGGTTTTATGTCTGCGATTTTGTGATGATTAAATCTACGTAAGATGAATGTGCTCTGACACATTTTACATAAAGAAAAGGGCACCTCGATCATCTCGAAGCGCCCTTGCTTTTATGTGTAGTAGTATACACGAAAAATTCTGAATGTCAATACAATTTGCACACGAATTTTGAAAAAATGTTTCAAGGGAGAATATTGTACAAGATTTCTTCTATTCAAGTCGAACATCCGTGAGACTTGGCGCGTGATACTGGTCAGCGAAGCTGACATATTCCATACAGAATTACTGCGTGAAAAAAAATTAAAAAACCTCTTTACAAACTCAGAAAAATAGTTTATAGTTTGAACATAAAAAATTGAATCCAACGGGGTGGGCAAGGATGCCATGATAATCATGGTATTCGTGCCCACTTTTTTAAAAGGCAAAGATGGAGACTCTGTTTCGAAGAATCCGACAGAAAGACGCGGCCACCGGCTGAGAGCCGTGTCAGGAGGGAGCGGGACAATAGGGAACACTCCGGAGCCGGATGACTGAGAGCGACACTGGACACCCCGCCAGCCGCCGCAGGTAGGTCATCACGTGACTGCGCGTTAAGCAGCGAAAGAGTAAAAAGAAAAACAATCGTTTCTTTTTAAATGCGGGTGGTACCGCGGGAATATCCCGTCCCGGAATGATGTGAGTGAACGTCATTCCGGGACTTTTTTTGTAATAGGAAATTCCTTGGAATCCCTTATTACACAAAAAGGCACTAACGTGCCAATGATGCGCACTCGCGCGAAGATGTAGTTTGTCGCAAGCGACCGCGCTCGGCGCGAGAATGTGCCAAGGCACATTCTTTTTCATTATTCCCGTCCCGGACATATCAAAAAGCAGAGAAAGAGAGGAAACAGCGATGGAATTTATGACAGGTAAAAAGGAAAAAGAAGTGCTGGATCTGGCAGCCGTGTTTGCAGACGGTATGGAAGGACGGGAAGTAAAGGTAAACGGCGCGATCATGAGTGTCCGCAACATGGGAGATATCGCATTTGTGATTCTCCGGAAACGTGACGGCGTGCTGCAGACTGTCTATGAAAAAGGTGTGACCGACGCGGATTTTGCTGAATTAAGAGAAGAAACATTCGTAGAAGTTTCCGGTGTCCTCCGAAAAGAAGAGCGGGCGCCGAGAGGCATGGAACTTCGTTTAAAGAGTGTTCGGATCCTCTCGAAACCGGAAGAACCGATGCCGATTGCCGTATCAAAATGGAAAATGAGCGCATCCCTGGAAGCCAAACTGGATATGCGTTCTCTGACACTCCGCAACCTGCGGGAGCGCGCACGTTTCAGAATTCAGGAAGGAATCGCACGGGCATTCCGGGAGTACCTGCATGGAGAAGGATTTACGGAAATTCATTCCCCGAAGATCGGAGCAAAAGGAGCCGAGGGCGGAGCAAACGTCTTTAAACTCGATTATTTTCACCGCCCGGCGGTGTTAGCGCAGAGTCCGCAGTTTTACAAACAGATGATGGTCGGCGTGTTTGACCGTGTGATGGAGGTTGGTCCGGTGTTCCGTGCGGAGAAGCATAACACGAAACGTCATTTAAACGAATATACCGGACTGGATTTTGAGATGGGATATATCGATGATTTTACCGATATCATGGCGATGGAAACCGGATTTCTTCAGCATATGGTGGAAATTTTAAAGAAGGAATATTCCACGGAGCTGGAAATCCTTAAAGTCAAACTTCCGGAAGTAGAGAAGATTCCGGCAGTGACCTTTACCGAGGCGAAACGCCTTGCCTCCGAAAAATATGGAACCCAGATCAAAAACCCATACGATCTGGAGCCGGAGGAAGAACACCTGATTGGACGCTACTTTAAAGAAGAGTACGGTGCCGATTTCGTGTTTGTCACCCATTATCCATCCAAGAAGCGTCCATTCTACGCGATGGATGACCCGACAGACCCGAAAGTAACACTCAGCTTTGACCTTTTATTCCGTGGACTGGAAGTCACAACCGGCGGACAGCGTATCCACAGCTACACCGAGTTGATGGAGAAGATTGAAAAACGCGGTATGGATACCGAGGGAATGGAACAGTATTTAAGCACCTTCAAACACGGTATGCCGCCTCACGGCGGACTCGGTATCGGTCTGGAACGTATGACGATGCAGCTGCTTGAAGAGGAGAATGTCCGTGAGGTTTCGCTCTTCCCGAGAGATATGAGCCGTCTGGTACCGTAACGTGACAGGACGCAATTTCCTATGAAACAAAGAGCTTGTCCATAACACATATTATAATAGGAAGGAACAGAACTTATGGCAGTGAAAATAGACGATGAAATGATTGATTATGTTGGTATTTTAGCAAAGCTTTCCCTTTCCCCGGAGGAAAAAGAGGCAGCGAAAAGCGACATGAGCCGGATGCTTGAGTATATCGATATGCTGAATCAGCTTGATACTTCGGAGGTAGAACCGATGTCGCATGTATTTGACATTCACAATGTGTTCCGCGAAGATGTCGTGGAAAATGGAGATGAATCAGATGCGATGCTTTCGAATGCACCGGAGCAGAAAGAAAAACAGTACAAGGTGCCTAGGACAGTGGAGTAAAAAGAATTAGAGATACAGGCAGCAATATGGAGGAAATCAGGATGGGAATTTCAGAATTAACAGCGCTGGAGCTGGGAAAAGAAATTAAAGAAAAACGAATCTCCGTCCGGGAGGCGGTACAGGCATCTCTGGAACGGATTCATAAATATGAAGATACAGTTCATGCTTATGTAACGCTGACCGAGGAGGCAGCACTGGCACAGGCGGATGAGATCCAGAAACAGATTGACGATGGCATCCTGACCGGACCGCTGGCGGGCGTTCCGATGGCGATCAAGGATAATATTTGTACAGAGGGAATTGAGACAACGTGCAGTTCCAAAATTTTAAGGGGATTTGTACCTCCGTACTCAGCGGAGGCAGCGCTGAACCTCAAAAAAGCCGGTGCGATCCTGCTTGGCAAGACAAATATGGATGAATTTGCGATGGGAAGTACGACCGAGACATCCTGGTTTGGACCGACGAAAAACCCGTGGAATACAGAGCATGTACCGGGCGGATCTTCCGGTGGCTCGTGTGCGGCTGTCGCAGCGGGAGAGACCTTTTTTGCTCTTGGTTCAGATACGGGCGGTTCCATCCGCCAGCCAAGTTCCTTCTGCGGCGTGACCGGCATCAAACCGACCTATGGAACGGTTTCAAGGTATGGTCTGATCGCCTATGGTTCCTCGCTGGATCAGATTGGACCGATTGCGAAAGATACCGCAGACTGCGCGGCAATTCTGGAGACGATCGCTTCCTATGATAAAAAGGACAGTACCTCTGTCAAGCGGGAGGCGTATAATTTTACCGCTGCTCTGACTGGAGAGGTAAAAGGGATGAAGATTGGAATTCCGTCCGATTATCTGGGCGAAGGACTCGATGAAGATGTAAAAAAAGCTGTTCTGGCGGCAGCTGAGGCGTTAAAAGAACGCGGGGCAGAAGTGGAGTTTTTTGATTTAGGCATGGTTGAGTATGCGATCCCAGCATATTACGTCATTGCATCGGCGGAGGCAAGCTCCAACCTGTCCCGGTTTGACGGTGTGAAGTACGGTTACCGCACACCGGAATATGAAGATTTACATGAAATGTATAAAAAGAGCCGTTCCGAGGGCTTTGGACCAGAGGTAAAACGCCGTATCATGCTCGGTTCGTTCGTTTTGAGTTCCGGCTACTACGATGCATATTATCTGAAAGCACTCCGCACAAAAGCATTGATTAAACAGGCATTTGACAAGGCGTTTGAGAAATACGATGTCATTCTGGGACCGGCAGCGCCGTCCACGGCACCGCTGCTGGGCGACAGCCTTTCCGATCCGATGAAGATGTATCTGGGCGATATTTATACTGTTTCGGTCAACCTGGCAGGTCTTCCGGGCATTTCAGTTCCGTGCGGGCTGGATTCGAAGGGACTTCCGATCGGGCTTCAGATGATTGCAGACTGCTTTCAGGAAAAGAAGCTGTTTGGCGCGGCATCTGCATACGAAAAGGCGAGAGGTGCATGGAAGCTTCCGGTTATGACAGACAAGGAGGGCAGATAAGATGAAGAAAGAATATGAGACAGTCATCGGCTTGGAGGTACACGTAGAGCTGGCGACGAAAACCAAGATTTTCTGCGGCTGCTCCACCGAATTTGGAGCAAAACCAAATACTCATACCTGCCCGGTTTGTACCGGTATGCCGGGTTCTCTGCCGGTTTTAAATAAGAAGGTTGTTGAATACGCGATGTCTGTCGGTCTGGCGGCAAACTGCGGTATCAACCAGTTCTGTAAATTTGACCGGAAAAACTATTTTTACCCGGATAACCCGCAGAACTACCAGATTTCCCAGCTGTATCTCCCGATCTGCCACGACGGCTATATCCCGATCGACACGCCTGCCGGTGAAAAGAAAATTCGTATTCATGAAATTCATATGGAGGAAGATGCCGGAAAGCTGATTCACGACGAGTGGGAAGACTGCTCGCTGGTTGATTACAACCGAAGCGGCGTGCCGCTGATCGAGATCGTTTCCGAGCCGGATATGCGGAGTGCTGATGAGGTTATTGCCTACCTCGAACGCCTGCGCCTGCTGGTACAGTATCTGGGCGCATCCGATTGCAAGTTGCAGGAAGGTTCGATGCGTGCCGATGTCAACTTATCGGTTCGTGAGGTGGGAAGTGAGACATTTGGTACGAGAACCGAGATGAAGAACTTGAACTCTTTCAAGGCGATTGCCCGTGCGATCGACGGCGAGCGCGCCCGCCAGATTGAGCTGCTGGAAGAGGGCAGGAAGGTCATCCAGGAGACGAGACGCTGGGATGACAACAAGGAATACTCCTATGCGATGCGTTCCAAAGAGGATGCGAAAGATTACCGTTATTTCCCGGATCCGGATCTTCCGCCGGTCTGCATCAGCGATGAGTGGCTGGAATCTGTCCGCGCCGCCCTGCCGGAATTGCAGCCGGAAAAAATGGCACGTTACCAGAGTGAATATGGTCTGTCTGAATATGACAGCCGCATTCTGACTGAGTCTAAGAAGATGGCGGATATGTTTGAAAAGACCACCACCCTCTGCCAGAAACCGAAGAAGGTGGCAAACTGGCTGATCGGCGAGGCAAGCCGCCTGCTCAAGGAAAAAGGAGAGGACGCTGAAAGCCTGTGGTTCTCCCCGATGCATCTGGCACAGCTCATCGATCTGGTCGATGCCGGAACGATCAATAACAACACGGCAAAAGAAGTATTTACAGCTGTTTTCGAGCAAGATGTCGATCCGTCCGCCTATGTCGATGCACACGGACTTGGCATGGTCAATGACGACAGTGCCCTGGAACAGGCAGTTTCCGATGTGCTCGCCGCAAACCCGAAGACGGTGGAAGAGTACAAGAGTGGAAAGACAAAGGTACTTGGATTTCTGGTTGGTCAGGTGATGAAAGCGATGAAGGGCAAGGCAAATCCGGGTAAAGTGAATGAAATGATGACGGAGAAGCTGAACGCGTAAAAACGCCTTTTTATAAATGAAAATTATAATTAGCTTTTAAAGAAAACTAAAAAGAAACTGTCTACAGATGCTGGCTTTCTGGATGATTCGTGATTTGTAATCGGAATTACCAGAAATACCATCTGTAACAGTTTCTTTTTTATAATCGTGTTATAAATGATGCGATGTGATTACTCTACAATATCCAGCTCCTTGCTGAAGGAGTTCAGAATCTCGCATCCATCCTCAGTAATCAGCACCAGATCCTCGATTCTCACGCCAACTTCGCCTTCTACATAAATACCTGGTTCGATGGAGAAGATATTGCCAACCTCAGCGACCTTGGTGTTCGCAGAAGAAACATCGCCGTACTCATGTACTTCCAGACCGATGAAATGTCCCAGCCGATGGGTAAAGTTCGGACCATATCCGGCATCCTCGATGATCTGGCGGGCAGCTTTATCGACTTCGCAGAGCGGAACGCCCGGTTTCAGAATTGCTTCTGCGGCAGCATTTGCACGGCGGACGGTCTCATAAATAGCGCGGTGCTTCTCAGACAGTACTTTTTTATAGAAGAAAGTACGTGTCATATCGGCACAATAGCCATCCTTCCTGCATCCAACATCAAACAGGACGGTGTCGCCCTCTTTCAGAACAGTATTGTCCGGACCGTGGTGTCCAAGCGCGCAGTTTGCACCGAAGCCAACCAGTGGTTCAAAGGAATATCCGTCTGCACCGAGACTCTTATAAATATCTAACATCTTGGAAGCGATCTCTTCCTCAGTCACGCCCTCATGGATCAGACCTCGGAACTGTGCCATCGCCTTATCATTGATTGCGGAAACCGCACGCATTTTTTCACGTTCTTCGTCATCCTTGCACGCACGGACCTCATCGATGCAGATGGAGCTGACCTTGTAGGAGGAAGCGCCCGAATGATCGATGACCGGAATCAGGAAACGGGCAGCAAATGTTTTATCAATACCGAGCGGTTTGCCTGCCTCAACACAGTCGCACAGAGGAGTCAGGTAATCGTCTGTATCCGAGAAGCGGAATTTCTCTACGCCCAGATCTTCCGGAACGGTAAAGAGGTTATTGATAAAGATCTTATTCTTGCCGGACTGGTTAATGTAAAGCGCCAGCAGACGTTCACCCGGATCAATAAAACGACCCGTCAGATAATAGATCGCATAAGGATCGGAAATAATCATCTGCTCGAGTCCCTCTGTTTCCATTTTCTTTAAAACTTTCTCAAGTCGCTGTGTGTTCATCATGATGTCCTCCTTATAAGTAAAGTGGCTGTAACTGTGAAGATGCCAGACAGTTTACGCCGTAAATTATCTACCCTTATTATAAAACGCGCCGGGAAAAAGTCAACGATTAAAAGAACGCTTGAAAAGCGCATGGAAAGGGGGTAGAATAGTATCAACTGACCAGCCTTCGAAAAATGAAAGGACTTTTATTTTTAAGATACGAAAGGATGAAAAACATGGCGAAATCCTATGAAATGGATATGTGCAATGGTCCGATTCTCGGAAAGGTACTTACATACTCCATTCCGCTGATGCTTTCCGGTGTGCTTCAGCTTCTTTTCAATGCGGCAGATGTGATCGTGGTGGGGCGTTTTGCAGGCAGCCAGTCTCTGGCTGCAGTCGGCTCGACCAGTTCCCTTATTAATCTTCTCATTAACGTCTTTATCGGTCTGTCGATCGGTGCGAACGTCCTGGTGGCACGCTATTATGGCGCGAAGAATGACCGCGACATGAGCGAGACAATCCATACGGCGATCACGGTCAGCCTGATAAGCGGGCTGTTTCTGGTCTTTTTGGGTTTGTTTACCTCACGTTTCTGGCTGGAACTGATGGGGACGCCGGACGATGTCATCGATAAATCGACGATCTACATGCGGATTTATTTTGCCGGTATGCCGGCAACGATGGTGTACAATTTCGGAAGTGCAATCCTGCGCGCGATCGGCGATACGAAACGTCCGCTGTATTTCCTGACCGTGGCAGGTGTTATCAATGCGGCACTGAACGTATTCTTTGTTACCCAGCTCCAGATGGATGTAGCAGGTGTCGCGCTGGCAACCGTGATTTCCCAGTGTATTTCCGCATTTCTGGTTATCCGCTGCCTGATGCGTTCAGATGGCGCGATGAAACTGTCGCTTTCCAAGCTGGGAGTCAACCGGAGAAAACTTCTTCTTATTATAAAGGTAGGGCTTCCGGCTGGTATTCAGGGAGCGATTTTTGCTATCTCCAACGTACTGATTCAGTCGTCTGTCAATTCCTTCGGTTCGATCGCGATGGCAGGCAACACGGCATCGCAGAATATCGAGGGATTTGTGTATACCTCGATGAATGCGCTGTACCAGACCAATTTAAGCTTTACGAGCCAGAATATCGGAGCGGAGAAATACACGCGGATCAAAAAGATCCTTGCCACCTGCCAGGGCGTCGTTGTGACAGTAGGACTGGTGCTTGGATTTGCAGCATACCTCGGCGGTCCGTGGCTGTTGCAGATATATTCAGAAGACGCCGACGTTATTTCCTATGGACTGCTCCGGATGTCGATCATCTGTACGACGTATTTCCTGTGCGGCGTGATGGATACGATGGTCGGAAGCATCCGCGGACTTGGGTATTCGATCCTGCCGACGCTAGTCTCTCTGACCGGCGCCTGCGGACTGCGAGTGATTTGGATCTTTACCATATTTGCAGCGCAGCGGTCGCTGGCGATCCTGTATCTGTCGTACCCAATCTCCTGGGCGGTCACTGCGACGGCACATATGATCTGCTTCTGGCGGGCGGCGAAGAAGATGCCGAAGGAAGATGGCCATCCGGTGCGGGGATAGAATTTGAAAAACATAAACAGAACGTCATTAAAAAATAATTCGATTGATAATCTGATTGGTGTAAAGAAAAAATACTTGACACCAATTAGATTATCGTGTATGATAACACAGGTGATGAGGAATGGAAAAAATTGTTGAACAGGGTCTTTTGTATGATTTCTACGGAGAACTCCTGACAAAGCATCAGCAAAGTGTATATGAGGATGTGGTATTTAACGATCTATCCCTCAGTGAGATTGCAGATGAACAGGGCATTACCCGTCAGGGTGTGCATGATCTGATCCGGCGTTGTGACCGTACACTTCTTGGTTATGAGGAAAAGCTTGGGCTGATTGCCAAGTTCCAGAAAACCAAGGAAAAAGTAACTGAGATTCATCGGTTGACGGAAGAATTCAGCCGGACTCGGAATCAGGCGCTGATTGAGGCAATCGGGCGAATCTCAAACGAGATATTGGATTTATAATGCGGGAGGTTTTTGATGGCATTTGAAAGCTTGGCAGACAAACTGCAGAATGTGTTTAAAAACCTGACAGGCAAGGGACGACTCAGCGAGAGCGACGTAAAAGCCGGGCTCAAAGAAGTCAAGATGGCCCTTCTGGAAGCGGATGTAAGCTTCAAGGTAGTAAAACAGTTTATCAGTTCTGTACAGGAACGGGCGATTGGAACAGACGTTTTAAATGGCCTGAATCCTGGACAGATGGTAATAAAGATTGTCAACGACGAGCTGGTCAAGCTGATGGGCTCCGAGATGACAGAGATTGCGTTAAAACCGGGCAATGAGATTACCGTCATCATGATGGCAGGTCTCCAGGGTGCTGGTAAGACGACCACGACGGCAAAGATTGCCGGAAAGCTCAAGGCAAAGGGAAGAAATCCATTGCTGGTAGCATGTGATGTCTACCGACCGGCGGCAATCGAACAGCTGCAGAAAAATGGTGAAAAACAGGGTGTTCCCGTATTTGCGATGGGAACGAACCACAAACCGGTCAATATCGCAAAGGCAGCGCTTGAGCACGCAGCGAAAAATGGCAACAATGTGGTTATCATCGATACAGCCGGTCGTCTCCACATCGATGAAGCGATGATGGATGAGCTGGTTGAGATTAAAGAGAATGTGGATGTTTATCAGACACTTCTCGTTGTAGATGCCATGACTGGTCAGGATGCAGTCAATGTAGCGAGCATGTTTAACGACAAAATCGGCATTGACGGTGTGGTTCTGACAAAGATGGATGGCGATACGCGAGGCGGTGCGGCCCTTTCTATCAAGGCGGTAACCGGAAAACCGATTCTCTATGTCGGTATGGGCGAGAAACTTTCCGATTTGGAACAGTTTTACCCGGACCGTATGGCTTCCCGGATCTTGGGCATGGGCGATGTCCTTTCCATCATCGACAAAGCATCTGCTGTGATCGACGAGGAGAAGGCAAAAGAACTCGGTCGCAAGATTAAGAAGGCAGAATTTGATTACAATGACTTCCTCGATCAGATGAACCAGATCAAGAAAATGGGCGGTATGGCGAGCATCATGAGCATGATGCCGGGTATGGGACAGCTTAAAGGTCTGGATTTAGATGAAAATGAGAAGACGATGGGACGCGTGGAGGCGATCATCCTTTCGATGACAGCCGAAGAGCGGCGCAACCCGGATCTGATGAATCCGTCCCGCAAGAAACGAATCGCACAGGGCGCAGGCGTGGACATCGCAGAAGTCAACCGCCTGGTAAAACAGTTCGGAGATATGAAAAAGCTGATGAAACAGCTTCCGGGTATGGCAGGCGGCGGAAAACGCAAGGGTCTTGGCGGACTCGGCGGTATGCTTGGAAAGATGAAGCTGCCGTTTTAAACAAGTGTTAGTAGATGCAGTGTGCATTAGCTATATTTTATAATTTAAGGAAATAAGGAAAATTTCAGGAGGTAATTTAAAATGGTAAAGATGAGATTAAGAAGAATGGGTCAGAAGAAAGCTCCTTTCTATAGAATCGTTGTTGCAGATTCCAGATCCCCGAGAGATGGCAGATTCATCGAGGAGATCGGTATCTACGATCCGAACACAGAGCCGAGCACTCTGAAATTCGATGAGGAAGCTGCTAAGAAATGGTTAGCAACAGGCGCTCAGCCGACAGAGACTGTTGGTAAACTCTTAAAGATCGCTGGTATCCAGTAAATCAAGCATACTGACCTGTGAGGTGCAAAGGTATGAAAGAATTAGTAGAAGTTATCGCGAAAGCACTTGTTGAGAACCCGGACGAGGTAGTGGTTACAGAATCGGTCAAAGACGACGAGACTGTAATCGAGCTTTCCGTTGCACCGGCCGATATGGGTAAGGTAATTGGAAAACAGGGTCGTATCGCGAAAGCGATTCGCTCGGTTGTCAAGGCGGCTTCATCCAAGGAAGACAAGAAAGTTATTGTAGAGATTCAGTAATACAGACGAAGCTGAAAAGCCGGCTGCCTGAAAGGGTGTCCGGCTTTTTTATTTCATAGGAAATTGCGTCCTATGAAATAAAAAACGCTCCGCGAGGATGCGCACTCGCGCGAAGCAGAAACATGTCGCAAGCGACCGCGCTCGGCGCGAGAATGTGCCAAGGCACATTCTTTTTCATGTATTTTATACAGGAGGATTACAGAATGGTTGATTATCTGAGAGTTGGTGTGATTACGTCCCCGCATGGCCTGCGAGGAGATGTGAAAGTATTTCCTACCACCGATGATGTGAATCGTTTTAAAAAATTAAAAAAAGCGTATATCGACACTGGAAAAGAAAAAATGCCGGTGACCGTGGAACAGGTGCGTTTTTTCAAAAATATGGTCATTCTTAAATTTAAAGAGATGAATCGGATTGAGGACTGCGAGCCGTTCCGTAATAAGGATATTCTGATCACCCGCGATCAGGCGGTGAAACTGAATCCGGATGAGAATTTCATTGCCGATCTGATAGGTCTGAAAGTGCTGACGGACGAGGGTGAGGAGTTCGGTACGGTGAAGGATATCCTTCAGACAGCGGCTAACGACGTATACGTGATCGAAGGACCTGAGGGCAAAGAATACCTTTTCCCATCCATCAAGGAATGCATCCTGAATGTTGATCTGGAGGCTGGCACTGTAACGGTTCATATCATGGACGGTCTGCTGGATCTGTAAATGGAATGAAAATCCTAAAATGAAAGTACCGTTGTGAAAGTGCTGTATAAATATAGGAGAAACGGATGAATTTTCATATTCTGACCCTGTTTCCGGAGATGGTAATGGGGGGACTGAACACAAGTATTACGGGGCGTGCGATTGACAAAGGGCTGATCTCGGTTGAGGCGGTCAATATCCGCGATTACTCGAAGGACAAACACCATCATGTAGACGATGCGCCCTATGGCGGCGGCGCCGGTATGGTGATGCAGCCGGAACCGATTTACGATGCATATGAAGACCTGGCGGCGCGCACCGGAAAACGTCCGCGCGTGATCTATCTGACTCCGCAGGGGCAGGTTTTCAACCAGAAAATCGCGGAAGAACTGGCGGAAGAAGAGGATCTGGTGTTCCTCTGCGGGCATTATGAGGGGATCGATGAGCGCGCGTTAGAGCTGGTTGTAACTGACTATCTCTCCATCGGCGATTATGTCCTGACGGGCGGTGAGCTTCCGGCGATGGTTATGATCGACTGCATTTCCCGTCTGGTGCCTGGTGTGTTAAATAATGACGTATCCGCGGAATTTGAGTCATTTCACGACAATCTGCTGGAATATCCACAATACACCCGCCCGGTTGTATTTATGGATAAGGCGGTCCCGGACGTACTTCTGACCGGGCATCACAAAAATATCGAGACCTGGCGCCGTCAGAAATCGATCGAACGGACGCTGGAACGCCGCCCGGATCTTTTAAAAGATGCGGTTCTGGATAAGAAAGAGAAGAAATATCTGGAAGAGCTGATTCGTCAGAAAGAGGAAAAAGAAACAAAAAAACTCTAAAAAAGAGAGCAGAAAGTCCTTGCAAATCAAGGATTTCTATGATAAAATCATATTCTGTGAAATAAAGAGATGTTCCGCTGTTACAGAAAGCACGTTTTTACGGGATAAAAGATCGTATTAAGAACATCAAAGATTTTAAAGGAGGTTCACAAAGATGAACGAGATTATTAAGAACATTGAAGCAGCTCAGTTAAAGGAAACCGTTCCGAGTTTCAACGTAGGCGATACAGTACGTGTATCTGCTAAGATCAAAGAGGGAAACCGCGAGAGAATTCAGGTTTTCGAGGGAACTGTTATTAAAAGACAGAACGGCGGCGTTCGCGAGACTTTCACTGTTAGAAAGAGCTCCAACGGTGTTGGTGTAGAGAAGACCTGGCCGTTACATTCTCCGTCTGTAGAGAACGTTGAAGTAGTAAGAAGAGGTAAAGTAAGAAGAGCAAAACTGAACTACCTGAGATCCAGAATCGGCAAGGCAGCGAAGGTAAAAGAGTTAGTAAAATAATTTCTGAAGCGGATGGGGCTGCTGTACAGGTCAGCCCGCTGTGCATCCGGATATGCGGTTATGTGTGTCCGGCGCGGCGGGAGGAGCTGTGCAGCAGCTTTTTTTCGTATAATAGGAAATTCCTTGTGATTTCCTATTATAAAAAAGAATGTGTCCTGGCACATTCTCGCGCCGAGCGCGGTCGCTTGCGACATGAGCGATGATTCATGGGGAACGGATAGAGAGGGAGTGACATATGGAGCTGAAAGAGGATAAAAACCGCATCCGTCTGGTGGTTGGATGGATCGTGGATATCGCGGTGGTAATTTCGATCGCGTGGTTCGCCGTGTTTGCGATGGGGACACAGATACGGGTGAGCGGTCAATCAATGGAACCGGTGTTGTCGCAGAACGAAAAGGTTCTGATGAACCGCCTGAGTTACCGCGTGATGCGCCCAAAGCGCTATGACATTATTGTATTTGAAAAAGAAACGGGAAATTACAATATAAAACGCGTCATTGGACTGCCAGGTGAGACGGTGCAGATCAAGGACGGTTATATTTACATTAATAATGAAAAATCAGACGCCCCGAACGACTTGGGTAAGGCGGCTTTGGCTGGACTGGCGGAATATCCGATTAGTCTGGATAAAAACGAATATTTTCTGCTGGGTGACAACCGCTCCGGCAGTGAGGACAGCCGCTTTTCCAATGTGGGAAATGTGAAGTTCCGGCAGATCAAAGGAAAGGTCTGGCTGCGGATCCAGCCGGTTAGCCGGTTTGGGTTGATTTCGTCGAGATAGGTTCTAAGAAAGGAAGAAAATTTCATGCAGATACAATGGTACCCTGGACATATGACAAAGGCAAAAAGAGCCATGAAGGAAGATATCAAGCTGATCGATCTGGTGATTGAGCTGGTGGATGCGCGCGTGCCGCTCGGCAGCCGCAACCCGGATATTGATGAGCTTGCGAAGGGAAAGGGACGGATTGTCCTTTTAAATAAGGCGGATCTGGCGGACGACGGCTGTACAGAGCGCTGGATCGCATGGTTTAAGGAGCAGGGCATCCATGCACTCCGCATCAACGCGCGCAGCGGCATGGGAATGAAGCAGATCCAGCCGCTGGTGCAGGAGGCATGCAAGGAAAAAATTGAGCGTGACCGCCGCCGCGGTATCAAAAACCGCCCGGTGCGGACGATGGTAGTCGGCATTCCGAATGTCGGAAAATCGACCTTTATCAATTCCTTTGCCGGAAAAGCCTGCGCCAAGACTGGAAATAAACCGGGTGTTACTAAGGGAAACCAGTGGATCCGCTTAAATAAGACACTGGAACTTCTCGATACGCCGGGAATCCTCTGGCCGAAATTTGAAGATCCGAATGTGGGACTGTGCCTTGCATTTATCGGCTCGATCAACGATGAGATTCTGGATAAGGAAGAGCTGGCAGCCGAGCTGATCAAAAATATGTCCGGACGTTACGGAAAGCGCCTGGAAGAGCGGTATGGTGTGACGCTGGTTGAGAATACGGCTGGGGACGGCGAAGATACAAAAAAAGCCTGGGAAATTCTGCGTGAAATCGCAAGGGCACGTTCCTGTCTTTTAAAGGGCAGCGAGCTGGATACGAAAAAAGCGGCTGGCTTCCTATTAGATGACTTCCGCAGCGGCAAACTGGGGCGCGTGACGCTGGAAGTGCCGGAGGTATAGGAAAACATGAGAAAACTAACAGGAGAAAAACTGGAAGCAGAACTGGCGCGTCTCGAAGGAATGCGCGCCTATGAACATCAGTACGAAAGTGCAGGGATCGTCTGCGGCATTGATGAGGCGGGCAGAGGTCCATTAGCCGGTCCGGTGGTGGCGGCGGTCGCGGTACTTCCGAAAGACTGTACGATTCTGCGGCTGAACGATTCCAAAAAATTGTCGGAAAAATGCCGGGAAGAATTATTTCTGGAAATCAAAGAAAAGGCAGCTGCCTACGGAATTGGAATTGTAAGCCCGGAGGTGATCGATTCCATCAATATTTTGCAGGCGACCTATGAAGCAATGCGTCAGGCAGTCGCACAGCTTCCGCAGGAGCCGGATATCTTTTTAAATGACGCGGTCATCATTCCGGGGATTTCGGAGGAAAAGCAGATTAAGATTATCAAGGGCGATGCAAAAAGTGTCTCGATCGCGGCAGCCAGTATCCTGGCAAAAGTGACGAGGGATCATATGATGATGGAGTACGATAAAATCTATCCGGAATACGGGTTTGCGAAGCATAAAGGATACGGAACCAAGATGCATAACGAGGCAATTTTAACCTATGGTCCATGCCCGATCCACCGGAGAACCTTTTTGAAGAAGCTGCTGGGCGAGAAAGCCGCGATGCAGGGGATGAAATAACAGAAAGGGAGCTGAATGGGAGAAAGAAACTTTCATCTTCATGGAAATTCATTCAACCGCCGTGCCATCGGAACTGAATATGAAACTCTGGCGTGTGAATATCTCACCCGGCACGGTTATCAGATTCTCTGCCGGAATTTCCGCTGTCGCCAGGGTGAAATTGATATTATCGCAAGAGATAGAGACTACCTGGTTTTTATCGAGGTCAAATACCGCCGCGATGAACACGAAGGCGATCCGGCGGAGGCAGTGGATGCCCGCAAGCAGGCGAGGATTCTTCGTACCGCCCGGTATTATATGACGCGTTATCATATTTCCGAGGACACGCCGTGCCGGTTTGATGTGGTGGCGGTGCTTGGCAGTAACGTGAGATTAATTCGGGACGCGTTCTGGTGCGGATAATTACAAATGAGAGAATTCAAAAACTGCACAACGAGATTTGAGCAAGAGACAGAAAAAGGATGTGACAATCATGGCGCTTACCTATATACAAAAAACAGTTCATCCGGCACCAATTACCCTTCATGAGTCAAAGGGAGTGGCTTATTTTACCTTTCCGCTCTTAGAGCAGACCAGGATGGTGCGCCACGCATTTTCTACCCGGCTTGGCGGGGCGAGCAAGGGATATTTCGGGACGATGAACTTTTCGCTGACGCGTGGCGACAACCGGGACGATGTGCTTGAAAATTACCGGAAAATGGCGCGGATTTTGGGAACGGATGTGTCAAAGATGGTGCTCAGCCATCAGACGCACACGACGAATATCCGTCTTGTTACGGAAGCGGACGCTGGAAAAGGAATCTGGCGGGAACGCGATTATGAAAACATCGACGGGCTTATCACAAACGTGCCGGGGATGACGCTGGTTACATTTTTTGCGGACTGTGTACCATTATATTTTGTAGATCCGGTGCATCATGCCATCGGACTGTCGCATTCCGGCTGGAAGGGAACCGTTCACCGGATGGGACAGAAAACGATCGAGGCGATGGGAGAGGCGTTCGGCACGAAGCCGAAGGATCTGTGCGTCTGCATCGGACCGAGCATCTGCCGGGACTGTTATGAGGTCAGTGAGGATGTGGCAGACGCATTTAAAGAAGAATTTGGAGCAGAAATCAGTCAGGATGATTCAACATCCTGTTATTCCTGGAATGGGAAATCGATTCTCATGAATAAGGGGAATGGCAAGTACCAGCTTGACCTCTGGGGCGCGAACCGCCTGGTGCTCCTGGATGCCGGAATTTTGCCGGAGCATCTGGCTGTGACGAATGTATGTACGAAATGCAATCCGGATCTTTTATATTCACACCGCGTGATGGGAGATAAGAGGGGGAATCTGGCGGCATTTTTATCGCTAAAGTAAGTATACAATCTGTCTGTCAAACAAGTGAATGAATGTTTTGCAGAAAAGAACAGCAGCATGATTGAAAATCGGTCGTTCAAGTCCGGTTTTGTCAATCATGCTGCTGCCGTTTTTTCCGCCGTTTCAGCGAAGATTCAGAAGAGCCCTACGATGCCTTATTTACCAGCCATCTTTTTTTCCTGTTCCTCAATCATCTTTTTGACCATATAGCCGCCGACGGAACCAGCCTGTGCGGAGGTCAGGTTACCATTGTAGCCCTCGCTTAACGGAACGCCAATCTCATTGGCAACCTCCATCTTAAAGCGGTTCATCGCTTCCTTGGCTTCCGGTACATTGGTTTTGTTAGTGTTGTTGGAACTAGACATAACAGACGCCTCCTTTTTTGCGTGTGCCCCTTCAAACTTTCGTTTGTCCGGGTGTCTCTTTTTGTTACATTCTCAGTATGCGGATCTTAAAAGTGAAATACACTAGAAGGTTTTGTGCAAATTGACATTTTGGGGCAAAACACCCACAATGTAGGGAAAAAAGTTAGTATTGATCCGATTTTATGCTTGTATATCAGTAAAACTCATACTATAATAGAACAGATGTAGTGTTAAAAAATACGCAAACTGTTTGGTGAATTTTACGGTTGCAGTTCAAAATACATTAATATTTCTAGTAAGATGGAGAAAAATCCATGCGGGTAATAGCAGGAAGTGCCAGAAGGCTTACTTTAAAGACGATCGAGGGAATGGATACGAGACCGACGACGGACCGTATCAAAGAAACTCTTTTTAATATGATTCAGAATGATATCTATGGATGCACATTTCTCGATTTATTCAGCGGAAGCGGGGCGATCGGGATCGAAGCTTTAAGCCGCGGGGCAAAAGAAGCTGTTTTTGTGGAGAAGAATCCGAAAGCGGCGGACTGCATCCGTGACAATCTGAAAGCGGCCCGCCTAGCTGATAAGGCGACGCTGTTAAACTGTGATATTTCGGATGCATTGAAACGGATAGAAAACCGGAAGAGTGCGTTTGATTTCATTTTTATGGATCCTCCGTACAACCATCTCTGGGAGAAAGAAGTGCTTACTTATCTGGCGCATTCGTCCCTGGCAGATGAACATACGATGATCATCACAGAGGCATCGAAAGAGACCGGGTGCGGCTACCTTTCAGAACTGGGATACCATCTCGAAAAAGAGAAGATATATAAGACGAATAAACATCTGTTTATCCGAAAAGCTTGAATACCAAAGGAGAAAAAAAGATGAAAACAGCCATTTATCCGGGCAGCTTTGATCCGGTGACGCTCGGACATTTTGATATTATAAAGCGATCCTCCGAAATTTTTGATCAGGTCATCGTGGGAGTTTTGTGTAATAACGCAAAATCTCCGTTGTTTTCTGTCGAAGAACGTGTTAAGATGTTAGAGGAAGTGACAAAAGACATTCCTAACGTGGAGGTGCAGTCGTTTGACGGACTTCTGGTCGATTTCATGCGCCAGAATCACGCAAAGGTCATCGTGCGTGGTCTGCGTGCGATCACGGATTTCGAATATGAGCTGCAGCTCGCGCAGATGAACCGGGTGATTGCACCCGAAATAGATACCCTGTTTCTGACAACGAACCTTAAATACGCGTATTTAAGTTCCAGTATGGCAAAAGAGGTTGCGATGTACGGCGGAGACATTTCCGAATTTCTCGATCCGGTCATTGCAAAACAAGTACAGGAGAAATACCAGGCGCTTCAGGAAGACAGGGAATGTAAGTAAGGAGAAAAGCTATGAGCAGAATTGAACAGATCATCACAGAAATTGAAGATTATATCGACAGCTGCAAGTTTCAGCCGCTGTCCAACACGAAGATTTTAGTAAATAAAGAAGAGATTGAAGAACTGCTCGTGGAACTGCGTCTTCGCATTCCGGAGGAGATCAAGAAATATCAGAAGATCATCAGCAACCAGGATGCGATTCTGCAGGAGGCACGTTCCCAGGCAGACGCGATGGTAGCCGAGGCGACCGCCCAGACCAATGAGCTGGTTAATGAGCATGAGATCATGCAGCGTGCATATGCAGAAGCAAACAGCATTATTGAGCAGGCAAATGCACAGGCACAGCAGATCGTAGACAACGCTGTCACAGAGGCAAACAATATCCGCCAGGGTTCCGTTCAGTACACGGACGACATGCTCCGCAGCCTGCAGACCATCATCAAGCATTCGATGGAGGGCGCGCAGAGCCGTTTCGAGTCTTACATGAGTTCGATGCAGTCCAGCTACGATGTCGTATCTTCCAACCGTAATGAGCTGGCTGGCAGTGTCGTGACCGAGCCGGAGGAGAACACAGGCGCCGAGGCAGCAGCGGCCGCTACACAGGCGGCATCCGGCGAAGCAGCAGAATAAAGAGAACGAACGAGAGACTGGCGTGAACCAGTTTCCACAGTACATAATGCCGGATGGAAAGTCCGGCATTTTTTTCTCTGTCTTTTCGGCTGTCCCGTATGACTGAATTTGTCTGGGCGATCCCGGATAACCCGCCGAACGCAGCACATGCCGCCATCGCGCCGGATTGAACCGGGATACTGAATATGGCACCAGAACGGGCGATCGCATCGATGCCGGTTGTCATTTCAGCCGTCCCGATCAGAACCAGACGCAGCGTGCCGGAACAGAAGGCGTCGACAAAGGCAGCGAGGATCGAATACAGCATGATCAAACCGCCGATGCGGACCTGCAGTTCGATGCAGTCCATCAGGATGGTGTCGAAGGAAGCGGGAACGGAGACAGATGTGGATTTTGTGCGGGCAGGCTTGACAGAGCCGGTTTCTTTCGAAAAAAATCGGTTTTGAAGGCTAAAAGAAGTTACTTTATTATAAATGCATAGGAGACTTCCAACCAATAAAAGCGGCGTATATAGTGCCAGAACCAGATAGTTTGACGGAACTGCCGGGTTCAGCCTAGGTGCAGCATATCCGGCGATAAACATGGGGCTTGGCGAAGCGCTGATGGCGGTCAGAAGCCGTTTTTCATGTGCCGAAAGCAGCGATTTCCGGTTAAAATCGGCGGCAGTTTTCATTCCCATCGGGTAACCGCAGAGCAGCCCGGCAAGCAGGGCATAGCCGCTGTAGACAGACATCCCAAGATGTTTCAAAACCGGGTGAAATGGCGCTAGAAGCAGCCGGACGCCGCCGTGTTCAGCTAAAAGCTTTGAGAAGAGCATAAAGGGAAATAACGTCGGAAAGACCGTATTGAACCATAAAAGAAGTCCTTTCTGTGCCCCATCCGCAGAGAGACGCGGATGCGAGAGCAGAAGCGACAGGATAAGTGCTGGGAACAGGGCGGATAATATTTTTTTTATATATGGCATGGGAGCGCCTTTCTATCATTAAAAAGTAATATAAAGATAGATTATATATATGTAGACAGAAAATGGCTCATTCCTTTTGGAAGCCTGAAAACCGGCATACCGAACAAAGAAAGAACGAATGAGCGCGAAGAAAAAGTCTTTAGAATCACGATTATAAATGGATATACAGAGCAATAGACAAAAACAGGAGGAAAACGATTGGATTACCGAGAACTGCCGGAAGAATTTCTTGAAAAAATGAAACAATTTCTGGGGGAGGAATACCCGGAGTATCTGGCTTCGTATGAGGAAGAGCCGCGTTCAGGGCTGCGCGTCAACACGGGCAGGCTGACACCGGAACAGTTTTTAGAGATGGCACAGACGGCGGACTGGAATTTGAAACCAGTGCCGTGGACGAAGAACGGTTTTTATTATCAGGGCGAACGCCCATCCAGGCATCCGTGGTACTACGCGGGACTCTACTATTTGCAGGAACCGAGTGCGATGTCACCAGCGGCATGGCTGCCGATCAAGCCGGGCGACCGGGTTCTGGATTTGTGCGCGGCACCGGGCGGTAAAAGTACGGAACTGGCGGCGAAATTAGCCGGTACAGGTGTCCTGTTTTCCAATGATATCAGCAATTCGCGCGCAAAAGCGCTTCTTAAAAATCTGGAAATGTTCGGAGCGGGAAATATCTGTGTAACGAGCGAGGCACCGGAAAAAATGGCTGGCATCCTGCCGGAGTTTTTTGATAAGATTCTGGTCGATGCGCCGTGCTCCGGCGAAGGTATGTTCCGCCGCGATCCGTCGATGGTAAAGAGCTGGAACGAAAAAGGTCCCGATTATTATGCGCCGCTGCAGCGCCAGATTCTCGACTGTGCCGTGCAGATGCTTGCGCCGGGCGGGAAACTGGTTTATTCGACCTGTACCTTTGACAGGGACGAGGACGAGGGAACGATCGAGTATATTCTGGAGAAATATCCGCAGATGGCGGTCGTGCCGCAGAAACCGGAATATGGCTTTGAGGGAAGCCGTGGCATTGAGGGCTGTCTGAGATTGTTTCCGCACCGTCTGGAGGGCGAAGGACATTTTGTTGCGCTGTTGGAGAAGCGGACGGAGAAACCAGACGCAAATGTCAAGAATTTGGAAAATGCCGGTGAGAAAGCATTGAGCGATCCACTTTTGGTAGAGAAAATAGAAGCGCGGTTGTGCCGTGTGGCGGAAGACGGTAAGTCCAGACAGATGGCTTCCGGAAAAGCGAAAGGGAAAATGTTTGGAAAGGGAAAAAACGTGGCGCAAAACCAGACCGCCGAGGATTTTTCCCCCCTGTTTGAGCTTCTGCGCCAGCTTCCGGTAAGAACCTGGAATCCGGAGCAATTCTACCGTGACGGCGAGCGCATCTATTACCTCCCGGCAGCGCTGGCAGGCGACAATACACGTTATTTTAAGCCGCTCCGCTGTCTGCGTACCGGACTTCTGCTCGGAGAACTGAAAAAAGGGCGGTTTGAACCATCCCAGGCGCTGGCAATGAACCTGCGGATGCAGGAATTTGTAAATTACTTAAATTTTAATGCCTCGGATGAGCGCACGATCCGCTATTTAAAGGGCGAGACATTGACAGCCGCAGAGGAAGAGGCAGCAGATGGTCTTGTACTAATCTGTGTGGATGGATTTCCGCTTGGCTGGGCGCAGAAACGGGGCGGTCAGCTTAAAAATAAATACAATCCCGGATGGAGGTGGCAGTGATGGGACAAGGTAAAAGTATACGTTTAGACCGTTTCCTGGCAGAGATGAAGCAGGGAACACGCAGTCAGGTAAAAGAGATGATCCGCAAAGGGCGGGTTCTGGTCGATGGAACCGTCTGCCGCGAGTCTGACCGAAAAATATTCCCGGACGAAACCCGGGTTACACTGGATGGACAGCCGGTTGGCTGGGCAGACACGGAATATTATATGTTAAATAAACCGCAGGGCGTCGTTTCCGCAACGGAAGACGGGCGCTATCAGACTGTCATTGACCTTATTGATGAAGCAAAGCGAAAAGACCTCTTCCCGGTCGGACGCCTCGATATTGATACGGAAGGACTGCTTCTCATCACAAACGACGGTGCGCTGGCGCATGAGCTTCTGGCACCGAAAAAACACGTGGATAAGGTCTATTTTGCACGCGTAAAGGGAACACTGAAAGAAGGAATCGAAGCGCGCTTTCAGGCAGGACTGACGCTGAAGGATGGCACACCGGTACGGCCGGCAGAGCTTGTGATCGAGAAAAAATGGAACGACGCAGGAGAAGACCTCTGCGAGGCGCGCCTGACCATCCATGAAGGAAAATTTCATCAGGTAAAGCGGATGTTTGAGGCAGAGGGCGGCGAAGTCATTTACCTGAAACGCCTTTCGATGGGACTGCTTGCCCTGGATGAGGCACTGGCGACGGGAGAGTACCGGGCGCTGACGGAAGATGAAATTAGAGCGTTAAAAGAAAGAATGCTAACCTCACAAAATTGTGTATCGAATGACGAAAATTTGTCAGACACCCAAAATAACACACCTCCTGAAATCAACTGGAACACAGTAGACGCCGTCCTCTTCGATCTCGACGGCACCCTGGTCGATTCCATGTGGATGTGGAAAGCGATCGATGTGGATTTTTTAAAGCGTTACGGCTATGACTGTCCGGAAGATCTTGAGAAGGTGATCGAGGGCATGAGCTTTTCCGAGACAGCAATCTATTTTAAAGATCGCTTCCAGCTGCCGATGACCCTGGATGAGATCAAGGCGATCTGGATTGAAATGTCGATCGATAAATACCGCCATGAGGTACCGCTGAAATCAGGTGTTGCGGAATTTCTTTCATTTTTAAAGAAAAAAGGAATCCGCATGGGAATTGCAACGAGCAATGCACAGGATATGGTAGCAGCCGTGCTGGATTCTCTGGATATCCGTTCCTATTTCGGTGTGGTGGCAACTGCCTGTGAGGTGGCAGCAGGAAAACCGGCGCCGGATATCTATCTGAAAGTAGCGGCGGATCTGGGCGTACAGCCGGAAAAATGTCTGGTATTTGAGGACGTCCCGGCGGGGATTCTGGCTGGAAAACGGGCTGGTATGCGCGTTGGCGCGGTCGAGGACGTATTTTCACTTTCCATGACCGAAGAAAAGAAAGAATTAGCTGATTTTTATATCCGGGACTACCGGGAAGTGATACAGGGGGCAAGATAAAATGATACATGATTTTTTACCGATCTGCCGGGCGGATATGGACAAGCGCGGCTGGGAGAGCTGCGATTTTGTCTACGTGTGCGGGGATGCGTATGTCGATCACCCGTCATTCGGCCACGCGATCATCAGCCGTATGCTCGAAGCGCACGGCTATAAAGTAGGCATCATCGCCCAGCCGGACTGGAAGAATCAGAAATCCATCCAGATTTTGGGTGAGCCGCGTCTAGGATGGCTGGTCAGTGCCGGAAATATGGATTCGATGGTGAATCATTACTCTGTTTCCAAAAAGCGCCGCGCAAAGGATTCCTACACACCGGGCGGCGAGATGGGAAAACGTCCGGATTATGCGACGATCGTCTATTCTAACCTGATCCGCACCTGGTCGAAAAAGCCGATCATTCTCGGCGGTATCGAAGCCAGCCTGCGGCGTCTGGCACATTATGATTACTGGTCCGGAAAAATGAAACGGTCCATTCTGCTGGATTCCCAGGCAGATCTGATTTCCTACGGAATGGGTGAGCGCTCGATCGTGGAGATCGCGGATGCACTGGCCAGCGGCATCGAGGCGAAGGATATCACCTTCATTGAAGGAACCGTTTATAAGGCAGACAATCTGAATTCCGTTTACGATGAAATCCGTCTGCCGTCTTACCGCGAGGTTTCCTCTGATAAAAAGACGTATGCGGAAAGTTTTTACACCCAGTACAGCAATACGGATCCATTTTCAGGAAAACGTCTCGTTGAGCCGTACAGCGACCGCCTCTATGTGGTCCAGAATCCGGCGGCGAAGCCGTTGACGCAGGAAGAGATGGACGATGTCTACGCACTTCCATACATGAGAACCTGGCATCCGTGTTACGATGCAGCGGGTGGTATTCCGGCGATTACGGAAGTAAAATTCAGCCTGATCAGCAACCGTGGATGTTTCGGCGGATGCAGCTTCTGTGCGCTGACCTTCCATCAGGGACGCATCGTGCAGACCCGCAGCCATGAATCAATTATTCAGGAAGCAGAACTTTTGACCCAGGAACCAGATTTCAAGGGGTATATCCACGATGTCGGCGGTCCGACGGCAAACTTCCGTCACCCGGCATGCGAAAAACAGATGACCTACGGCGCCTGTCCGCACAAACAGTGCCTGTTCCCGCAGCCGTGCAAAAATATGAATGCCGATCACAGCGATTATATTTCCCTGTTAAAGAAACTGCGGGCGATTCCGAAGGTGAAGAAAGTTTTTATCCGTTCGGGCATCCGTTTCGATTATCTGCTGGCGGAGAAAAACCGGGCATTTTTGCGGGAACTTTGTCGGTACCATGTCAGTGGACAGCTCAAGGTAGCGCCGGAACATATATCGGATAATGTATTAAAACGGATGGGAAAACCGGAGAATAAGGTCTACCGCCAGTTCATGAAGGAATATACTGCAATGAATGACTCGCTGGGAATGAAGCAGTACCTTGTTCCGTACCTGATGTCCTCCCATCCGGGTTCCACGCTCAAGGAGGCGATCGAACTGGCAGAATATCTGCGGGACCTCGGCTACATGCCGGAGCAGGTGCAGGATTTCTATCCGACACCATCCACACTGTCTACGTGTATGTATTACACGGGATATGATCCGCGCACGATGGAAAAGGTGTACGTGCCGACCAACCCGCATGAGAAAGCGATGCAGCGTGCGCTGATCCAGTACCGCAACCCGAAAAACTATGATCTGGTGCTGGAAGCACTCCGTCTGGCAGGCAGAACGGATCTGATCGGTTTTGATAAGAAATGCCTGATCCGTCCGCGGCAGATCAAAGGACGCGATTTCGCGGCTGGCGGATATAAAGGGACGCATCATGGCAGCCAGACGACAAAACCGGCTGCTGCCAATCGTGCAAAAGACGCCAAAAGACCGGCTGTGGGCGGTATGACCGGGCACAAACAGACCGGCGTAAATGAAAATGGACGAAATGCGGGGGGATTTGGCGGCGCTGTAGGTGGAAAGAGCAGCGGAAGCGGAAAGAAAAAAACCATCCGGAACGTGCACAAGAAGAAATAAAACGTATGTACGCTCGGAATGCAGGAACGACTCCGAGCGTACATACTTGAGACGGGAGGAATTTCTCATGAAAATTGCGATAATTACAGGTGCCTCTTCCGGCATGGGGCGCGAGGCAGCCAGACAGCTGGCGGATCGCTTTTCGGGACTTCAGGAAGTCTGGCTGATTGCCCGCCGGATGGACCGGATGCAGGAGCTGGAACGGACGCTGCCCATCCCGGCGCGGTGTTTCGCCATCGATCTGACGGATGCATCCCAGCGGGAGACGCTGGAAAACGAGCTGGCGGCGCGCAAGCCCAACGTAAAGCTTTTGGTAAATGCTTCCGGCTTTGGTAAAATCGGAACGGTCGGGAACCTGCCGCTTGACGATGAAACGGGAATGGTAGAGCTCAACTGCGAGGCGCTGTGCGCGGTCACGCATATGGTGCTTCCCTATATGAGCGAAAACAGCCGGATTCTCCAGTTCGCGTCAGCAGCCTCCTTTCTGCCGCAGCCGGGATTTGCCATCTATGCGGCAACCAAGGCATTTGTCTTAAGCTACAGCCGCGCCCTGCGGGAAGAACTCCGCCCGCGCAGAATCGGCGTGACGGCGGTCTGCCCCGGACCGGTCAAAACCGAATTTTTCGACATTGCCGAGACAACCGGGGAGATTCCTCTTTATAAGCGTCTGGTGATGGCAGATCCGCACAAAGTTGTAAAACTTGCCATCCGCGACTGTATGGCGGGAAAAAGCGTGTCGATTTACGGTGTATGGATGAAGGCATTCTTTGTGCTCTGCAAGATAGTTCCGCATGAGTGGATTCTGCGCGCGATGCAGGCGTTAAACCATTAAATCAGACAAAAAGCTAGTATCATTCAATAAAAACATGATAGAAAGGATTTTTACACCGTGAAAAAGATAAAAAAAGGCGATTACGGCTACCGCAATCATTTCAAGCGGAAACAGCTTTTTATCATCGCACTTCTGGCGTTATTTATCATCGCACAGCTGGTTGGGCGATCTTTTACAGACAATGATTCCATCAAAAAAATTCTGACGGTCATGGCGATCGTCACGGTACTTCCGGCGGCGAATCTCGCTTCCCCGCTGATTGCCATTTTCAAATACCATACACCGGAGCAGGCGTTTCATGAGGCATATATGCCGTATGAGGAAAAATTTGAAGTTCTCTATGATCTGGTTCTGACGACACCGGAAGATGTGATTCCGTCCGATGTGACCGTCGTTCACCCGACCGGCATCTATGTGTACTGCATTAATCCAAAGCTGAATGTAAAGCGCGCGGAGGCAGGTTTAAATGAACTGTTAAAGGCTAACAAACTGGATCCGAACCTGAAAATCGTGACCTCACGCAGCACCTTTGACAAGCGGATTCACAGCCTGAAACCGGCGTCAGAGTATGAGGACGATGGAACTGTAGAGTACGGTGTGCGCGTAATAAAAGGATTATCGATGTAAAAAAGGGAGGCGGCAGCCATGCGGATGCTGACAGTATCTAAAAATGAGGCGGGGCAGCGCCTGGACAAGCTGCTGGCAAAATATCTGAATCTGGCGGGAAAAAGCTTCATTTATAAAATGATGCGGAAGAAAAATATTACCCTGAACGGAAAAAAATGCGACGGTTCCGAACATCTGACCGAGGGCGATGAGATCAAGCTGTTTCTGGCAGAGGAGACGATCGAGAAATTTTCGGAAGTGAAGATTCAGAAGGTTCAAAAGAAAAAGCTCGATATCGTCTACGAGGACGAATATATTTTACTGATCAATAAGCCATCTGGAATGCTGTCCCAGAAAGCGAAAGAGACGGATGAATCGTTGGTTGAATACCTGATTGACTATCTGCTGGATTCCGGCAAATTAAAGAAAGAGGACCTGGCGTGCTTCCGTCCGTCCGTCTGCAACCGCCTCGACCGCAACACAAGCGGCATAGTGGCAGCTGGACGTTCCCTGCCGGGACTGCAGATCATGTCCGAGGTCATCAAGGACCGGAGTCTGGGAAAATATTATGTCTGCGTCGTGCGGGGAATCGTAAAAGGCGAAGCCCGGATCGAGGGATGGCTGACGAAAAATGAAAAGACGAATCAGGTGTCGATCCGAAAAGAGGAGACCCCTGGAAGTCTGCCGATCCGGACTGCATACAGACCGCTGGTATCTGGAAATGGATATACCCTTCTGGAGGTTCATCTGATTACCGGACGATCCCACCAGATCCGCGCCCACCTGGCTTCCATCGGACACCCGATCGCCGGGGATCCAAAGTACGGCGATCCCCGGGTCAATGAGGAAGTGAAGAAACGCTTCGGCGTCCGTTCGCAGATGCTTCATGCGTGGCGGCTGGTAATGCCGAAAACGATCTCCGAGCCGCTTTCATATCTGGCGGGCAAAGAATTTACCGCGCCTATGCCAGCGGAGATGAAACAGATGGAAGAGATGATGAAATCAGCTCCAAAACGCCCAGCCAATCATCGCCCGTAAATTTTAAATTGTGCGAAAAATCAAAAAAATAAGTGGAGGAGCAACAACATGGGGACTTGGAACAGCCGGGGACTTCGTGGTTCAACCCTGGAGGATATGATAAACCACACAAACGATCTTTACCGTGAGAAAAAGCTGGCATTGATCCAGAAAATCCCGACGCCGATCACACCCGTCTCGATTGATAAAACCAGCCGCCATATCACGCTGGCGTATTTCGACCAGAAGAGTACCGTCGATTACATCGGCGCGATTCAGGGCGTCCCGGTCTGCTTTGATGCGAAAGAATGCGCGGCAGATACATTTCCACTGCAGAACGTCCATCCGCATCAGGTCGCATTTATGCGGGAATTTGAAGAGCAGGGCGGGATTGCTTTCTTAATTATATATTTTTCACAGAGGGATGAACTTTACTACCTGCCATTTTTCCATCTGGACGCATACTGGGAGCGGATGCAGCAGGGCGGACGGAAGAGTTTTACATATGAGGAAATGGATAAAACGTGGCGCATCAAAAGCCACCGGGATATATTAGTCCATTATCTGGAACCGCTGAGCCGGGATTTAGGAGAAAGAGAGGATGATTTTTCATGACAACAGCCGTAGAACGTTTTTTGAAATATGTATCATATGATACGCAGTCAGACGAGGCATATGACACCTGCCCGAGCACAAAAAAACAGCTTCTGTTAGCCAATGAGCTGAAACGCGAGCTGGAAGAAATGGGTGCATCCGATGTGCGGATGAGCGAGTACGGATACTTGTTTGCACGCATTCCGGATAATACAGGCAGTACCTCTGCTCACGGTGCATCCGGCGTTGGACAGAAAACCACCATCCCGGCACTTGGCTTCATTTCCCACATAGACACCGCGCCGTCCTTAACCGGAACAAACGTAAAGCCGCGCATCGTCCAGGCATATGACGGCAAAGATATCGTATTAAATGCAGAAAAACAAATTGTCATGAAAGTTTCAGAATTTCCGTTTTTAGCCGACTTAAAAGGTCAGGATCTGATCGTAACCGACGGAACCACGCTTCTGGGCGCCGACGATAAGGCAGGCGTGGCGGAGATCATGACGATGGCAGAATATTTCCTGAGCCACCCGGAGATCCCGCACGGCGAGATTTGCATTGGATTTACGCCGGACGAGGAGATCGGACGCGGCGCGGATCGTTTCGATGTGAAAGACTTCGGTGCAGCGGTTGCTTATACGGTAGACGGCGGTCCGATCGGCGAGATCGAATATGAAAATTTCAATGCCGCTTCCGGCAAAGTCCGGATTCAGGGAGCCAGCATCCATCCGGGAGATGCGAAGCTCAAGATGAAAAATGCCCTTCTCATCGGCATGGAATTTCAGAGCCTGCTGCCGGTCTTCGAAAATCCGATGTACACAGAAGGTTACGAGGGATTCTATCACCTGGATGAAATGAGCGGAAATGTAGAAGAGGCGCAGTTAAATTATATCATCCGCGATCACGACCATGAAAAATTTGAACAGAAAAAGAAATTTTTCGCCGAAGCCGCCGATTTTCTGAACCGCAAATACGGTAAGGGCACCGTGATCGCCGAAGTAACGGACAGCTACTACAACATGAAAGAAAAAATTGAGCCGTGCATGTACCTGATCGATACCGCCAAAGAGGCGATGGCAGCCTGCGGCATCGAGCCGGAGGTCGTTCCGATCCGCGGCGGCACCGACGGCGCCCGCCTCTCCTACATGGGGCTCCCGTGCCCGAATCTCTGCACCGGCGGATATAACTATCATGGAAAATATGAATTTATTCCGGTGGCGTCATTGGAGAAGACGTCCAGGGTTCTAGTGGAGATTGGGAAAAAGTTTGCTGTCATAAGAAGCAGTGTAGAGTGATTATGAAATAAAGACAATCCTTTAAACAGGCAAATTGCCCTTATATAATAGTGCAAATTGCCTGTTTACTTTCATGAACTGGTAAGTCAATATCAATTTTTCTGTTAAATGGAATCCATTTCATTATTTCTATTATAAAATTTATTATGGAAACAGGATGAGCTTCATACTGGATATTTTATATTTTTTAGACTTCTATGGAATCGGATATTTTTGTGCTAAAAAGCTAACGAAAAAAACGGATACAATTCCGCTTGATTTTTCGCTCTCAAACAAAGCATTTCTGTTTGGTCTGGGTGGTGCGTTTGCTGGGGTGTGTTTGAATCTATTTTTTAATCGGAATTTTCATGTAAACTTTTTCAGATGGCAGTCGTTTATGATTTGTTTTGGTGGATTCACTCTCATGTACCTTATTACCAGTCATACCAGTAAAAATAGAAGCGTCAGCGCAAATGAAACATTGTCACAAAAAGCGTTATCCAATATGCAGCCTATAAACAATGTATCCGCAGCAGAGGAAACGGAGCAGCCACTAACCAGAGCAGCGACAGAAATACCCATCAATCTGGAACATTTTTTTGTTGCAGACATTGATAACGAACTAGATTATGTTTTTTTAGATGAAATTTTATATCAATCATTTAATGGAACTGGCTTAAAGATAGTTGCTATTTTCCCCTTCCCCCGCTACCAGGTTTAAAATCTCCAAGTGTATACAAATATGTTTATGCATAATATGGTTTTGAAAAATATTTCCTTATTTTTGCACAAATATATAGAATCGCTTTTAGCTATATTGTATGTATCATTTCACATACAGGAAATACACCCGTTATATGTTTGTGCGTATTTACAGAATAAATAGTTGCAAAATTCGTACTTGCATATCCGAACCAGATGTGTTACATTTGACTCATCAAGCATATATATTTCTTTATCTGCAATTCAAGCAATCTTATATTCTAATTATTAATCTGAGAAATCTTATGCTTATCCAAATTGGCAATACGAAAGAGCAGGGGATTCTCAGAAAAGCCAGATTCTCCTGTCAGAAAGGGGAGAATTATGGGGAATTTAATGAGGGTGCGGAGAAATCACAAGGACACGCTGTTCCGGATGCTGTTCAGCACAAGGGAGAATCTGCTGAGTCTGTACAATGCAGTGAATCATTCGCATTATACAGATCCGAAAGAATTGGAGATTGTGACGCTGAAAAATGCTGTATATATGAATATGAAAAACGATCAGGCATTTTTGCTGGATATGCAGTTAAACTTATATGAACATCAATCGACATGGAATCCGAATATGCCACTGCGTTTTCTGTTCTATGTGGCAAAAGAGTACCAGATGCTGGTCCGGAACCAGACCTTGTACGCATCGGCATTGGTGGAATTGCCGACACCGCATTTTGTAGTATTCTACAATGGAGAAAAAGAGCGGGAGGCGGAGGGTCTGCTTAAATTGTCACATTCGTTCATGCAGAAGACAGAACATCCTGAGCTGGAATTGCTTGTGAAGGTTTTAAATATCAATCTGGATAAAAATCTGGAGATCCTGGGAACCTGCCGGTTGTTGAAAGAGTATATGCTGTTGGTTCATAAAATACGGCGGTATGCGATTGAATACAAAGATATCAATCAGGCAGCTGAAAAGGCTGTGACGGAATGTATTGATGAAAATATATTGGCAGAGTTTCTGAGGAAGAATCGAGCGGAGGCGATAGAGGTGTGTATTTTTGAGTATGACGAGAAGAGGGAAACGGAATTGATACGGAAGGCGGAGTTTGCAGAAGGGGAGAAGGTTGGTGAGGCTAAAATACTTTTAAACCTGATTGAAAAAGGCATACTAACAAAGGAACAAGCCCTTGAACAATTTGGTGGTACTTATGAGGACTTGGAAAAAGCAGCTTTATCCGTAACACTGGTTTAAAATTTTCTCCTAAATTCAAGAAAAAACCGTTGACAGATCCATATTCCGATGCTAGAATATCTAAGTGTGCCGCACAGCGAGGCTAAAAGTGCGTAAGCCGCCATAGCTGGCGAGTAATGATAATAGGAGGTGCCATCAGATGTACGCGATTATTGCAACAGGTGGTAAGCAGTATAAGGTTGCCGAGGGCGATGTAATCAAAGTTGAGAGACTCGGTGCTGCTGCAGGTGAAGCTGTTACTTTCGATCAGGTTCTGGCTGTTAACAACGGTGAGATGAAGATCGGATGCCCGACCGTTGAGGGTGCTACTGTATCCGCAACAGTTGTTAAAGAAGGCAAAGGCAAAAAAGTTATCGTTTACAAGTATAAGAGAAAAACTGGCTACCATAAGAAAAATGGTCACAGACAGCTCTTTACAGAAGTTAAGATCGAAAAGATCAACGCTTAATTGAAATGATTCAAGTAGACGTATACTCCGATTCCAAAGGATGTACCACGGGAGTGGAAGTAAAGGGACATGCTGGATATGATGAGTACGGCAAAGATATTGTCTGTGCGGCTGTATCCGTTCTGACTGTCAATATGGCTAATTCGGTGGAGAAATTTACCGATGACAGTTTTAAGGGCAGTGTGGATGAAAAGACAGGTCAGTTTATTTTTCATTTTACCGGTACTGTAAGTGCGGAATCAAAACTCCTGATGGATTCGCTGATACTTGGACTTACCGATATCGCGGAGAGTTATGGAGATAAATACATTAAAATTCGATTCAGGGAGGTGTAACGCATGTTTAAAATGAACCTTCAGTTATTCGCTCATAAAAAAGGTGTTGGTTCCACAAAGAACGGTCGTGATTCTGAGTCCAAGAGACTTGGTGCGAAGAGAGCAGACGGACAGTTCGTATTAGCTGGCAACATTCTTTACAGACAGCGCGGAACCAAGATTCATCCAGGTGTGAACGTAGGACGCGGTGGAGATGATACATTATTCGCTATGGTTGACGGCGTCGTAAAGTTTGAAAGAAAGGGCAGAGACAAAAAGCAGGTTTCTGTTTACCCGAGAACAATTAACGAATAATTATAAAGAAGCTCCATACGGATTGTATGGAGCTTTTTTCAGATCAGAAGGAGGTATTTATGTTTGCCGACAGTGCAAAAATTTATATCAGATCCGGAAAAGGCGGCGACGGTCATGTCAGCTTCCGCCGGGAACTTTTCGTAGCTGCTGGCGGTCCGGACGGCGGCGATGGCGGTCGCGGCGGCGATGTCATTTTTGAAGTGGACGACGGACTGAATACCCTGACCGATTTCCGTCATGTCCGCAAATATGTGGCTGGCGACGGAGAGCAGGGCGGAAAGCGCCGCTGTCACGGAGCAGACGGCGAGGATCTGATTGTCAAGGTTCCGGAAGGAACCGTTATCAAGGATTTTGAATCCGGTAAGGTAATCGCGGATATGTCCGGCGAGAACCGCCGAGAAGTGATTTTAAAAGGTGGCAAGGGCGGTCTTGGAAATATGCACTTTGCGACCTCGACGATGCAGGTTCCGAAGTATGCACAGCCGGGACAGCCGGCACAGGAACTCTGGATACAGCTGGAATTAAAGGTAATCGCAGATGTTGGTCTGGTTGGTTTCCCGAACGTCGGTAAATCGACCTTGCTTTCACGCGTTTCCAATGCACGTCCGAAGATTGCCAATTATCATTTCACGACGCTGAACCCGCATCTTGGCGTGGTTGATCTGCAGGATGGACAAGGCTTTGTCATGGCAGATATTCCGGGGCTCATCGAGGGTGCTTCCCAGGGAATCGGTCTGGGACATGATTTCCTGCGCCATATCGAGAGAACCAAGGTTCTCGTTCATGTTGTGGATGCGGCATCCGTCGAGGGACGTGATCCGGTTGAAGATATCCGTACCATCAATGCGGAGTTAAAAGCATATAATCCGTCGCTTTTAGAGCGTCCGCAGGTGATTGCTGCCAACAAGGTAGATTCGATTTACAATACCGGCGAAGAGGACTGGGAAGACCCGGTAGAGCGCTTAAAACGCGAATTTGAGCCGGAAGGCATCCAGGTATTTGCCATTTCTGCAGTTACCGGACAGGGTGTAAAAGAGCTCCTTTACCATGTAAATGATCTGCTGAAAACGGTTGACCGCAAGCCAGTTATTTTCGAAAAAGAATTTGAGTACCAGTATCAGGGCGAGAATCTTCCGTATACCGTGGAACGCAATGAAGATGGTATTTATGTGGTAGAAGGACCGAAGATCGAGAAGATGCTTGGTTACACAAACCTTGATTCTGAGAAGGGCTTCCAGTTCTTCCAGAAATTCTTAAAGGACAGCGGTATTCTGGCTGAGCTGGAAGAGGCTGGCATCGAAGAGGGCGATACAGTTCGTATGTATGGTCTTGAATTTGATTACTATAAATAATTGACATTTACGTAACTGTTCAGTACCTTCACAGTCACGCGCAAAAATCCATTAAAAATTGCCTACGGCAATGGGATTTTTGCCTGCTGGTCCATGTTTTCGTACGGTCAGCGCAGTAAATGCGCAGACCTACTGAATAGTTACACATTTACAATATTTCAAACTCAGAAATCCACACTGGATCTGAGTTTGAATTTTAACAGGAGATAGATTTTATGACAAGCAAACAGAGAGCTTATTTAAAAGGTCTCGCGATGACCATGGATCCGATCTTCCAGATCGGCAAATCCAGCCTGACGCCAGAACTGACCGCTGCTGTGGCAGAGGCGCTGGAGGCCCGCGAGTTAATTAAACTGAATATTCTGAAGAACTGCGTCGATGACGGCAATGAGCTGGCAGCCGTTCTGGCTGAGCGTACCCACGCACAGGTAGTACAGGTAATCGGCAAGAAAATTGTTCTTTATAAAGAGGCAAAGGACGAGAAGAAACGTAAGATCGTTCTGCCAAAATAAAGGAGCTGCATTCTGCGAATGAATCTCTGACAGAAAGGATACGGATGACGATGAAAAAGATCGGTATTATGGGGGGAACATTTGACCCGATCCATAATGGACATATCATGTTGGGAAGACAGGCGTATGAAGAATATGATCTTGACTGCATCTGGTATATGCCCTCCAGGATCCCGCCGCATAAAAAGGATCATACGATCACAGCGGCAAAGGACCGTTTGGCAATGACTGCAGCTGCGATCGCGCCGTATCCTTATTTTAAGCTGTCTGATTTTGAACTTCGCAGAATCGGCGGAAATACCTACACAGCAGACACGCTTCGCTTATTGAAAGAAGAATATCCGGATGTTGAATTTTTCTTTATCGCGGGCGCAGACTCAATTATGGACATTGAAAAATGGTATCATCCCGAATATGTTCTTCCAGCCGTCACATTTTTGGCGGCAGCAAGAGAGCATGAGGAGGCGGATCGTTCGCTGGATGAGCAGATTTCCTATTTAAACCAGAAATATCAGGCGCATATTCTGCGTCTTCACTGCCGTGAAATGGATGTCGCTTCGGCGGAGATCCGCGCGGCTTTCCGGGCAGGACACGCAGCAGACGTTCGTTCCCTGGTGCCGAAGGAAGTCTGTCAATATATCGAACAGCACGGCTTGTATCAGGAGGTAAATGTGTAATGGACGAAAGAATTACAGAGATACGGAAGCATTTGAAAAAGAAATTGAACCCGATGCGCTATGAACATACGCTGGGTGTTTCATACACATGCATGGCTCTGGCAATGCGTTACAGTGCCAATCTGGATCAGGCGGAGATGGCTGGACTTCTCCACGACTGTGCAAAGCGCTATGATGATGCGACTATCATCTGCAAATGCCAGGAGCACGGCATTGAACTGACTGAAGGCGAACTGCGGGCTCCGGCTGTGATTCATGCAAAATTAGGCGCATGGATGGCAGAACACAAGTATGGTATTACCGATCCAGAGGTCTTATCTGCAATCGCCTGCCATACGACCGGAAAACCGGCGATGTCCCTGTTAGACAAGATCCTGTACGTAGCCGATTACATCGAACCGCGCCGTGATAAGGCGCCAAATCTGCCGAAGCTCCGCCGTCTTGCATTTGAAGATCTGGACGAAGCGCTGTATCAGATTCTGGACAGCACTCGCAATTATTTAAAGGAAACGGGCACGGCAGAGGATGATACAACCGAACAGACCTGGGAATACTATCATGAACGTCATGTTCATCAATAGACACATTAACAGGATTTAAATAAAATAATGAGGAGGATAATCCCCGTGGAAGCAAAAGAGCTGACCAAACTTGCCGTAAAGGCGCTGGAAGATAAAAAAGGCGAAGATATTCGCGTCATTGATATTCATGGAGTATCTGTACTGGCTGATTACTTTGTCATCGCAGACGGAAGCAACGCCAGCCAGGTAAAGGCAATGGCAGATAATGTAGAGGAAGAACTCGGCAAAGCCGGTCATGAGTGCCGTCAGATCGAGGGCTATCAGACTGCCGGATGGATCCTGATGGATTACGGCGATCTGATCGTACACATTTTCTCCCGCGATGACAGACTGTTTTATGATCTGGAGCGCATCTGGAGAGACGGAAAAGTAGTTGAGAATGTGGAGGAATTGTAATAGATTTTTGTTTCATTCCTTTTATATCACGAACAGAAAGGGAAAAACCTGCAAATGGTTTTTCCCTTTTATCGCGAATAAGAGAGAAAAACTTGAAATCTGTGTTTTCCCATCTATCGTGAACAAGGCTGATAAAGTGTTTTCCTTTCAACTCAAAACTTACTTTTTAAAAGCGCTCCATTTTGTAAATTTCAAAAATAGTGAAATAAAACGAGTTACAAGGTTGGAATACGCTAATTGCAACGAACGCAATTTGTTTATTGAGAAGTGTTGTATCAAAGCAATAAGTATATATATTGATATTTTTTTAAAAGATCATATAATAGTGGTAGGAAAAACCCTACATTCCCTACTGCTATAGTATGATTGGTACTGGTGGGTCTGTCCTTTCCGTGGTAGAATATTTACGTTATCAAGAAACACGGTCCTGAATCATGGAGGTGCAAAGTATGGAACCAATGTATTTGTCAATCCAGCCGGAAGAGACAGGGGAACGCATAAGAAGACTGCTTTTGGAACAAGGGTATACGATTCGGGAAATCCAGGGAGCTTTCGGGTTTGAAAATCCGCAGGCCATTTACAAATGGCTGTCCGGTAAATCGTTACCCAGCATCGACAACTTCATTATTTTAAGTAGATTATTGCATACTACGATTGAAGATATCCTCGTCATTGACGGGGATATTCCTCGTTTATGGGGAATTTTAAACCGATGGTTGAATGACATCCGTTGCCGTATGATTTACAATCGGATCAGAAACAAATGATAGCGGAGAGGACGGTGAAACATGGAATCGGAACATAAATTTATGTTAAATGATATTCTGCGAAAGAAACGGAAACGTAAGATGCGCAAACCGGAATGTCCTGTTTTTCTTACTTACGGACCGATTCACGTTTTCCCCTTGGAATGGATAAAACGTTGGAAAGAAGATATCATCTGCATCTGTCAGAGATTGCGTTACGGATACTGCTACCGTGATGCCTGGGCGATTGACCAGTGGTTTCTTGTTATCATCCCCAACATGCTCAACGATCTACGTATCAACGGTCATGGATATCCGGGATCTTTCACAGGAACCGAAGAAGAGAATGTGCGGAAATGGAACCGGATCCTAGAACATATGGAATTTCTATTTCGGGAGGCAAACGAGGAAACCTGTCACCGGAAAAATCCATATGAAGAAGCATATGATCAGGCAAGAGAGGCTTTCACCCGGAAATACGGGATGTTTGGTGAAAAGCTGAAAACCGAAGAAGAAAAAGAGCAGGAAAAAGATAAAGGTTATTACTGTGTGCATACCATGTCCGATGTGCCGGAATACAAGGAAATATTGGACCAATGGTTTGCAGCGGAGAAGGAACTGGCAGCATACCGAGATCGGTGTATGAAAGAAGGAATGAAGCTTTTTACCAGATATCTCTGGGAGCTGTGGGACTGAGATCATTTTTATTTATATTGATAAGAACATTGTGGGAGGCGAAAATCATGCATAAAATTACATCGGCTTATGCAAATAAGATGCTGAGAAGCCTAGAAGAAGACAAGGCATTCTGGGTAAACAAGGAATCGACATCCAGTACTTACGTGGCTGCGGTCAACGAGGAACCAGTCGTTCCGGAATATGATTACATGACTGTTGCGAATACGATTGATGAGATTGACAGGAAGATCCTTACTATCAAGCACACATTGAATCTGACCAATGCCACCGCAAAAGTGCAGGTCGGCGCTCAGGAAATGAGCATTGACGGCATCCTAATCCGGATGGCGCAGCTCAACAAGAGAAAGACGGTGCTTGACGATATGCGCAAGAGACTTCCAAAAACGCGAGTCTATGGCAACTCCTTCGGTTCTTCTGGTTCGGCACCGGAGTATAAGTATATCAACTACGATCCGGAACTGATCCGGCAGGAATATGACCGCATCTCCAATACGATCATGGAAATGCAGATTGCACTGGATCGTTATAATCAGACGGTGCTGTTTGAGGTGGATATCTAAGTAGAATTTCCGTACAGGGCATACTTCTAACAAAAAATTACGAGTGGTTACGGTTCATTGTCATCGCTTATCGGTTATTTGTTATCGGGTTATGTGTTTCGGTTCATGGAGACGGCTTTGGAAAAGCATATCATGCAGATTTTCAAATCACCCTGTAAAAAACCTGTGAGGGATCACGGTGCCAAGGTACGGTTTTCAGGCACAACGGCTGCGGAAGCAATTCCGTAGCCATTTTTCATGGTAAGAAGGATTTCGGTCTGAAAGAGTTCAAAACCTAACTCAAAACTTACTTTTTAAAATCGCTCCATTTTGGAAATTTCAAAAATAGTGTACTGAAGTGGGTTATAAACACGGAATGGATTGGGTCACAAGAATTCCAAAACCGGAATTATGATAAAGCGCTTTATGATTTCAGGCAGGAACGTCTGAGCGAAAATTTGACTCAAAACGTTATCCGCAGAAACCGCTAATTGGAAATTCGAATTCGATGATGATATAGTTGGGCAGAAAAAATCGAAAGGAGATCAGACTATGGGAAGACTTTACAAAATCAACCAGCCGTGTCCCAAGTGCCATGAGGAACATAATTGGTGGCATATTCAGCTGACGGATGAGGAACAGGCGAAGATGGATGCGTATGTGGCAGCCAGTGAGGGAAAATCATCCTTGGAGTTACTTCTGGGCGAGCCGGGAATTGTTGTTATGCGAAAGCTTAAGTGTTGTTGCTACGGTCACGTATTTGAAGTGAAACAGTACATTATTCAAGGGTATATCAGCATATGAAGCATAAAACAACTTGTTTCTAATAGTAAATTCCAGTTTTGAAGAACTTTGCAAAACTAACGTCCATAAAAATCATGATATTTTGATTTGCCAGAATTTACTTTTGCAAGTGATTAGCTAAATCAGAACTTAAACTTGCAAACTGGAAGCTCGGATTCCAATTCAGCTCTCCTAGAAAGATCCCTTCGATTTTTCGGGGGATCTTTTTGTGACATAGAAAACCTCATCCTATGGTGAAAAAACAAAACAAAAAACAGAAAAACAAAGAAAAAGAAAGATTAGTACTTGCTTTTCCTATAAAAGGTGCTTATAATGTATGTAAATAAATCAGCTGCTAGTTAGTAGCAAAACTAATAAATACATATAAGAGGAGAAGAAGAGATGAGAAAAAAACTTGCAGTAATGATGGCTGCTATGGCCGCAACCGCGATGGTAGGGGGCTGTGGTGCAAAGGATGCAGCACCGACCGGCGCAGAGACCAAACCGGCTGAGACTTCTGCTGCTCAGGAGACAGAAGCAGCTCAGGAAGAAACCAAAGAGGCTGATGCCCATGAGGCAGAATACCTGGCAGAGTTTTTCGATGTACAGATCAAAGAAGATCCGGACAGTGCTGCTTTTTCCGCTGACCTGAAAAAGGTAGCAGGAGATGAGGCACCGGCTGTCGAGGGGGACATGACCTGGTTTTCTGCTGTGAAAGCTGCTGTGGCTGCTGCTGATTATGAAGAGCTTGCTCTTAGCTATCCGGAAGATAAGATTAAAGATCGTCTTGAACAATATGGGGTAAAGATGGATGAGACGAATGAATATGCCAGATACGTTGCTGCTGCTCTGGATACCAGCCTCATCACTTCCGAAACTGCGAAAAAAGTCGTTGCAGAAGATGCCTTTACAGCTGAGGATGAAATCAGTCTTCTGATGGCAATTGCCAATGCAAATGGAGACGCAAGAAACTACCTTGGCATGTCAAATGATCCAGACATTTACGCGAAACTGGACCAGGCATGGAATTCCTTTATCTTATTTGATGACAGCAAACTGGCAGAGATTGGAAAAGAAGCTGTACAGAACAAGGTAACCACCGGATATGGATTAAAATCTGCTGCATACAGTGCCCGCTTTTTACCGGAACTGACCTTACAGTACGGTCATTCTGATATCAAACATGTACATCAGCTGATGGGGCTCCTGAACAGCGAGAATATCACAGCAAAGGTTCAGCTTGAGCCGAAGATTAGTATTTACCAGTATCTGCCGGAGTGGGGTCCGATCCCGGAGGCTACTCCAACCTACGAAGTAAAAGAATATGAAGATCTTGCACTGGTATATGCAGTAGAATATGACCTTGAGCTTGAGTTCGACAATCTTGAGGATATGAATCGTTTTGACGAAGTAATCAAGACGTACGCAAAGAAAAATGAAGGAAATGAAGAAGCAAAGGGCCTGATCTATGCATCCTGGTGGCAGCCGCTTTATTCTTCAACCAGAACAGATATGCCGGAGACTGATTATCATCAGATCTATGATTGCGTAATCACGAACGATACGTATTCCATTCATCCATTTACCTTACCGGAAGATAAAGATGAGGTTGTTGAAAAACTGACGGAAATCTCCGACGGTCTGGAAGTTGTACCGGTTGAACGCTTCTGCAATACCGCTTTCTATAATTACCTGGAAGGTGAGGACTATCAATAATATGCATGCAATCGAACGTGCAGAATACATCTTGTCCATGCTGGAGAAGAATAAAGTAGTCATGGTGACGGATCTGAGCCGTGAAATGGGAGTTACGGAAGAAACGGTTCGAAAGGATCTGGAAAAACTGGAAAAACAGGAGAAATTAAACCGTGTTCACGGAGGTGCCTACTTAAACGAAGGTTTTGGCAATGAAACTCCCATCTCGGTTCGCAGCAAGGTGATGCAGGAAGAGAAAAAGCTTCTTGCATCTCTCTGCATGCAATGGATCCACGAAAAGAGTTCCATTTTTCTGGATTGCAGTACCACGGCTCTTCATATTGCAAAGCAATTAGCGGATTTTCCCGGCAAGCTGACCGTCATGACCAATTCTCTGGCAGTGGCAAAGGAGATTGATGCGAATCCGCAGATTCGTCTTATTTTATTTGGCGGTGAGCTGAATCGCGATCGGGAAGCGTTTGAAGGACAGACCGTACTGGAACAGATGAAAACCTGCTTTATCAATTATGCATTTGTCAGCAGTGCCGGCTGCAGTCTGGAGGCAGGTATTACAGATTCCACCCGTGAAGAAGCAGATATCCGTCGTCAGGTATTAAAGCAGGCGAAACATAAGATCCTGGTGGTGGACAATACGAAGATCGGACGCAACGAGGTGTATGTGATCGGAGAGTTGGAGCAGCTCAGTCAGGTGGTTGTGGATCATTCCATCCGAAAAACCAATCCGGACCTATGGGAATGGTTCCAGGCACATCAGATCCCTGTCCTGGAAGGGAAAGCGGAAAGAAAATCAAAAACCAAAGGAGATGAGCGATAAGATTATGACAGATTTGAAGGAACTGAAACAAAATGTGCTGATGACAGCGAAAAAGGCCTATGATGAAAAGCTGATGGCCGGAACAAGCGGCAATATCAGTGCTTACTTTCGTGAGAAGCAGTGGATCGTAATTACTCCCAGCTCCTATGATTACAGTTTGATGGCGGAAGAGGATATCGTAGTGATTGATCTGGATGGCAATCTGGTCGAAGGAAGACACAAGCCATCTTCCGAGTGGAAAATGCATGCTGAGATTTACCGTCACCTGTCCCATGCTAATGCGGTGGTGCATACACATTCTCCTTATGCAAGCAGTTTTGCGGTAAACCATCAGGAAATTCCAGTTGTACTGATTGAAATGATTCCTTTCTTAAAAGGGAAACTGGAGGTAAGTCCTTATGCACAGCAGGGAAGTGCAGAGGTTGGTCTGAATGCAGTTCCAATCCTGGAACGGAAAAATGCCTGTCTGATGGCCAATCACGGTGTCGTGGCTATCGGCGGAACATTACCGGAAGCATATACAAACAGTGTTTATGTGGAGGATGCTGCAAAGATCTATCATCTTGCACTCTGTTCAGGACATCCGGTTGTGATCAAAGAATACGAGGAGGTCTGATATGACAAAGGCGTATGAACGATTATTAAAATGCTATCAGTGCTTTAAAGACAAAATTAATTTTAAGCCGGAGGTGGCACTGGTGCTGGGATCCGGACTCGGTGATTATGCAGATACCATTCGGGTAGAAGCTGTTTTGGATTATCATGATATTGAGGGTTTTCCTGTGTCCACAGTCAGCGGACATAAGGGCAGATTTGTCTTTGGATACGTAGGAGGTGTCCCGGTCGTAATCATGCAGGGACGTGTCCACTACTATGAAGGATATTCCATGGAGGATGTAGTTCTTCCCACCCGTCTCATGAAGATGATGGGGGCCCGGATCTTGTTTCTGACCAATGCTTCCGGCAGTGTGAATTATGATTACAAAGCCGGTGATTTTATGATGATCACCGACCAGATCAGTAATTTTGTACCGTCTCCTCTCATCGGACCCAATGAGGAGATGCTGGGAGAGCGTTTCAGCGATATGTCTGAGATTTACCGTAAGGACCTTTGTGAGATCATCCGGGGTGCTGCTGCAGACCTTCAGATTCCGCTTCAGGAGGGAACCTATATCCAGCTGTCCGGTCCGAATTTTGAAACTCCCCATGAAGTAAAAATGTGCCGGATACTTGGAGGAGATGCAGTAGGAATGAGCACCGCATGCGAGGCCATAGCTGCCAATCATATGGGCATGAAGGTCTGCGGTATTTCCTGCATTTCCAATCTGGGATGCGGAATGACTGATCAGCCTTTGAGTGCGGAGGAAGTGAAGGAAACAGCTGACCGTGTTGCACCGTTATTTAAACAGCTGATTACGGAATCCATAGTTCGAATCGGTAAAATGATCTGAGTGATGAATAAAAAACAAAGGAGATGATAAAGTGGACAATCAGTCAGAAGCAATCAAAAATGTGTACTTGCATGAAGACGGCAAAGCTGTGATCATCATTGATCAGACTAAGCTTCCAACGGTTACCGAATACCTGACCCTTGGAACGGCGAAGGATCTGTATGATGCCATTTTTGAATTGAAAGTCCGGGGAGCACCGGCAATCGGAATTTGTGCGGCATTTGGAATGTATGTTCTGGCCGGAACGATTGAAACCGGGGATTACGATGAGTTTTTAAAGAAATTCAGAGAGTATAAGGATTATCTGAACTCTTCCCGTCCAACGGCAGTGAACCTGAGCTGGGCATTAAACCGCATGGAGCAGGTAGTGACAAGCCACAGCGATGCTTCTGTACCAGAGATTCTTGGATATCTGAAGAAAGAGTGCATGGATATTCAGGAAGAGGACAGCCAGATGTGCAGAGCGATTTCTGAATATGGTTTAAGCCTTATTAAGGACGGAGACGGAATTCTGACACATTGCAATGCCGGACCCTTAGCCACCTCCCGCTATGGAACTGCCTTAGGACCTCTCTTCCTTGGAAAAGAGCAGGGCATGAATTTCCATGTATTTGCAGATGAGACAAGGCCGCTTCTTCAGGGAGCAAGACTTACCTCATATGAGTTAGATCAGGCAGGAATCGATGTAACATTGATTTGTGATAACATGGCCAGCATTGTAATGAAAAACGGCTGGATCCAGGCCTGCTTCGTAGGCTGTGATCGTATCGCTGCCAACGGTGATGCGGCCAATAAGATTGGAACCAGTGGTGTTGCAATCCTTGCAAAACATTACGGAATTCCGTTCTATGTATTAGGACCGAGTTCAACCATCGATCTTGACTGTGCAACTGGCGATGATATCCAGATCGAACTTCGAAGTCCGGAAGAGATCAAAAGCAAATTTTATGAAAAACCGATGGCACCGGAGGGTGTCAAATGTTATAATCCGGCATTTGATGTAACCGATCACACGCTGCTCGCCGGAATTGTAACGGAAAAAGGAATCTGCAGACCACCGTATACGGAGAGTCTTGCAAATATGTTTGGCAAAAACAAAAAATAGGAGGAAAAGATTGATGAAAAAATTATTTGGTATTGTAGCAGGTGTAGCAGTATCCGCAGCGTTAATGACAGGATGCGGTGGAAACAATAATACAGCCGAGACAAAGGAAAATACGGCTGAAACAGCAGCAGCTTCTGCTGAGAACGCTGATGGAGATTTAAAGATCGCCATCGTGACCAGTCCATCCGGTGTAGATGACGGCTCCTTTAACCAGGATAACTACAACGGTATCCTGAAATTTATCGAGTCTCATCCGGGAGCAACCGTAACTCCGGTTCGCGAGGAAACCGGTGATCCGGCTGCAGTTATTCAGGCAGTTGCTGATATCGTTGCAGACTACAATGTGATCGTATGCCCGGGCTTCCAATTCTCCGGAATCGGAACCATCGCAACCGATAACCCAGATGTAGATTTTATCCTTGTAGATACGAATCCGACCGATTCTGAGGGTAATGACATCGAATGTGATAATATTTATGCAATGACTTTCAAGGAGCAGGAAGGAGGTTTCTTCGCGGGAATGGCAGCTGCACTGGAGTCTGAAAGCAAAAAGGTAGCTGTAGTAACCGGTATTGCATACCCAAGCAATGTAAACTATCAGTACGGTTTTGAGAGTGGTGTCAATTACGCAAATGAGAAATATGATACCGGTGTTGAGATCGTAGAGATCCCATCTTACGCAGGCGTTGACGTTACCAATAAAAATGTAGGTGGAAACTATGTTGGAAGCTTTGCAGATGAAGCAACCGGTAAAGTTGTTGGAAAAGCTCTCATCGATGAGGGCTGTGATATTCTGTTCGTAGCTGCAGGCGGTTCTGGAAACGGTGTATTTACTGCTGCTAAAGAAGCTGGCAATGTAAAAGTAGTAGGCTGTGACGTAGACCAGTATGATGATGGTGCTAACGGTTCTGATAACATTATTCTGACTTCTGTACTGAAAGTTATGAGCATGAACGTAGAGAAACAATTAAATGCTATCGCAGACGGAGGTTTCCAGGGAGCAAACGCTCTGTTAGGTGCAGATTCTGATTCTGTTGGTTATGTAACAGAGGAAGGACGTCAAAGCATGTCTGAGGATACCGTGAAGAAGATGGACGAAGCATATGAACTTGTAAAAGATGGAACTATCGTTCCGGCAGCAAACTTTAACGGAATTGAGCCGGAAAATTTCCCAGGATTGAAATAATACGTTCTGTACCAGAAAATGAGGAGGCTTAAATGTCGGAATATATCATTGAAATGAAGCACATCACAAAACGTTTCCCAGGTATCGTGGCAAACGATGATGTGACGCTTCAAATTAAAAAAGGTGAGATCTTCGCACTGCTTGGCGAAAACGGTGCCGGAAAATCAACTTTGATGAGCATGATATTTGGTATGTATGAACCGGATGAAGGTGAGATCTTCATCCGGGATAAGAAAGAACAGATTCATTCTCCAAGCTACGCAACAAAACTCAATATTGGTATGGTCCATCAGCATTTTAAGCTGGTACAGAATTACACGATTACAGAAAACATTATTCTGGGTTTAAAGAAGAAAGACAAACTGTTTGGAATCCTTCCCTATGTTGATTTAAAAAAAGCAGATCAGGAGATCGAGGCGCTTTCTAAGAAGTACGGTCTGGAAGTCAATCCGATCGATGTGATCGAAAATACAAGTGTATCGACACAGCAGCGTGTCGAGATCCTGAAAATGCTGTACCGGGAAGCTGAAATTCTGATCTTTGATGAGCCGACAGCAGTGCTGACGCCTCAGGAGATTGAATCCCTGCTGACGATCATCCGCAACCTCAGAGATGATGGAAAAACCATCATCCTGATCACCCATAAGCTGGAGGAAATCAAAAAAATTGCAGATAGATGTGCGATTTTAAACAGAGGAAAGCTCATCGATGTTCTAGATGTCGCCACGACCTCTACAAAGCAGATGGCCAATTTGATGGTTGGACGGGAAGTTTCTTTTGAAGTAGAGAAATCAGAGCCTCATTACCGGGAGACTGTGTTAGAGGTAAAGAATCTCACTGTAAAAAATCAGGATCATTTTGAAGTAGTAAAAAATGTATCCTTTTCTGTCCACGGCGGAGAAGTATTTGCCATTGCCGGAGTATCCGGCAATGGTCAAATTGAGATTGCAGATGCGATTGCAGGAGTTGAGAAGGCAGCTTCAGGTAGTATTCTTCTGAATGGAGTCGATATCACCAATTACTCCATCCGCAAACGAACCCTGGAAGGAATCTCTTATATTCCGGAGGATCGGCAGAGCTGCGGCCTGGTCATGGATTTTACCCTGGAGGAAAATCTGGGACTGAAAAACTACTTCCGAGAACCATTTTCCCATAAAGGTGTACTGGATAAAGCAGAATTTTCCCAGTACGGAAATGAACTGATTGACCGGTATGACATCCGGAGCAGTCAGGGAAACAAGACCATTGTCCGCTCCATGAGCGGCGGTAATCAGCAGAAGGCCATCATTGGAAGAGAGATTGAACTTCAGTCTCCTCTGATGATCTTTGTGCAGCCAACCAGAGGTCTGGATATCGGAGCCATCGAAAATATCCATAAGCAGATTATCCGACAGAGAGATGCAGGAAAGGCAATCCTGCTGATTTCGTTAGAGCTGGATGAGATCATGAATTGTGCAGATACCATCGGAGTAATATATAATGGAGAAATCCAGAAAATAGCAGCTGCAAAAACGCTTACATCAAATGAAGTGGGAGAATTTATGATGGGGGTGCACCAAAATGCTGAAAATTAAACACAGATTGAAAAAGATGCTTGTCAGACTCCTGGGAAATGAAAAATACCAGGGTATCACCATTCCCATGTCGGCCATTTTCTTAAGCCTTCTGGCTGGAGCTGTGATCATTCTTTCGCTTGGCAAGAATCCTCTGTCGGCCTATGGTAACCTTCTTCAGGGGGCTGGATTCCTCCCGAAACCGAGTTATGCCGGATATAAGAATATGCTGACCGACTTCACCAGTTATATGAATGCCTGGACTCCGATGCTTTTTGCGTCTCTGGCAGTAGCAGTCGGTATGTGTGCCGGACTCTTTAATATCGGTGTCTCCGGTCAGATGCTTACCTCTGGTTTTATCACAACTCTGGTGATCGGATATAGTTCCCTTCCGGCAGCGGTGGCTAAGCCATGCGTACTGATTGTCGGAGCAGTCGTTGGTGCACTCATCGGTGCACTTATTGGCTGGTTAAAATACAAATTTAATATCAATGAAGTCGTATCTTCGATCATGATAAACTATACGGCCCAGTATGTGATCAGCTTTTTCATCAACACGTACTATATCAATCCGGTTTCCAGGCAGTCCCAGGCCGTCTCGAAAGCATCCCGCCTGACTCTGATGGACACACCCGTCGGAAACTTGAAAATGGATATTCCCTTAGGAATCCTTCTTGCAGTTCTGACTGCAGTCCTGGTGAAGTTCGTGTTAGATCGCACCGTATTTGGCTATGAACTCAAATGCGTGGGACTTGGAAGAAAAGCGGCCATGTATGCAGGTGTCAATGTTGGCAAAAGCATGATCATGGCGATGATGTTCTCCGGTGCATTAGGAGGCCTGGCAGGAGTGACGTACTACCTGGGGTATTTTGGTTCGATTCAGCCCCGCGTCCTTCCAAGCACCGGTTTTGATGCCATCGCAGTGGCACTTCTTGCAGGAAACCATCCCATCGGCATCATATTTTCATCTCTTCTGATCACAGTGATCAGCAAGGGCAGTACCTACATGAATTCAGCATCCGGTCTGGAATCAGAGATCGCATCCGTTATCACCGGATTGATCCTGCTGTTTTCCGCCTGCGGTGTATATATCCGTTACAAAGTGAATCGAATGAAACAAGAGTTAAATGAAGAGACAGAAAGGGGGATCAGCTGATGGAACGAATCCTGATTGATGGTTTATCCTTTGCGATCCCGCTGTTCGTAATGGCAATCGGAGGGATCTACAGCGAAAAGAGCGGCGTGACGAATCTGGCTTTGGAGGGATTGCAGGGAATGGGGGCATTTATAGGCGCCTTTGTGGCCGTTCTGGCTGCAGGCTATTTTGGAAGCAATTCCCAGGTTCCTTATTATCTCGCAATTGTATGTGCCATGGCAGGTGGAATGCTGTATTCGCTCTTATATGGACTGTTATGTATCCGTCTGAAGGCAAATCAGATCATTGGCGGAGTCGTGATCAATATCCTGGCTATGTCACTGACTGCATTTTTTACAAAACTTTTAAACCGCCTTGTGTTCGGTGCAGCTTCGGAAAAATTTGTTCTGGGTGTGTCTGCACGGTTTACAATTCCGCTGCTCTCCGGCATCCCAGTAATTGGAGCCGCATTTAAAGATGTCTATCCATTTGAGATCCTGATCCTTCTGATCGCAGTTGTTGCCTGGTATGTGCTGTATAAAACGCGTTATGGCATGAATCTTCGTGCCTGTGGAGATAATCCTCACGCAGTAGACGCAGCAGGAGAGAATGTTACCCGGATCCGTCTGATTGCAGTCCTTGTATCCGGTGCTCTGTCCGGTCTGGCTGGAATCAGCTTTGCTTATTCCATTTCAGCGAACTTTTCTTCCAACATCTATGTGGGATACGGATATCTGGCGATTGCAGCCATGATATTCGGAAACTGGAAGATCCTTCCTACACTTGGATCCTGCCTGCTGTTTGGTTTTGCCCGATCCGGAGGCTATTATCTTGTCCAGAAGATGCAGATGCCCAGCAGTTACTCGGATCTTGCCATGACGCTGCCTTATATCGTTACAATGCTGCTTTTGATTTTCTTCTCAAAATACAATCGTGCTCCTCGTGCACTTGGAGAGATTTACGACAAAGGAAAGAGGTAGAACATGAATATTCGTTTTTATAATGCCCAGATTCTTCCGATGAATGGAAATATGGATATCATCCACGGAGAGGTATGGGTCGAAGGGAACACTATTACATATGTAGGTCCTCATAAGGAATGCGGCAATGTGTGGGACCGTGAGATCGATGCAGAAAAAAATCTCATCATGCCGGGCTTTAAAAATGCACATACGCACACAGCCATGACGTTTCTTCGATCCTATGCGGATGATATGCCGCTGCAGGACTGGCTGACAAAGCAGATCTTCCCGATGGAAGCAAAATTACAGCCGGATGATATCTACTGGCTCTCCAAACTGGGAATCATGGAATACCTGACCAGCGGTATTACCTCCTGCTTTGATATGTATCTGAATACAGAAATGATGGCTAAAGCATCGGTAGAATGTGGATTCCGGAGTGTACTCGTCAGCGGAATCAATGATTTTTCCTCTTCATTGGAGGAAGTGGAGGCAGATTTTAATACCTACAACCAATATGATGAGCTGATCAGGTATTGTCTGGGATTTCATGCAGAATACACTTGTTCCGAAGAACTCTTAAAAAAGATTGCCGAGCTGTCACAGCGCTACAAGGCTCCTGTATTTGCTCATATGTCAGAAACAGAACGGGAAGTGGCAGAGTGTGTACAGCGCCATGGAACTACACCTGCAGCTTATCTGGATTCCCTGGGCTTATTTGAACATGGGGGCGGTGGATATCATTGCATTTGGTTTACCGATGAGGAAATAGAACTCTTCCGCAGGAAAGGACTGACAGCGGTAACCAATCCTGGATCCAACACAAAACTTGCAAGCGGCATCGCCAACACTACGGCATTTTTGAAACACGGAGTCAATATGGCCATCGGCACAGATGGACCAGCCAGCAACAACTGCCTGGATATGTTCCGGGAAATGTTTTTAGTGACGGGACTGGGAAAACTTCATGATCGGGATGCATCTGCAGTACCAGCAGAAGAAGTTCTGAAAATGGCAGTAACCGGCGGTGCAAAAGCAATGGGACTGACAGACTGCGACTGCCTTGCAGAAGGCAAAAAGGCGGATCTGATTATGATCGATCTGAACCAGCCGAATATGCAACCTATCAACAACCCGATGAAAAACCTGGTATACAGCGGAAGCAAACAGAATGTGAAGATGACCATGATCAACGGCAAGATCCTCTATGAAGACCAGAAATTCTTCATTGGGGTGGAGCCAAAGGAAGTTTACAAAAAGGCAAATGAGATCATAACCCGAATGAGACAATCGTAGGTAAAAGCGTTAAATTCCGTTGACAACACATTCTTTATTTGATACTATTTATCAAGTAAATTCAATATTCCATGAGGGAGTAGTTAGCGCGAAAGTGTGGTTTGTCAACATTCTGATTATAGCAACTGTATAATCTGGCAAATCTTAAATAATGAGACTCATGTATATCGATGGACGACAGTTTTTGTATCATGCATAGCTGTCAGTTGATATACATGAGTTTTTCTTTTGTGCATTGATGCAAAAAAGGGAGGACATCATAATCGACAGTGAGCGGTGAGGGAACATGCATTACATCTAGGAGGAAATGAAAAATGATGCTGTTTTTTAAAGTGTTTTTTACAGAATTTATCGCAGAGATGGGCGATAAAACCCAGCTTATGCTGATTGCTCTCACTTCAAAATATAAGTTGAGAGATATTATACTAGGAACTGCGGCGGCGATTCTTGTTCTGAATGGTCTTGCGGTTCTGGCGGGCGGACTTGTCAGTGAATTTATTCCTGACTGGCTTATTAAGATGATTGCAGCACTTGCATTTCTGTATTTCGCCGCATCGACTCTTGCCGGTGATGATGAAGAAGAAGAGGATGAGGGCGGTAAATCAAAGATTCAGTTTGCACCCTTAGCTGTTTTTTGTACATTTTTTGTGGCAGAACTGGGAGATAAGACTCAGCTTACAGCCATCACGTTCGGAGCCAATGAAGGCATGAAATCAGCCTTTGTTGTATGGATTGGGTGCTCTCTGGGACTTTTTGCAGCGGATATTCTCGGAATGCTGGTTGGATATCTTTTAAAGAGCAAAACTCCCGATGGGCTGCTGAATACACTGGCATTTGTTATTTTTTCCATATTTGGTGCTTTCACACTTCATCAGGGACTGAACATGATGAACGCAAGAGTCTGTCCGATTCCGGTATGGCCGGTATGGATTGCTGCGGCTGTTATTTTTACTGCCTTATGTGCCTGGATCTATATAAAAAGAAAGAAGGAAAATAAATGCGATATTTAAAACCACATTATTATGATAAATTTGTCTGTACAGCAGGAGATTGTCCGGATAGCTGCTGTGCCGGATGGCAGATCATGATTGATGAAACCTCTCTGGAGCGATATGGAAATGAAAAGAGCGAGTTCGGAACGCGATTACGCAATTCTATTGACTGGGATGAAGAATGTTTTTACCAGAACAATCGGCGCTGTGCATTTTTAAATGAAGAAAATCTCTGCGATCTTTATAAAGCACTGGGACCAGATTCTCTTTGTGATACCTGCCGGATGTACCCGAGACATACGGAAGAATACGAGGGACTTCGGGAATTGTCTCTTTCCCTGTCCTGTCCGGAGGCGGCTAGAATCATTCTTTCCTGTAAAGAACCGGTCCGTTTTCTGGAAGAAGAGGACGATTTGGAGGACGATTTTGAAGAATTCGATTTTATGATGTTTTCCCAGTTGGAAGATACAAGAGATGTTCTGTTTTCGATTTTACAGGATCGATCCCTTCCTCTGACACTCCGAATGTCGGCATCCGAACAGCTGACAGAACAATATCAGATCCGGGTGGAAGAGCAGAAGGAATATGAAATTGATGAACTTTTGCGAAACTGTGAAGCTCATCATCAGAGAAAAAAACTTCAGGAATTTGTATCAGAAAGTCTTGCTGAAAAAGGCATTGATGCAGCATCTCTCCATCGGTGGGCACGCCAGATAGAAGAATTGCAGGTACTACGCGGTCTGGAACGCCTGCGTCCGGAATGGGATGATGTGCTGGATGGTGCTGAAAAGTGGCTGTATCAGGGAAGTGAGGAAACCTATCATAAAATTTGCGAAGAATTTCATAAGGCATATGGAAGCTTAGGAAGTCACAAAGAAGAATGGGAAAATCTGGGCGAGCAGCTTTTAATGTTTTTTGTCTATACCTATTTTTGCGGGGCTGTCTACGACGATATGGTCTGTTCCAAGATGGAACTGGCATTGTTCTCTGTCCGCTGGATACAGGAATTTCTGATGGTCCGATGGCTGGAAAATGGAAAGAAACTTTCCATGGAGGATGTGGAAGAAATCTCCTGGAGATATGCCCGGGAAGTAGAACATTCCGATGATAACTTAAATGCACTGGAAGACTGGCTTTTTGAGCGGTATGCGCCGGTTTAATCACCGAAAGAAGCATATTGCAAAAATGAATCATACGAACAAAAAAGCTCTATTCTATAAAATTGAGCGTACCGTATCTCCGGACGTCAACGAATAGCATAGAGCTTTTGAGTTAAATTTTGCCACATAATGCTTCTGTCATTTTCATGATAATAAGCAAAAGGTAAGCGTCAGTAAATCAAGAGGTTACCGCATAAGGCGCAGCAGACCGATTACTTTGCCAAGAATCTGTACTTTATCCACAATAATCGGATCCATGGTTGCATTCTCCGGCTGGAGACGATAGTGACCGTTCTCCTTGAAGAAACGCTTAACGGTAGCTGAATCATCGATGAGTGCAACCACGATCTCGCCATTCTCTGCGACACTGGTCTGTTCCACGATAACACGATCTCCGTCATAGATGCCCACATCGATCATACTATTGCCGCGAACCTTCAGCATAAAAGTTTCGCTGTTCGGAAGCAGTTCTGCCGGAATTGGGAAATAGTTCTCCACATTCTCATCAGCCAGAATCGGCGCACCGGCTGCTACAGTACCGATAAGGGGTACATTCACCAGTTCACGGCGGGACAGGTTAAAGGTGTCATCAACGATCTCGATGGCTCTCGGTTTCGTCGGATCCCGGTGAATATATCCGTTCTTCTCAAGCTGTTCCAGATGAGAGTGGACAGAAGAGGTAGACTTAAGCTGTACCTTTTCACAAATTTCACGTACCGTCGGCGGATAACCTTTCTTTAAAATGCATGCTTTAATAAATTCCAAGATCTCTTTCTGTTTATCTGTAATACGTCCCTGTGCCATATAGATTCCTCCTGTCGATGAAGTATATAAAATGTTTTTAATATCGGATATACAGTGATTCTGGCAGGATACAAGTCGAACGCCCACCTGATGGGACCAGCAGCTGAATCACTGAAAGGTTTGGCCTATAGTAAGCCCTTATTATATTATATATAGTAACATATGTTCGGGCAAAATGCAAACTATTGTTCGTCTTTATCAATGTTTTCTTTTTTAAGCTGTTCTCTTGCCTGCTCAAGCAGCACTTCCAGACGGGCATTTTCTTTGTCCGCCTGACGAAGGAGTTCCTGCATTTCCCGTTCTTTTTTGAATAGTGCGCGCTCCATCGTAAGCTCCGCCTGGGCTTTGCATTGCTGAAGACCCATATCAGCATCTGCTTTTTGTTTTGATAATTCCTGGGTAAGCTCTGTGAGTTTCTGCTGTAGTTCTTTATTTTCAGTTTCAAGTGCCAGAATCCGATCGGATGCATGCTGATAGGACTCTGACTTTACCTCCTGTTCCTTCTGAGAGTGAGAGAGAGCAAGTACAGTATCATGAAGCTCCTGTTTGCATTGCAAAAGCTCATTCTTAAGCATTTCTTCTGATTCTTTTGAATGTTCATTTTTCTTCAGCTGATTTTGTGCCTCTTCTAGTTTCTCCTTCAGCATCTGGTTGATCTGTTCCTGGTCAGCAGCACCTTTTCTGAGCGATTCTAGCTGTTCGGTGAGTGCCTGTTCCTGCTTGGTCAGCAAAGCGGACTCCGCATCCATTTTTTTCTTTTCTGCTTGAAGTTGTTCCACTTTTTTCTGTAACTCTGTGAGGCGCAGTTCTTTTCTCTGGAGTTCAGAAGAGAACTCCTCCCGTGCTCTGGCTTCTGCATTCTGGTTCAATTCCAAGCTATACAGATATGCGGAGGTAATGGACTTAACCATGGTTTCAAACTCCTCAATCTCGACGCTTCTCCCTGGAATTGAGGATTTGGCTTGATTTAACTCAAACACCTGCATCACATGATCAAAGCCCTGGGCCTGGTTCATTCCTTTTTGTTCGCAAAATGCACGGAAAGCATCCGCTGTATCGGAATCGATTCGAAAGTTTGCCTGTTTAATTTCTCCCATATTCTATATTCTCCAATCTATTTTTTTGTAACTGTTTATGCAACTATTCAGTAGGTCTGCGCATTTACTGCGCTGACCGTACGAAAACATGGGTCAGCAGGCAAAAATCCCATTGCCGTAGGTAATTTTTAATGGATTTTTGCGTGTGACTGTGAAGGTACTGAACAATTACCTGTTTGTTTAATACCCTGACATTCTTGCTGCGAGGTGGTAACTGTTCATACTCATGTAGACAGTTACGCGATATAATACTCTGCTTATCAAACTGATTTCAAAGAAGTGCTTTGCAAAGATCATGCGCCAAGTCTTATAACGTTCGATTTAAACTGAAATTTCAAATTGCGTCATACTTTATTTTATGTATATAGATTATCATGAAACCACAAGAGCGTCAATCTGATTCCGTGATATGTTATATATATGTTATACATGATTATTGTTATACATAGATTATGGTTTCAGTAGTAAAAATAGGAATGAAACTATCAACTATTCGTGAAAGGATGCTTTCGCGAATAGTTTCATCGACTTTTGTGGTTATATTTGCCAGAAATAGCAGCGCAGTTTTATGCAATATGTATGATTCCCTATAAAAATCTATATACCTAAAGTATTTAGATTTTTATAGGGAGCAGGTGTCTGTTGCTTACGAGCAGAGCCGCGTTTTCTTACGGCACTTTTGAAACCGAAAATACCGTAAGAAAAGGTGGTGGCAACAGAAATTTGCCGTATTTAAATGCGAAGACACGGAAAATTTCGTTACTGGGCACGTATGCGTGAACAGTAGCAAGCTGCGAACAAATGTTTGCTTTTTTCTTTCGAAACCATTGACAAACATTTGTTCGTATCGTATAATGTAGCTATACAGAACAAATGTTCCTGACATTTTTATAATATTCAAATCTCTTCTCATTCTTTAAGAACAGATTTGAATACAAAAAGACGATTCCAACAAAACACGAGAGGAGAAGATTGCAAATGTATACGTTGAAAAAAGGTGTTATGGTTTTAGCTGTTGTTTTCATCATGCTGCTTTCGGGCTTTTTTGGACGGAGTCTGATGTATGTGATGGCTGAGGAAGAAGCAGATACTAGACCGGAAAAGTACTATACCAGTATTCATCTGAAAGATGGAGATACGCTCTGGAGCATTGCTCAGACATATTGTGCAGATTCGGAGGAGTCAGTTGAAGAGTATGTACGGGAGCTGCGTCAGATGAACAGTCTTTCGGATGACCATATTGACGCAGGGCATTACCTGACCATTCGTTATTATAAATAAATCGTTACCGTTCACATACACGTACACACAACCGATAACAGAGACAGAATCAAATTTATAGAATTTTCCATATTCCTGTCCGTAGTCTGTTCATTTAATCTATTTTCTGGTAGAATAAAGTTTAGCAAACAGTCTATATCTGATTAAATGACAAGCGACAGATGAACAGGAGGAAATAAGGATATGAGTATTGTATATCACGAATCATCGAAGATATTTCATTTATATAACCAGACCATCAGCTATATCATGATGGTTCTTCCAAACGGACATATGGGACAGCTGTATTATGGGAAAAAGATTCGTGACAAGGAAGATTTCTCATACCTTCTTGAATTAGCTCCCAGAGACATGGCATCTTATCTCTATGAAAACGATCGCACCTTTTCACTTGGACATATTAAGCTGGAGTACGGTACTTACGGAAGCGGTGATTACCGGCATCCGGCAGTAGAGATTCTCCAGAATGATGGAAGTACCTATTCAGATTTTCAATTTACTGGATATCAGGTTACATCCGGAAAGCCAAAACTGCCAGGACTTCCTGCTACTTATACTGAACAGGACGGGGAAGCTGAAACTCTTATTATTACGTTAAAAGATACCCATACTAATCTGGAGCTGCATCTTTTATATACAATATTTGTCGAGGGCGGTGTCATTGCCCGAAGTGCTTCTATTTCCAATCAGGGAGACATTTCTGTACAGGTTCAGACCGCGATGAGTCTTTGCCTGGATCTTCCTGACCACGATTATGAGTGGATGCAGTTTTCTGGGGCATGGGCGAGAGAGCGCGCACTCCACACACGCAGGCTTGAGTATGGCATTCAGGCGATTGACAGCACCCGGGGACATTCTTCCCATGAGCAGAATCCGTTCATTATTTTAAAACGCCCTTCGGCTGACGAATTTCAGGGAGAAGCCATTGGCTGCAGCTTGATTTACAGCGGTAATTTTCTGGCTCAGGCAGAAGTGGAGTCACATGGAACCACCCGTCTTATGATAGGAATTAATCCGTTTGGCTTTAGCTGGGAGCTGAACCCTGGTGAAACCTTCCAGACTCCGGAGGCAGTGCTTGTTTACTCCTCTCAGGGACTTAACGACATGAGCCAGACTTTTCACCGGCTGTATCGGCGCCGACTGGCAAGGGGGTACTGGCGTGATCGCGAGCGCCCAATCCTGATCAATAACTGGGAGGCAACTTACTTCAATTTTACCGAAGAAAAACTTCTACAGCTGGCTTCCAGAGCGCAGAAATGCGGCATAGAGCTGTTTGTTTTAGATGACGGCTGGTTTGGTGCCAGAAGCAGCTCAAAAGCCGGACTGGGCGACTGGGAGGCAAACCGTGACCGTCTGCCAAACGGTCTTTCCGGACTGGCACAGAAGATAGAAGCGCTCGGCATGAAGTTTGGTCTCTGGATCGAACCGGAGATGGTAAATGCCGATTCCGATTTATTCCGCACGCATCCTGATTGGATCCTCCAGGTTCCAGGGCGAACGCCTTGTCACGGACGTTACCAGTATGTATTGGATTTTTCCCGGCAGGAGATCCTTGATTACATCTATGAAAAGATTGCATCGATTCTGGAAGGCGCCTCCATTTCCTATATCAAGTGGGATATGAACCGAAGTCTCAGTGATGTATGGAGCAGAGGAGTTTCCGCCAGACAGCAGGGAGAAGTATTTCACCGCTATATTCTGGGTGTTTATCAGATGTATGAGCGGCTGACAACACGCTTTCCGGACATTCTGTTCGAATCGTGCGCCAGCGGCGGAGCGCGTTTTGATGCAGGTATGCTGTATTACGCACCGCAGGGATGGCTCAGTGATAATACAGATGCGATTGAACGCCTGCGGATTCAATACGGTACTTCCTATGGTTACCCGATCAGCTCGATGGGATCCCATGTATCTGCTTCTCCGAACCATCAGCTTCATCGTCAGACACCGCTTTGGACACGTGCCAATACCGCGTTCTTCGGAACTTTCGGCTATGAACTGGATCTGGCACAGCTCGGAGAAGATGAGCTATCTGAATTAAAAATTCAGACCGCCTTTATGAAACAGCATCGGTCCCTGATTCAGTATGGTACTTTTTACAGACTTTCCAGTCCGTTTGAAAACAATATCACTGCCTGGATGGCAGTCAGTGAAGACCGCACAGAAGCCCTGGTCGGCTGGTACCGGACACTGAATGTCGCCAATGGTCCGTTTACGCGGCTGTATTTACAGGGACTGGAAGAATCCGATCTTTACAATGTCACGGAATATACAGAAGGACATGAAAGTGCCGTAAGCACCCACTATGGTGACGAACTGATGAATTTAGGACTGATTACCAGTGACGCCTCTTCCGGACAGTATATGGATGGTAGAAGAGAGAGCTGCGACTTTGATTCTCGCCTGTTTTATGTACAAAAGCAGGCTGAATAATAAATAAGATAAAAGCATTAAAAAGGGATTCTCCCGAAGCTGGTTTTCAAAGAAGAATCCCTGTAACTGTTCAGTAGGTCTGCGCATTTACTGCGCTGACCGTACGAAAACATGGGTCAGCAGGCAAAAATCCCATTGCCGTAGGCAATTTTTAATGGATTTTTGCGCGTGACTGTGAAGGTACTGAACAGTTACGAATCCCTTTAATTTAAATCCGGCGTTTCCCCGTATAATCCCGCTTCCGGCGTTCATTTACGATATGATTCAGAATCCCGCCACCGATAATAATAACGGCTGCCATCATCAGCACACGTTTCGCCCCTTCCTGCGGAAGTGTGCTCTTAGACGCAATCGACGTAGTATTGAATTGAAGGGTATATTCGATTTCATGAGGCGTTCCCATCGCCAGTGTATCCGCCCTGACTGTAAGTTCTTTTGTCAGATCCAAAACAGGGATCGTAAAATGAGAATTTGCGTCCTTGGCACTTTCATTCTCGTATTTTCTATTATCTACCACCATGTAATCATAATTGGAACTGCTCCATGTGATGGATATGTATGCCGTTCCATCTGTCACCGTCAGAAGAGCAGGACTCTGGATCGAAGCCTTTCCGCTTCCTCCGGTCATTGTTACCTCGATGGCATATTCACCATCCTTCAGGGAAAGCAGCGTTCCAGCACCTGCCTGCGCTGTCAACGTCCACCGGCTGCTAAATAAGATACAAATGATTCCCAAAAGAATGAAACCTATTTTTTTCATAGACAGAAAACTCCTTACCCTGTGTTTATAAATTCTTTTTCTTATACAGAAACCAGGACGCAGCAATCGAAAAACACGCCAGATACAGAAGCAGGATCCCAATCGTTGTATAAGAAAATGCCTCATGATTGGCGATGCTGCGAAGCGCCGCACTGGTCTGCGATAACGGCAGATATTCAATCACCTGGCGCAGACCATCCGGCATACTCCGGGCTGAAAAGAATGTATTGCACAGATATGCCATCGGCATAATCACGTAATTCGAAAAGCGCGGCACATCGGCATGGTTTTTGGCATAAAAAGATACCACAACTCCAATTGTGGAAAACACAGATCCGTTTAAAAACATTAGGAGAAACGACCAGCCGTTAAAACAGAGCCCCGTTCCGATCGGCAAAATCAGAAGAATAATCACGGCTCCCGCATATAATCCCCGGAGACTTCCACCGATGATCTGTCCCGCGATGAACTGCCACAGCGGGGTAGGAGAGATGATGACCTGGTCAAATGCTTTTTCGTACAATCTCTGGACGTTTAAATTCTGGGCGATAGCATTGAAACTGCCGTTCATGGTCGTCAGGGCAACCACTCCCGGAATCAGAAAGTTCAGATACGATTGTCCGTGCGACATGGTCTGGATTCCAAGACCAAACACCAGAATATATAAAAGAGGGGCAATCATGGCAGCCAGCGTGATTTTATAAAAATCCCGCCGGAATTCTACCCATTTTTCCCATAACACAGTAAGAATACCCATTTTTACCGGCATTCCAGCTGCTGCCCGATTGTCTCCAGAAATACATCTTCCAATGTCGTACTGCGAAGCGCTGTTTCCTGTTCTGACGCGGACAAATACTGAATTGCCTCCTCCTTTCCATGAAAATAGTGTGATTTCAGCCCATCTGGTGAAGTCTCATCAACCGCATACCGCCCCAGCGTCTCTATCATATGCCCCGGAGCATCTGTTTCCTCCAGACGTCCACCGCACATAAAGCCGACACGGTCACAAAGCGTTTCTGCTTCCTCCATATAATGCGTTGTCAGAAGAATGGTAAGCTTTTGCTGATTCAGCTTTTTCAGAAGATTCCACATCTGACGGCGGGCAAATGCATCCATCCCTGCAGTCGGTTCATCCAGAAGAAGGATTTCCGGTTCTGTTAAAAGTGCCCGGCAGACCATCAGCTTCCGCTTCATGCCTCCGGAAAGCTTTCGGACGGTTCTCTTCCGATAATCGATCAACCCGCAGAATTCCAGCAATTCCTCTGACCGCTCCCGAATCTTTTTGATCGGCATATAATAAAGACGTCCCTGATATTCCATAATCTCGTTCATCGTCATATCCTGACGCATCGAGTATTCCTGCGTAACGACACTGAGTTTTTGTTTCAGCTGGTTTTTCTGACGGGTCAGCAGCTCTCCGTTGATCCAGATTTCACCCGAAGTCGGAAGCAGGAGAGTGGAGAGCATTCCGATGGTGGTCGTTTTTCCGGAACCATTCGGTCCCAAAAGCCCAAAGAACTCGCCTGTCTCAATTTTCAGGTTCAGATCCTCGACCGCCAGAAAATGATCGTATTTTTTTGTCAGATGCTTTAATTCAATCATGGTTCCCTTCCTTCACGACAATAATCGAATAATAACTTGCCCGTTCTGGAATTTCATCGATTTTATGATAAATATGCTCCTCTGGCATACCACAATTTTCGATCATGATACCTGTCATATGCTTTTCTTTCAGGGTCGCCTTGACAAGCGGCATCTTGGAAGCTGCTTTCATCAGAACCTTGGTACCTGGAAGTTCCAGCGCCGCCTCAATATCATAAGTGGACGGAATAATATGAAGCTGTTCTGAGCGGTCAACAAGACTGTCCTGAAGCTTGGCGCTGACCGCGCAGAAGGACGGAATGCCATTAATGATTTCAGTTGCATAACCATGTGCTTTTACAATTCGATGGATATAAATATAGGTACTGTAAATCGTCGGATCTCCGAGCGTGAGGCAGGCAACATCCTTCCCCTGTTCCAGCTGCTCTATAATCTGATTCGAGGCAGCCTGGTATGCTGCATTTAAAACAGCTTTATCTTTTGTCATCGGAGTAGTGAGGTTTAAGCATTCCTTTTCATCCAGATTTTCCACGATCCCGCTGGCAATTTTATAGGAAACTGCATTTTCCTTTCCATCCGCCGGTACCGCAATCACCGGGCACTTCTGAATCGTGTCAACTGCCAGATACGTCATGAGCCGCGGATCGCCCGGACCTACTCCTACGCCATATAAGGTTCCTTTTATCATAAACATTTCCTTTCTGTGAAAACTGTGAGAAATTCAAGTGTTCAACTTTTAAAATTTTTGTACGATGCCTTTTTTGCTTTTTTAATAAAGTACGAAATTAGCCTTTTTCAAAAGTAAAAAATTTTGTACTTTATAGTTAGTGGTTAATAAATGGCTTAGATACAAGGATTATAGCATAAAGTACAAAAATTTCAAAATGCACTTTATTTCAGAATGTACTTTATTTCGAAACAGAATAAAGTACATTTTCAAATCGCTCCATTTTGGAAATTTCATAAATAGTGGAATAAAGTGGGTTACAAGAATTCCAAAAGCAGTTATCCGCAAAAAGGGTTAATGTCAGTGGAATGTATTTTGGATATGTTCCCCAAAATGGAAAACAAATACAGATGAGCTTATCCGATGGCTTTGACTGTTATCAGTCTACACCATCGGTTTCCTCAAGTCCAGCTAACCCCTGAATAGTAACTGAGAGGTCATTGTATAGTATGAAGTTGTATTCTAGACAGAAAAATTTTTTGGATGTATACTATAGAGTTGGATTTACTAAAAAGCAAAAGCAGGAGGAAATAATACTGTGCGCGATGTACTGCGGGAAGAAAAGAAATTTCTGCTGAATCAGGCAGAAGCTTTAAAACTCCGGAATTATCTGTCAAATGTGGTTCATACCGATTTACATAATGGATCCGATGGTTACCAGGTACGTTCTTTGTACTTTGATTCTTTGTCAAATCGGGATTTTCAGGAAAAAGAAGATGGTCTGGAGTTAAGAAGGAAGTTTCGTTTGCGGGTATATAGTCCTGATGCGGATTTTGCACTGTTTGAAATGAAGCAGAAGCAGGGACCATATCAGCGAAAGCGATCATTAAGATTATCCAGAAAGGAAGCGCAGGCTCTCATTGAGGGTGATTATTCTGTACTTTTAAACAGTGGCAGTGAGTTTGGACAGGAATGTTATTCAATTATGGAAATGTGGGCATACCGTCCTAAAACAGTTGTAGAATATGACAGATTTGCATTTATCGCGCCAGAAAACTCTATTCGAATAACCTTTGATTCCGGAATACGGGCTAATGAAGTGAATTTTAATGTGTTTGATAGAAATCTGGTGTTAAACAGTGTAATGTCGCCTTTTGCTGTAGTGCTGGAAGTAAAATACAATGGCTTTTTGTTAAGCTATATCAAGCATATGCTTCTGCCCGTTCAGAAAAGCGAGCTTTCCGTGAGCAAATATTGTATGGCAAGACAAGTTGGCTGTAACTACAGGTTTTAGGAGGAAAGGAAATGAAAGAGACGATTTATAACCTGCTTGCCCAACAGGGGGATATGACCTGGCAGCAAATTATAATGCATATTCTGGTAAGTGCTGTCATTGGTCTGTTTATTTTTATTTCATATGTGATTTCACATAAGGGAACGATTTACAGCAAAAAATTTGGAGTAACACTGATCGTTCTGACGGTTATGACAGGAACAGTTATGACTGTCATAGGAAACAATATTGCATTGTCGCTTGGTATGGTCGGTGCATTATCTATTGTGCGTTTTCGAACTGCAATAAAAGATTCCAGAGATACTGTATATATTTTCTGGACGATTATTGTGGGAATATGCTGTGGAGTTGGAGATTATCTGGTTGCTGCAGTAGGCAGTTCTGCTATTTTTCTTATTTTTCTTATCATGGGAGCGATTCGCAGTGATAACCGTATGCTTTTGATCATCCGTGCAAAAAGAAGCCGCTGTGAAAATATAGAATCCCAGGTCTTTCGTTATTTTGGGACTGGTGTCGTTCTTCGGGTAAAAAATACGACAGAGGAAAATGCTGAGTACATTTATGAATTATCCAGAAAAATACTGGAGAAAGTTCAGAAACAGTATCCGGCTTTAACAGATGATTTCTATAACCTTGGACAAATCGAAAGTGTTAATATTGTAGCTCAAAGCGATGAAATTTATAACTGATATGAAATATAAAATAATAGGATTTATATGCTGCTTTGCGGTTATCCTGATTGCCGTTTTTGCGCCATTGTCTTATAAGGACTACCGAAAAACGGAGAGAATTCATCAGCATGAACAGGAAATTCCCCAGGAACCATGTACGGATCCTGCGGATGGCGGTCTGTGTACATATCTTCCGATTGTCAAAATTGATACAGATGGGATAGAAATCCCGGGAAGACCCATTAAGGATGATGGAAACAACCGCATTTATACACGCGCTACGGATGGGGAAACTACAATTGCTGCTCAGATGGATATAATTGGGAATGACAGCAAAGAGTACCATCATGCAAATGAAACGGCAGATGTATCTTCTGAAATCCGTATACGAATGAGAGGTAATTCCTCAAGAAAGTTTGATAAGCCAAGCTATGCCATCAGACTTGTAGATAAAAAAGGGGAAAACAATCCGCTTTCCATTATGGGAATGGATGCGCACCATGAATGGGTATTATACGGTCCCTGGCTCGATAAAACAGCCATACGAAATTATATGTTTTACAATCTTGCCGGAGAAATGATGTCTTATGCGCCAAATGTAAGATTCTGCGAAGTAATTCTTAATGGTGAATATGAAGGTCTATATGTAATGACTGAAATGATAACCGGCGGAAAAGATGGCGCCAGGCTGGGACTTCGTGTAAATGCCAAGCGCAGCACATTTTCCGGATACCTGCTTCGCCTGGATCATCAGCATGCGGGCGAAGAAGCTTTAAACAGCTTTACAACGTATACCTACAAAACCCCCTTCCTGCTGCAGATAGAATATCCCGGAAACAGGAACAGGGATGCCAGACTGACAGAAGAAATCCGACAGGATTTTTCAAATTTTGAAAAAACTCTGTATTCATATGATTATGACAGGGAAAAACATGGCTACACTTCTATGATAGATGTAGACAGCTTTGTAGATTACTTTATAATCAATGAGCTTTCCAGTAATGCAGATGCCGGAAACTATTCCACTTATATTTATAAGGGAACCGATAATCTGTATCGTATGTGTGTATGGGATTTTAATAATGCCTGCAATAACTATTTCGAGGAGGAACTTCCTTATACAGGATTTTTCCTGAACAACCGATTATGGTTTGAAATGCTTATCAAAGATGAGGATTTTACTGAACGGATCATCCAGCGATATCATTCCTTGCGAAAAGGTCTGTTAAGTGAGGAATCACTTTATCGTTATATCGATGAAACCCTTGATTTTATCGCACCAGCTCTTGCAAGAAACGATGCACGATGGGGAAGTGTGGAACAGCAGGCAAAGGGACTTCTGGTTCCGGTATCGAGAAATCTTGACAGTAGATCTGCCGCTGAAGGACAGTTAAAAGGTTACTTGCGAAACAGAGGAAAATGGCTGGATGAAAACATTGAGACTCTGCGTCAGTATTCAGCATCCTCCCGTGTAAAGCAGTATAATGAGGTTAATGATTAAAATATGAAACGATTTATTATCAGTATATCTGCCATCATTCTGCTTGTATTTATTGGATTTATAGCTGTGTTTTATGGCGGATTTTATGTAGACTCAGGCCGAGACAATCATGTAAACACATTTGTCCGGACTGAGAATAAAGAGATACTTATAAAGGACAAAGATAAGTGGAAACCATTTGAAGTCAGAGGAATTGACATGGGAAGCGGTATTCCAGGTGAATGGTCTACCGATTATGCGATCACCAAAGAAACCTATCTGCGCTGGTTTCAGCTGATCCAGGAAGCAGGAGCAAATACGCTGAGAGTCTATTCTGTCCAGAATCCGTCTTTTTATAATGCGTTCTATGAATACAATTCCCAACATGAGGAGCCGTTATATTTACTTCAGGGAATCTGGGTAAATGATTATATACAGAACTCCCGAGTGGATGCATATGCCGACTCCTTTGCAGGAAAGCTTCTGGATAATTGCCTGGTCACTGTAGATGTGATCCATGGAAAACGACTTATCATCAATAATGATGCAGATACAAGTACAGGACTTTATTTACACGATATCTCGAAATGGGTGCTGGGATATATTATCGGAAATGGATGGGAAGATACAACCGTTGCATATACAGATGAGAAATATCCGGATATGGAACCGTATAAAGGAACCTATCTTACTGCTTCAAAAGATGCCTCTGCCTTTGAATCCCTGCTTGCAGAAACAGGTGACAGGATGCTGTACTATGAATCAACAAGATATGATGAGCAGCGTCTGATCTCCTTTTCCAGTGGAAATGCAACAGATCCTTTTGATTAGCCTAAAGAGATTGCAGAATATTTCCGAAAATGTGCCCGGATCGACGCAGAACATATAACTGCAACTGATAAATTTATATCCGGTCAGTTTGTCAGCTACAGTGCATCTCCATATGATCAGGATTACCTTTCCTGTATGGAATACACAACATGGAACAGCTTGTCTGATAAAAAGATTGACTTTAGTGACTGTATCACTCCTGACGGAAAAAGGAATACTTATCGGGCATATTTAAGACTTTTAAACGAACATCATACAATGCCGGTTTTGGCTGTTGAATTTGGTGCAGCCACAGGACGAGGTGAGATTCAGGAGAATCAGGTAACCAGCAGAGGACTTGGATACTATTCTGAAAAAGAACAGGGAAAGATTCTGGTAGATTGTTATGAAGACATTATGGCTGCCGGACTTTCCGGAGGCTGTGTCTACTCCTGGCAGGATGAATGGTTCAAGCATACCTGGAATACCATGTATGCTGTAGATTTAAGCCGTAATATTTACTGGGAAGATGCTCAGACAAATGACCAGCATTTTGGCTTGCTGGCATTTGACTGTGGGGAAAAAGAAAGTGTTTGTTACGTGGACGGGGATACTTCCGAATGGACGGATAAAGATATGGTGATCCAATATGAAGACGGCTCTTTCATCAGTGTGAAGTATGATGCCTCCGATGTTTATTTATATCTCCATAAAAAGGGCTTTGATCTGGAAAATGACACGCTGTATGTTCCGGTTGATACGACCCCTAAAACAGGCAGTACCCGTATGGAAAATTGTACAGCAGAATTTGAAAGACCTACAGATTTTGTACTGATCTTAAATGGAAAAGATAATACTCGTCTGTTGGTTCAGGATCGGTATAATCCCATTCATGCCAATTATGAGGAAGATATTACAGGAGAAGATTCTTATATTGATCCACCGGCTCGGGATAGCGCTGTATTCGAAAATATCTGCATGGTATTACGGGATGTTATTGGTCAGTATCAGGATGCTGCCACACCGTTAAGAACCTTTGAAAGTGGAAAGCTGCATTATGGTAATGGAAATCCATCTGCATCTGATTATGATTCCAGAGCAGATTTTATCTGTAACGGAGATGATGTGGAAATTAGAATCCCATGGCAGCTGCTGAATTTTTCTGATCCGTCCCGAATGCAGATTCATGATGATTATTATGACGGAAATTATGGCATTGAAGCAGTGGGGATCAAAGAGATGTTTATAGGTCTTGGCAGAGAAGGAAATACTATCGAGATGGGACGGCTTAAACTGAAAGGATGGGAAAATACAGTATCTTACCATGAAAGATTAAAAGAAGCATACCAGGTTCTGAAGACATACTGGACAGGAAAGGAACACGAATGATAGCACAATTTGTGATTGTTTTTTATTTTATTGTCTGTGTGGGGATTATTCTGTTTAACTGCTTCACAGAGATAATTTCAAGATATCGTTCCTGTGTTCTGAAAAGGAGGGAACAACGATATTGCGAAGAATACAGACAGTTGTTTTTAGATAATATAACGGAAAATAAAAAGCAGGAAAAAAGGCTGGTTAAAGAGCTTCAGTCAACCAGTAGACTTCTGACGTTCAGTGAAGCATTATATAAAATTGAAAACAGTATGCCGGAACAATTCCAGCAGGGAATAGCATCTGTAAGTCGGCTGATGGAAGAACTGATACCGGTTTATAAAAGAAAATCGGATACGGAAAAGGCCTGCTTGGCTTATGTATTTGCCATATTTCATATGACGAAATTCCAGGCCAAGGAAATTGTTTTCCCATTTCTTTTTGAACTGCTTGGAAATAAAAGTCTCTATTGCAGAGAGAATGCTTTGCGGGCGTTATACAGTTCAGAAGATATACACGCAGTTATGCAGGCATTGGAATTCCTGAATGCAAATGAGCAGCTGCTTCCGCATAAAAAAATACTTGCAGATGGACTTCTTTCCTTCGATAAAAAAGAAGAACTGATACCACTCCTTTGGAAAAAATTGAGTGAATTTCATCCAAGGATGCAGGTAAACCTGTTGGATTATATTCGATATGCATCGTCAAACTGGAAGGATGAAATGCTGTCTATGTTGGAAACAAGCCAGGATATGGAAATTCAGATCGCATGTGTCCGCTATTTTGGCAGATATCAGGATGAAAGAAGTGTTTCTTTTTTGCTTCATCACGCCAAAGAAGAAAAGGAAGGGGTCTGGGAATTGCAGAATGCCTGTATTTCCTCTCTTGCTATGTATCCCGGACCGCAGACACTGGAAATTTTGAAAAAAGAGATTTACAGTAAAAACTGGTATGTCCGTCATAATGCTGCAAAAAGCCTTGCAGTTCTGAATACAGATAGGGACGCATTAGCTGATATTTTACAGGGAAATGACCGCTATGCAAAAGAAATGTTAGAGTACCAGTTAGATGCAGCAAAAGCACAAAGGAGGGCGGGTTTATGACCGATGCATTTCGTTTTTTTCTGGAATGTGTCAATCTGTTTTTTATTATATATCTGATTGGATATTCCAGCTTTTTGTTTTTGTCGGTTGTAGCAGGAGCAATTGAACTGTACAAATCATACCGCCTTGAACAGCTGCACAATAAACTGTGGCAAAGCTATTACATACCGGTTTCCATTCTTGTTCCGGCTTATAACGAGGAGATCACGGTGAAGGACACAGTTACTTCACTTCTCAACCTGGATTATAAACTATATGAAATTATAGTGATAGATGATGGTTCTAAAGACAAAACATCTCAGATCCTGATTGATGCATTTCATATGGAGCGAGTGGCGCGCCCGATCCGTCATCTAATCCAATGTCAGCCTGAGGAAGATGTTTATGAATGCCCGAACCAGAAAGTACCCATTACTTTGATCCGCAAGAAGAACGGCGGAAAAGCAGACAGCTTAAATGCCGGAATCAATGCAGCCAGGTATCCTTGGTTTATCTGCATGGATGCGGACTCTATTTTACAGCATGATTCGCTGGAGAAAATCATTCGTCCGGTTCTGGAGGACGAAAATGTAATAGCCGTTGGTGGAAGTGTCCGTCCAGCCAATGGTGTTGTCATAAAAAAAGGTCATGTGATAAAATATAGGCTACCTAGAAATATAATAGCAAGAATGCAATCCCTGGAATATGACCGTTCTTTTCTGGCAGCACGTATCCTGTTGGATAAAATCAATGCAAACATGATCATATCCGGAGCTTTTGGATTATTTGAGAAAAAAACAGTGATTGCCGTAGGCGGATATGACAGCAGTACAATGGGCGAGGATATGGAACTGGTAGTCAGACTTCATGAATTCAGCCGCATGAATCGTAAGCCATATAAGATTGATTTTGCACAGGATGCCATCTGCTGGTCGCAAACACCGGAAAAATTAAGTGAATTGGGCAAGCAGCGGAAAAGATGGCAGAGAGGATTGTTCCAGTGTATGTGGGGACACCGTAAAATGCTGGCAAACCCACGGTACGGAGCTGTAGGACTTTTATCCTATATTTATTTTCTGTTTTACGAATTATTGTCACCATTTATTGAATTTTTTGGTATACTTACAATGGTTTTATCTGTGATGATGGATATGCTGAATGTGAAATTTATGCTGGTATTTCTTGCCTGCTATGCCCTGTATGGTATTTTACTCACATTAACTGCATATTTTTCAAGAATCTATACCATTGACCAGAGGCTTTCTTTTCGAGAACTGATCCTTGCTATTACTGCTTGTTTTTTTGAAACAACTTTTCTCCGCTTTTATCTGGCATTTGTCCGTGTGACTGCATTTGTGGGATACAAGAAGAACAAACTGAACTGGGGTAAACTGGAAAGAAAGAAAATGAACGGAATATAATTTTATTACTATGTCAATTTAGATTGATCGAAACGGCGGGAGGAAGTCTTGATTTAGCTGCGGGAAAAATAAGATTTGAGACTATATTACAATGGGTTATCAGTCATCAGAAGTAATGATTTTGGGAGAGATACCTTTACGGCATCTCTCTTTTTGTTTCATAGGAAATTGCGTCCTATGTCACATTATTTAAATAATCCATGTTACCGAGTGCTCTGGAAATGCCCTAAAAGTAAAAAATAATGCGGATGCAGTAGGAGCATTTAATATCCTGCGTAAATATCTTTCCGTATCCGGAAAACAGAAAGAACTGTCCGTAACCGGACTAAAGAATCCAGAAATAATAAAAGTAGCTGTATAGCCGAAAGGTAAGCAGTAGTGGTGTCATGGACGCACCCTGAAAAAAGGCGGTATCCCGCCAGATTTCAGATGCTCTGGTAACTTAGTTACCGAGTAGTTCACATAAATTGGATTCTTATAATATTATGGTTTTCAGAACTTATTTCTTATCTTTTGGTATTCTCTAGGTGAATATCCTTTTAGCTTGTGGAAGAGTCGGCTGAAATAAAGCTGGTTATCATACCCGACCATCTTAGAAATCTCATTGATGGAATAAGTTGTTGTTTCAAGTAAAATCTGAGCATTGGTGATTCGGATTCCTACTGGATAGTGGATTTGAAAGTCAAAGAACGTTTAACCGAACATTTAAAGAAAGATACAAAATATCGCCGAGTGACTATCGGAGTAAATGCGTGAAAGATATGTTGTTATAAACGGTTCTATTAATGGAAAAGAGCTTTCTGTATCCACAAAGAAAAATCCGGAACGGAAGTTTCAGACGGAAACCCATACCGTTATAGGAAAAGCAGCCGGAGACTTCCAGAACCAACAGAAGATCCAGAAAAATGATCGTGAACAGAGGCTGGCAGGAATCTACTACAACCGAGGAAGAAATGCAGGCTGTAAACCGGAACATCAATGAGCAGAAAACGCAGACCATCGAGACGCTGCGGCAAACCATTAAGGAATGGGACATTTCATGAAGAATTGGAGAAACTGTTTCCAGAATTAAAATAGACACATATAATTGAACCGGCCTTTCATACATTGAGAGGGTATTCTTAATCAAAACATAAGGGAAATCCGTATAGAAATCAATGAAGATACAAAGGAAACAATGCAGGAGAAGATTAAACGGATGCCGGTTACAGAAGCAAGCCGAATGGCAGTGTACTAAAATTTGGTGGATGTAACTGAAGAAAAAATATGATATAATGTGAGTAACAAGTCGGGATTTATAAAGGAGAATATTGATGAAACTATTTTTATGTTCGCACTTTTCAAGTGTAGGAAGTCTGATAAAGGAAGAAATTGAAA
>OGYT01000004.1_pt1 | contig 173099 bp, 149 predicted proteins | sample 1576631 | NCBI WGS metagenome assembly OGYT01 (sample SAMEA3541588, study PRJEB24748) | human gut metagenome | biome: human gut; feature: human-associated habitat; material: faeces | place: China | collected 2012
GAAAAACAAGCGGCTGCGCAGCAGACATTTGTTTTTCGCAAGCTATTAACGAGGATCCCGCCTGTGAAAGCAGGCAATAGAGCACGCCAGTGCGAGGATCCGAGTATAAGATATAATGAGTGCAGGGAAAAACAAGCGGCTGCGCAGCAGACATTTGTTTTTCGCAAGCTATTAACGAGGATCCCGCCTGTGAAAGCAGGTAGTAAAGCACGCCAGTGCGAGGATCTGAGTATAAGATGAGCGCAGGGAAAAACAAGGGATACTGTAAATAGGAGGAAGCACAGTTGGAAACGATCCGTATTTCTGTCCGGAATCTGGTGGAATTTGTTATGCGGTCCGGGGATCTGGACAACCGCAGGAGCCAGGGGGCGAAGAAAGAGGCAATGCAGGCGGGAAGCAGACTGCACAGAAAGATACAAAAGCGTATGGGAGCCGATTACCGGGCAGAAGCGGCCTTAAAACATCTGGTAAAGAAAGATGTTTTTTCCATCCTTTTAGAGGGCCGGGCAGACGGTATTATCACTGAGGCCGCAGGAGTTACTATTGATGAGATCAAATGTATCTATATGGATGTAGAACGCTTAGAAGGGCCGGATCCGGTCCATCTGGCCCAGGCTATGTGCTATGGATATATTTATGCTTTTGACAGAGGCCTGGACAATATAGGAATACAGCTTACCTATTGTAATATAGAAAATGAGCAGATACGCCGTTTTAGAGAGGTAAAATCCTTTGAAGATCTGGAAAACTGGTTTCAGGGGCTTATCCATGAATATATTAAATGGGCCCGGTATCTTTACCACCATAGTCTGCGCAGAACAGAATGTTTAAAAGAACTGGAATTTCCTTATGAATACAGAGAGGGGCAGAAAGAACTGGCTGTATCTGTATACAAGAGCATTTCAAGGGGCAGAAATCTTTATATCCAGGCTCCTACTGGGATAGGAAAGACATTATCCTGTATATTCCCCAGCTTAAAAGCTATAGGAGAAGGTCTGGGTGATAAACTGTTTTATCTTACAGCTAAGACTATTACCCGAAGCGTAGCAGAGGAAACGTTCAGTCTGCTTCGTGAGAGGGAACACCTGTATTTTAGTACAGTGACCATTACAGCAAAAGAAAAACTGTGTGTATTAGAGAAAGCCGATTGTAACCCGGAAAGCTGTCCGAGAGCCAAAGGCCATTTTGACCGGGTCAATGACGCGGTGTATGAGGTGATACAGGAGGAACAGGGAATCACCAGGGAAAAGATACTGGAATATGCAGATAAATACCAGGTATGTCCTTTTGAACTGTGTCTGGATATCAGCAGCTGGGTGGATGGGATCATCTGCGATTATAATTATGTATTTGATCCTAATGTACGCCTGAAGCGGTACTTTGCAGAAGGTGAGGAAAATGGGGATTATATTTTTCTGGTAGATGAAGCACACAATCTTGTATCAAGGGCCAGGGAGATGTACAGCGCAGCTCTTATAAAAGAAGAATTTCTGAACGTGAAGAAGAGCTTAAAAGCAGTGCCTCAGGCTGGAAACGTGATCCGTCTGTTAGACAGATGCAACCGTCGTCTGTTAGATGTCAAGCGGGTAGGGGATTGGGATACCCTTTTGGAGGAAAAAGAAGAACTGGCTTACGATGCCGGTTTTCGCAGTGTACTTGGTGAATCCTACCGTATGCTTTCAGATGTAAAATTACTTTCACTGGAGCTTATGAGCCTTTTTGGGGAAATGGAAATCTTTTTAAATGAAAATAATGAATTTGAAGACAGGGAAACGGTTCTTGGCCTGTATTTTAAAATACGCGATTTTCTTTATGTCAGTGACAGGCTGGATGAAAATTATAAGATATACAGCCGCCTGTTGCCAGATGGTTCCTTTATGGTAAAGCTTATGTGCGTTAACCCGTCAGTTTGTTTAAGGGAATGTCTGGGAAAGGGTGTTGGCACTGTGTTTTTTTCTGCTACCCTGCTACCCATCCGCTATTATAAAGAGCTTTTAAGCAGCAGCCAGGAGGAATATGCGGTTTACGCAAAATCTCCTTTTAAAGCAGAGAACCGGTTGGTGCTGGCCGCTTCCGATGTAAGCAGCCGCTACAGCAGACGGGGAAAAGACCAGTATGAGCGCATCAGCGATTACATAGAGGCTGTGATCAGGGGAAAAACCGGGAATTATATCCTGTTTTTTCCATCATATCAGTTTCTGGAAGCTGTGCAGGATATTCTTGAGAAAAGGCAGGCAGAAGGCGGACTGGGCTTTCGTTTTATGGCACAGGCTTCTCATATGAGTGAAGAAGACCGGGAGAGATTTCTTTTAAGGTTTGAAGAAGAACCAAAAGAGTCTTTTGCAGGTCTGTGTGTTATGGGTGGTATTTTTTCAGAAGGGATAGACCTGAAAGAGGAGCGGCTGATCGGAGCCATTATCATTGGAACAGGACTTCCTCAGGTAAATCCGGAACAGGAGATCTTAAAGGAATATTTTGATGAAAGAGGAGAGGGAGGCTTCAACTATGCCTACCAATATCCTGGAATGAATAAAGTAATGCAGGCAGCAGGCCGGGTCATCCGTACCGTAAAGGATAAAGGGGTGATCGCCCTTTTAGATGACCGTTTTCTGCTGCCTGAATATGTGGCATTATTTCCAAGGGAATGGGAAAGTTATACAGTAGTGAACCGCTTTAATGTAAAACAGGCGGTGGATGGATTCTGGGAACAATTTGTATAGTGATCTGGCTGTGAGCGGATTACGGATGTTTTTAGAATACCTTTTTCTCTAAACTGACATGCCTGCTGACGCAGGCATCACCATTCATGAAAGCCGATTGCTCCGCACCTTTGGTGCTCCCGCAATCGTCGCCAGCATTCGCAATCCGCGCTATCGCGCTCCTTGCTCATACCGGCTTGCCCGTCCGATACCCGTGAATTCGCTCATGCAAGCATGGCTCATTCGCGGCTGCCGTCCGGGACTTTCATAGTAAAATCATAACATATCCATAAATTGTTTAGCAGCCTGGGACACAGGAAGACTTTCGTTATAGGCAACTACCATCTGGCGGGTAGGAAGCTCTTCGGCAAGATCCAGGATAAAAAGGTCTTTATCATTGGCAGGGATACAGAAATCCGGTACAAAAGCAATGCCAAGTCCAATACGGGCCAGGTCAATGAGCAGATCATTACTGGAAAGTTCAATTTCCGGTACCAGGTCTAAATGGCTTTTCTGGAAGATCTGGTGCAGGAATTCACTGGTGGTGCTTTTGCGGTCCAGCATCATGATAGGGTATTTTAACAGTTCTTCTAAAGTCAGTTCCTTTCCTTCTAAGTCAAAGGCCTGACGGCTGGCTACGAATACATCATGGAAGTCATTGATGACCCGTGTATGCAGGTTTCCCACCAATGCAGAGTTTGGATAATTGGCGATGATAAAGTCAGTCTGGCCATTTTCCAGGGCTTTTGCACATTCGATGGAAGTGTGGTTTATAACTTTAATATGAATGTTGGGGTAGTCCTTGTGGAACTGGTTTAAATAAGGCACCAGATAGTAGCGGCAGATAGTATCGCTGGCCCCGATGCGCAGCTGACCGCCATTTAAGGTATGGGCCTCTAAAAGCTGGTTTTCTCCCTTCTGGATCAGGTTCATAGCCGGCTCAATGTGTTTTAATAAGATTTCTCCCTCTGGTGTCAGCTGTACTTTTTTTGTACTGCGGATAAACAGTGGCTGGTTCAGCTTCTTTTCAAGTACCTTAATTGACTGGCTTACTGCAGACTGGGAAATAAAAAGCTGCTTGGAAGCTTCCGAGAAACTGAGAGTGACTGCTACATGATAAAAAACCTTATATAATTCATAATTAATATCCATTATTAAGCCCTCCTTATAATTATCTTTATTTTATCACGGGAGACTTAAGTTTGTAAAGAGCTGTTGTACTTGACTAATAATGGGGAATGACTTATCTTTATAACAGTGAACAAAGGAGAGAAGTATTATTATGGAAGTAAATTTTTACGAAATGTATTTAGAAGAAATGGCCCTGATTCCTGTATTAGAGGCAGAAGAAGAAAAAAAGGTACTGGCTCTTGCTGCAGAAGGAGATAAAGAGGCAAAAAAGCGCCTGGTTGAAGGTTATCTGGCAAAAGCAGCCCAGATGGTAAAAGAATATGAAGGAAGAGAGCTTCCAATGTCAGATGTAGTCCAGGAGGCAAATGTAGCCCTTACAGCAGCGGCTGCTGCTTATGACGGAAGCCAGAAGTGGGAGGACTTTTTTGAGCAGGAGGTCCGTCAGGCAGTAGAAGCAGCCTTAGAAGAGCAGAAAACAGAGGCTGAAATAGAAGAGAATATGGCAGCCAGAGTAAATGTACTCCAGACAGTATCCCAGGTAATGGCAAAAGAGCTGGGGAGAGAGGCAACGGTAGCAGAACTGGCTGAAAAGATGAAAATGACCGAAGATGAAGTAAAGGATATTATGAAGCTGGCTCTGGATGCGATTACAGTAAACGGAGAAGGCGCAGTATCAGGGGAACAGAAAGAGGAAGAATAAACAAATGAAATTATATATTATACGCCATGGGCAGACGGATTGGAATATAGCTAAAAAGATCCAGGGCAGACAGGATATCCCCTTAAATGAACGGGGAAGATACCAGGCGGGCTGCCTTAAAAAAGCAATGGAAGACCGTCCTGTTACAGCTGTATTTTCCAGCCCTCAGATCCGGGCAATGGAAACAGCCAAAGCAGTGGCCTCGTCTTCCGGTTCTGTGGTGATCCCGGTAAAAGATCTTATGGAGATCAACTATGGTTCCTGGGAAGGGAAAACGGAAGAGGAGCTTTTACAGGAGGACAGGGCACTGTACGAAGCCTGGTGGTCACACCCGGCAGAAACAGCACCTCCGGGAGGCGAAAGCATCAGCCAGGTCAATGAGCGCTGCCAAAAGGCATGGAAAGAGATAAAGCCCCAGCTTACAGGGGATGCAGCAATTGTAGCCCATGGCGGTTTGCTGGCTCATTTTATGGAGCAGCTTTTAGGCAATGAAAGTGTAGCTGCATCTACCGTAGCTCACAATGCAAGTATTACAACCATTGAATATGAGCCGGAAACAGAAAGATTTACGCTGGTGGAATTTGATGATTACAGGCATTTATTATGACCTTTTTACTCATGTTTTTAGAATTGCGGGAGTGCAAAGCAAGCAGCAATAGTATATACCGAAAAAGAACCCCACAGTGATCACACTGCAGGGTTCTTTTTTTCGAAAATGGGTTTGGCTGTTATAAACATTTTCAATCAATTTATGTACTAGTACATCGTTTTCGAAATAACTATACCACTCACTTGTCTGCGAATCTGATTGCACAGGTCTAAAAGCCTCAGCGTAGCCCGCTACGCCTGCGTTTTTAGACCTGCACACTCAAATCCGCATCCTACGCGATCAGTACAGTTATTTACGAAACAATGTACTAGATCAGTCCTCCAAACTGAAGGAAGAGAGGAGCAAAAACTAAAGATACGATAGTCATCAGCTTGATCAGGATGTTAATAGACGGACCGGAGGTATCCTTAAACGGGTCACCTACTGTATCGCCTACAACAGCAGCTTTATGAGCTGTACTTCCCTTGCCGCCATGATTACCTTCTTCGATATACTTCTTTGCGTTATCCCATGCGCCACCGGAGTTGGACATGAAGATAGCCATGAGTACACCGGTTAAAAGAGCACCGGTCAAAAGTCCGCCTAAAGCATCCGGACCCAGGATAAGACCTACTGTGATCGGAGCAAGGACAGCCATAAGTCCTGGAAGAAACATTTCTTTTAAGGCTGCGTTGGTGGAAATGGAAACACAGGAAGCATAATCCGGACGGGAAGTGCCTTTTAAGATACCGGCATCTTCGTGGAACTGACGGCGTACCTCCTCGATCATCTCATGGGCTGCCTTGGATACAGATTCCATGGTCATGGCTGAGAAGAGAAAAGTAAGCATACCGCCAATAAATAAACCTACAATAACATGTGCATTTAAAATATCAATGGTCTTTAACTGAACAGCTTCTGCATAGGATACGAAGAGAGCCAGGGCAGTTAAAGCAGCAGAACCAATAGCAAATCCTTTGCCAATAGCAGCAGTGGTGTTGCCCACAGAGTCTAATTTGTCAGTGATCTCACGGACAGATTCATCCAGACCGGACATTTCAGCGATACCGCCTGCATTGTCAGCGATTGGGCCATATGCGTCAATAGCAACTGTGATGCCTGTAGTAGAAAGCATACCAACAGCTGCAAGGGCTATACCGTAAAGTCCCATTAAATGGTTGGCGATCAGAATACCGGCGGAAACTAACAGGATTGGAACAGCAGTGGATTCCATACCTACTGCAAGACCGCTGATAATAGTAGTAGCAGAACCGGTTTCAGACTGCTTTGCGATCTTCTTTACAAAACGGTAATCACCGGAAGTATAAACTTCAGTGATCGCACCAATAAGAACCCCTACGAAAAGTCCTGCGATCACAGTGAAGGCAGCTAGGAAGTTGTCAAAGAAAGTACGGCTTAATACCAGGGCACTGATCACAACCAGGGCAGTAGCACTGTATTCGCCGGTTTTTAAAGCTTTGTGTGGATCTGCATTTCCAATGGCCTTTACTAAAGCAGAGCCGATCATAGAAGCGATGATGCCTGCTGCGGAAAGTAAAAGAGGAAAGAGGACGCCTGCTTCCTGATAAAATACAATACCAAGAGTCAGGGCGGAGATCAGGGAACCAACATAAGACTCAAACAGGTCAGCCCCCATACCTGCAACGTCACCAACGTTATCACCAACATTATCTGCGATAACAGCCGGGTTGCGGGGATCATCTTCCGGGATGCCGGCTTCTACTTTACCAACCAGGTCAGCACCAACGTCAGCAGCCTTGGTGTAAATACCGCCGCCTACACGGGCAAACAATGCGATAGAAGAAGCGCCTAAGCTGAAACCGGACAGAACAGAAACATCACCGGTGATAAGATAAAGGGCTCCTACACCTAAAAGCCCAAGACCAACAACTGCCATACCCATAACACTTCCGCCGGAAAATGCCAGTGCCAAAGCATGTTTCATACCATGGGTGCGGGCTGCATTGGCGGTACGGCAGTTTGCGCGGATAGCAGCGCTCATTCCAAGATATCCGGCAGCGGTAGAGAAGATGCTTCCGGTAAGAAAACATACAGCTGTTACCCAGTTGTGTGTACCAACACCGATGACAACAAATAATACAGCAACAAAAATAACCAGAATACGGTATTCGGAAGCCAGAAATGCTCTTGCTCCTTCTGCGATAGCGTCTGCGATCTCACGCATTTTGTCATTTCCCGGATCCTGTTTGATCACATAAGATTTCAGGAAAATGGCAAACAGTAAACCTGCCAGTCCTACTACCGGGACTAAAAATAATAGTTCTTTCATAATACCCTCCTAATACACATACGTTTGTTAAAAATGTAGTTATTGACCTGAAAATATTGTAACAAATATAGTAAAAATTATCAACAAAAAAATTGTAAAAACCTAAAAAAATTTGCAAACAAAAATTACTTGCTAATTGCCTGCTCCTGTATTACAATTAAAAATATAGGTGTAAGCGCTTACAATCATACTCTCGTTAAATTGGCCGCAAAATCAGTCACAAAAGATTCCGAGAGAACCTATTAAAACATGGGAGGTATTTTATACTATGAATGGTATAAGAGGAAATGTGATCGTAGGACAGTCCGGCGGCCCTACAGCAGTGATCAATTCAAGTCTTGCGGGTGTATTTAAAACAGCAAAGGACAGAGGTGCAAATAAGGTATATGGCATGCTTCACGGTATCCAGGGGCTTTTGCAGGAGCGATATGTGGACTTAGATGACCATATTAAAAACGACCTGGACATTGAGCTTTTAAAGAGAACACCTTCTGCTTACTTAGGTTCCTGCCGTTTTAAGCTGCCGGATATTTCAAAGGACAGAGAGATCTACGACAAGATATTTGATATTTTAAATAAAATGGAGATCAAGTATTTCTTCTATATTGGAGGAAATGACTCTATGGATACCATTAAAAAACTTTCCGATTATTCCCTGTTAAACGGAAGCGATATCCGTTTCATGGGTGTACCAAAGACCATTGATAATGACCTGGCAGCTACAGACCATACACCTGGTTATGGAAGTGCCGCAAAATATATTGGCTCTATTACAAAAGAAGTGATCCGGGATGGTCTGGTATATGACCAGCAGAATGTGACCATCTTAGAGATCATGGGACGAAATGCAGGCTGGCTCACTGGTGCAGCAGCTTTGGCAAAATGCGAAGACTGTGAAGGACCTGATATGATCTTCCTGCCAGAGGTTACTTTCGATGTAGATGAGTTTATGAAAAAGGTAGCAGAGCTGCATAAGAAGAAAAAATCTGTAGTAGTTGCAGTATCAGAGGGTGTAAAAACAGCTGATGGCAGATATGTATGCGAACTGACGGATGGTATTGAGTTTGTAGATGCATTTGGTCATAAGCAGTTGACAGGAACTGCCCGTTTTCTGGCTGAAAAGATAAATCGTGAAGTTGGCTGTAAGACCAGGGCGATCGAATTTAACTCTCTTCAAAGATGCGCTTCCCATATTGTATCCAGAGTGGATATTACAGAGGCTTATCAGGTAGGTGGAGCTGCTGTAAAGGAAGCATTTGAAGGTGAAACAGGCAAGATGATCATCTTAAAGAGAGTTTCTGATGATCCATATATCTGCGTTACTGATATTTACGATGTACACAAGATCGCAAATGTAGAGAAGAAAGTTCCGAGAAACTGGATCAATGAAGCAGGAGATTATGTAACAGAAGAATTTGTAAATTATATCCGCCCGCTGATCCAGGCAGAATTAACCCCGATCATGACAGATGGACTTCCAAGACATTTGTATTACACAGATATAGAGAAGAAGTAAGAGTGTAAAAGCTGAAGCTGCGTTAGTGGGCATTTCAGTTACGCATAGCAAAAAATCCTCTGCCAGATGGCAGGGGATTTTTGCGTGTGAAGAAAAGTACATTTTTATTTGTGGGGAAGGTTTTTGCCTGACTTTCCAGCGCCGGTTACACTGAAAAACTTTGTTGTATCAGTTTTTCAAAATCATCACAGCACATAGGCCGGTAATACAGAAATCCCTGTATCTCGGAGCAGCCTTCTTCCTTCAGAAAATCTGCAATTTCTTTTGTTTCCACACCTTCGCATACGATCAGTTTATTCATCCGTTTTAACATATGAAAGATCTCCTGTAATACGATCTGGGTACTTTCTGTCAGGGAGTCGCCTAAGAATTTACGGTCGATCTTTACTTCATCAAAAAGCAGATCCTTTAATATGTTTAAAGAAGAATAGCCAGAACCAAAATCGTCCATGGAAATCTGTATCTGATGCTGTTTAAAGCTGCGAATGACCTGATTAACAGCTTCACGGTTATTTATGTAGGCAGATTCTGTGATTTCAAAGGTAAGAAGAGAAGGGGATATATGATAGGTATTGATCAGTTCCCATACTTTCTGGATAAACACCTGAGGCTGTTCAAAATGGATCGGTGAAATATTTAAGGAATCACAGAAGCCGGCTGGGAAGAAGCAGGGAGTTTACTTTTTGAGATACACATTTTCTTGTAGAATTTGTCCTGGTACATGTTTTTATCAGCTGCCTGTATCAGATCATTTATCATAAAATAATGATTCCGGTAGCTGACCTCATAACCTGCTGCATAGCTTAATGGAAGGGAGGACCGGTTATTGTAGTCTTGTACCAGACATTTCAACCGTTCGTTCATCTGCTTCATGTCATCTGGATCAGTATGTTCCTTGATGATGATAAATTCCTCACCTCCGTAACGGGCTAAAAAACAGTTGTCATCTAAAATGTGGGTCAGACAATAAGCAAAAGACTGGATAAATTCATCGCCCTTTTCATGGCCAAAGGTGTTATTTACATGCTTTAATCCGTTTAGATCAAACATCATTACGCCAATATCAAATGTACTGTTTTTATTGTTCAGTTCCTGGATCTTTTTTTCAGCTAAAGCAGCTCATTATAAAGAACACAAAAACCCCAGAGGCAGTACCCACCGGGGCTTTTGATGTCGGGTTCCTGGTTATTTTAATAATAAAGTTTTTTGTGCTCATAAACCGGCTCGCTTGTCAGCTGAACACCCAGTTTCTTAAAAATCTTGATATCTACATTAGAAAGCATAACGGAAGTATGTACCTGGCAGCCACGCAGTTTTGGAAGCTGGGTAAGAGCTTTCTTTGCAGTCTCGTCTGTAGCAGCACTCATGGACAGGGCAATCAGGACTTCATCTGTGTGAAGACGAGGGTTCTTGCTGCCAAGATAACCGGTTTTTAATACCTGGATCGGTTCGATAGCAGAAGGTGCGATCAGGTGTGCATCATCAGGAATATCTCCTAAAACCTTGATGGCATTTAAAAGAACAGCAGCAGAAGCGCCTAACAGGTCGCTGGTTTTTCCGGTGACGATCCTTCCATCTTCTAATTCCATGGCAGCTGCAGGACAGGAGAGCTCTTCTGCACGCTTTAAACATGGTCCAACCACTTTTCTCATTTCAGGAGTGATCTTTGCCTGGTTCATTAACAGCTTTAACTTGTAAACTTCATCAGAGTTGTCATCTTCTTTTGCAAGGCGGTTTAATGCCTGATAGTAGCGGCGGATGATCTCCTGCTTGGAAGCCTCGCAGCATACCTCATCATCACAGATACAGAAACCGGCCATATTTACGCCCATGTCAGTAGGAGACTTGTAAGGGCTGGATCCATAGATGCCTTCAAAAATAGCATTTAATACAGGAAAAATATCCACATCACGGTTGTAGTTGACAGTAGTCTTTCCATAAGCTTCCAGGTGGAACGGGTCGATCATATTTACGTCATTTAAGTCGGCAGTAGCAGCCTCGTAAGCCAGGTTTACCGGATGCTTTAAAGGAAGGTTCCAGATAGGGAAGGTCTCAAATTTTGCATATCCGGCTTTGATTCCACGTTTGTTTTCATGGTAAAGCTGGGATAAGCAGGTAGCCATTTTGCCGCTTCCCGGTCCGGGAGCTGTAATGACAACTAATGGTCTGGAGGTTTCAATATAGTCATTTTTGCCGTAACCTTCATCGCTTACGATCAGCGGGATATTACTTGGATATCCTTCAATACAGTAGTGGCGGTATACACGGATGCCCATGTGCTCTAGCTTCATCTTAAACTGGTCAGCGCCGCTTTGACCGCTGTACTGGGTAATAACTACACTTCCTACATAAAGGCCTTTTCCCTGAAATTCCTGGATCAGGCGGAGTACATCTACGTCGTAGGTGATGCCAAGGTCGTGGCGCACCTTGCTTTTTTCAATATCAGCAGCGCTGATAACGATGACTACTTCGGCCTGGTCAGCTAACTGAAGCAGCATACGCAGCTTACTATCTGGTGCAAATCCGGGAAGGACTCTGGAGGCATGGTAATCGTCAAAAAGTTTGCCGCCGAACTCCAGATACAGTTTGTCACCGAATTGTCCGATCCGCTCTTTAATATGCTCTGACTGCATGGAAAGGTATTTGTCATTGTCGAATCCGATTTTCATGTTCTTGTATCTCCTGCTATGATTTCTCTTATTTAAACACGTACGTTTGCGCATTTATTTTAGTATATCATAATTTTACATTCCATACCAGAACTTTTACTATGAAAGTGTTGACAGGCGGTTATGGAGAATGCGTGTCTGTCCAAGGGGAGCCATAGACATTCACAACATACTTATAAGAAACAAATATAAGAATAATTAAATATATTAATTTTACTAATTTATATAACATGTGCTATTATAAAGGCAAAAGTTAAAGTTAAACAGGCAAATAAGGCCATTTACAAGGTGGCCTGCACAGAAGAAGCTAAAAGCTATAAATCACAGGAGGTCTGTAATGAGCGTAAGACGAATTTTTGTAGAGAAAAAGCCTGATTATGCGGTAAAAGCAGGAGAGTTAAGAGAAGAATTAGTAAGTTATCTTGGTATTACCGGAGTGAAGAGTGTACGGGTACTGATCCGTTATGATATTGAAAATCTTTCAGAAGATACTTATAAGAAGGCACTGGGAACCATTTTCTCAGAGCCGCCTGTAGATGAAGTCTATGAGGAAGAATTTCCAAAGAATCCGGGAGATCTGGTGTTCTCTGTTGAGTATCTTCCGGGACAGTTTGACCAGAGAGCTGATTCTGCCATGCAGTGTGTAAAGCTTTTAAAAGAAGATGAGGAGCCGGTGATCCGCACAGCAACCACTTATGTGATCACAGCACCGCTGACTCTGGCACAGGAGGACGCTATCCGTCATTTCTGTATCAACCCGGTAGACAGCCGTCAGGCAGAAGAAGACAAGCCAAAGACTCTGGTGACTGAATTTGATGTTCCGGAAGATATTAAGAGCTTTGAAGGCTTTGCAAAGGCTTCAGAAGAAGAATTAAAGGCATTATATGACACCTTAAATCTTGCAATGACATTCAAAGACTTCCTATATATACAGCAGTATTATGCAGGAGAAGAACACAGAGATCCAACTGTAACAGAGATCCGCGTGCTGGATACTTACTGGTCTGACCACTGCCGTCACACCACCTTCTCTACAGAGCTTAAAAATGTGGCTTTCACAGAAGGCGAATACAGAAAGCCCATTGAAGATACTTATAAAAAATATCTGGCTGACCATGCAGTGATCTATAAGGACCGCAAGGATAAATATGTATGCCTTATGGATCTGGCTCTTATGGCAATGAAAAAGCTGCGCAGCGAAGGCAAACTGGAAGATCAGGAAGAGTCTGATGAGATCAATGCCTGCAGCATCGTAGTTCCTGTAGAGATCGACGGAAAAACAGAAGAGTGGCTGGTAAACTTTAAAAATGAGACCCACAACCATCCAACTGAGATCGAGCCTTTCGGTGGTGCAGCTACCTGTCTTGGCGGTGCGATCCGCGACCCGTTATCCGGTCGTACTTATGTATACCAGGCAATGCGTATTACCGGTGCAGCTGATCCTACAAAGCCATTAAATGAGACATTAAAGGGTAAACTGCCTCAGAGAAAGATCGTTACCAGCGCAGCAGCCGGATATTCTTCTTATGGAAACCAGATCGGTCTGGCAACCGGTTATGTAAAAGAATTATATCATCCAGGTTATGTGGCTAAGAGAATGGAGATCGGTGCTGTTATGGGCGCTGCTCCAAGAAAATGCGTAAAGCGCTTAACCTCTGATCCGGGAGATATCATTATCCTTTTAGGCGGACGTACCGGTCGTGATGGTATCGGCGGTGCTACCGGCTCTTCCAAGGTACACACCACGGCTTCTATTGAGGTGTGCGGTGCAGAGGTACAGAAGGGAAATGCACCTACTGAGCGTAAGATCCAGAGAATGTTCCGCCGTCCGGAAGTAAGCTCTATTATTAAAAAATGTAATGACTTTGGTGCAGGCGGTGTATCTGTTGCCATTGGCGAACTGGCTGCAGGTCTTCAGATCGACCTTGACAAGGTTCCTAAAAAATATGCAGGACTTGACGGTACTGAGATCGCAATTTCCGAGTCACAGGAACGTATGGCAGTGGTTGTTGATCCGGCAGATGTAGAGAAATTCTTAGGCTATGCAGCTGAAGAGAATCTGGAAGCAGTTACCGTTGCAGTTGTGACCGAAGATCCAAGACTGGTGATGAACTGGAGAGGAAAGACCATTGTAGATATCAGCCGTGCTTTCCTTGATACAAACGGCGCTCATCAGGAAGCAGATGTTACCTTAGAGGTTCCGGGGCATGAGGGAAATCTCTTTGATAAGAAAGAAGTAGGAAATGTAAAAGAAAAATGGCTGAACATGCTGTCTGACTTAAATGTATGCTCACAGAAGGGGCTGGTAGAGCGTTTTGACGGTTCTATCGGTGCAGGCTCTGTATTTATGCCATTTGGCGGCAAATATCAGCTGACAGAAACACAGTCCATGGTAGCAAAGCTTCCTGTATTAGAAGGACATACCGATACCGTTACCATGATGAGCTATGGCTTTGATCCATATCTTTCCAGCTGGAGCCCATACCATGGCGCTGTTTACGCAGTTATCTCTTCTGTGGCAAAGATCGTGGCAGCAGGTGGTGATTATAGAAAGATCCGTTTTACCTTCCAGGAATACTTCCGCAGAATGAGCAGTGATCCAACCAGATGGAGCCAGCCGTTTGCAGCACTCCTTGGTGCTTACAATGCACAGATGGGCTTTGGACTTCCTTCTATCGGCGGTAAGGACAGTATGTCCGGTACTTTTGATGATGAACACGGTGAGATCAATGTACCTCCTACACTGGTTTCATTTGCAGTAGATGTAAACAGCTGCAAGAACATCATCACTCCTGAATTTAAGAAAGCAGGAAGCAAGATCGTAGAATTTAAGATTAACCGTGATAACTATGATCTGCCGGATTATGCCCAGATCATGGATGGCTACGGCAAGTTGTTTGAAGATATCAAAGCAGGAAAGATCCTTTCTGCTTATGCAGTAGAAGGCAGAGGTGCTGCTGAGGCTGTGAGCAAGATGGCATTCGGCAACAAGATGGGCGTTAAGATTGAGCATAATGTAGATCCAAGAGATTTCTTTGGCGCAGGCTGGGGCAATATCGTATGCGAAGTAGCAGAAGGAAAAGTGGGAGAACTTTCTATTCCATATACTGTACTTGGCGAAGTAACAGACAAGGGCGTATTTGAATATGGAAATACCATTATTACAATGGATGAAGCCTTGGCAGGCTGGATGAAGACCTTAGAGGATGTATTCCCAACTGTTACAGGCAAAGAAAAGACAGGAGAAGCTGCAAGGGTAGAAGAGAAGCTTTACGATACAGATACTATTTACATCTGCGATCACAAGCTGGCACAGCCGGAAGTATTTATCCCTGTATTCCCAGGTACCAACTGCGAATATGACAGTACAAAGGCCTTTGAGCGTGCAGGCGCAAAGGTAGTAACAAAGGTATTTAAGAACTTAAGCGCCCAGGACATCCGTGAGTCTGTAGAAGAATATAAGAAAGAGATCGCAAAGGCACAGATCATCATGTTCCCAGGCGGTTTCTCTGCCGGTGATGAGCCGGACGGTTCTGCTAAATTCTTTGCAACAGTATTCCGCAATGCAGTGATCAAAGAAGAGGTAGAAAAGCTGTTAAATGAACGTGACGGACTTATGCTTGGTATATGCAACGGCTTCCAGGCCCTGATCAAGTTAGGCCTTGTTCCGGAAGGTAAGATCACTGAGCAGAAGCCGGATTCTCCTACACTGGCTATGAACACCATTGGACGTCATATTTCCAAGATGGTCTATACTAAGGTAATGACTAACAAATCCCCATGGCTGGCAGAGGCAAAACTGGGCGGTGTGTACTGTAACCCGGCTTCCCACGGCGAAGGACGTTTCGTAGCAGATGAAGCATGGCTCCACAGACTTATTGCAAATGGTCAGGTAGCTACCCAGTATGTAGACGACAAGGGCAATGTGACCATGGATGAATACTGGAATCCAAATGGCTCTTATATGGCCATCGAAGGCATCACAAGCCCTGATGGACGTATCCTTGGCAAGATGGCTCACTCTGAGAGAAGAGGCGAGGCGGTTGCCATGAATATTTACGGTGAGCAGGATATGAAGATCTTTGAATCTGGTGTGAAGTACTTTAAATAAATAATAAAATTAAGGTCCCGGAAGATGGTCTGAAAAATACAGGCCGCTTCCAGGATTTTTGCATTGCCCAGGAAGGGAAATATTTGGTAAAATAAAGTTTAGGATACCAGTTGACGGGAATCGTATTTTGTATTATATATTGACACATAAGACCGGTATACCGGTATACTGAATTTGCTGTGATCATACATGACTCTTTTATGCGTTTCATGTATCAGTAAATAAAATAGTGCCTTAAAGGGAGCGGAAAGAGGAGAAGCTATGAAAGTACCTTTTAATGTGGATCTTACAGGAAAAACTGCCATTGTAACAGGAGGAAGCGGTGTACTTTGTTCTGCTATGGCTTACGGCCTGGCTGTAAATGGAGCGAAAGTTGCCATTATCGGGCGCAATAAGGAAAAACTGGCGAAAATGTCTGAAACACTGACAGAAAATGCCAAAAACGAATATGGCAAAGACGTAACAGTAAAAGGCTACAGCTGCAATGTACTGGACAAGGAAGAACTGGTAAAGACCTATGAACAGATCAAGGCAGAGCTGGGAAGCTGTGGTATCCTGATCAACGGTGCAGGCGGCAACCAGCCGGGAGCCATTGCATCTGTAAAGATGTTAAAGAAGGAAAAACAGGAGGACGATTATTCTTTCTGGGATCTGAAGGAAGAAAATATCAGAACTGTGATGGATCTGAATTACATGGGAACTTTACTGCCTATCCAGGTATTTACCAGAGACATGGTTGAAAAGAGAAAGGGAAGCATTATCAATATCGCTTCTGTTTCTTCCATCCTTCCTCTTTCCAAGGTCATGGCTTATTCCAATGCAAAAAGCGCTGTCCAGAGCCTGACTCAGTGGCTGGCCATCCATTTTGGACAGAGCGGTATCCGCTGCAATGCCATTGTACCAGGATTTTATGCAGCAGAGCAGAACCATGATCTGTTATTTAACAAAGACGGTTCCTACACAGACAGAGCCGGAGATATCATTGCCGGAACTCCTATGGGACGTTTTGGAAATCCGGAGGAGCTGATCGGTGCAGCCCTGTTTTTGGCAAGTGATGATGCAGCCGGCTTTGTAAATGGCATCGTACTGCCTGTAGATGGCGGTTACAGCGCTTTCAGCGGGGTATAATTGTTTTTATGACCAATCTGGTTAAAATAACGCCATGTGCGTCAGTTTAAAATCTTCTGGTAGGCGAACCGGGGATCTCCGGCTTCACTTCCAGAGCATAATGTGATCTTTCCACAGAAGGTATATCCATTTTTGGTTAATGCTTTCTGCATGGAAAGGTTGTCCGGATGGGTGTCGATACGAATGTTTCTGACACCCTTTTCCTTTGCAAAGATCTCAGAATGAGAGAAAAGGCTTCCAGCCAGCCCTTTGCCCTTGTGGGCCTCGGATACGCAGACTCTGTGGAAAGCAAAATAAGGCTCGTCATTTAACCAGGTACCGCCTATGGCTGCATAATCAGCTTCAGGGCCGGGTACAACAGTGACCATGCCTAAAACTTTTCCGTTTTCTTCCAGAACGTGTACAACGCCCTTTTTAATGCCTTCTGTAAGCCCCTGCTCATTAGGCTCCCCTTTTTGCCACTGGTCAATGTTTCTTGCCCGGAATCCTTCTTTTGCTTCCTCCACCATTTTCATCATGGCAGGCAGATCTGACAGATCAGCGGTTCTGTATTTTAACATATGGTGCCTCCGTTTGTTTTTTGATTTTTTCATTGCGGATATTAATGATAGTATAATCCCGGTCTTAAGGATTTTCAAGGCGGACAGTCTTGCATTTTTCACATATGGGAATTATAATTGAGAAATAATAAAAATACATATTCCTACAGGATATATCTGAATATGTGCCGGAAAGGAAGCAAAAGAGATGACTACAAAACTTACAAGAGAACAGGGACTGGAATTACTGAAAAAATACAATAAAGAGCCATTTCATATCTTACATGGACTGACTGTAGAAGGTACTATGAGATGGTTTGCAAATGAACTGGGATATAAAGAAGACGCAGATTTCTGGGCAATGGCAGGACTTCTTCACGATATTGACTTTGAAATGTATCCGGAACAGCACTGTATCAAGGCAGAGGAGCTGTTAAGAGAAGCAGGGGCAGAAGAAGAGCTGATCCACGCTATCTGCAGCCATGGATATGGTATTGCCTGTGATGTAAAGCCGGAACATGAGATGGAAAAGGTGCTGTTTGCAGCAGATGAACTTACAGGTCTTGTAGGAGCAGCAGCCAGAATGCGCCCTTCCCGCAGTGTAATGGATATGGAGGTTTCCAGCCTTAAAAAGAAATTTAAAGATAAAAAGTTTGCTGCCGGATGTTCCAGGGATGTGATCCGTGAAGGTGCAGAAAACCTTGGCTGGACGCTGGAAGAATTAATGGAAAAGACCATTCTTGCCATGCGTTCCTGTGAAGAGTCTATAAATAAGGAAATGGAAGGCTGATAAAGGCTGACATAGAGGCAGGGACAAGGATCAGGCCACAGTGTTAAGAGAAAGACAGAATGACTATAAAAGTATGCCGTACAAAGACATTTGTCCTTGTGCGGCAAATTTTTTGGCTCAAAACTATTGACATGATGAAAAAAGTACGGTATCATTTGCACTTGTAACGCGTTAATAAAAACCTTAGGAAAACGCGTGTTTTACTACGATTTAAGGGAGATAAAGATCATGAAGAAAGTGGTTAAGTTCGGAGGAAGTTCACTTGCAAATGCAAAGCAGTTTAAAAAAGTGGCTGACATCATTAAAGCGGATAAGTCCAGAAGATATGTAGTTCCGTCTGCACCAGGCAAGCGCAATGACAAAGACGAAAAAGTAACCGATATGCTTTATGCATGCTATGATGCAGTAGCAGAGGGACGTTCCTACAAGAAGATCCTTGATAAGATCAAAGAAAGATACAATGAGATCATTGACGGACTGGATCTGAACCTGAACCTGGATCATGAATTTGATAAAATTGAAGAAAACTTCCTGGCAAAGGCAGGAAGAGATTACGCAGCTTCCAGAGGCGAATACTTAAACGGTATTGTTATGGCAAATTATCTGGGATATGAATTTATTGATGCTGCAGAGGTTATTTTCTTTGATGATAATGGAAACTTTGAGGCAGATATTACTGATAAAGAGCTTTCTGAGCGTTTAGAGCATGTAGAGAGAGCTGTTATCCCCGGCTTTTACGGTTCCCGCCATGACGGCACTGTAAAGACCTTTTCCAGAGGTGGTTCTGATGTGACCGGCTCTATCGTTGCAAAAGCGATCCATGCAGATATGTATGAGAACTGGACAGATGTTTCCGGATTTTTAGTAGCTGACCCAAGGATCATCAAGGATCCTGAGGTTATTGAAACCATCACTTATAAAGAACTTCGTGAACTGGCTTACATGGGCGCAAGTGTTCTTCACGAAGATGCTATTTTCCCGGTACGCAAGGAAGGTATTCCCATCAATATCCGCAATACCAACCGCCCGGAGGATAAGGGAACGCTGATCGTAGAGACCACCTGCCGCAAGCCGCGTCATACCATTACAGGTATTGCAGGTAAGAAGGGATTCTGCTCCATCAACATTGAAAAGGCAATGATGAATTCTGAGGTTGGTTTTGGGAGAAGAGTTTTAAGCGTATTTGAAAAATACGGTATTAATTTTGAACATATGCCATCTGGCATTGATACTATGACTATTTTTGTCCATCAGTCTGAGTTTGAGGCTTATGAGCAGTCTGTAGTAGCAGGTATCCACAGAGCTGTAGAGCCGGATACCGTAGAACTGGAATCTGATCTGGCGTTGATCGCAGTAGTGGGAAGAGGAATGCGTTCCAACAGAGGCACTGCAGGCCGCATCTTCTCTGCACTGGCACATGCAAGAGTTAATGTAAAAATGATCGATCAGGGATCTAGTGAATGGAATATCATCATTGGTGTTAAGAACGCTGATTTTGAAACTGCTATTAAGGCAATCTATGATATTTTCATTACTGTAGATTTATAAAAAGTTCAGTAGAATGATACAGGTGCCGTAGGATAAAGACATTATAAAAGCAGGGATAATCCCCTGCTTTTTCTGTTTTATTTTTTCTTTTCCCCCAACATCTTCCTTTGTAAATATCTGGAAGTTGTAGAATAATTGGGAATATGATATGATGATGATACCAGGGTCAAAAGGTCATAAATCCGATGCAAGCTTGCTTGCAGGAGGATTTTTGAACTTGGGACCCGCCAAAAACATGAGTAAGAAGCCATTTTTGGAAGAAAAATGAGCGGATTACGAATGTTTTTAGAATTGCGGGAGTGCAAAGCACGTAGCAATTCGGTATCAGAGGGGGCAAAATACCTTTTGACACTCACATCATATGATACCACAAGAGGATTTTTAAGCTTGTGAGTCTGGAAAGTGCAAACGATCTGGTATCACAGACATTCAAAGATGTGCAGGTATTTACATGGAAGAAATGTATGTATATAAAAATCAGCAAAAGTTAAGATGGGGATATACTACAGGCACCTGTGGGACGGCAGCTTCTATGGCAGCGGCTATTATGCTTTTTGGACAGAAACGTGTGAGCCATGTTAAGGTTTCTACGCCTAAGGGTATTGATCTGGATCTGGAGATCGAGGAGACCCGTTTTACAAAGGAACAGGCGGTATGTGCTGTGCGAAAGGACTCCGGGGATGATCCGGATGTGACTAACGGAATTGCAGTCTATTCCAGAGTATCTTTCAGAAATGATAAACAGGAGACAGAAGGTTATATCTGGGAAAATGGAGGTCTTTGCCTTCGTCTTACAGCAGGAGAAGGTGTTGGCACAGTTACAAAACCGGGACTGGCCTGTGAGGTAGGGAAGCCTGCCATTAATCCTGTACCAAGGGAAATGATATTTACCCATGTGGAAAAAGTATGCAGACAATATGGATTTCAGGGAAGTCTTAACATTGAAATATTTATCCCTCAGGGAGCGGAAATAAGCAAAAAGACCTTTAATCCCCGTATGGGCATCAAAGGCGGTATTTCCCTTTTAGGGACTAGCGGTATGGTAGAGCCTATGAGTGAGAAAGCACTGACAGATACCATCCGTCTGGAGCTGCACCAGAAGCATATAGCTGGTCTGAAAAGCGTGATTTTGACACCTGGAAATTATGGGGAAAGTTTTTTAAGGGATGAACTGGATGTAAATCTGGATTATGCTGTAAAATGCAGCAATTATATTGGTGAATCCCTGGATATGGCAGTGCAGGAAAATATAGAAGAAGTATTGTTAGTAGGCCACGGGGGAAAGCTGATCAAGCTGGCTGCCGGTGTGATGAATACCCATTCCTCTGTAGCAGACGGAAGAATGGAAACCCTGGCAGCCTGGGGCGGTGCCTGTGGTGCAGGTGAAAAGCTGATCCGGGAGATTTTAGAGTCTGTTACAGTGGATCAGGGACTTAAACTTTTAGAAACAGTGCCGGGACTTCGTGAAAAAGTCATGGAGCAGGTGGTAAGACGGGCCTGGGAACATATGGCACTGCGTGCAGGGGAGTCTATGAAGACAGAATGTATTTTGTTTACCAATGAAAGAGGGATTCTGGGAATGTCTCCTGGTGCCAGGGATATGTTAAAAAGGATACTGGCCCAGGATATGACGAAGCTGGACTGATAAAGCAGAGTGGGAAGCAGGCAAAAGCAGATTACGGAAAGGAAGAGAATATGGTACATATCGTAGGTGCAGGTCCGGGTGCAGAGGATCTGATCACAGTAAGGGGACTGAAATTTTTAAAACAGGCGGACATTGTTATTTATGCAGGTTCCCTGGTTAATCCGGGTCTGTTAAAAGAGACAAAACAGGATGCCATGATCTATGACAGTGCAAAAATGACCTTAGAGCAGGTTATGGAGGTTATAGAACAGGCATGGAAGGAGCATAAAGAAGTGGTCCGCCTGCATACAGGAGATCCATGCATTTACGGAGCTATCAGAGAGCAGATGGATGCTATGGACAAGTCAGGGATCAAGTATGATATCTGTCCGGGAGTCAGTTCTTTTTGCGGCACGGCAGCAGCTTTACAGATGGAATACACTCTTCCGGGAATATCCCAGAGCGTGGTCATTACCCGGATGGCAGGAAGGACACCTGTGCCGGAAAGAGAGAGCATCCGCCAGTTTGCTTCTCACCAGGCAACGATGGTGGTCTTTTTAAGTACAGGCATGTTAAAAGAATTGTCAGAGGAATTAATGGCAGGTGGTTACCCGTCAGATACACCGGCAGCTATTGTATACAAGGCTACCTGGCCGGAAGAAAAAACGGTACGCACAACCGTAGCTGGGCTTGCAGAAGCAGCAGAGCGGGAGAATATTACAAAAACAGCCCTGATCGTAGTAGGAAATGCAGTGGCACAAAATGGTTACGACAGGTCAAAACTGTATGATCCGGGATTTACAACACAGTTCCGTATGGCAGAAAACTCCCACAGCGGGAAAATGGCTTCGGCTGTGCCGGAAACGATGGTGCCGGAAACAAGCATGCCTGTCAGGGCAGATAAAGACGCACAAAAGAGTGAAAAGACAGGCGCAGAAGAAGAAAAAACAATATTAGGAAAACTGTACGTAGCAGGTATAGGGCCGGGTTCTTTGGATGGAATGACAAAAGAGGCCTTTAAAGCAATTGGAGACTGTCAGGTGATCGCCGGTTATACGGTATATGCAGATCTTGTAAAGCCATATTTTCCAGATAAAGAGTATCTCATCACTCCTATGACAAAAGAGGAAGCACGGTGCCGTATGGCTTTTGAATGTTGTATGAAGGGCAAAGATACAGCCATGATCTGCAGCGGGGACAGCGGTGTTTACGGTATGGCAGGTCTGATCCTGGAGCTGTCTGCGCAGTATCCGGGAGTGGAGATCAAAATCATACCAGGGGTTACAGCTGCCTGTGCCGGTGCTGCCGGTCTTGGAGCACCTTTGACCCATGATTTTGCAGTGGTCAGCTTAAGTGACCGTTTAACCCCTATAGAAATGATATGGGAGCGCATAGAAAAGGCGGCTCAGGCAGACTTTGTCATCTGCCTGTACAACCCCCGCAGTAAAGGCAGACCGGACTATTTAAAAGAAGCCTGTGAGCGTATCATGAAATACCGTCCGCCGGAGACAGTCTGCGGTGTGGCTTCCAGCATTGGAAGAGATGGGGAAGAGATGAAGGTGATGTCTTTAAAAGAACTGGCAGATTATCCGGCGGATATGTTTACGACTGTATTCATTGGAAAATCCAGCACTGTAAAGATCGGCAGATGGATGGTGACTCCACGAGGCTATCTGCAAAAAAAGGAGAAATAACATGACCGGAAAACATGTGATCCTCTTTGCAGGGACTACAGAGGGACGGGTACTGGCTAACTGGCTGGATGACCAGCCTGGCATTACCGGTACTGTTTGCGTGGCAACAGAATATGGGGCAGAGCTTTTGACAGAGGAGATGCCATTAAAGCATTTAAAGGTACACTGCGGCCGTCTGGATGAAGACGAAATAGAAGCCTTCCTGAAAAAAAACGGAACACATCTTGTGATAGATGCAACACATCCCTACGCCCAGGTGGTCACAGCCAATATCCGGAAAGCCTGTGAAAAATTCCCCCACATCTGCCTGCTGCGCTGCCTGCGAAAAGAAAGTGCAAACATGACGGAGAATGATAGAAGCGGTAAAAACAATATTGTCCATGTGAAAGATACAGAAGAAGCAGTCAGGTATCTTTGGGAAAAAGAAGGAAATATCCTTCTTACTACAGGAAGTAAGGAGCTGGCTTTGTGGCAGGAGCTTCCAAAACATGGAGAACGCATTTTTACAAGAGTTCTTCCTGTGGAAGCTTCCATTCGTATCTGCCGGGAGCTGGGATATGGCGGAAGGCATATTATTGCAATGCAGGGCCCGTTTTCAGAAGAAATGAATTATGTGCAGTTAAAGGAATTTCATTGTTCTTACATGGTAACAAAAGACGGGGGAGATACCGGCGGCTTTAAAGAAAAGATACAGGCTGCAAAAAGGGCTGGTGCCACAGCAGTTATAATAGACAGGCCTAAAGATAGGGGAATGTCCCTGGAGCAGATAAAGGAAGCGGTAAAGGAGTGGATGGAAGATGGCTCAGAATGAATATAAAGATAAAAACCCCATTATTTATCTTGCGGGGATCGGAATGGGAAGAGAAGACCAGCTGACCGGTGAGGTCTTAGACTGTTTAGACCGTGCCGATGCTGTAATGGGAGCCAGAAGGATGTTAGATGCAGCTGCACCATATACAGAAGGAAAAGCAGTGCTGGCTGCTTATAAGCCCAGTGAAATGGTGAACTGGCTTTCTTCTTTTCAATGGAATGAGGCAGTTTTAGTGCTTTCCGGGGATACAGGCTTTTACAGCGGTGCAGAAGCAGCTTCCAAAGCTTTCTTACAGGAAGGCTGGGAGGTAGAATATATCCCGGGAGTGTCCAGTCTTTCTTATTTCTGCGGAAGGCTGGGGCGCAGCTGGCAGAATATCCACTGTATCAGCAGCCATGGCCGCAGCTGCGATGTAGTTGCCCATATCCGTCATTATGAAAACTGCTTTATCTTATTAGGAGGAAAGGGCAGTGTTTCTGCTCTTTGCAGGGAACTGGTAAGCAATGGACTTGGAAATGTAAAAATCTGGGCCGGGGAAAATTTCTCATATGAAACAGAACGTATTCTCTGTGAGGCTACACCAGCAGAATTGCTGATGGAAGAGGAGAGCCACCCCTTTGGAAGTCTTGCCTGCGTTCTTGTGAAAAATCCTCACGCAGAAGAGATGAGGATTTATCTCACGAAACGCCCGAAGGATGAGGATTTTATCCGGGGAAAGGTTCCTATGACTAAGGAAACCATCCGCCGGCTGTCTATAGAGAAGCTGTGCATCGGTAATCATAGTGTGTGCTATGATATTGGTGCAGGAACAGGATCTGTATCTGTGGAAATAGGCCTGGAGATCCGCAGAAGCTGCAATGAAGGCAGTGTGTATGCTATTGAACGGGAACAGGAAGCTCTGGAATTGATCCGGGCCAATGTGCAAAAGTTCCATGGCAGCTGGGAAGATATCCACATTGTAGAAGGAGAGGCGCCAGAGGCCTTTGAGGGGCTTCCGGCACCTACACATGCATTTATAGGCGGAAGCAGCGGAAAGATGAAAGAGATCATTGGAACGCTGTTGGACCTAAACCCGTCAGTACGGATCGTGGCCAATGCTATTACTTTAGAAACGGTATCAGAGATCATTGAATGTATGAAGGAATATGGTTTTGAGGATGGTGAGCTTCTGCAGATCCAGGTATCTCCTGTAAAGCAGCTTGGCAGCTACCATATGCCAATGGCACAGAATCCGGTATATATTGCAGTGATGCAGCACCCGGCAAAAGATGATGTGGAGGAAATAGAGTGGCTGGATTCATGATCGCAGCTCCAAGAAGCGGCAGCGGAAAGACTATGGTCACCTGTGGTATTCTGGAGCTTTTAAAACGAAAACAGAAAAATCCATTTTCTTATAAATGCGGACCGGATTATATTGACGGGCTGTTCCACCGGAAGGTGCTGGGGATTGAAGGAGGAAACCTGGACAGTTTCTTTGAAAAGCCGGAAGACATGAGAAAAAAACTCATGAATATATCAAAAGATCATTTTCCTGTAATAGAAGGCGTAATGGGATATTTTGATGGTCTTGGAGGAGACACCACAGCAGCCAGTTCCTGGGAAGTGGCAGATATTTTAGACCTTCCGGTAGTGCTGGTGGTGGATGCAAAAGGAGCCAGCCTTTCTCTGGCAGCGCTGATCAAAGGTTTTCAGGCCTTTAAAGGAGAGGCCCGGTCTTTTCAGGGGGATAAAAATGGAAATCACATCCAGGCAGTTATCTTAAACCGGATCTCTCCCATGCTGTATCCACGGATAAAAGCAGTGATCGAAAAAGAAACAGGTATTCTGGTAGCAGGATATGTGCCTGAGCTGGATTTCTGGCAGGTAGGAAGCCGCCATTTAGGACTGGTGCTTCCTGGGGAGATCGAAAACCTTCAGGGCCAAATCAGACAGCTGGGGGATTGCCTGGAAAAGACGCTGGATGTAGATAAACTATTCAGTCTGGGAGAAAGTGCAAAGCCTTTGGAGCCTGAGATGGTGGCAGCTGGTTGTCCTGGCCAGGATCGTGAAGCTGAAGAAAACCCATATCCTAAGCCTCATATCCGCCTTGGCGTTGCCTGGGATGAAGCTTTCTGCTTCTACTATCGGGATAATCTGGAATTTTTGGAAAAGCTGGGAGCTGAGATCCTTCGGTTCAGTCCTGTTCATGACAGGCATCTGCCGGAAGATCTGGATGGCCTTCTCCTTGGAGGCGGTTATCCGGAACTTTATGGAAAGGCTCTTGAAGAAAATAAGACTATGAGAAATGAGATCCGCCGGAAAACAGAAGAAGATATGCCTGTTCTGGCAGAGTGCGGCGGTTATCTTTATCTTTTAAAAGAGCTGGAAGATGAAAATGGAACTGGTTATGAGATGGCAGGCGTATTTTCAGGAAAAGGTTTCAAAAAAGGAAAAAATTCCCATTTCGGTTATATTACAGTGGAAACAGAAAGTGACAGCCTGTATTTAAAAGCAGGAGAAAGAATCAAAGGCCATGAATTCCATTATTGGGAAAGTACCCAGGACGAAAATGAACTGAAGATGCAGGCCCAAAAGCCTACAGGAAAGCGAGGATGGCCCTGTGTGACCATAAAAAATCAGGTAATGGCCGGTTTTCCGCATCTGTACTATCCTTCCATGGAAGGCTTTGGAAAACGGTTTATCCAGGCATGTGATACCTACAGAAAGAAAAGAGAGAGGCAGCATTAAAATGAACCAGAAACAGACAGCTTCCCTGGAAATTGTGTTAAAAGGAATAACTACCACAGATAAAGAAGCGGTAACGGCAGCAAAGGCTCACTGGGACCGTGTGGCAAAGCCATTAAACAGCTTAGGCGTGTTAGAAGAGGATATATGCCGCATTGCAGGTGTGAAAAGGCGGGAAGGATTTTCACTTGATAAAAAGTGTATTGTGATCATGTGCGCGGACAACGGGATCGTAGAAGAAGGCGTGACCCAGACAGGACAGGAAGTAACAGCAGCTGTTGCCAAAAATATGGCAGCCAGGCGTTCCTGCGTCTGCCTGATGGCGGCCTGCGCAGGAGCAGAGGTCCTTCCTGTAGACGTTGGGATCGCCGCTAATATGTCAGAGACCGGTATTTTAGACCGTAAGATCGCCTGGGGGACCAGGGATTTCTTAAAAGAACCAGCCATGACCAGGGAAGATACTGTGAAAGCATTGGAAGTGGGGATCGAAGCAGCCGGGATTTTATATGAAAAGGGTTGTGATCTGGCAGGTACAGGAGAAATGGGGATTGGAAATACCACTACATCCAGTGCTGTGATCTCTGTACTTACAGGTCTGGATCCGGAAACGGTAACAGGCAAAGGCGCAGGCTTGGATAATGCCGGTCTTAAACGGAAAATAGAGGTTATTAAAGAAGGAATCCGTATCCACAAACCGGATCCGTCAGATGGGATCGATGTTTTATCAAAAGTAGGCGGACTGGATCTGGCAGCACTGGCAGGTTTTTATCTTGGCTGTGCCTATTGGCGGATTCCGGTAGTCCTGGACGGTCTTATTACCGGTGCGGCGGCACTGGCAGCAGTAAAGATATGTCCGGAGGTAGCCGGTTATCTGCTGGCATCCCACGTATCTGCGGAACCGGCAGGACAGGCAGTTTTATCCTGTCTTGGCTTAAAGGCTGCGATTCAGGCTGGAATGTGTCTGGGGGAAGGAACAGGGGCAGCTGCGTTCTTTCCTATGCTGGATATGGCCCTTACTGTTTACAGCAAAATGGATACCTTCCAGGATATAAAGGTAAAACCATATTGCCATTTTGAGGAAGATAAAAACGAGGATAACGAATAGCTATGATACTGATCACCGGCGGCAGCGGCAGCGGTAAATCTGCTTATGGAGAAAAAAGAATACTGGAAGCTGGAGAAATGACCCGGTATTATATTGCCACCATGGAAGTATTTGGGGAAGAAGGCAGAAAAAAAGTGGAGCGGCATAAAAAACTTCGTCAGGGAAAAGGATTTATCACCATTGAGAGCCCAAAGGATGTGGGCAGGGAAAAAGTGTTGGAAATGCTCCGTCCTGACGGTCAGAAAAAAGCCGTTTTACTGGAATGTATTTCTAATCTCACAGCCAATGAAATGTTTGGCAGTTCCTTTGGAGAAGGATCAGAACCTGGCAGACGTACAGAAGCATTGGCAGAAAAAATCTGCACTGACATCGAAAAGATCGATAAAGCAGCTGGCTTTTTCGCAGTGATCACCAATGAAGTGGGCTCTGACGGGGAAATGTATGAAAAAGAGACGTTAGAATATATCCGTCTTCTGGGGCTTGTGAACTGCCGGCTGGCGAAAATGGCCTCAGAGGTGGTTGAAGTAGTATACGGTATACCAGTTAAATGCCCTCACTAAGTCTTTCAGATACCCTTGGCACAACTGACCAAAAATCTTCCTGCAAAATCAAGTTCAAAAGGATTTTGGGAGTATATCATTAATGAAAGGAACGAGAAACTGTATGAAATGGTTAGATTCCTGTCTGATCGCAATATCCATGTATTCAAAGATCCCTGTGCCCCAGGTAGAGTGGACCAAAGAAAAAATGAACCATGCCATGTGCTTTTTTCCGCTGGTAGGTGCTGTGCAGGGATGCCTTTTGGGACTCTGGCTGGTTATTGCAGCACAGTTTGATCTGTCTGTGGGCATAAGATTTCTGTGGGCATCTGCCATTCCCTTTCTTGTAACAGGGGGTATCCATATGGATGGCTTTATGGATACTATGGATGCAGTCCATTCCTATGGAGACAGGACGAAAAAACTGGAAATATTAAAAGATCCTCATTTAGGGGCTTTCGCAGTGATCTGTGCGGCTGTATATTTATTATTATATACAGGGAGCATGTATGAGTTTTGCAAAAATGCACAGGGAAAAGCCATATTTTATCCAGTATTGTTTTTGTCCAGTGAACGGGTGTTCAGCGGCCTTTCTGTAATCATGCTCCCTTCAGCGAAAAACAACGGGCTGGCAGCCACATTTTCCCAGGCATCTGAAAAAAAGCTGGATAAAAAGATCCTGATCCTGTTATTGGCACTCCTGGCAGTGGCGGCTTTTGGGATCTGGGGTATGCAGGGGATAAAAATTTATGGAGTATGCCTGGTGTTTCAGGGAGCGCTTTTTGCCTGGTATGATAAATGGTCAAAAAAGAACTTCGGAGGTATTACCGGGGATCTGGCCGGATTTTTCCTGCAGACAGAGGAACTGGGCTGTCTGACTGCAGTGGCATTTTTATTGAAAATGTTATAAAAATGATGCGAGTGTCAAAGGAGAAAAAACAGATGATCATGGTTATTGGAGGAAGATGTCAGGGAAAATCTTCTTTTGCAAGAGAACATTTTGAAAGCAGGATACAGGAAAATAAAAAAATAGAGAAAGACGGGGAAATCCAGAAAGACCATCTGGAAAATTTAAAGACAGATCCTTGGACAGATGGAGAAACAGCCACCTGGGAAGAGTTTCTTGCCTCTGCATGGAGCCGGAATTTTCATCTGCTGGTGCGGCGGATATTAAAAAAAGATGAGACGCTGGGATTGCCGGATGAGCAGGAAAAAGGCGTATTTGAAATAATGCCTACAGGTCTGCCGGACTGGAAAAAAATGGCAGAGGTCATATACACTGCCGGTCCTCACCGTATTCTGGTCACAGATGAGATTGGTTACGGCATTGTTCCTGTAGATCCGTTTGAGCGGGAGTACAGGGAAGAAACAGGCCGTATCTGCTGTCTGCTGGCAGAAAGATCAGAGGAAGTATGGCGGGTCTGCTGCGGGCTTGGAACCCGTTTAAAGTAGAGAAAATGAAAATGTGAAAAGCATGACAGCTTATAAGAGTAATGTTTGATATAATGATGTTGGGGACAAAAGGTATTTTGACCACTCTGATATAGGAAAGGATAGTAACATAACTATGGAATGGATACAGTTATGGCAGCTGCATGGGCTGGCCCTTTTAACAGGCAGTATTCTGGACTGGATCTTTGGAGATCCCTATAATTTTCCCCATATGATACGCCTGATGGGGAATATGATAAGCAGTCTGGAAAAGGATCTGCGTAAACTTTTTCCTGAAAAGCCACGGCTTGCAGGAACTTTTCTTACCATGACTATGTGCCTTTTCTGGATCATCATGCCGGGGCTGCTTTTTCAGGTAACAGGAAAATATCTGGGTCTGACGGCAAGATTTCTTCTGGAAAGCTTTTTCTGTTATCAGCTTCTGGCAGCCAAAAGTCTCTGTGTGGAAAGCATGAAGGTATGCAGGGAACTAAAAAAGGGAGATATAGAAGGGGCAAGAAAGGCTGTTTCCATGATCGTAGGCCGTGATACCAAAGTTCTGGACAAAGCAGGCATTACCAGAGCAGCAGTGGAAACTGTGGCAGAAAATACCTCAGATGGTGTGATCGCTCCATTTTTATTTATGGCAGTTTTCGGACCGTTGGGCGGTACCTTTTATAAGGCAGTAAACACCATGGATTCCATGATCGGCTACAGGAATGATAAATATATCCTGTTTGGCCGGACAGCTGCAAAGCTGGATGATGTATTAAACTTTATACCAGCCCGCATTTCCGGCTGTCTGCTTACACTGGCAGCATATCTGCTTCCCGGGGCAGATGGGAAAAATGCTTGGCGTATATTCTTAAGGGACCGCAGAAAGCATGACAGCCCCAATTCTGCTCATGGAGAGGCAGCCTGTGCGGGAGCCCTTCATTTGCGTCTTGCAGGAGATGCCTGGTACTTTGGGGTTCTTCACAAGAAACAGTTTATCGGAGATAATGACAGGGAGATCGTCCCGGAAGATATATGGAAAGCATCCCTTTTAATGTTTTTGGCAGAGGGGATACTGATGGCAGTGCTGCTGGTGATCCTGGCAGCAGTCAGGCTATAATGATTATTCAAAAATCCTCTTTCCTGGCCAGACCGGGAGATGAGGGGGATATAGATATTAATTTTTGAAAGAAGGAATCCACATGCATACCCAATATCAGCACGGCGGTGACATTTACAGTAACAAGGTTTCAATGGACTATTCCGCTAACATTAACCCTTTAGGACTGCCTCAGGGAGTGAAAGAAGAACTGGCACGATGTATGAAAGAGCAGGTGTGCTGCGTCTATCCGGACAGCCGGTGTACAGATCTGGTAAATGCATTAGCTGACTATCATAAGGTATCTTGTGACTGGATCATCTGTGGCAATGGTGCGGCAGATCTGATCTTTGGTCTTACATTTGCCCTGAAACCTGAAAAAGCCCTGCTTTTAGCCCCTTCTTTTCTGGAATATGAACAGGCTTTAAAGGCGGCAGGCTGTGATATCAGTCTTTTTTATCTGAAAGAGGAAAATGGGTATTGCTTGGATGTGGATGAATTATGTCAGATTATAGAAAAAAACAGTTTTGATCCGGTGTCTGCAGATCCTGCTAAAATCAGCTGCCTGGAGAAAGACCGGCCTGTATCAGCAGCCTTAAAGGGCTGGGACATTTTGTTTTTATGCAATCCCAATAACCCAACAGGCATTGCTGTGAAGAAGGAACAGGTCTTAAAACTGGCAGAAACCTGCGAAAGGACAAATACATTTCTGGTTGTGGATGAGTGTTTTGGAGAGTTTTTAGATGAGCCGGAGGCTTACAGTGTTATTCCGTTTTTAGAGAAGCTTCCGCATGTCTTTGTATTAAAAGCGTTTACAAAGATCTATGCCATGGCTGGAATGCGCTTAGGATATGCACTGTGCAGCAGTGGGGAGGTTTTAACAAGGATCTCTCAGGTAAGACAGCCCTGGTCTGTTTCGGGACTGGCCCAGAAAGCAGGAATTGCAGCTTTAAAAGAGACAGAATATGTGCTGAAAACCAGAAAACTGATCCATGAGCAGAGAAATAAAATGGAAGCAGCATTAGAAAAACTGGGATATATCGTTTATCCGTCCCAGGCCAATTATATTTTCTTTAGGGAAAGGATTTTGCAAGAAGCAGCTGTAAAAAGCACAGAACAGGAGAAAAAAACAGGTCAGGAGCAGAAAAATGCCGGGAAAGAGACAGCTGGGTTGTATGACCGTATGTTAAAACAGGGGGTCCTTATCCGCAGCTGCTCTAATTATCCGGGTCTGGATGCTTCCTGCTACCGCATCTGCGTAAAAACAGAAGAAGAAAACCGGGAATTTCTGCATAAACTTTCCCAGTGTACAGTTTCCGAGAGAACATAAACCTGAAAAGGAGGAATAAATCCATGGCAAGATCCATTATGATACAGGGAACCATGTCCAATGCGGGAAAAAGCCTGATCGCAGCAGGCCTGTGCCGCATTTTTGCCCAGGACGGCTATAAAACAGCACCTTTTAAATCCCAGAATATGGCTTTAAATTCTTTTATTACAGAAGATGGGCTGGAAATGGGCCGGGCCCAGGTGGTCCAGGCAGAAGCGGCGGGAGTGAAGCCTTCTGCGTACATGAACCCCATTTTGCTGAAACCAACTACCGATGTAGGTTCCCAGGTGATCGTAAATGGCGTTTCTATTGGAAATATGCGGGCAAAAGATTATTTTGCTTATAAAAAACAGCTGATCCCCCAGATCATGGAAGCATACAAACACCTGGACGAAGAATATGATGTGATCGTGATTGAAGGTGCAGGAAGTCCGGCAGAGATCAACTTAAAATCAGATGATATTGTAAACATGGGACTGGCTGCCATGGTAGATGCACCGGTGCTGCTTGCCGGGGATATTGACCGGGGCGGGGTTTTCGCCCAGCTTTACGGGACAGTAGAGCTTTTGGAGCCTGAAGAGCGCAAGCGCATAAAGGGACTTATCATCAATAAATTCCGGGGAGATAAGACAATCCTGGAGCCGGGACTTCGCCAGTTAGAGGATCTTTGCAGGATACCGGTGGCAGGTGTCGTTCCCTATATGAACGTAGATATTGAAGATGAAGACAGCTTAAGCACCAAACTTGGAAATACCAGACAGAAGGGCTGCATCGATATTGCAGTGCTCCGGTTTCCCAAAATTTCCAATTTTACAGACATGGATGCTTTTGAGCGTATGAACGAGGTTTCCATCCGTTATGTTTCAAAGCCCTCTGAGCTGAAACAGCCGGATATGGTGATCCTTCCGGGAACAAAAAATACCATTGATGATCTTCTGTGGATGCGTCAGAATGGTCTGGAAGCAGCTGTCTTAAAACTGGCGGCAAAGCAGGTGCCTGTATGGGGAATCTGCGGCGGTTTCCAGATGATGGGAGAATGGCTGGTGGACGAACTTGCCATTGAGTCGTCCTACAAAGGAAAGATCCGTGGAATGGGTCTTTTCCCTGTAGAAACGGAATTTGAAGAAGAAAAAGTACGTACCCAGACGGAGGGACGTTTCGGGGAACTTTACGGCTGTTTCAGAGAGCTTTCAGGAAAGAAACTTACTGGCTATGAGATCCATATGGGCCGTACAAAGAGCAGGGAAAAGGAACAGCCGCTCTGTCTGTTAAATGCAGGAGAGAATACCGGAGTAAGGGAAGTTAAAGGCATCCCCTGCGGCTGGAACAGGAAAAACCTTTATGGTTCCTATGTCCACGGTATATTTGACGCTCCTGGTATCTGTGAGACCATAGCAGCTGCCCTTGCAGCCAGAAAGGGCATTACCCTGGAAATGGCAGGACAGCTGGATTACAGGGCATATAAAGAAGAACAGTATGATAAACTGGCAGAAATATTGCGGGAGAGTCTGGATATGGAAAAGATATATGAGATTATGGGACTGGAAGAAAAAATACATATAGAACAGGTGCTTCCGTCAGATATAGAACACAGAAGCTTTGAGATCATCGGTGAAGAATTAAAGGCTATGGGAAAGAAACTGGAACCGGAACTGGCACCGGTGATCATGCGGGCTATTCATACAACAGCGGATTTTGACTATGCAGATCATCTGAAATTTTCTGAGCATGCAGTAGAAAAAGCAAGGGAAGCCATTAAAAACGGAGGCGTGATCATTACCGATACAAAAATGGGCTGGTCCGGTGTGAACAAAAAGCGTCTGGAAAGTTATGGGGGAGAAGCCTTGTGCTTTATGGCAGATGAAGATGTGGCAGCAGAGGCCAAGGAAAAGGGCAGCACAAGAGCGGTGGCAAGTATGGATAAGGCGGTAAAATTATTTGGAGGCGGAGAGAGACCTTGTATCTTTGCTATTGGAAATGCCCCTACGGCGCTTATACGCCTTTATGAGCTGATCCGGGAGGGAAAAATAAAACCGGCCCTGATCATTGGTGCGCCTGTAGGCTTTGTTAATGTGATCCAGTCAAAAGAACTGATCCTTTCACTGAAAGATACACCATACATTGTGGCAGAAGGCAGAAAAGGCGGCAGCAATGTGGCGGCAGCCATCTGCAATGCTCTATTATACGGTATCAAATAAAGGGCTACAGTTTGGCCATGATAATAAAAGGGGACAGAAAGCATGAAACTATATCGTATTATCCTTGTAGATGATGAGGAAGAGATAAGAAAAAGTATTATCCGCAAGATCAAATGGGAGGAAAACGGCTTTTTAGTAGCCGGGGACGCGGAAAACGGGGAAGATGCCTTAGAAAAGATCGAACTGTTGGAACCGGATCTGATCCTGACCGACATCCGTATGCCCTATATGGACGGACTGACACTGGCAGAACGTGTGCGCCAGAAATACCCGTCCATGAAGATCGTCATTTTTTCCGGTTATGATGATTTTGAATATGCTAAGCAGGCAATTAAATTAAATGTTACAGAATACATACTAAAGCCGGTAAACGTAGAAGAGCTGACTGCCATTTTACAAAAGATAAAGGCAAATCTGGATCAGGAGATCGAACAGAAGCGAAATGTAAACCTTTTGCGGGAAAATTATATAAAAAGCCTGCCGATCCTCCGGGAACAGTTTTTAAATGAACTGGTAAATGCCCCCATAGCTTATGAAACTGTGCAGACCCGTTTAAAAGAGTATGGTATCTCCCTTTCCGGTGCCCAGAAATGGGTGGCAGCAGCCGTAGGTATTGACAGGCCAGAGGAGGAGCGGGAAGGCGAACTGGCTATCCACAGGGAGCAGGACCTGATCCCTATTTCTGTCATGCAGATCCTGGAAGAAAAGCTGGGAAATTACTGTCGTTTTTCTATTTTTAACTCTACCGGAAGCAGTGATGCACAGATCGGTGTGATCGCAGCTATTGACGAGGAAAATTCCCAGACCGGACTGACTGCTGTATTAGGAGATATCTGCAAAGAGACCAGAAAGATCCTGGCAGTTCCTATTACCATTGGCATTGGACACAGTACCCAGGATCTGGGCATGATCTGCGAATCTTACAAGGATGCAGTCAATGCTTTAGGTTATAAGGCCATTGTAGGGGCTGGAAATACCATTTATATCAACGACGTGGAGCCGGTAAGCAGGGGAAAGCTGCAGTTTGACAGCAAAGATGAGGCAGAGCTGGTAGGTGCTGTGAAATTTGGTCCTCAGGAAAAGATCGAAGAAGCAGTACATAAAATCGCGGATAAGATCAGTGATGCAAAAGTCCATCAGCGTCAGTGCCAGACCTATATGTTAAGTGTATTAAACTGTATGATCCAGCTGGTGCAGATGTATGATCTGGACATGGAGACTATATTCAAGGGGGAGTCCAACTTAAATGAGGCCTTTGCCCTGATCTCCAGTACCCAGAAAAAGGAAGATTTTGCAAAATGGCTTCTTCAGGCTGCCATTGCAGTAAACCAGTCTGTGAATACAGAACGTGATAATACTACAAAACAGGTGATCCAGGAAGCCAGGCAGTATATTATGGACAACTATCAGGATGCGGAGCTGTCTGTGGAGAAGATCTGCCGTCACCTGCATATGAGCCCGGCTTATTTTTCTACCATGTTTAAGAAAGAAACAGGAAAGACTTATGTAGCTTATCTTACGGAAGTCCGTCTGGATAAAGCAGTGGAGCTTTTAAACAAAACAGATGACAAGACATATGTGATCGCGGCAAAGGTAGGATATCAGGAGCAGAATTATTTCAGCTATGTATTTAAGAAACGATTTGGTATTTCGCCTACAAAATTCAGAGGAGCAAAATAATGTTTTTGAAACAACGAAAACACCGGCTTCAAAATGCCAGTATCCGTTCCATTATATTCATGTATTTTACCATTACCGCTCTGGCAGCCAGTATTTTTATCGGAGTTTCTCTTTACGGACGGCTGTCAGGACAGATGTCCTCTGCACTTCAGGAGGAGAACCGCATCCTCATCAACCAGTTAGGCCGGACAATGGACTCTTATCTGCGTCTGGTGATGAAGCTTTCAGATTCCCTGTATTACGGCGTGATCAAAAATGCCGATCTTTCTGACGGTTCTATTAACGGAGAGATCACGCTCCTTTATGATAATAACAAGGACAATGTAGAAAATATTGCCCTGTTTTCAAAAGAAGGGGAATTGTTAGAGTCGGTTCCCGCAGCAAGATTAAAGAACAATGCCAGGGTGGCAGACCAGGATTGGTTTATGGCGGCTTTGGAAAAAACAGAAAACCTTCATTTTTCCATGCCTCATGTACAGCATATTTTTGACACAGGAGACAGCCAGTACCGTTGGGTGGTATCTGTGGCAAGAGCTGTGGAGATCACAGACGGTCCCTATACAGACCAGGGTGTTCTTCTCATCGATCTGCGTTATAACAGCTTAGAACAGTTATTTGATGGTATGAACCTGGCAAAAGGAGGCTATGTGTATCTTACAGACAGCAACGGGAACCTGATCTATCACCCGGACGGCCAGCTGATAAGCTCCGGCATTGTAGCAGAAAACAATGATAATACTGCCGTGTTAAAAGATGGAAATTACCAGGAGCAGTGGCAGGGACAGACCCGTATGGTGTCGGTAAAAACGGTGGGATATACAGGCTGGAGGATCGTAGGTGTCATGCCCCTTGACACAGTATCTTTAAATGCGATCAAGACCCGTATTTTGATCGTGTTCATTATTGCGCTGGTGCTGTTTATCCTGACTATCATCAATTCCTATATTTCTTCCAGGATCACAGACCCTATTAAGGAACTGGAAAAATCTGTAAATCAGATTGAGGAGGGAAATTTGGAAACAGAAGTTTACACAGGGGGATCTTACGAGATCCAGCATCTGGGAAAATCCATTCAGAATATGGCAAGGCAGATCAAGCGCCTTATGGATGACATTGTGGCAGAGCATGAATCTAAGCGAAAAAGCGAATTTGATACTTTACAGTCCCAGATCAATCCCCATTTCCTTTATAATACCTTAGATATCATTGTGTGGATGATCGAAAATGAAAAACAGTCAGAAGCAGTGAAAGCAGTAACCGCATTGGCGCGTTTCTTCCGTATCAGTTTAAGTAAGGGAAAAAGCATTATCCCGGTAAGGGATGAACTGGAGCATGTAAGAAACTATCTGATGATCCAGCATATGCGCTATAAAAATAAATTTTCTTATTCCATAGAGGCAGAGGAAGAGGTATTAGGACTTGCCAGTTTAAAGCTGATCCTGCAGCCTATGGTGGAAAACGCCATTTATCATGGCATGGAGTTTATGGATGGTGACGGTGAGATCAAAATACGGGCATGGAAAGAGGAAGAGAATCTTTACCTGAGTGTGGAGGACAATGGGCTTGGCATGACGGAGGAACAAGTAGAGCGTCTGTTTACAGATACCGGTCATGTTCCTTCCAGAAGAGGTTCCGGGATCGGCGTAAAGAACGTAAATGAACGGATCCATTTGTATTTTGGCAAAAACTACGGGCTTTCTATAGAGTCGGAGCCAGATGAGGGAACTACTGTGCGGATCCATCTTCCTGCAATTGCTTATGAAGAAGCAGTGGGAAAGGAGGAGAAACATGCCTAAGAGAGAAAAAATACTGTTATGTATAGGTGCTGTTTTTCTGGTCCTGTTGTTTCTGCTGTCTTCTACGGATCTGATCATAAAAGAACGTGCTGTGCAGATCGACTCCATTTCTGTGATCTTAAGTGAAGACACAGACGATTATTACCAGAATTTCAGAAAAGGAATGGAAAAAGCAGCCACAGATCTGAGAAGTGATGTGAGACTGATCACTCTTTATGACCAGAAAGACCAGGAACAGCAGATCGAGCTGGCCGCCAGGGAGATCCGTGATGGGGCTGGGGCTGTGGTCATCGAACCGGTAGAGGAAAAAAAAGCAGTTATGGATCTGGAAGGCTTAAAACCGGGATGCCCGGTGATATTTGTGGGCGCATCTTCTCCCAGCGAGTTTGTGACAGATTCACTTTTCATTGATTACTTTGAGGCAGGAAGGATCCTGGGGGAAAAGGCGGCTGAAAAGGATCTTTCAGATGAAAAGATCTGTCTGTTTACCCAGGGAATGGATTACAATGGAGTACAGGATGTCTATGAAGGGGTCTGCTCTGTTTTAAATGATAAACAGATCCCCTTTGAGCTATATGAGGCAAAAGAAGAAAATACCTTCCGCAAGGTGGTGGAAAATACGGTTTATCCGGGAAAAGACAAGGTAGAGGTGATCGCCCTGGATGTGCGCTCCTTAGACCAGACAGCGGGTATCTTAAATGAAAGTTCTGTTTACAGGGAACATGTGTCTGCCCTTTACGGCATTGGTTCCACTACCGGGATCTTAAATTATCTGGATCAGGGCATTATTGATGGACTAGTGACCTATGACCAGTTCAGCCAGGGATATTTAAGTATAAAAAAAGCAGTAGAAGCCATTCATGCAGGCAGGCAGAAGCAGGAGACTTTGTTAGATCTGGTTTATCTGGATCAGCAGGAACTGGCCTCTGGTGTATATGAGAAAATGCTCTATCCTATGGAATAGGGGGAAATGATAATGAAGAAAACAAAAGGAACCGGGGCGATGCTGTTTAGTATGATCGCTGTAATAGTGATCATCTGCCTGTTTATTGTAGCAGGAAACGGAGCGAAAAAAGAAGCGGCATCTAAGGAGATACGTGTGGGACTTCTTCTCTACAGGGGGGATGATACTTTTATCAGCACACTTCGCTCTTATATTGAAGAAAAGGCTAAAGAATATGAGCGGAAGGAAGGCATCAAGGTAACACTGGATATTTTAGACGCAAAAAGTAACCAGAATACCCAGAATAATCAGGTGGACCGGATGCTGGAGTTAGGCTGTGATGCCTTATGTGTCAATATTGTAGACCGTTTTGCAGCTTCTGTAGTTATTGATAAAGCCATGGCAGCGGATGTGCCGGTGATCTTTTTTAACAGAGAGCCGGTAGAAGAAGACATGAACCGGTGGGAGAAGCTTTATTATGTAGGGGCTGATGCAAAGGATTCTGCTGTTTTTGAAGGAAGGATCCTGGTAGATGCCTATAAAAAAGATTCCTCAAGTCTTGACCGCAACGGTGATGGGATCGTCAGCTATGTGCTATTAGAAGGAGAGAGCAATCATCAGGATTCCCTGATCCGTACTGAATGGTCCATACAGACATTAAAGGACGGTGGAGTGCCTTTGGAAAAAATCACAGGAGGTATTGCCAGCTGGGAACGCAGCCAGGCATCTGCCATGATGGAGCAGTGGCTTACAGAATATCCGGATCAGATCGAACTGGTGGTGGCTAATAATGATGATATGGCCCTGGGCGCTATCGATGCTATTGACAGGGCGGGAATCCTTCCGGGTATGATCAAAATAGTGGGGATCGATGCTACGCCGCCTGGAATGGAGGCATTAAAGGCAGGAAAACTTTTTGGAACGGTAGCAGCAGATAAAGAAGGCTATGCAAATGCCATTTTCCAGATCGCAGCCTCTTTAAGCAGGAGGCTTCCTGTTGATGAGAGCATAAAATTGGAAAATGGAAAATATTTCTGGTGCAGCCAGAAGGGGATAACCCAGGAAGATGCAACAGAAACTGACAATAAATGACATAAAAACAATAAAAAAATTCAGCAATAATGTAAAATCAAAGAAATTTCATAATACTCCTTAAAAAATCATATGGAAAAATGCACAACCGGGGCTTATAATGTGCTTGTCGTTAAGGAAAATACACCAAAAGGCGATAAAAAACAAAATTATATGTATAGGGAGGATTACAATTATGAGATTAGTTAAGAAGGTTACAGCAGCAGCTATGGCATCCGCAATGGCACTTTCACTGGCAGCCTGCGGCGGCGGAAGTACCGCTACAACAGCAGCTCCTACTGAAGCAGCTAAGGAAACTACAGCAGCAAGCGAAGCAGCTACAGAGGCAGCTAAGGAAGCAGCAGAGACTGCAGCACAGGCAGCTGGAACAGCAGATGTAGCAGATAAGAAAGTCGGCATCAGCATTTATAAATTTGATGATAACTTTATGACTCTGTACAGACAGGAATTACAGCGTTACCTGACCGAGGATCTTGGATTCAAGGCTGAGAACGTAGTTATCCAGGATGGTAAGGGCGATCAGGCAGAGCAGACCAACCAGATCAATAACTTCATCACCCAGAAGTATGATGTTCTGATCCTGAATCTGGTACAGGCTTCTTCCGCACCAGAGATTACAGATATGTGTAAAGATGCAGGTATCCCTGTTGTTTTCATCAACCGTGAGCCAGATGAGGCAGAAGAGCAGAGATGGGTTGACGAAAAGATCAACGCTACTTATGTAGGCTGTGATGCAAGACAGTCCGGTACATATCAGGGCGAAGAGATCTTAGAGACAGAGACCAAGGGCGATATCAATGGTGACGGAAAAGTTTCCTACATCATGATCCAGGGCGACCCTGAGAACGTAGATGCTCAGTACAGAACTGAATTCTCTGTTAAGGCATTAACAGATGCAGGCGTAGAAGTAGAAGAGCTGTTAAAGCAGCGTGGTGACTGGGATCAGGCTAAGGCACAGCAGATCGCACAGGATGCTTTAAACCAGTATGGCGACAAGATCGAAGTTATCTTCTGCAACAACGATGCAATGGCACTGGGCGCTTTACAGGCAATCGAAGCAGCTGGACGTAAGGTAAATGAGGATATCTACTTAGTAGGTGTAGATGCTCTGACCGAGGCAGTTCAGAACGTTATCGATGGCAAGCAGACCGGTACTGTATTTAACGATCACTTCTCACAGGCTAAGGCAGCAGCAGATGCAGCTGTTAAGTTCATCGGCGGCGAAGAAGTTGATGCCAAGATCCCTGTAGACTACATCAAGGTTACTAACGCAAACGCACAGGAAATCCTTGACAAGTTAAAATAAGTTACAGTCAACTGACTATTTATCGGGTGTGCGGGTCATTCCGTCACACCCGATTTTTAAGGAAAATATGCTCCCGGAGGGCATAGAAAAAGCGTCAAAGGAATTGAAAGGAGTAACGGGATGGCAGAACAGTACAGACTGGAAATGATAGGGGTCAGTAAAAGCTTCCCTGGCGTAAAGGCACTGGATGGAATTAACTTGAAAGTACGTCCCGGAACTGTCCATGCGCTGATGGGGGAAAATGGCGCAGGAAAATCTACCCTTATGAAATGTCTTTTCGGCATTTATAAGATGGATGAGGGACAGATCATCATAGATGGTGAAAAAACAATGATAACGAACCCGGATGACGCCCTTCACAAGGGTCTGGCAATGGTTCATCAGGAACTGCAGCCGATACCGGATCGTTCCATTGCAGAGAATATGTATCTGGGAAGATACCCCATGAAGAATATTGGTCCTCTTAAAATGGTAGACCATAAGACCATGAACAGCGAAGCTGAAAAATGGTTAAAAGATGTAAAGATGAATTTTGATCCTAAGGCAAAACTAGGAACATTGTCAATTGGACAGATGCAGTCAGTAGAGATTGCAAAGGCAGTCAGCCAGCACGCAAAAATCGTGATCCTGGATGAGCCCACATCCTCTCTGACTGATAATGAAGTAGAAGCGCTGTTCCGCATTATCAGGGACTTAAAGTCCAGAGGCGTTTCTATGATATATATCAGCCACAAGATGGCTGAGATCCGTCAGATCGCAGACGATATTACCATCATGCGAGATGGTACATATGTAGGATCCTGGGAAGTAAAGGATATTTCCGACGATGAGATTGTAAAACAGATGGTTGGACGTGAGCTGACCAATGTTTATCCTCCTAAGGAAGACTACAGAACAGATGAAACAGTTCTGAAAGTAGAACATCTGTGCAGTATCCATGAGCGTTCCTTCCAAGATTGCTCCTTTGAATTAAAGAAGGGCGAGATCTTAGGATTCGGCGGTCTGGTAGGTGCCCAGAGAACAGAGATGATGGAAGCTATCTTTGGTATGCGTCACATTGCAAGTGGTACTGTGGAAGTTCTTGGAAAGAAAGTAGATATTAAAAAGCCAGAAGATGCTATCGATAATTCCATTGGTATGATCACAGAAGACCGTCGTGGAACCGGTATTTTAGGATGCCTCAGCATCAACGACAATACGGCCATTGCTTCCTATAAAAACTACACCAATGCAGGTGTGATCGACCAGAAAAAGGTAGATGCCGTTGTAAAAGACAGTATCCAGAAGTTAAACATCAAGACACCAAGCGGAAAGACGCTGATCCAGTCTCTTTCCGGTGGTAACCAGCAGAAAGTTATCATTGCCCGCTGGCTTGCAAACAATCCGGATATCCTGATCATGGATGAACCTACAAGAGGTATTGACGTAGGTGCGAAATATGAGATCTATCAGATCATGATCGACCTGGTAAAACAGGGTAAATCCATTATTATGATCTCCTCAGAAATGCCGGAACTGATCGGTATGTCCAACCGTATTATCGTAATGTGCAACGGACGTATCACCGGTGAAGTAGAAGGGGAAGAAGCAACCCAGGAGCGGATCATGTCATTTGCAACACAATTTGATCTCCAGGGTAAATCAACCACAGAGTCCAAGCAGGAGGATTAAGCCATGACAGCGAAAAAATTTAATTTAAAAGATTTCCTTATCAATAACGGAATTATAGTCGTTCTGGTGTTATTAGCAATCTACACCGGTATCATGCAGCCGACATTCGTATCCGGCTCCAACTTAAAGAATATTGCTCTTAACGTAGCACCACGTTTTATCATCGCCTGCGGCGTATCCGGGTGTCTGATCACCAAAGGTACAGACCTTTCAGCAGGACGTATGGTAGGTTTATCTGCCTGCTTAGCAGGTACTTTACTTCAGAAAGCGGATTACAGCGGCAAGTTCTTCCCTAACATGCCATTTTATGGTGTATGGTGGGTAGCAGTAGTGCTTCTGATCTGCGTAGCAGTTTGTGCTATCTTTGGTGCCATCAACGGTATCGTAGTTTCTTATCTGCAGGTTCCTGCATTTATCGGAACTTTGGGTATGCAGCTGATCGTATATGGTGTCTGCCTGGTTTACACCAATGCAACTCCGATCGGTGGTTATCGTGCCGCTTATACAGAAGTAGCAAAGGGCCAGTTATTTGGTGTGATCCCATATCTGTTCCTGATCGCTTTAGCAGTTGGTATTGTAATGTGGTTCGTATATAACAAGATGCCTCACGGCAAATATATGTACGCTATCGGCGGAAATGAGCAGGCAGCAGAGGTTTCCGGCGTAAATACAAAGAAGACCAAGATCATCATCTATATTACAGCAGCAGCTTGCTATGCACTGGGCGGCTTCTTAGTAGGCGCTAAGTCCGGCGGTTCCTCTGTAAACATGGGTTATGGATGGGAGCTGGAAGCAATCGCAGCCTGCACCATCGGTGGTGTATCTGTAAATGGTGGTATCGGACGTATCTCCGGTGTTCTCATCGGTGTTCTGGTATTTGAGATCTTAAAGACCTGCTTACAGTATCTGGGTGTTGACACCAACTACCAGTACATTGCACAGGGTATTGTTATCGTAGTTGCAATTGCTCTGGATATCAGAAAGTACATTGCTAAGAAATAATGATAGTTATCCCTGGGACAGGCGGCTGTTGTGATATTCACCGGAGAAGGTAACGTCCTCTCCAAACCATGCAGGCGGATTAAATGCCTTTGCTTCTTCTTCACTGGCAAATTCTACCTCTGCAAGGATAAGGCCGTGGTAGTGGCCTTCAAAGACGTCTAATTCGATGGTAAGGTGATCACTTCCCGGAACCGGGATCATATATCTCTTTTTTGTAAGGATAATACCGTCTGCCTTGGTCAGCAGATGTTCATAGGCTTCTTTATTCAGTGCAAGATTGTATTCTTCTCTGGATAAGAGGCCTTTTCCTTTGTAGGTGAGATAGTAGTCATCATTATCCCGGCGGACGCGGACAACAGGATCTGTATTTAAGTAGGCCTGTTCGATCTGTCTGCAGGGAAAAGATGTACATCCCTCAGGAATTTGTTTAACAAGAAATTTTCTTTCGATTTCCATTGTAAATTCTCCTTCCGGTTTGTGTGCTTTTTTAACAATATTTTGCACTTTTTAGTATACACTATCATAGCATTTATCTCTTTTCAGAAAAAGGGAAAAATGGTAAAATAAATAAAGTTTCAGATCGGTTACACATATAGGAGGCCAAAATATTGGCTTCCAACATCATTGCGTAAAGGGGAATTAAAATGTCAAAAGTTTTTGCATTTCTTGCAGATGGACTGGAAGAAGTAGAATGTCTTGCAGTAGTAGATGTCCTTCGCCGTGCCGGAGCAGAGGTAACACTGGTATCAGTAACAGGAAGCCGTGAGATTACAGGCTCTCATCATATTCATTTTCAGGCAGATGCCCTTTTTGATGAAACAGCAGCAGAAGATGCAGATGTATTATTTCTGCCGGGAGGAATGCCAGGAACCAATACATTAAAAGCCCACGAAGGCTTAAAGAATGCTATTTGCAAGGCCAATAAGCAGGGACGGCGCATTGCAGCTATTTGCGCAGCTCCAAGCATCCTTGGGGAAATGGGACTGTTAAAAGGAAGAACAGCCACCTGCTATCCGGGTTTTGAAGACAAGTTAGAGGGCGTTTCCTACACCCGTCAGGGCGTGATCACCGATGGAAATATTACTACCGCAAGAGGACTTGGATATGCTTTAGATTTGGGGATTGAGCTGATCCGTCTTCTTATGGGGCCGCAGCATGCACAGATGGTGAAAGATTCGATCCAGTATGATCAGGTATAAAGAAATATAGATTATTATATTAAAATATGTCATAACAATAATAAGAAAGAGACTGCACGGATAAAAAGTGCAGTCTTTTTTCTATACAATAACTGGAAAAAAGAGGGAATGCCATTGACGTTTGAAGGTGCCAGATTACCGGCAGATGCGTTTGAAGAAATGGTCGATAAGGCAACTTATGGAGATATGATCCCGGTAGGTAATTTTGTAAAGATCGGAAAATCTCAGATGATTGATATTTATAAACTGTGTACAGAAAGAAAATAATAACATAAATAGTATAAAGACTGCTGTATAACGGAGAAAATCCATTTTGCAGCAGTCTTTTAATTGGTATAGAAAATAATATAAGAGTTATTGGTAAAAACTACATGGAGATCCATCCAAATGCATTTGCAACAGAACTGATAAGGATAATAGCTGCAAAGACAGGACACAGATATTGGATCATAAAAAAGAAGATCTTCTTTCTACGGAATGGTTTTCCCTCCAGTGTGACTTCTTCTTCAATCTTTTTTACACCGATGACCTTGGAAACCAGAAGGCAGGTGGCAATAGCTGCGATGGGCATCATCACAGAATTGGTAAGAAAATCAAAGAAATCCAGAAACTGCATGCCGATGATGGTTACGTTTGCCAGTGGTCCGTATCCTAGGCAGGACAAAGAACCAAGGGATACCATGATAACTGCCATAACAATGGTAGATTTTTTACGTCCCCAGTACAGCTCATCTTCAAAGGTAGAAACAGCACTTTCTGTCAGTGCAATGGAGCTGGTCATGGCTGCAAAGAGTACCAATAAGAAGAACAGGATACCAATGCCGGTTCCAAGGCCCATATTGGCAAATACTTTTGGAATGGTAATAAACATCAGTGCAGGTCCGGCTTTAAGTGTATTCGGATCACCTCCTGAGAAAGCAAATACAGCAGGGATGATCATAAGACCGGCCATAATAGCGATAGCAGTATCGAAGATCTCTACATTCTGGGTAGAATCCTCAATAGACATATCCTTTAACATATAGGAGCCGAAAGTAACCAGAATGCCCATGGCAATGGACAGTGAGTAGAACATCTGGCCCATAGCGGAAACTACGGTCATCCAGGAAAAGTTTGCCAGGTTTGGTACCAGAAAGTATTTAACGCCTTCCAATGCACCAGGTCTGGTAACAGAATAAATGGCAATGATCACAGAAAGCACTACCAGAACCGGCATCATAAATTTGGAAACACGTTCAATGCCGTTTTGTACACCTGCATAAATAATGCCCAGAGTACAAAAGGTGAAAACAATAAAGCAGATCTCTGTGGAAGCCCCGTTGGAGATAAAAGCGGAAAAATAAGTATCCGAAGCCAGAGCCTGTGTCTGTCCGCTAAAATAGCCCACCAGATATTTAATGACCCATCCACCAATTACGGAGTAGTAAGGAACGATCAGAATCGGGATAATGGCATTGATCCAGCCGCCAAGAGACAACCATTTAGACTTCCCAAAGCTTTGGTAAGCACCTACAGGACTCTTTTTTGTCATGCGCCCTAAAGACGTTTCTGCTATGATCATGGTGTAGCCAAAGGTAAGGGCCAGAATGATGTAGATCAGTAGAAAGATACCGCCGCCATATTTGGCAGCTAGGTAAGGAAAACGCCAGATATTGCCAAGTCCTACGGAAGCTCCCGCTGCAGACAGGACAAATCCGAGCTTTCCTGAGAACGTACTTCGCTTGTTTTTGTTCATGTGATTTAACCCCTTTATTTTGTATAATTTGATCTTTATCTGAACTAGTTTATCATAAGAAGAGGTAAAAAGCAATTAGGGACATCTGCTTCCAGAAAACCTGAAAACCGGCAGAAAAAAACGCCTGGATTTACGCAGGCGTTTTAGGAAAATACAGGTAGTGATCAGATCACAATTATCCTTTTTTCCAGGTGATCTTCTTTTGGATCATCTTGTTTAATGCTACATGGCGGATGGGCTGCCTTTGGATATCTGTTCCGATAAATACAGCCTTTCCTGTTTTTAATGGCTCACAGCCTGTAATACCGTAGCGGCTGTCAGCCACATCAAACTGGAACCAGTGTGATCCCGCAGGAAGCTGGCCTTTGGCACGGAATACATTTCCGAATTGTCCGCGGATCAGGTCCTCTAAAAATATCAGGAGAGATTCCGGGGAAGCAAAATAAGCATTTTCAATGGAAAAGGTATCAGGCAGTTCTTCACTTTCAATAGCTTTGGATTCATAAATCTGTCCGTCATAGCCTGTTTCAAGAATCCGCAGCCAGTCTTTTTCAGGAAGAGAAGAGTAGTGGTCTGTATAAATAGTGGCGGTGGGATTTATTTTGGTTAAGATCTGTCTGGCTTCTTCTTTTTCTTCCGGTGAAGCCTGTTCAGATTTTGACAGGAAAATAGTTCCCGCTTCCCGGATCTGGTTTTCGTAGAGAGCAGGATATTCTTTTAAATAACGTCTGCAGCTGTAAATATCTGCGATGGTTACAGGAGATAAAATGGAAATCCGCTGATATTCGATCTTTTTTACATTTTCCAGTACATTGCCTAACATGCCTACACCTGTTGGTTCGATCACCAGATATTCAGGATCAATGGTATTGGCAATAGAAAGGACGGACAGGGAAAAATCTCCTTTAGCGGAGCAGCAGATGCAGCCTTCTGTCATTTCCCAGATATTAACAGGGCTTTGGCCTTCTTCTGCACGCAGACGGTCTGCGTCAATGCCGGCAGTGCCGTACTCATTTTCAAGTATGGCAAAATCTTTTCCGGTATGTTTTGCGAAAGCTTTAATAAAAGTAGTTTTTCCTGCGCCCAGAAAGCCGGATACGATCAATATTTTCATATGATAACCCCTAAATCCCCGATTCCCAGAGTCAGAGCTCTGTTTTCTTAATTTTCTTAAAATAGTAGAATAATAGTAGAACAAGAACGCGCCAATGGCGCGTTCTCATAATAAATCAGACTGTTCAGTCATTCAATTTGTTATTCTTCGATCACAACAACTGGCTTGATAAGTTCAGCTGGCTTGTCTCTCATAAGGAACAGTGCTTCTTCCAGGTGATCCCAGCCTTTGAATACGTGAGTGCTTAATGGGGAAACATCCAGTTTCCCAGCAGATACTAAAGCTCCCAGTTTTTCCATACGTAAACGTCCGCCTGGCATTAAACCACCATTGATCTGCTTATGGCCCATACCTACGCCCCATTCAGTACGTGGGATATCAATGGTATCACCGGAGCCAAGGTAGTTTACATTACCGATCTTGCCGCCTGGCTTTAAGCACTTAACGGCTTCCGCAAAGGTTTCAACACCGCCGCCGGCGATCACAACCTTATCAACGCCCTTGCCGTCTGTCATATCCATAACCTGTTTCCAGATCGGGCCATTTTTGTAGCTTATGAAATCAGTAGCACCGTACTTCTTTGCAGCCTCTACGCAGACAGGACGGGTTCCTACTGCGATGATGCGGGAAGCGCCGCGCATGTTGGTTCCTGCTACGGACATAAGTCCTACAGGTCCGATACCAACTACCAGTACAGTATCACCAAACTGGACATCTGCTAACTCAACGCCGTGGAAGCCGGTAGGAACCATATCAGACAGCATACATGCATCGGTTGGGCTGATATTGGATGGCAGTAGTGCCAGGTTTCCGTCTGCATCATTTACATGGAAATATTCAGAGAATACGCCGTCTTTGAAGTTGGAGAATTTCCAGCCTGCTAACATGCCGCCTGAGTGCATGGAGTAGCCGGCCTGAGCCTCTAAGGAGTTCCAGTCAGGAGTGATAGCAGGAACTAATACACGGTCGCCAGGCTTAAAATCCTTTACCATAGAACCAACTTCAACAACTTCTGCACAGCACTCGTGCCCTAAGATCATGTTGTGACGGTCGCCGATAGCGCCTTCCCAGAGAGTGTGCACATCGGAGGTGCAGATGGCAACTGCTAATGGCTTACAGATGGCATCCATTGGTCCACATGCAGGACGATCTTTCTCGATCCATCCAGATTCTCCGATTTTTAACATTGCATAACCCTTCATAAATAATGTTCTCCTTTCAGTGATGCGTTATATAGTTTTGTTTGTTAAAAAAATATCATCTGATAGTTAAAAATATATCACTAAAAGGTCATAAAATCAATGGATACTTTATAGGCATATTTCACAATATTTTGAGTATCTTTTTAGAACAAATGCCAGAAAAGTTATTAAAAGGTATCTTTAAAGCAGATAAGGGATCGTCAGTAAAGGTCATGAAACAATTTTAAAGCAGAAGAGATACTAATGCCAAAACGGTCACATCCGGCTTTTTCCATAGCACGGATGGTTTCTAAGGTCCTGATCCCGCCAGCGGCTTTGATCTTAATCCGCCCTTTCGCTGCATCTGACATAAGTTGTATATGGGAGAGGACAGATGGGTGGGAAGGATACCAGCCGGTGCTGGTCTTTACATAGTCTGCTTCGGCCTGAATACATAGGTTTACAGCACGATGGATCTCTTCTCCTGTCAGCTGGGGGGCTTCGATGATGACCTTTAAGATATCTTTGCCTGCTGCTTCACGGACAGCAGCAATATCTTCCAGTACATATTGGTCTTCATGGCTTCTTAAGGCTGTTAAATTCATAACCATGTCCAATTCCTCACATCCGGCTTCACGCAGTTCTTTTGCCTGTCTGTATTTCTGGCTGGTAGTATCCCCGCCTCCGGGAAAGCTGATGACACCACCGGCATGGATATCCGGATAAGGGGCAAGTTTTTCTGCCACATAGGATGAAAAAGCGGGCAGTGTAAAAGCAGCAGCAAAGCGGCAATGTATGGCTGCTTCTATCATGGCGTCGATCTCATCGCGGGTGTGAAATGCCTGGACACAGCTAATGTCGGTTTTTCTTGCAAGTTCTGTAAGGCGCATATTATTTGCTCCTTCCTTTTCCTGAGATTTCGGCTTCATATTGGCTGCCGATGATACGTACATGGTCGATACTTACCGGTGTATCTTTATAATAGGATATACGCCGGATCACTAAAAGAGCGGTTTTAGGTTCCACGTCTAAAACGCGGGCTTCTAAAAAGTCTGCAGATTTGGCAGAGATCTTATCTTTGGTAGAGTCAATGAACAGGTTATAGTTTTCCTCCAGAAATTGATACAGAGCCACAAAATGACCGCTGTGATGTTCGATGCCTGGAACCTTTGCATATTCAATATAGTTTTCCATTAAAGTCACAGGCCGGCCATCTGCCAGCTGTAAACGCTGGATGCGGGCAACAGGCGTTCCTTCTGGTATAAAAAGGTCTGTGGCAATATCCCTGGAAGCCGGGATAACGTCGATCATCATGCTTCCTGTAGTCACATCATGGCCACGCTTTCGTAAGGACTCAGTTACAGAAGTTACCTGATTGTAATTCTGGGTAGTGCGGGTATCCATGACCATGGTGCCGCAGCCCTGGCGGACACTTAAAATGCCTTCATCAGAAAGAAGCTTTACTGCCTTTCGGATAGTAGTGCGGCTGACCTGATACAGGGTTTCAAGCTCCTGCTCTGTGGGAAGAAAGCTTCCCGGCGGGTAGGTGCCGCCTTTGATGGCAGATTTTATTTTATCGTATATTTTTATGTAGATCGGTTTGTTTGTCATATTGCGTTCCCCCTGTGTGTTTCTTCTGCCTGCCTGGACAGGTTTCATTTATTGATCGTGCCGGATTTCAGACTTTTTGATCCCAACATCAGTATTATATATATATTGCAGAAAAAACGCAAATTCTGATACCGGTACATCGTTTTCGAAATAACTATGCCACTCGCTTGTCTGCGGATCTGATCGCACAGGAACTGTACACTCAAATCCGCATCCTGCGTGATCAGTACAGTTATTTACCAAACGATGTACTGGTCATGTGACCCATAAACAATAACAACCTTAACTATTGACGCTGCTGGACAGGATTTATATAATGGTGTAGATACAGAAAGATTCCGAGAGAACATTAGAGTCAACAAGGAGGAAAATTATGGATTATCCGGATAAAGATCAAAGATGGGTATTTCATGGAAAAACTGAGGCGCAGGAGATGGATCCGGGAGTAGTGCGCCGGATTTTAGCTTATTGTAATGATGCTATGTGTGTGGAGAATACCTTTAAAAAAGGGGCCATCGGTGCGTTGCACAATCATCCGCATACCCAGATCACCTATGTGGCATCTGGTAAGTTTGAATTTACCATAGACGGAGAGGTGCATACAGTCAGTGCAGGAGATACGCTGCTGAAACAGGATGGGGTAATGCATGGCTGTACCTGTCTGGAAGATGGTATTCTGATCGATATTTTTACTCCAATGAGAGAGGATTTCCTGTAAGATCAGGCTGTAACATAAATTTCTGAAAGTTATCAAAAAATACTAGCCTTTTTTTTACCTCCATGCTATAATGCTAACTTGAAGTGTAGCGCCCTCATGGATATGGGCGAATCACATATATTTTCAAGGAGGAACCCGTAGAAATGAGTGTACAGGTAGAAAAATTAGAGAAGAATATGGCAAAACTGACTGTAGAAGTCAGCGCTGAGGATTTTAAGGCTGCGATCAAGAAAGCGTTTAATAAGAACAAGAACCGCTTCTCCATCCCAGGCTTCCGTAAAGGAAAAGCTCCTCAGGCTATGATCGAAAAGATGTATGGCGAAGGCGTATTCTATGAGGATGCAGCTGATGAAGCGATCAACGCTTCCTACGCTGAGGCTATGAAGGAAAGCGGACTGGACATCGTTTCCAGACCAGAAGTTACCATCGAAAAGATCGGCAAAGATGAGCCATTTGTATACAGTGCATTAGTAGCAGTTAAGCCAGAAGTTACTTTAGGACAGTACAAGGGCGTAGAAGTAGAGAAGGCTGACGCTTCTGTAAGTGCAGAGGATGTTGAGGCTGAATTAAAGAAGGTTCAGGAGCAGAACGCAAGACTGCTTACAGTTGAAGACCGTGGAGTAGAAGACGGCGACCAGACCGTTATCGACTTCGAAGGCTTTGTAGACGGAAAGGGCTTTGAAGGCGGAAAGGCTGAGGACTATCCATTAACCATCGGTTCCCATTCCTTTATCGATACCTTTGAAGAACAGCTGATCGGCAAGAAGATCGGTGAAGAGTGCGAAGTAAACGTAACTTTCCCAACCGAGTACCATGCAGCAGATCTGGCTGGAAAGCCAGCTACCTTTAAGGTAACTGTTAAGGAAATCAAGGTAAAAGAACTTCCAGAGTTAAATGATGAGTTCGCATCTGAGGTTTCTGAATTCGATACATTAGATGAGTACAAGAAAGACGTTGAGAAGAAGTTAGCTGAGAAGAAAGAAATCGAAGCAAACTCCAAGAACGAAGACGCTGTAGTTGCTAAGGTAGTTGAGAATGCATCTATGGAGATCCCGGACAAGATGATCGATGCCCAGGCAGAGAACATGGTTCAGGATATGGCCCGCCGTATGCAGAGCCAGGGACTGTCTCTGGATATGTACTTAAAGTACACAGGTATGACTGTAGAGCAGATGAAGGAGCAGGCTCGTCCAGATGCTGAAAAGAGAATCCGCACCAGACTGGTTCTGGAAGCAGTTGCCCAGGCTGAGAACATCCAGATCTCTGATGAGAAGGTTGACGAAGAAGTAGCTAAGATGGCAGAAGCTTACAAGATGGAAGTTGACAAGTTAAAGAGCTACATGAGCGAAAGCGATATTAAGCAGATGAAGGAAGACTTAGCTGTACAGCAGGCAGTTGATCTGTTAGTAGCAGAAGCTAAGCTGGCTTAATCAATTAAAATAATCTTACTAAAGAGACCGGGGGGATTCTCTGCAGAGAGTCTCCTTGGTTTTGTATATTAAACATATATCTGGGAAAAATTCCCACTATGGGGTCAAAAACAGATATAAAGATCATAACGGAGGATGGTTATATGAGTTTAGTACCTTATGTCATTGAGCAGACAAGCCGCGGTGAGCGCTCTTATGATATTTATTCCAGACTTCTTAAGGAAAGGATCATTTTTCTGGGGGAAGAGGTCAATGACACTTCCGCAAGCATTATCGTAGCACAGCTGCTGTTCCTGGAAGCAGAGGATCCTTCTAAGGATATCCATCTGTATATCAACAGCCCAGGCGGTTCTGTATCTGCCGGCTTTGCTATTTACGATACAATGAACTACATCAAATGTGATGTATCCACGATCTGTATCGGCATGGCAGCAAGTATGGGCGCTTTCCTGCTTTCCGGAGGAACAAAGGGAAAACGTTTTGCACTGCCTAACTCTGAGATCATGATCCACCAGCCTTCCGGCGGTGCCAGAGGACAGGCAACGGAGATCCAGATCGTTGCAGAAAACATTTTAAAGACCAAGAAGAAGTTAAACGAGATCCTGGCTGCCAATACAGGCAGAAGTTATGAAGAGATCGCCCGTGATACAGAACGTGATAATTACATGACTGCGCAGGAAGCAAAAGAATATGGTCTGATCGATGAGATCCTTGCCCGTCATTAATTAATTACAGGGATATATATGGATTCGGATATGAAAGGTTAGGTACAGTATAGTATGCCAATTAGACCAGATGACACGATCCGCTGTTCCTTTTGCGGAAGGACACAGGATCAGGTTAGAAAAATGATCGCCGGTTCCGGTAATCATAATGTATTTATCTGCGATGAATGCATTGAATTATGCTCTGAGATCTTAGAGGAAGAGTTAGGAAAACAGGAAGAGGAAGAAGTAGAAGAGGAAGCACCTCTTTTTAATGACATCCACCTGTTAAAGCCTAAGGAGATCAAAGCATTTTTGGATGAGTATGTAATTGGCCAGGACGATGCAAAAAAGGTATTGTCCGTAGCTGTTTACAATCATTATAAAAGAGTTACATCCTGTCAGCATATGGATGTGGATGTACAAAAGAGCAATATTCTGATGATCGGACCTACAGGTTCAGGTAAGACCTACCTGGCTCAGACTATGGCAAAGATATTAAACGTTCCTTTTGCCATTGCTGATGCTACCTCCCTTACAGAGGCAGGTTATGTAGGTGAAGACGTGGAAAATATCCTGTTAAAGCTGATCCAGGCTGCAGATTATGATATTGAACGTGCTGAATACGGTATCATCTATATTGATGAGATCGATAAGATCACCAAGAAATCAGAAAATGTTTCTATTACAAGAGATGTATCTGGTGAAGGCGTGCAGCAGGCTCTTCTTAAGATCTTAGAGGGAACAGTTGCCAGCGTTCCTCCCCAGGGTGGAAGAAAGCATCCTCATCAGGAACTGATCCAGATCGATACCACCAATATCCTCTTTATCTGTGGTGGTGCTTTTGACGGTTTGGAAAAGATTGTAGAGCAGCGTATGAGTGCAGGCTCTATTGGATTTAATGCAGAAGTAGTAAACCGTAATGAGATGGATATTGATGAGCTTTTACGGAAGGTAGAGCCAAGAGATCTGACTAAGTTTGGCCTGATCCCTGAATTTATAGGCCGTGTTCCGGTTATGGTATCCTTAGAGCAGCTTACAAAGGAAGCAATGGTAAGAATCCTTTCTGAACCGAAAAATGCCCTTACCAAGCAGTATAAGAAGCTGTTCGAGCTGGACGATGTAAAGCTTGAATTTACACCAGATGCGCTGGAAGAAGTAGCAAATCTGGCAGTAAAGAGAAAGATTGGTGCCAGAGGGCTGCGTTCCATCCTGGAAAATGCTATGATGGATCTGATGTATGAGATCCCGTCTGACGATACAGTAGGTATCTGTACTATTACAAAAGACGTGATCGATAAGACAGGCGGGCCGGAACTGGTATATCGTGATGCAGCTCCGACAACTGCCCGTAAATCTGTTTCAAACAGACTTCGCGGCGGAAAAAAAGGAGAGATCGCCTGATATAGACTATGGGAAACGCGCTGTAGCTCGTGGCCTGCGTAAATAAGGGGGCTGTCGTAAAGTAATCTTATTTTGCGGCATGCCCCTTTTTGACATATTGAAAGGTGCATAAGATAGAATGGAAGAACAAGTAATAATAATGCCTACCGTGGCCTTGCGTGGTATGACCATTTTGCCGGGTATGGTGCAGCATTTTGATGTAAGCAGAAAGAAATCCATAGCAGCGGTAGAGAAAGCTATGTTAGGAGATCAGAAGCTGTTTTTGGTCAGCCAGAAGCGGCCAGAGATACCGGAACCAGAACTGGATGATCTGTACCAGATCGGTACAGTGGCTGTTGTAAAGCAGCTGGTAAAGCTCCCTTCTAAAAGCGTCCGTGTCCTGGTAGAAGGACTGGATAAGGCAGAACTTCTCTGTTTTGATACAGAAGAACCCTATCTTATGGGTGAGATCAGTCTTTTAGGGGAAGAGGAAGAAGATACAGAGCCTCTTGCCAGAGAAGCCATGTTGCGTATTTTAAAGGACAAGCTGGAAGAATATGGGACTGTAAACCAGAGAGTTGCCAAAGAAATCCTTCCGTCCCTGCTTCTTATCAGTGATCTGAAGGAAATGTTAAAGCAGATCCCGGTTCAGATGCCATGGGATTATACCGTATGCCAGGCGATCCTGGAGTGTACGACCATGTCCGGTAAATATGAGGCAGTTCTCCAGACTCTCATGACAGAGATGGAAGTTTACCGCATAAAAAAGGAATTTCAGGAGAAAGTAAAAGCAGATATTGACCAGAACCAGAAGGAATATATCCTGCGTGAACAGATGAAGATCATCCGTCAGGAGTTAGGGGAAGATAATCCTCTGTCTGATGCAGATGAATACCAGAAGAAGACAGAAGAGTTAAAGGCAGACAAAGAGGTAAAGGAAAAGCTGTTAAAAGAGATCGGCCGTTTCCGTACCATGCCTGCAGGAAGCCAGGAAGCAAATGTACTGCGTACTTACATAGAAACTCTTTTAGAACTTCCGTGGAAGAAGGTTTCTAAGGATAATGAAGATATCAGCCATGCAGAAAAAATCTTAAATGAGGATCACTATGGCCTGGAAAAGGTAAAAGAGCGTATTTTAGAGTATCTGGCAGTACGTTCCCTTACAAAGAAGGGCACAAGCCCTATCATTTGTCTGGTGGGTCCGCCAGGAACAGGAAAAACATCCATTGCAAGATCTGTTGCAAAGGCATTAAACAAAAAATACGTGCGCATCAGTCTTGGGGGTGTACGTGATGAAGCAGAGATCCGCGGTCACAGAAAAACCTATGTAGGAGCTATGCCGGGCCGTCTGGTAGATGGATTAAGACAGGCAGGAGTTGCTAATCCTCTGATGCTTCTGGATGAGATCGATAAAGTAAGCAGTGATTATAAGGGAGATACTTCGTCTGCACTGTTAGAGGTTTTAGACGGGGAGCAGAATGTAAAGTTCCGTGACCACTATGTAGAGGTTCCTGTAGATCTTTCTCATGTGCTGTTTATTGCAACAGCCAATACCACACAGACCATACCGGGGCCATTGTTAGACCGTATGGAGCTGATCGAGGTCAATAGTTATACTGAAAATGAGAAATTCCATATTGCAAAGGATTATCTGGTAGGAAAACAGGTAGAGCGTAATGGTCTTACACCACAGCAGATCGTATTTTCTGATAAATGCCTGGAAAAGATCATCCACAATTATACCAGAGAGGCCGGTGTACGGAATTTAGAGCGCCGGATCGGGGATGTATGCCGGAAGGCAGCCAGAAAATATCTGGAAAAGAAGCAGGGACCGATCCGTATTAATGAAGGAAATCTTGAGAAATATCTTGGCAAAGAAAGAGTTTCTTTTGAAGATGCCAACGAAGAAGATGAAGTAGGTATCGTAAGAGGTCTGGCATGGACCAGTGTAGGCGGAGATACCTTGCAGATTGAGGTAAATGTGATGCCCGGAAAGGGAAACCTCCTTATGACAGGCCAGATGGGGGATGTAATGAAGGAATCTGCCCAGATCGCACTTACCTTCGTGCGTTCCATCTGTCCGGATTATAAAGTAGCAGATGATTACTTTGAAAAGCATGATCTGCATATCCATATTCCGGAAGGTGCAGTACCCAAGGATGGACCGTCTGCAGGCATTACCATGGCTACGGCTATGCTGTCCGCTGTTACAGGACAAAAGGTAAAAGCAGAGGTTGCCATGACTGGTGAGATCACCTTACGTGGAAGAGTTCTTCCTATCGGCGGCCTGAAAGAGAAGATCCTGGCAGCCAGGATGGCCCACATGAAGAAGGTTCTGGTCCCGGATAAAAACAGGCCGGATATGGCAGAGCTTTCCAGGGAGATCACAAAAGGTCTGGAGATCGTTTACGTAAAAACTATGGATGAAGTAATAAAGGAGGCGTTTGTATGATCATCAGAGATGTAAATCTGGAAACCGTCTGCGGTGTTACCAGCAAACTTCCGGACAATACATTGCCGGAGTTCGCTTTTGCGGGAAAATCAAATGTGGGCAAATCCTCTTTGATCAATGCCCTGATGAACAGGAAAGCCTATGCAAGGACGTCTTCCCAGCCTGGAAAGACGCAGACCATTAACTTTTACAATATCAATAAAGAACTGTATTATGTGGATCTTCCTGGATATGGCTATGCTAAAGTTTCTTTAGAGGCTAAGGAAAAATGGGGCAAGATGATCGAAAGGTATCTGAAAAACTCTGCCATGTTAAAAATGGTATTCCTTCTCATTGATATCCGTCACGAACCATCTGCCAATGATAAGATGATGTATGACTGGATCATTTACAATGGTTATCATCCGGTGATCATTGCCACAAAGCTGGACAAGATCAACCGCAGCCAGATCCAGAAAAATGTAAAAATCGTGCGTCAGGGTCTTGGAATGGAAAAAGGCGGCATCATTATCCCATTTTCTGCTGAAACAAAGCAGGGAAGAGAAGAAATCTGGAAGCTGATCGAGGATACCATGGCAGATACAGCTATGGATGCCCAGGCAGAAGAAAAAATAGAAGAATAAAAACAGGCATATAAAAACACGACCGTGAGAAAAACTTCGGCCGTGTTTTTAAAATTAAGACAGCAGTGTGTGCATCACATGAGAATAAATCTCCTGGCTTTTGCGCCTCCAGGCACCGCATACAGCTTCAGCCTGTTCTTTGTCCGGAACGGAAAGATCCAGACCAATGAGAACGGCTTTATTTTCACGTACTTCACAATGGACAATATAGTCCTGATTGGTCCCTTTATAAAAATCGGCAGTGGTGCCCACCTCTTCACGTAGGCGGAATTTATTTTCCTTTAAATACTCATCCATGTCGCTGATGATGGCAGGTGAGATATTTTTGCCAAAGAAATTTAAGGTTTCTTCTCCTTCTTTGGTAATGTCATAGCGGGTGCTGGAGTGGCTGGCTTCTTTGTGTATCAGCCCGGCATCCTCTAATTCATTTAAGGCCTGCTGCAGTGTGAAATAGGTTGTATAATCATGCTCTGTAAAAAAGCTGGTAAGTTGGGCGTTGGTAAGAGGAAAGTTTACCTGCTTTAACAGATACAGGTTCATCAGTTTATATAAAGTCATAGGTTCCGTAAGCATTGTTCCACACTCCGTTAAAAGATTTCCAAATATTCTTATTTATCATAACAAGTTTGCTTCTTTAAATCAAGACAGATTTCACTTTTAAAACAGAAGGAATTGTGGTATCATGGGAATACTGGGATTGCGGGAGTGCGAAGCACGCAGCGGTCCCGTATTCGAGAAACTGACAGATAAATGTTCTCTAGGAGTCTTTCCTGCACCTGCTTTTGTGGCTGATTTTCCGCCAGTCGCACCCGAATTTCATCAATGTACGCACCGCGTACACCTCAGAAATTTGGGCACAACTGACAAAAAATCTTCTCACAAAATCAGGCACAGAAAGATTCCGAGAGAACATATAAGATACAGGTGGTAGTATATGAGAGAACGGATCAACCGCCTGGCCCGCGGGATCATTGACAGCAGCGTGCCAGAGCTGGTAATAAAGCCAGAAAGAATCGAAGGGATCCTTTCGCCGGGAGAGTCCGTGCGGGGAGAGTTTTCCGTTCAAAGCGGAAATGACCTGTATATCAAAGGACTGGTATATACCGGAAATGAGAGGATAAAGGTTGAAAACGAAGCCTTTGGAGGCCTTCGCAATCACATTATATATGACATCGACACCTGCTATTTAGAGGATGGAGATACGATAAAGGGATCTTTTTACCTGGTCACAAACGGAGGCGAGAAAGAGATTCCTTATTCTTTGTGTGTACAGGCAGGAAACAGGACAGAGAGCCTGACAGGTTTAAAAGCCCCCAGGGACTTTGCAGCTTTGGCAAAGAAAAACTGGGAGCTGGCATTGCGCCTGTTTGAATATCAGGACTTTATAGAAGCGCCATTTATGCAGGATGTGCAGACCAGGACCGTTTATGAGGGCTTAAAGGGACGAAATGGGCGCAACAACCTGTTAGAAGAATTTTTAGTTGCACTTCATGTAAAAGAACCGGTTTCTTTAAAGGCCGATGTATCTAAAATGGTATTAGATGCTCCCCAAACGGCAGCAGAAAATGTGATACAGCTGGCTGCCAGCGGCTGGGGATATGCAGAGGTCCAGGTGGAGGCAGATGGAAGCTTTCTTTCCATTGAGAAAAATGCTGTGACTACCCATGAGTTTGACCAGGATAGGTACCAGATCCGGTACCAGATCTTTCCCCAGTATCTCCACGGGGGAAGGAACTTTGGGGCAATACGTATTAAAACCTTACGCCAGGAATTCGTTCTTCCTATAGAGGTAGTAAAAAAAAGCACCCAGGGCTCAGAAGGAAGAGAAAAGAAGAGTGCAGATAAAGCTTCTGTTTATGAATACAGTAAGCTGCTTTTACACCAGGAATTTACATTAGAAGCAGATCAGCAGTTAAACAGAACTTTGATGAAAAAAACAGAAAATCTGCGTGTCCGGCTTCCGGAAGATATAGAGGTGCGCCTTTGGAGGACAGACCAGCTTTTAAAAAACGGCAGAAAGGATACTGCTGTTTCAGCACTTGCAGAAATGCGGGATGCCGTATTAAAATGCAGGGACATAAAGCCGCAACTTTACTGTTATTATCAGTATCTTGAGCTTTTAAATGAACCTTCAGAAGAAAAAAATGCAGGACTGGCCCGTTATATACGAAAACTGCTTTCTGAGACCAGAAGGACAGATGGACAGCTGTTTCATCTGCTGGTAAAAATAGACAGAACCTGCCTCCAGAATCCGTTAGAGCTGTATGAACAGATGCGTTCCATGTTTGGGCATGGCTGCAGAAGTCCGTTTTTATATGGAGAGGCATGCAGGCTTTTAAATATGTATCCGGATCTGTTTGTGAAAATGGGAGATTTTGAGGTACAGCTTTTATTAAGCGGACTGAAAAACAACTGGCTAAGTAAAGAAATCTCTTTAATGGCAGCTGTATTTTTGTCCAATGTAAAATATTATCACAAATTATTAGAGCGCCTGACAGCAGGTTTATATAAGGCTTACCCGGAAATGAAGATATTGGAAGCTTTGTGCAGTCTTCTGATCCGGGGAGACCGTAGGGACCGTTCTTCCTTTAACTGGTATGAAAAGGCTATGAAGGCCCATATCAATCTTACAAGGCTGTATGAATATTTTCTGTATTCTCTTCCAGAGGATTACGGACATGCCCTTCCAAAAGAAGTGCTGTTATATTTCTCTTATGACAAGACCCTGGATCAGACGAGCCGCAGCGTTCTCTATAAAAACATTTTACAGTATGTAAATCCGTCCACCCAGGTTTATCAGACTTATGTGCGGGAAATGGAACAGTTTGCTATGGAGCAGCTGTTTGCAGGAAGGATGAACAGTGCATTGGCAGTTATTTATGAACATATGCTTTATAAAGATATGATCGATGAAAAGACTGCGGCGATTCTTCCCAGAGTATTATGCTCCAGTCGTGTAAAATGTGAAAACAGTGCCATGAAATACGTGATCGTCCGTTGCGAGGAGCTGGGGGGAGAAGAGGCATTTTTACTGGAAAATGGAGAAGCCTATGTGCCGGTAGTGTCTAAAAATACAGTGCTGTTCTTCCAGGACACGTATGGTGGCCGCTATTTGAACGTCAGCTGCAGGCGTCTTCCTGCTATGGATAAAAAAGAGTTGCTGGATCAGTGTTATGAGGTATATCCGGCTCATCCGGTACTGAAGCTGCGTGCCTGCGAGACAGTAGTAAAAAAAGGTGTTGAAACAGAAGCAGATGTGCTGCTTTTAGAGGACACTTTAAGCCGGTTAAAGTTAAATCCTGTTTATGAGAAAAAGCTTCTGGGTCTTGTAACAGACTATTACTGTAAAAAGGCAGCTTCTGATGCAGAAGGAGAGGAAGAACGCTGTACTTTCCTTCTGCAGATGGACAAATCCCTGCTGGACAATCAGACCCGTGGGAAAATATGCGAAATACTGATCAGCTGTAATTATCTGCGGGAAGCCTATGATATGCTGGTAGATTATGAGATTGAAGATATTGACCCGGGAAAATTGCTGGATCTGTGTACGCGTATGATCCTTTTACAGCTATTTGACCAGGATGAACATCTTTTATATCTGGCAGAAAGGGTATTTGAGGCAGGAAAGGCAGACAGCGTGATCTTAGATTACCTCTGTGAACATTATAATGGCACCACAGCCCGGATGTATGAGATACTGATCCAGGCAGTAGGAGCCCATGTGCAGACCTATGATATGGAAGAACGGTTGCTGGCCCAGATGCTTTTTACCGGCAGCTGTGCCCGGATGGATTCGGTTTTTGAACTCTACATGAAACGGAAACAGACCAGGGAAAGTATGGTCAAGGCTTATTTTACCCAGAAATGCATCCAGTATTTCCTGGAAGGAAAAGAAATCGACCAGACGATTTTTGGATATCTGAAAAATGCAGTAAATGCCAGCCTGAATAAAGAAAAAATACCTACCATTTATCTTCTGGCTCTTACCCGGTTCTATGGGGAGCAGAAGGAGATGGAGGTCTCAGAAGAAGAGAAAAAGCAGCTTCAGATGATGACAGATATTTTATTAGAAGGGGGAATGGTGTTCCCTTATATGAAAGAGCTGGCCCGTTTAGTGTCTGTGCCTGAGGACATTATGGATAAGACGATCCTTGAATACCGGGGCGATAAAAACAGACAGCCATGGATCGAAATGCGTATTCTTCCCCAGGAAGAGCATTTTACAAGAGAAGAGATGCGTCGCGTTTACCAGGGCATTTACATAAAAGAAATGACCTTATTTAAGGGAGAGACTCTGGAATATCAGATCTATGAGCGGAGAGAAAGCGGCGCCGTTCTTGTAAAAGAAGGCCGTGCAGTCTGCGATCTGAAGTCAGAAGGTAAAGACAACAGCCGTTTTGCCTGCTTAAACCAAATGTCAGAAGCGCTGGCACAACAGGATGCTGACGGACTTTTAAAGGCAATGGAAGATTATGTAAAAAAGTCTATGGTTTTAGGGATTTTATTTCCGGTGAAATAAGAACATCGCCGTTGCAGTTTAACTGTAACACATTGTCAGATAGAGAAGATAAAATGTACTAAGTACAATGGAGGAAACGAATAGATGGAAGGACTTGTAATAGGGCTGGATCTGAATGATGACTATTCCCAGGTCAGCTGCAATGAAAAAGAAAAGTCCTGGACAGTTCCTACGGTGATCTGCCGCAGAAAAGAAAAAGAAACCTGGCTTATAGGGGAAGAAGCTTATGCAGCCACTCTTCTTGGCGAGGGGGTCATTGTAGATAAACTGCTGAAAATGGTCCGCAAAGATGGTACTTCTACTATAGGGGGCATCTGCTATACAGGAATGGATCTTTTAAAAATATTTTTAAAGAAACTGCTGGAATATCCCTTTAAAGAATTTCATACAGATGAGGTGGCCCAGCTTGTGATCACCATGCATAAAACAGATGCAAGAGTTACGGATTGCCTGATGTACTGCGCTGATCATCTGAATATCCCTAGGGACCGGGTCCATGTGATCAGCCATACAGAAAGCTTTGCTTACTATGTTTTAAGCCAGAGAAAAGAACTTTGGAGCAATCAGGTAGGCTTATTTGAGTTATCAGAAGACAGGCTGTGTTATTATGAAATGAAGGTGCAAAGAGGCATGCGCCGCAACATGGTCCAGGCAGAAGCCCAGAACCAGGAGGAAGCCTTTGATCTGGATATTTTAAATTCCCCTTCCGGAAGTAAGCTGGCAGACCAGATCCTTTGTTCCTGTGGGGAAAAATTATTGGAGAAAAAGCTGTTTTCTACTGTATTTCTTACTGGAAAAGGTTTTGAACGCCAGGACTGGGCCACCGGCTTTATGAAGCTTGCCTGCAACCGCAGAAGAGTGTTTGTGGAAAATGTATTATTTTCCAAAGGAGCAGCTGTTAAAGCAGGTGACTATCTGGCACAGGGAACAGAATTCCCCTATGTGTTCGTCTGTGAAGGACGTTTAAAGGCAGAGGTAGCTTTAAAAGTGATGCGGGCCGGGAAAGAGATCTTGCTGGCAGTAGCTTCTTATGGGGACAACTGGTATGAGTCAAAAAGCTCACTGGAGCTTATTTTAGATGACCAGAAGGAAATCGAGTTTATCATTTCCCATCTGGATTCCCGAAAGAAGCGGATCGTTTCCGTGCCTCTTAGCGGATTTCCGGAGCGGCCAAGACGTACTACAAGGATCCAGATGAATATTGGATTTACTGATGAAAATACCATGGCAGTGGTGATCCGGGATAAAGGCTTTGGGGAATTGTTTCCAGCCAGTGATACAGTTATCAGACAAGAGGTGATCCTATGAGTTTATTGCTTTGCAGAAGGGAGAGAGTAAAACATCCCTTTTATATCGAAGTGCTGGGAATCCATATTTATTCCTCCCAGGAGCTTTGCTATGTGATCTATCATCACCCCTTATTAGTGATGAATGATTTTGCAGATGCCTCTTTGTTTTCCTTTATCAAAAATGAGCTGGGACTTGGTTTTTTAGCTGGCCGTATGGAAAAGCTGATAGAAGCAGGGGGAAAGCCGGAAGAGGCTTTATATCTTTTTCTTGCAGAATGTGATTATTACACGGAAAAAGAAGCCCAGAAGTTCAAGCAGACAGCAGCATCGTACAGGAATCTGCCGGAACATGCCTATGAAAAGGCAGTGGCTGATTATCTTTTTTCCAGAAAACAGTATGGAAGAGCGGTGCAGCGCTATAAAGGGCTTGTGGAAGCAGAGGAAAATAAAAAGAAAGAGAAAAACTTCTGGTCAGAAGTTTACCAGAACCTGGGTGCAGCTTATGTCCAGATGTTCCAGTTCCATAAGTCTTACAAGGCATACAATACTGCTTTTAAGTTAAATGAGGATCCCCGGATTTTGGAAAAGATTTATTTGCTTACTTGTTTTACTCCAGGTCTCTCTGTTGATGAAAGTTATGAATCATTATTTAAGCCGGAGCTTAAGGAAGAATGGAAGCAGAAATTAGCCCAGGCGGAGCTGACCGCAGGACAGGCAGAAGGTTTAAAAACGCTGCGTGCTATGTGGAAGCAGGATCCGGCAGGTCAGTTAGAGCGTGCAGGACGTCTGGTGGGAAAATGGAAAGATGAATACAGAGTTACACAGGGGTAAGAACCAGGAGGCATAAGATATAAAATGGCATTTCAGACAGCAAAGGAATACTTGGAAAAAAGAGGCTTTGGCCACAGGATAAAGGAGTTTGATGTCTCCAGTGCAACAGTAGAACTGGCAGCAGTGGCAGTAGGCTGCGAACCGGCCCACATTGCAAAAACACTGTCCTTTTTAACAGGAGAAGGACCGGTCCTTATTGTGGCAGCTGGAGATGCGAAGATCGACAATCACAAATATAAATCCTTTTTCGGTGTAAAAGCAAAAATGCTGACCGTAGAGCAGGTGGCAGAACTGATCGGCCATGAGGTTGGGGGTGTATGTCCTTACGGTATTAAAGAGGGCGTAAAGGTGTATTTAGATGAGTCTTTAAGGCGCTTTGATGTAGTTTATCCTGCATGTGGAAGCAGCAACAGCGCTGTTAAGCTGTCTATCCCGGATCTGGAAAAGTCCTGTGACTTTGAACAGTGGGTGGATGTGTGCAAACTGCCTCAGTAACGGTGAACATGACCGTATTATGAAACTTTTCTCTTGACAAAACCAGAAAAAATACGTATGCTTGAAAACAGCAGTATAAAAAACGGTGATGAACAAGAGGAGTAGATTTTTAAGACCCTCAGAGAAAGCGGCTCACTGGCTGAAAGGCCGCTTGGGAATACTTAAAAGTGGAAGGTAGCTTGTGAACCGGACAGGTGAGAAAGATACATTAGCCTGTTCCGTTGGCCCGCGTTAAGGGAGAGAGCAGGAAAGATTATGATATAGTTTAAGCTTTCGTGTTCCGTGAGATGACCGATGTGTGCTATGAAGATACTGGTCAGATCAAAGGTGGTACCGCGATACAGTCGCCCTTTGCTTCCCCTATGGGATGCAGAGGGCTTTTATTTTTTTAAAGGAGAATGCAGATGAAGGAACTGGAAAAGACCTACAATCCGGCGGAAATTGAAGACCGCCTCTATGACAAATGGCTGAAGGGAAAATATTTCCACGCAGAAGTAAACAGAAGCAAGAAACCATTTACCATTGTTATGCCGCCACCAAATATTACCGGCCAGCTGCATATGGGACATGCACTGGATAATACCATGCAGGATATCCTGATCCGTTATAAGAGAATGCAGGGATACGAAGCATTATGGCAGCCAGGCACTGACCATGCAGCCATTGCAACGGAAGTTAAGGTTATTAACAAACTGAAAGAAGAAGGGATCAGCAAGGCTGACCTGGGAAGAGAAGGCTTCTTAAAGGAATGCTGGAAGTGGAGAGATGAATACGGCACCCGTATTGTAAAGCAGCTCCACAAATTAGGCTCTTCCGCTGACTGGGACAGAGAACGTTTCACCATGGACGAAGGCTGTTCTGACGCAGTTCTGGAAGTTTTTATCAAATTATATGAAAAAGGATATATTTACAAAGGTTCCCGTATTGTAAACTGGTGTCCTGTATGTAAGACTTCTATTTCTGATGCAGAAGTAGAGCATGTAGAGCAGGAGGGAAATTTCTGGCACATTAACTATCCGGTAGTTGGAGAGCCAGGACGTTTTGTAGAGATCGCAACCACCAGACCTGAGACTTTGTTAGGTGATACTGCAGTTGCTGTTAATCCGGATGATGACCGTTACAAGGATATTGTTGGAAAGATGCTGGAACTGCCTTTAACCAACCGCCAGATTCCTGTTATTGCAGATGAGTATGTAGACAAGGAGTTTGGTACCGGCTGTGTTAAGATCACACCGGCCCATGATCCAAATGACTTTGAGGTTGGAAAGCGCCATAACTTAGAAGAGATCGTTATCTTAAATGATGACGCTACTATCAATGTGCCTGGACCATACTTCGGCATGGACCGTTATGATGCAAGAAAAGCCATGGTAGCAGACCTGGACAAAATGGGCCTGTTAGTAAAGATCGTTCCTCATTCCCACAATGTAGGTACTCATGACCGCTGTAAGACTACAGTAGAGCCTATGGTAAAACAGCAGTGGTTTGTAAAAATGGACGAAATGGCTAAACCTGCCATTGAAGCTTTAAAGAACGGCCAGTTAAAATTCGTTCCGGAAAGCTTTGGAAAAACATATCTTCACTGGTTAGAGAACATCCGTGACTGGTGTATTTCCAGACAGTTATGGTGGGGCCACAGGATCCCTGCATATTACTGCCAGGACTGCGGCAATGTTGTAGTTGCAAAAGAAGCACCAGCTGTATGCCCGAAGTGCGGAAAGACTCATTTTAAACAGGATGAGGATACTCTGGATACCTGGTTCTCCTCTGCATTATGGCCATTCTCTACTCTTGGCTGGCCAAATAAGACAGAGGACCTGGATTATTTCTATCCGACAGATGTACTGGTAACAGGATATGATATTATCTTCTTCTGGGTGATCCGTATGGTATTTTCCGGTATTGAACAGACTGGCAAGTGCCCATTTAACACTGTTCTCATCCATGGTCTGGTAAGAGACTCCCAGGGACGTAAGATGAGCAAATCCCTTGGAAATGGTATCGATCCTCTGGAAGTTATTGACAAGTACGGTGCAGATGCGCTACGTATGACCTTGATCACCGGCAATGCCCCTGGAAATGATATGCGTTTCTATTGGGAGCGTGTAGAAAACAGCCGCAACTTTGCAAATAAGGTATGGAATGCTTCCCGTTTCATTATGATGAATATTGAAAAGGCAGCTGATATTTCCGGTGTTACTGAAAAAGACCTGACACTGGCAGATAAGTGGATCCTTTCCAAGGTAAATGCACTGACTAAGGATGTAACAGAAAATCTGGATAAATATGAATTAGGTATCGCTCTTCAGAAGGTATATGACTTTATCTGGGAAGAGTTCTGCGACTGGTACATTGAAATGGTTAAACCAAGACTGTACAATGAAGAGGATGAGACTAAGGCCGCAGCTATCTGGACTTTAAAGAACGTACTGATCCAGGCATTAAAGCTGCTGCACCCATTTATGCCGTTTATCACAGAGGAGATCTTCTGCAATTTACAGGAAAAGGAAGAGACAATTATGCTTTCTGACTGGCCTGTATATAAGAAAGAGTGGGCATTTGAGGCAGAGCATGAGGCTACTGAAACTATTAAAGAGGCAGTAAGAGCCATCCGTAATGTGCGTACATCCATGAACGTTCCGCCAAGCAAGAAGGCAACTGTTTATGTAGTATCTGAGGATGATGCTGTATTAAAGATCTTTGAGAACAGTCGCAGTTTCTTCGCATTCTTAGGCTATGCCGGCGAAGTCATCCTGCAGAAGGATAAAGCAGGCATTGGTGAGGATGCAGTTTCTGCAGTTATCCACAAGGCAGTTATCTACATGCCATTTGCAGAATTAGTAGACATTGAAAAAGAGATCCAGCGCTTAAAGGCAGAGGAAAAACGTCTGGAGGGCGAATTAAAGCGTTCTCATGCTATGCTTGGAAATGAGAAGTTTGTAAGCAAGGCTCCACAGGCCAAGATCGATGAAGAGAAGGCAAAACTGGAGAAATATACCCAGATGATGGATCAGGTAAAGATACGTCTGTCACAGCTTGAAAAGTAAGTTTAAGTTAATGAAAACGGCCCGGATGGCAGTCTATTTGCCCTTCGGACCGTTTTGCCAAGCAGAGAGGAATAGGGTATGGAAGCACAATGGGAAGGAAATCTTGATACGTTTGGCGGTTTTGCTCTTTCTTTTGATGGTCTGTGTCTACGGGATGATGGAAGCCGTTCCAGAAAGGTCTGGAATCTTTTAAGCTACCTTATTTTAAACAGAGAACGGGATCTGGGGGTGGCAGAGCTTTACCAGCTGCTGTGGCAGGATAAAGATGAGGAAAATCCTTATGGATCCTTAAAAACACTGGTATTCCGCGTTCGCCGCCTGTTAGAAGAAGCCGGTTTCCCGGCAACGGCTATGGTACTTAGCAGTAAAGGCATTTACCGGTGGAATCCGCAGTTGTCCATGAAAGTGGATGGAGAAGAATTTGAACATTTAAGTAAGCTGTGTCTGGCAGAAGCGTTTGATATGGAAACAGGAAAAGAGCAGTGGAAAACTGCACTTTCTCTTTATAAAGGAGAATTTCTTCCAGGAGCCGGTGATGCTGCCTGGATGAAAGAAAAAAGAGAGTTTTACAGTGGCCTTTATAAAAGGCTGGTGCGTAAAGTGTGTCTATGGCTTCTTCAAACAAGGCAGTATAAAGAGGCAGAACAGATTGCAGATGCAGGTTTAAGTCTTTATGAATACCAGGAAGAATTTGAAGGCTGCAAGATCTTAGCTCTTTACTACATGGGACAGGTGGAAGCCGCTTTAAACCGGTATCTTATGGCAATGGACAAATTTTATAAGGAACACCAGCTTACACCTTCTGATCAATTTAAGGAATTGTACCATCTGGTAAGCACCAGTCATTTAGAAGAGCCAAAATCATTTGAGGATATTGCTGCAGAATTATCAGAGCCGGAAATCCCAAAAGAGAAACAGACAGAGAACCGTTTCGGGGCTTATGAATGTGAGTATTCAGTCTTTAAACGTCTGTTCTGGCTGGAACGCAGGGCAGTGGCCAGAAGCGGCGAGTCCGTATATCTGTGTCTGTTGAGTATAGAACGGCCAGATGGCAGAAAAATGAAGGCGGATGTGTTAGGCAGGGCTGCAGAGCGGATGAAGATGGTGATCCAGGGTTCCCTGCGGGCCAGTGATATTTTCTCCCGTTATAGTGTGAGCCAGTATGTTGTACTTATCCCTGCTGCGACCTACGAAAACTGTGAGGCAGTGATGGAGCGGATCACGCGGGCCTTTAACAAAGGGTATGTGCGCAAAGATGTGGCTGCAGTAAGCCGGATCACAGCGGTTTTTCCTGCGGACCGCGAATGCTTTTGACCTCTCTGATACTGAATTGCTACGTGCATTGCACTCCCTCAATATAAAAAATTTACATAGGATTAATTAAAATGAAATTGAAAAATGCATTGATATTACTTTTGACAGCTACCATCTGGGGTGTTGCATTTGTTGCCCAGAGTGTAGGAATGGATTATGTACAGCCTTTTACTTTTAATGGGGTGCGAAGCATCATCGGCGGTCTTGTGCTTATCCCTGTGATCTTTGTCCTGGATAGAAAGAAGAAGGCAGAAGAAAAAGATTATAAGGCACCAGGCGACAGAAAAACGCTGATCTTAGGCGGTATCTGCTGTGGTGTTGCTCTTGGTATTGCAACTAATTTACAGCAGTTTGGTGTAATGTATACAAGTGTGGGAAAGGTTGGCTTTATTACTGCCTGCTACATTATCATTGTGCCGGTTTTAAGCTTGTTTTTAGGTAAAAAATGCAGTCCGGCTGTTGCAGGAGCAGTTGTTCTTGCTGTTGCAGGTCTTTACCTGCTTTGCATGTCAGGAAGTGAACGGGGGATCCAGAAGGGTGATTTCCTTGTTATGATCTGTTCCTTTATTTTCTCTATCCATATTATGATCATTGACTATTTTTCACCGGCAGTAGACGGAGTGAAAATGTCCTGCATCCAGTTTTTGGTAAGTGGTGCTATTTCACTGGTAGGTATGCTGATCTTTGAAGAACCGCACATTACACAGATCCTTATAGCATGGAAGCCTATTCTTTATGCAGGTGTTATGTCCTGTGGCGTGGGATATACCTTACAGATCGTAGGACAGAAGGGGGTCGATCCAGCCAGTGCTTCTTTGATCTTAAGTCTGGAGTCCAGCATTTCTGTACTTGCAGGCTGGCTGCTCTTAGGACAGAAGATGACAGGAAGAGAGATCCTTGGCTGTGTTCTTATGTTTTTAGCTATTGTGCTGGCACAGGCGCCGGACGTTATTTTAAGTCGAAAAAACGGGGGAAGATAGAGTTGCGGACCCTGTAAAATTCGTATACTATGGAAGAGGATCCTGTTTTGTAAATATGATCCTGGAAAGGACTTGGAAAAATATGGAAGAGACAGGTGCGAAAGATTATCTGGACCAGCTTCCTATGTGGGCCAATAAGAAAAACTCTTTAAAAGATATCAGGGTATTTTTAGACCGCATGGGGGCACCGGACAGAAAGATCCCGGCAGTCCATGTAGCGGGAACCAATGGAAAAGGTTCTGTATGTGCTTTTATGACCTCTGTATTAAAAAAAGCCGGTTTTCGTACAGGAACCTTTATTTCTCCTCATCTGGTGGAAATCCGGGAACGTTTTCTCATAAATGGGGAGCTGGTGGAAAACGGGATTTTTGAAGAGGCTTTCAGGGAAGTAAAAAAAGCGGCAGAGGCTATGATGAAAGAAGGTTTTTGTCATCCTACTTTTTTTGAGTTCCTTTTTTATATGGCAATGGTGATCTTTGCAAAAGAAAAGGTAGATGTGATGGTCATAGAGACTGGTCTTGGAGGCCGTCTGGATGCTACTAATGTGCTGGAAAAACCGGCAGTCTGTGTGATCACTTCAATCAGCAAAGATCATATGCAGTATCTGGGTACCACCATTTCTGAGATTGCAGGGGAGAAGGCTGGTATCATTAAAGCCGGTGTGCCTGTGGTATTTGATGATTCAGATGCAGAGGCTGGGGCAGTGATACGCAACAGGGCAAAGAAGATGAATGCACAGTGTTTTCCGGTGTCGGATCTTCTTTATGAGGCTGTGAATGGTGCCAAAGAGGGAAGTGACTACCTTTGTCTTAAAGAAAAAGAAGATTATGGACAGGCTTCTGGTCTTGACTGTTCAGAACTTGTTTTTATTGTTCCTTTTGAAGCACCTTATCAGGCTCAGAATGCATTTCTTGCTGTGACAGCTCTCCGGGTTTTACGAACATACGGCGGTATTTTTGAAAGGTTGGCGGATGAGGTGATCCAGGATGGGATCAGGGAAGCACGCTGGCCTGGAAGAATGGAAAGAGCAGCTGAAAATATTTATCTGGACGGAGCACACAATCCGGGGGGGATCGCAGCTTTTATCCAGGCAGCAGGAAAGATCCAGGAAAGAACCGGTAAAAAACCATGGCTTCTTTTTGCAGCTGTGTCAGATAAAGAGTATGAGACCATGGCAAAAGAACTTTGTGAAGGTCTTGACTGGTGCGGCATTGGTGTGGTACATATGAACAGTGACAGGGGGCTGTCAGCAGAACGGCTTTCACAGGTTTTTAAGAAATATGCCTCCTGTGATGTAGTTTCTTTTGAGGATACAAAAACTGCTATCAGCCAGATGAAGCAGACAGCAGGAGGGGGCATTTTATTCTGTGCAGGCTCCCTGTACTTGATCGGAGAGCTGAAGGTTCATCTGGAGGAGGAAAGGAGCAAGATACATTGATCGATTTTGAAGAAGAAATAGAACGTTTTAAGCCAAGTCTGGACGTAGAAGCGGTAGAGGATGCCATTGTAAAAAGCGACCTGACAGATATGACAGACATTATGATGGAACTGATCAAGGAAAGAGACGGAAGTAAAAGATGATGGATATTGCAGCAAAAAACAGACAGGTAGCCAACAGCTACTATAATCTGGGTCTGGAAAAGGCGAAAATACGGGATCTTTCTGGTGCAGCCCAGTGCCTGAAAAAAAGCCTGCATTTTTCCAAATACCAGACAGATGCCAGAAATCTCCTGGGTCTGATCTATTATGAAAATGGGGAAGTAGCAGATGCACTGGTACAGTGGGTCATCAGCTTAAATTTACAGCCGGAAAATAATCTTGCAGATCATTATTTAGATGAGATCCAGCGAAAACCCGGACAGTTAGAGGCAGAAAGCCAGAATGTGAAAACCTTTAACCAGGCTTTGTGGCATGCCCAGAACGGCAGTGATGATCTGGCGATCCTTCAGCTGGCCCGTGTGGTTGGTGCAAAGCCCCACTTTGTGAAGGCACATCTGCTTCTGGCCCTTTTATATATGCGGAGGGAAGATTATAATAAGGCGGGGCGGTCTCTTTATAAGATATTACAGATTGATAAGAGCAATCCAAAAGCCTTGTATTATATGTCCCTTGTAAAGCAGAATACCGGCCGGGCAGATGCGGAAAAGAGGAAGATGATCAAGGCATTTTCCCACAGGCAGATGCAGGATGATGATGTGATCATTCCCAATACTTACAAGGAAAATACAGGTCTTTCTACGGTATTTCACATTATCATCGGTCTTATTTTAGGTCTGTTTGCTTTCTACGTGCTGGTGCTTCCTGCAAGAGAGAGCAGTTTAAACCGTACCAGGGATGATGAGCTGATCGGCTATATGCAGCAGCTGAATAATGCAAACCAGCAAAATGATACGCTGCAGCAGAAAAATGATGAACTTACTGCCCAGAAGGAAGAGGTACAGAAAAAACTGGACGAGCTGACTACAGGAAACACCAGTGTGCTGGCCCAGTATCAGAGTTTGATCTGGGTGCTCCAGTATTATCGTACAGGAGATCTGGTAACAGCAGCAAAGACCTTTGCAGATGCCGGCTTTGATATGATCGAGGATGAAAATATCCAGACGATCATAAGCAGCATCCGTCAGGATATGGCAGGAAATATCTACCAGAGCCTGGTACAGCAGGGACTGCAGCTGTGGAACGGCGGTGACAAGACCCAGGCTATGGATTATTTTCAGGCCAGTTTAAAGATCCAGCCGGATAACCCGGAAGCTATGTTCTATGTAGGCCGTCTGTATCAGGAATCCGGAGATACGGAAAATGCAAACGCCATGTTTGACAAGATCGTTGGAGAACATGGAGACTCTGAATATGCCCAGAAGGCATCAACGGCAAGAGGATATTAAATGTGAAGATACCAGGGTCAAAAGGTCGGAAATCCCATGCAAGCTTGCCTGCAGGAGGATTTTTGAACTTGGGACCCGCCAAAAACATGAGTAAGAGTGATCCGCCCAGGGCGGAAATGTGAATAGGAAAAGTGAATATCAGATCATACAGCAGAGAAAAGAATAACTACCTTTTCTCTGCTTTTTATTGCCCACCCGCTACTGGCGGGTGGAGTTATTAAGGAGGAACCAAGAACCATGAAACAGACAAAAATAACCTATGAAGCTTTTGGCGATACATTGCTTATACATATGCCAAAAGAACTGGATCACCACAACTGCCGTGACTTAAAACGGGACACGGACCTGATGTTAGATGAAAACTACATCAATCGTATTATCTTCGATTTTGGAAAAACAGAATTTATGGATTCTTCTGGGATCGGGATCCTTTTAAACCGTTATAAGCAGATGGCGGCCAGCAGAGGTACTGTAACTTATTACGGTGCAGGCCCAAGAATACTCAGGATCCTTGAGATGGGCGGTCTGGGGCGTCTGATCCGGGGGTTTAAGGACCGTGAAAGCGCATTGGGAAATTTATAAAAGCAGGAGGATGGAAAAAGTGGAAGGACAGAAGGAACAAAATGGCAGAACCGGGCAAAAGGAGCATGTAAGGCTGGAATTTGAAAGCTGTTCTAAAAATGAAGAGTTTGCCAGAGTTGTGGCAGCTGTATTTATGAGCCGCTTAGATCCAACATTAGAGGAGACACAGGATGTAAAAACAGCAGTGTCAGAGGCAGTCACCAATGCTATTATCCATGGTTATGGAAAAGAGGCCGGAGAGATATTTATGGACATGACGGCAGATCCGGCAGAAAAAACGCTGACTGTCTGCATAACAGATACAGGAGCAGGAATTGCGGATGTAAAAAAAGCCATGGAGCCTTTGTATACAACAGATATAACAGGGGAACGATCAGGTATGGGCTTTTCCTTTATGGAAGCCTTCATGGATGAAGTTATTGTAGAGTCAGAACCGGAAAAAGGAACGGCCGTGACCATGAAAAAACATATTGGAAGGTGAGCCTTATGGATGAAACCCTGAAAATGATCGAATTGGCTCACCAGGGAGATAAAGCAGCCAGAGACAGGCTGGTAACAGATAATCTGGGGCTTGTATGGAGCATTGTAAAACGCTTTGCAGGCCGTGGATATGAACAGGAAGATCTGTTTCAGATCGGAAGCATCGGGCTTTTAAAAGCGATTGATAAATTTGACCTGCAGTATCAGGTGCGGTTTTCTACTTATGCAGTGCCAATGATCGCAGGCGAGATCCGAAGGTTTTTGCGGGATGACGGAATGATTAAGGTAAGCCGTTCTTTAAAGGAACTGGCGGTAAAGGTATTTTCTTTAAAAGAACAGCTGACGGATAATTACGGAAGAGAACCTACAGTGGAAGAGATCGCAAAAGAATTAGGGGTAAGCAGTGAAGAGGTGGCTGCATCTTTAGAGGCAGGCGCCCAGATAGAGTCTATTTACAGGCCATTAAGTGCCACAGAAGGAGAAAAAGGAGTCTTAATGGACAAATTAGAAGAAAAGAGCGAAGCTCAGGAACAGTTATTAAACAGGCTTACATTGGAAAAGCTGATGAAAGATCTGGGCGAGCAGGAAAAAGAACTGATACTGCGCCGCTATTTTTATGGCCAGACACAGACAGAAACGGCAAAAGCACTGAAGGTTTCCCAGGTACAGATCTCGCGTCTTGAGAAGAAATGTTTAAAAGAGCTTCGAAAGCGTTTTGAAGGATGAGGACAGGTGGATAAAAGAGAAGAGATAAAATAACGAATAAAAATCAAAAAAAGGCACATTCTAGCTTTGAAAGGATGTGAACCTGATGAAAATGAAAAGTGTGAAAGCAGTTCTTATTCTCCTGCTGCTCATAGCAGGAATGGTTACAGGGTATCTGTTGTGGAAAATGAAAGAACCGGAATATGAGAAAGAAGGCTTATTTGTTGATAACGGTGTAGTGGCTTATTATAACATGACAGAAACCGGAGTTGCAGCCTATGCGTCAGCACCGGCCAGTGTACTGATAGAAGAGGAAGAAGGGCAGAGTGAAGCTTTATGAGCCAGGGAAGCAGCAGCCAGAGCCAGACGGTCTATATACAGTTAAACCAGATCACGGAGATCTGCCGCAGGGATGTGTTTTTAAAAGATATAGGGGAAGTAACCTGCCGGGACAAGGTGATCTTAAGCAAATGCCGGGCTTTAAAGGTAAAAAGCATTCCTGAAAAAGAAGCCAAACGGTATGTAATGAGCGCTTTGGAAGTAGTGCAGAAGTTAGAATCCATAGATCCGTCTATTGAGGTAGACAATCTGGGAGAATCGGATTTTATCATTGCCTATAAGCCGCCAAAGGCTCCAGAAATGTGCTGGCAGTGGCTAAAAACCTTTTTTGTGTGTCTGGTCAGTTTTTTTGGGGCGGCATTTGCCATTATGACCTTTAATAATGATGTAAATGTAGGGGATGTGCTGGGACAGGTTTATTTTCAGGTGATGGGGCGGCAGCCAGATGGATTCGGGCTTATGGAAGCAGGCTACAGTGTGGGGCTGGCTGTTGGCATTTTAGTATTTTTCAACCATTTTGCAGTAAAAAAGCTGAATACAGATCCTACGCCTTTAGAGGTAGAAATGCGTCTGTATGAGGAAAATATCTGTAAAACACTTATTGATCAGGCTGATAGAAAGGAGAAAGAGATTGATGTGGATTAAAAATGTCTTTCTTCTTTTTTTCGGGCTCTGTGCCGGGGGGATCATTGCAGCAGGGGTGTATGCGTTTCTGGCAATCATCGGCGTATTTGTGCGGATGATCGGAAAAACGAAGACGAAAAAGCATATTATGCTTTATGAAAATATGATCATCCTTGGAGGAGTGCTTGGAAACATCATGGAGCTTTATAAGGTGCGGCTGCCCTTGGGAGAGGTATTTGGGCAGATCTTTCTTCTTACAGGGGGTGTCAGTGTAGGGATATTTACAGGCTGTCTTGTTATGTCTCTGGCAGAAACTTTAAAGGCTCTTCCTACATTTTCCAGGAGGATACGGCTGTCAGTGGGACTTCCGTGGCTGATCGCCGCCATTGCAGCAGGAAAGTGTGGCGGGTCTATATTATATTTCTGGAAAAGGATGGCAGCCGGATGAGGATATTAAGAATAGGATCTTTAAAACTGGGTATTAAAATAGGATATTAAACCAGGATCGTTAGGAAGGAAATGGATATGGAGATCGATAAGAAAAAATACGCAGACTACATCAAAGCGATCACCCCGGTCCACAACCTGTGGATCTCTATGGGAAAAGCTTTTATAACAGGAGGACTGATCTGTACTCTGGGGCAGTTTATCATGAACTGGGCCACTGACAGGTGTGGATTGGAGGCAGAGGCTGCAGGTACCTGGACTTCTATTATACTGGTATTTTTAAGTGCTTTATGTACGGGACTTAATATTTACCAGAAACTGGTAAAATTTGGCGGAGCCGGAGCTTTAGTGCCGATTACAGGCTTTGCTAATTCCGTAGCCGCTCCTGCAATAGAATTCCGCTCCGAAGGCCAGGTTTTCGGTATTGGCGTAAAGATATTTACCATTGCAGGACCGGTGATCCTGTATGGCGTGGGAGCAAGCTGGATCTTAGGAGTGGGATACTGGGTTTTACAGAAAATGTGAGCTTTTGGTAAGCATAAAAATAAGTTGTAATAAAAAGAGCTGCATGGCTCTTTTTTTATGTTGGCAGAGTATGTTATAATAAAAGGAATAATATACAGTTTTTTAGAAGCTGTGAATATATGCAATTAATTAGGTGGAGGAAAATGCCATGGATCATATAGCATATTTATCAAGCCAGAATGATTATATTATATTTAATTATAAGGGAAAGACAGTACGATTTAAAGGACCATATAGTTTGCAAAAAATTGTAAAAGTAAAAGAATGGGATGAAGGATATATTGTGGTAGATGTAAAATATGCAAATAAAAAAGAACTTACAGAAGACTATATAGATCTGGTTCCTATCCTTGAAAGACTTTATATTAATGCGCCTGAATTTTTAAAGCCAATTAAAAAAGTGGAGGTTCGATATGCCAGTTGAACAATTGAAAAAAATTGCAGATGAAGCAGATATGATCGTTGCCGGATACGCATTTACTAAAAATGCAGAGGGGCTGATACAGGTATTAAATTTAAGTAATCCGGAAGAAGCTTGCGTTCTTCAGAAAGATGGTACGATGGTAGAAACAACAATGGATACGATTACTGTTTTAAAAGTGCAGGCTTATTACTTGAAAAACAGGGAATTTATGGAGGAAGAGGATGCCTAAGTATTTTCCATTTAAAGTTGCCGGATATTATCTGTATTATACAATGGAGTGTGTGATCGAATGTATGCATGTCCATGCCAGCGATAAAAGATTAACGGAAAAAGGTTCTGCAAAACTCTTTGTAAAACCGGATGGAGAAACGATCGTACAGAGACAAGGTGTAGTATCAGAGTCAGATATGAAAAAAATACGTAAGTATATCAAACTTAATCATGAGACTATGTTTGAAGTTTGGTCACAAAATTCTGTGCATGGTTATTATGGAGAAAATAAATAGAGAACAATAAAACTAAAGTGATATAGCAATGTATTTTGGGAGAAAAAAGTTAAACATGAATACAAGCAGATTAGGAAAAACTGGACTTCAGGTAAGTGAGGTGGGTTTCGGCGGGGAATGGTTGGAACGACACCCAGAGGAGGAAGGAGTGGAACTGATCCGTTATGCTTCTTCTAAGGGAATTAATATTTTAGACTGCTGGATGGCTGACCCGAAATCCAGGGATGTGATCGGAAAAGGGATCAAAGAAAACCGCAGCAAGTGGTATATCCAGGGGCATATCGGATCTACCTGGAAGAACGGCCAGTATTTCCGCACCAGGGATATGAAATATGTGCGTCCAGCCTTTGAGGATTTGTTAAAGAGGCTACAGACAGATTATATTGATCTGGGAATGATCCATTATGTAGATTCTGAGGAAGAATGGGAAAATATTCTTCGCTCAGACTATATGGATTATGTAATGGAATTAAAAAACAATGGTGTGATCCGCCACATCGGAATGAGTTCTCATAACCCGAAAGTGGCAGTAAAAGCAGCAGCGTCCGGCTTTGTGGAAATGATCCTTTTCAGCATCAATCCGGCTTTTGATATGCTTCCTGCCAGCGAAAACATTGACACCATGTTTGCAGATGAGTTTGATGCAAGTTTAAAAGGAACTGACCCGGACCGGGCCCGTTTATACAAAGTCTGTGAGCAGAATGATGTGGGCATTACCGTTATGAAGGGTTTTGCAGGGGGAAGATTATTTGATGAAAAACGTTCTCCTTTTGGTGTAAGCTTAACACCGGTACAGTGTATCCACTATGCATTGACCCGTCCGGCAGTTTGTTCCATTATGTGCGGCTATGATACAAAAGAGCAGGTAGACCAGGCAGTGGCATATGAAAGTGCTTCTGAAGAAGAAAAAGACTACGCATCTGTGATCGCCAACGCGCCATTCCATTTCTACAAAGGAGAGTGTACCTATTGCGGTCACTGCAAACCATGCGTAGCCAATCTGGATATTGCCATGATCAACAAATTTTATGATCTGGCTACCATGCAGCCAAAGGTTCCGGCAACTGTGCAGTCCCATTATGAACTGCTGGAGCATAAAGCTTCTGAATGTATTGGCTGTCATGCTTGTGAGTCACGGTGCCCATTTGGAGTACCGATCGCAGAGCGTATGGAGAAAACAGCAAAATTATTCGGCTGTTAAATAAAGAACAAGGAGACAAACACATGGAGCATCTGCGCTGCGTAGTGGAGCGGATTACATATCAAAATGAGGAAAATGGCTATACAGTTTTAAAATGCGCAGTAAAAAACTATAGTGACCTGGTAACAGTGGTTGGTATTATGCCGGATACCCATGTGGGTTCTGTCCTGTCTTTAGAAGGCTTCTGGAAAATGGATGCAAAATACGGCAGGCAGTTTTGCACAGAGCGGTTTGAGGAAACACTTCCTGCCACTGTATATGGCATTGAAAAATATCTTGGGTCCGGTCTTGTAAAAGGGATCGGGCCTGTTTTTGCAAAAAAGATCGTGGAAAAATTCGGCGAAAATACGCTGGATATTATTGATGAAACACCAGAAGAACTGATCAAGGTCCCTGGCATCGGAAAAGTGCGGGCAGAACGGATCAAAACCAGCTGGAAGGACCAGAAAGAGATCAAAAACATTATGCTGTTCCTTCAGAGTAACGAAGTCAGCACTTCTCATGCCACTAAGATTTATAAAACCTATGGCAAAGAAAGTATTTCCATTGTAAAAGAAAATCCGTACCGTCTGGCAGATGATATCTGGGGCATTGGATTTAAAACAGCAGATTCCATTGCGGAGAAAATGGGCATTGATAAGACGAAATTTGTACGTCTGCGCAGTGGTATTTTTTATACTTTAAATAAACTGGGGGAAGAGGGACACTGCTATGGAGAACGGGAACAGCTGGTAAAAAAGGCGAAAGAACTGCTGGAAGTGGAAGAAGGGGAGATTGAAGTTACTTTAGATGAGATGCTTCGCACCAAAGATGTGATCCAGGATGAAGAGGCTATTTATCTGCCGCCTTATTATTTCTCGGAGAGCGGTTGTGCGAAGCGGCTGCTGGAACTTTTGCTTACCGGGCGAAAATCTGTGTCCGATGATGAAAGGATCGTGGAAAAAGTGGTATCCCAGTCTGATATCACCTACGATGAGATCCAGTTAGAAGCAGTAAAAACAGCCATCTCATCCAAAGTCATGATACTCACCGGTGGTCCGGGAACTGGAAAAACTACTACAACATTGGGGATCATATCTGCATATAAGCTGGCTGGTTATAAGATCCTTCTGGCAGCTCCTACAGGACGGGCAGCAAAGCGTATGGCAGAGGCAACCGGCATGGAAGCCAAGACCATTCATCGTTTGTTAGAGTACAAACCACCGGAAGGATACCAGAAAAATGAGGATAAGCCGCTGGAAGGGGATGTATTAATACTGGATGAATGTTCCATGGTGGACATTATGCTTATGTACAACCTGCTAAAAGCAGTCCCGGAACAAATGTCACTGGTTCTGGTAGGTGATATTGACCAGCTTCCAAGTGTAGGCGCCGGAAATGTGCTCCGGGATATGATCGATTCCGGGCGGATCCCGGTGGTGCGTCTGACCAGGATCTTCCGTCAGGCCCAGGGAAGCCGTATTATCATGAATGCCCACAGGATCAATAAGGGAGAAGCCATTGATATGAGGGGTGGTAAAAATGCCGACTTTTTCTTTGCAGAAAAACAGACAAAGGAAGAAGTGGTGTCAACGTTGGTACAGTATTGTAAAGAAAATCTGCCCCGGTATTACCATGTGGATCCTATTCAGGATATACAGGTGCTAACTCCTATGCAAAGAGGGGAGTGTGGTGCTGTCAACTTAAACCAGGTGCTTCAGGAAGCCATGAACCCAACTGATATCTGCCTGCGCCGTGGCGGCACCCAGTATCGCCTGAACGATAAGGTAATGCAGATCCGCAACGATTACGATAAAGAAGTATTTAATGGGGATATTGGGACTATCTGCAAAGTGGATATGCAAGAACGGGAGCTGACGGTAGATTTTGACGGGCGGAAGGTGATCTATGACGTGACAGAGCTGGATGAGCTGTCATTAGCCTATGCAGTAACCATTCACAAGGCCCAGGGAAGCGAATATCCCATTGTAGTCATGCCATTTACCATGAGCCATTTTGTGATGCTTCAAAGAAATCTTCTGTATACAGGAGTGACAAGGGCAAAGAAGATACTGGTGCTGATCGGAGAGAAAAAAGCTGTTTTTTATGCGATCCGCAATGAAACAACAGCAGGGAGAAATACAAAGCTGGCGAAACGTCTGATGCCGGAAAGCGAAGAGTCAAAAGCAGTGGCGGCGGCACTGGCAAAAAAGCTGATCCAGGGAGAAGAAGATACTGGAAATGCCGGATCATTTACACAAAGTTCTGCACCAGCACCAAAAGAAAAAATGATCGTATATAAAAACAGCATCCAGCCGTCTATGCTGTGTGAAACACCGGCTGTTTACCAGGGTGATCTCTGGAAACGCCTTTCCCAGTCAAAATTCCGCAGCAGCTTCACATTAAAAGCCAACGACAGGCATTATGTTTTAGAAAAAGGGATGGATACTGTACGAAGCCATGCCACAGATTTTATACGGGACAGACTTGCCCCGGCAGAGCCAAAAAATGATGGAAAACAGACACCTATGCGAGGTCATCCTGTATTTATTGCCCAGCATGCCACAGGTACCTGCTGTCGTAGCTGCCTGGAAAAATGGCATCATATCCCCAAGGGGAGAGAACTGACAGAAGTGGAGCAAAAATATGTGGCAAATGTGATCATGGAATGGATTGCGAGGCAAATGGGATATGAGGGATAAAATTGCACATTTTTCCAAACAAAACACCACTTAAAACCCCGCATAAACACTGATTGTATGCACCAAAAAACAAACATTGTTTTTTCTTTAACACAAGAAAAAATTTATCAAATAATCACTTGCCTTTCTCTGAAAATATGATATTATTCGTGTTGAGTTAAGAGTAGCTAACAATCGCGGAATACAAAACAGGAGGAAGTAAATGTTTAACTACGAACAGTGGGACGGATTTGAAGGCCGTCTCTGGAAAGAAGAGATCAATACAAGAGATTTTATTCAGAAGAACTATACACCATATGACGGTGATTCATCATTCTTAGCAGGACCTACCGAAGCTACGGATAAGCTTTGGGGAATCCTGCAGGGACTTCAGAAGGAAGAGCGCGCTAAGGGCGGCGTTTTAGATATGGATACTGATATCGTATCCGGTATTACTTCTCATGGACCTGGATATATCAGCGAAGAAAACAAGGATTTAGAGCAGATCGTTGGTCTTCAGACAGATAAGCCATTAAAGAGAGCATTCATGCCTTATGGTGGTATCCGTATGGCAGAGGAAGCTTGCAAGAATTATGGCTATGAGCCAAGCCCGGAGCTTCATAAGATCTTCACCGAATACTGCAGAACCCATAACCAGGGTGTATTTGATGCTTACACTCCAGAGATGAAGAAAGTTCGTCATAACAAGATCATTACCGGACTTCCAGATACTTATGGACGTGGACGTATCGTAGGTGACTACCGCCGTGTGGCTCTGTATGGTATCGACCGCCTGATGGAAGAGAAGGCAAATGACTTTGCTAACTGCGGTGACGGAACCATGACTGATGATGTGATCCGTTTAAGAGAAGAAATCTCCAGACAGTATCAGGCATTAAAGGATATGAAGAAGATGGCAGCATCTTACGGATATGATATCTCCCAGCCTGCTAAGACTGCTAAGGAAGCTGTTCAGTGGTTATACTTCGGATACCTGGCTGCAGTTAAGACACAGAACGGTGCTGCAATGAGCGTTGGCCGTATCTCTACTTTCCTTGATATCTACATTAAGAGAGATATGGATAAGGGTATCTTAAACGAGTCCCAGGCTCAGGAGCTGATCGACCACATGGTAATGAAGTTCCGTATGGTTAAGTTTGCAAGAATCCCATCTTACAACCAGCTGTTCTCCGGTGACCCGGTTTGGGCTACTCTGGAAGTTGGCGGTATCGGTGTAGATGGACGTTCTATGGTAACTAAGACTGATTATCGTTTCCTGCACACCTTAGAGAACATGGGACCATCCCCAGAGCCAAACATGACTGTTCTTTATTCTTCTTCACTGCCAGAGAATTTCAAGAAGTATGCAGCTAAGATCTCTATTGATACAAGTTCTGTACAGTATGAGAACGATGACGTAATGAAGCCAGAGTGGGGCGATGATTACTCCATCTGCTGCTGCGTATCTGCTACCCAGACTGGTAAGGAAATGCAGTTCTTCGGCGCCCGTGCAAACCTGGCTAAGTGCTTACTGTATGCTATGAACGGTGGACGTGATATGAAGTCCAAGGAGCAGGTTGGCCCAGAATATATGCCTATTACTTCTGAATACCTTGATTATGATGAAGTGATCCGTAAGTACGAGGTAATGATGGACTGGCTGGTAGGCGTATATGTAAATACCTTAAACCTGATCCAGTATATGCATGACAAGTACTTCTATGAGGCTGCTGAAATGGCTCTGATCGATACCGATGTCAGACGTACATTCGCTACCGGTATTGCTGGTTTCTCTCATGTAGTTGACTCCTTAAGTGCTATTAAGTATGCAAAGGTTAAGACTGTTCGTGATGAAACTGGCCTGATCGTAGACTTCGTAACCGAGGGAGATTTCCCAAGATACGGAAATGATGATGACAGAGCAGATGAGATCGCTGTATGGCTGTTAAAGACCTTCCTTGAGAAGTTAAAGAGACGTCATACCTACAGAAATTCTGAGCCTACAACTTCTATCCTGACCATTACTTCTAACGTAGTATATGGTAAGGCTACCGGAAGCATGCCAGATGGCAGAAGAGCAGGCGAACCACTGTCCCCAGGTGCAAACCCAAGCTACGGCGCAGAGCAGAACGGCTTACTGGCTTCCTTAAACTCTGTAGCTAAGCTGCCTTACGAGTGGGCTCTGGATGGTATCTCCAATACCCAGACTATCAACCCAGATGCTTTAGGCCACAGCGAAGAAGAAAGAGTAGATAACCTGGTACAGGTATTAGACGGCTACTTTGATCAGGGCGCTCATCACCTGAATGTAAACGTATTCGGTAAGGAGAAGCTGATCGATGCTATGGAGCATCCGGAGAAGGAAGAGTATGCTAACTTCACTATCCGTGTATCTGGATACGCTGTTAAGTTCATCGACTTAACAAGAGAGCAGCAGATGGACGTTATCTCCAGAACCTGCCATGCAACCATGTAATTTAATACAGGCTGCATTTAATGTAACTGAGAAATAAAATAGCATTCCGCTATTGATCTGATCTATGTAACGGTTCAGGACATTATGTTCAGGACCGTTATAAATATTTATGGAATGCATTTTCAGAAAATAAGGAGAAAAACGTGGAAGGATTTGTTCATTCTATGGAGACCTTTGGACTGGTTGACGGTCCGGGTGTCCGTTTCGTTGTATTTCTTCAGGGCTGCCGCATGCGGTGCCGTTACTGCCACAATCCGGAGACATGGAAATTAGAGGGAGGTACTCCCTGGACTGCAGATAAATTATTTTCCCATGTATACCGGTATAAGAGCTACTGGAATAAAAAAGGACAGCCAAACGGCGGTGTTACCGTCAGCGGGGGAGAGCCGCTTCTCCAGATCGACTTTGTAACAGAGTTTTTTAAGAAAGCCAGGGAAAAAGGCGTTCACACAGCTCTGGATACAGCAGGCAATCCTTTTACGCTGGAAGAGCCTTTTATCAGTAAATTTGAAGAACTGATGAAAGTAACGGATCTGGTGATCCTTGATTTTAAAGAGATCGACAACGAAAAACACAAAAAATTAACGGGATGTCCAAATGACAACATCGTGCAGATGGCAAAATGGCTTTCAGACCACGGAAAAGGTATGTGGATCCGCCATGTACTTGTGCCGGATCTGACCGATGACGAAGAAGGACTGGTAAGGACCCGCGATCTGATCCGGGAATTGAAGACAGTAAAACGTGTAGAGGTACTTCCGTATCATACACTAGGACTGTTTAAATGGCAGAAACTGGGAATTCCCTATACACTAGACGGTGTAAGGACACCGACTGCGGAAGAAGTAAAGAAGGCAGAGGAGATCCTGGAAGTAAGCAAATATCAGTAATATGAAAAAGACAGAGGTAGCTATACAGGACATACCTGTTGGTGCAGCTGTCTTTTTTATTATGCAGGGGCGCAAAGCTAAATTTCCATCTGCCGCGTCAGCTTCAATTGACGATGCTACCGGCATCGCCTCATTCAGCTTCCTTGCACATGAAAATTCATCCTGCGTGTAATGGATCGGTAATTTTCGTGGATTATACTAGGATTTCTGTTTAAAATTTTGTACATGTTCTATATAAATTATTTCTTGGCATTTTAGGGTGATTGGTAGTATAATATATGCATGTGATAATAAATTAACAAACTAATAATCTCAAAATAATGTGAAAAACAGGAGGTAATTATTATGGCAAGACTGAGAATGATGCGTGCACCGCAGAAATATGTACAGGGAAAGGATTCTCTGTTTAAATTCCATGAGGAAATGAAAGATCTTGGAAACAAATTCTTGTTTGTCTGTTCAAGAAGTGGATACAAAATGTGCCATGATAAGATTGAGAAGAGTTTTGAAGGAACAGAAGATATCCGCCAGTATGAGATTTTTGGTGGTGTATCCAGTGTTGGTGAGATTGAACGGATGAGGAAAATTGTCCGCGAAAATAGACTGAATGTAGTAGTAGGTGTTGGCGGTGGTTCAGCCATTGATACAGCAAAGGCTACTGCTTATTATGAAAAACTTCCGGTGGTAATTATCCCAACAGTCGTTGCAACAGATGCTCCATGTACAGGACTTTCTGTTATTTACAATGATGATGAGACATTTAACAGCTATTTATTTTATCCAAAGAACCCGGAAGCTGTTATTGTGGACAGTGATGTGATTGCAAAATCACCTGTAAAATTTTTGGTAGCAGGTATGGGTGATGCCCTTGGAACTTATTTTGAAGCAAGAGCATGTCAGCGTACCGATGCGCCAAGCCTGGAATTTGGTGGTATTACAAGATCTGCAATGGCACTGTGCAAACTTTGCTATGAGACTTTAAAAGAGTATGGCGCAGCTGCAAAACATGCCTGTGAAAATCAGGTAGTTACTCCAGCGTTGGATGCTATCATCGAAGCCAATGTATACCTGTCTGGTGTAGGCGCTGATAATGGCGGTCTGGCTGTTGCCCATTCTTTCTATAATGGCCTGACAGCTTTAGGCGGACACAGTGCACCACATGGAAACTGCGTTGCTTATGGTACTCTGGTACAGCTGATATTAGAGGGCGCTCCAAAGGCAGAGTTTAAAGAAGTTCAGGATTTCTGCCGGGAAGTAGGTCTTCCTGTTACTCTGGAAGAAATTGGTGTAACAACCAAGGAACAGGTAAAGGTCATTGCAGAGCATGCCTGTGTAGAAGGCGAATCCATACATAATATGGTAGCAGATGTAACTGCAGATCAGCTTTACGATGCAATCCTTGCTGCTGATTCTCTGGGAAAAGAGGTACTGGGAAAATAGTGCTGTATTTAAGCATTAAAGTATTCCTTTGCAAGCACAGTCTGTATAAAAGCCCGTACCTGGGGAAGTTCAAAGTAATGGCTTTTATATAAAATATGAGAAGTTCGTATAAAGGGAGATCCGTCCTGAAAGAAAAGGGGCGTGATGCTCCCTTTATAATTTCTCAGACAGATTTCCGGCGGAATAAACCAACCAATGCCATTTTTCACCATTTCCGGCAGACAGCCTGAAGAAAGTTGTGGAAACGATGAACTTCAGGCTGTTTGCGTTGTCACAAACGTTATTTTCTGTTACAATAAAAACGTGAAAACAACCAGACAGGCAGAAAGCCTTAAAACAGGTGACAGGATTTGAATCATAATACAGATACAATATATCAACCAACCATCTATCAATATGCAAATATCATTATTGACATATCCCATGAAAGCGTAGATAAGACCTTCCAGTACCGTATTCCAGATTATCTTTTAGGACAGGTTGAAGCGGGACAACAGGTGTATATCCCCTTTGGCGCAGGCAGCCATAAACGAAAAGGTTATGTGGTGGAGCTGACTGATCAGGCGGAATACGACATATCGAAAATAAAGGAGATCGATTCCCTGGTGGATGGAAGTATTACCGCCCAGTCCCAGCTGATCCATCTGGCGTGGTGGATGAAAGAGCGGTATGGTTCTACCATGAACCAGGCTTTAAAAACGGTGCTGCCTGTAAAACAGAAGGTACGGGAAGCACCAAAGCGGAAGATTCACCTGCTGGCGGATGCACCGGCCCTGGAAGAAGCGATCCAGACTGCAGAACGGAAAAATCACAAGGCGCGTCTGCGTCTTTTATATGCTTTAAAAGAAAATCCGGATATTCCTTATGAGAATACCCTTCATAAATTAAACCTGACAGCAGCAGCCGTTCGGCCGTTAGAACAGGCAGGACTTCTTGCAATCCAGATAGTAGATCAGTACCGCAATCCTTTAGAGCAGATGCGCCGCCTTTTAACAGATACGTCTAAAGCCCAATGGGAAACGCCTGTTTTAAATGAGGATCAGCGAAAAATCGCAGATAATATCTGTGAAAATTATGATAGTGGAAGTAGGAAGCCATGTCTTATTCACGGTATCACAGGAAGCGGAAAAACAGAAGTGTACATGGAACTGATCAGTCATGTGATCAGTGCTGGAAAACAGGTCATTCTTCTGATCCCGGAGATCTCCCTTACCTGGCAGACGGTCATGCGTTTTTATCTCCGCTTTGGAGACCGGGTATCCGTATTGAATTCCCGGATGTCAGCAGGAGAACGCTTTGACCAGTATGAGCGGGCAAGGACGGGGAATATTGATATTATCATAGGTCCGAGATCGGCTCTTTTTGTACCCTTTGAACGATTGGGAATGGTGATCATTGATGAGGAACATGAAAATTCCTATAAAAGTGAGCTTTCTCCCAGATACGATGCTAGGGAAGTGGCGAAAAAAAGGGGAGAAATGGAAGGGGCAATGCTTGTTCTTGGCTCTGCGACTCCGTCTTTGGAAACTTATACCAGGGCAGTAAGAGGAGAATATAACCTTTATAAGCTGGACAGACGTGCTAAGGCAAATTCTGTTTTGCCTACAGTAGAGATTGCTGATCTGCGGGAAGAATTAAAAGCAGGCAACAGATCCATTTTCAGTGCCCGGTTAAAAGAATTGCTGGAGGACCGTCTGGAAAAAGGGGAGCAGGCTATGCTGTTTATTAACAGACGGGGCTATGCAACCTTTGTGTCCTGCCGCTCCTGCGGGGAAGCAGTGAAATGTCCTCATTGTGATGTAACGCTGACTTACCATAAAGATGGCCGGATGATGTGCCATTACTGTGGTTATACCATCCGTCAGCCAAAGACCTGTCCTTCCTGCGGCTCTCCTTACATTGCCCCTTTTGGCACAGGAACCCAGAAAATAGAAGAAATGGCTGCGAAAATGTTCCCTAAAGCCAGGATCCTGCGTATGGATCTGGATACTACATCCAAAAAGGGCGGACACCAGCAGATTTTGTCTGCTTTTGCGAGAGGAGAGGCAGATATTCTCATTGGTACCCAGATGATCGTAAAAGGCCATGATTTTCCAAAAGTCACGTTAGTAGGTGCCTTGGCAGCGGATCTTTCTCTTTATGCCAGTGATTACCGCTGCAGTGAGGAGACATTTGATCTTCTGACCCAGGCAGCAGGGAGAGCGGGCCGCGCAAATACAGCCGGAAATGTTGTGATCCAGACCTATCAGCCAGATCATTACAGTATTCAGACAGCTGCAGCGCAGGACTATGAAGCTTTTTATACCCAGGAAATGAATTTCAGGAGGCTTCTTGGTTATCCTCCTGCTGTAGGACTTTTAACGATCCAGATTGCAGATAAAAATGAGAAACTATTAGAACAGGCAGCAGTATTATTAGAAAAATGCCTGAAACAGTGGACCGGGCAAAATGAGGATCTGTCAAAGGATGAAACGATCCAGTTTATTGGTCCTGTAAATGCCCCGGTGTACAAAGTTAATGATATTTATAGAAAAATTTTATATATAAAGCAGGAAAACTATGATATACTGATACACATCAGGAAAATGGCGGAGCAGTGCTTAAAAGAGGCCCAGGGTCTTGAAAGTGTTATTTTCCAGTCAGACCTTAATGAGTGAAGGGAAAAACAAGCGGCGCCGAAAGTAAACAGATAAAGGAGAGATAAAAATGGCAGTTCGTCAGATCCGCATTATTGGGGATGAAATTTTAAATAAGAAATGTAAACCGGTGAAAGAGATGACCGACCGTACAAAAGAGCTGATCGAAGACATGTTCGAGACTATGTATGAGGCAAACGGTGTGGGACTTGCAGCTCCACAGGTAGGCATTTTAAAGAGGATCGTTGTTATCGATGTAGAAGACGGTTATCAGTATGTTCTGATCAACCCGGAGATCATCGAACAGGATGGGGAGCAGACCGGCTATGAGGGATGCTTAAGTGTTCCTGGAAAAACAGGTGTTGTTACAAGACCAAACCATGTGGTAGTAAGGGCTTTAGATGAGAACATGGATGAGATCGAGGTGGAAGGCGAAGGCTTACTTGCAAGAGCTATCTGCCATGAATGTGCCCATTTAGACGGCCAGCTTTATACCGAGCTGGTAGAAGGCGAACTGATGGATACAGAAAACGATGAAGAAGAGATCACAGAAGAGTAAAAAATGAACCTTGGCGTATTTTGCGCTAGGGAAAGTTGTCTGAGACAATTTTGAAAGGAATGAGAAATACACATGCGTATTGTATTTATGGGAACGCCGGACTTTTCCGTACCGGCATTGAAAGCCATTGTAGAAGCTGGTCATCAGGTAACAGCTGTTGTGACCCAGCCGGATAAGCCAAAGGGCAGAGGTAAAGATGTCCAGATGACTCCGGTGAAGATACAGGCCCTGGAATATGGTATTCCGGTATATCAGCCTGTAAAGGTAAAAACACCGGAATTTGTAGAAATATTAAAGAAAGAAGCTCCGGATGCCATTGTTGTTATTGCTTTTGGCCAGCTCTTATCCAAAGAGATACTTGATCTGCCCAAATATGGATGTGTGAACATCCATGCATCACTGCTTCCGAAGTACCGCGGTGCAGCACCTATCCAGTGGGCAGTTATTGACGGCGAAAAAGAGACCGGCGTTACTACTATGATGATGGATGTTGGCCTGGATACAGGAGATATCTTAGAAACAAAGGTGATCCCTTTGGATCCAAAAGAAACAAGCGGAAGTTTATTTGAAAAGTTAAGCGAAGCAGGCGGTCCGCTGATCTTGTCAACACTTGAAAAACTGGAAAAAGGGACTATTACAGGAACTCCTCAGGGAGAAGAAGGCACCTGCTACGCAAAGATGCTTACAAAGACCTTAGGCAATATTAACTGGACTATGTCAGCTGCCGCTATTGAACGTCTGGTCCGTGGCTTGAATCCATGGCCAAGTGCCTATACTTTTTATAATGGGAAGACTTTAAAAATCTGGGATGCAGATGTAGTAGATGAAGCAATTCCGGCAGATGCAGTTCCGGGACAGGTCCTTCAGGCTGACAAACATGGATTTACTGTTGCAACCGGAGAAGGCATTTTAAAGATCAATGAACTTCAGTTAGAAGGAAAGAAACGTATGGCAGCAGATGCACTGCTGCGTGGTTTTACTATTACACCAGGAGAGATTCTGGGAGAAAGAGAGTGATCTTATGTACGGTTACATGCCAATGTATTATTTTGACCCAACTTATATACTGATCCTGATCGGTGTGCTCCTTTCCATGGGAGCATCTGCAAAGTTAAATGCTACCTATGGCCGTTATTCTTCTGTGGCCAGCCGCTGCGGTATGACCGGCGCCCAGGCAGCACAGCGTATTCTGCAGTCACAGGGGATCTATGATGTGACTGTACGCCATGTATCAGGCAGATTGACTGACCACTATGATCCAAGGAGTAAGACTGTAAACCTGTCTGATGCAGTTTACGGTTCTACATCTATTGCAGCCATTGGTGTAGCAGCCCATGAGTGTGGTCATGCCATTCAGGACGCAAGAGATTACGCACCTTTAAGGCTGCGTGCAGCGTTGGTGCCAGTGGCTAATTTCGGATCCCAGATCTCATGGCTTCTGATCATTCTTGGTATCGTATTAGGAGGGACTGGACTTATTAATCTGGGAATCCTTATGTTTTCACTGGCTGTTCTGTTCCAGCTCGTTACATTGCCTGTAGAGTACAATGCTTCTCATAGAGCAGTAGCGCTTCTGGATTCTATCGGTATTTTAGAGGGGCGGGAAGTAGGACAGACCAGACAGGTATTAAATGCAGCGGCACTGACGTATGTGGCCGCAGCCGCAGCATCCCTGCTGCAGCTTTTAAGACTTCTGCTCCTGTTTGGAAACAGACGCAGAGATGACTAGAAAGGGGAACATGATATGGCAAAAGCCATAGACAGAGGTCTGGAGAACCGGGAGATCGTACTTGGTATCCTGACAGAGGTACTGGATAAGGGTAATTTTGTCCATCTGGTATTAAATCAGGCTTTAAGTAAATACCAGTATCTGGAAAAACCGGACCGGGCATTTATCACCAGAGTAACAGAAGGAACCCTGGAATATCTGCTTCAGATTGATTTTATTATAAACAGCTATTCAAAAACCAAAACAGAAAAAATGAAACCGCTCATCCGTAATATACTCCGGATGAGCGGTTACCAGCTCCTTTACATGGACCGTGTGCCAGACAGCGCTGTATGCAATGAAGCAGTGAAACTGGCTGTACACCACCATTTTCAGGGGCTGAAAGGCTTTGTAAACGGAGTTTTACGTACCATTGCAAGAAATAAAGAAGAACTGGATCTTAAGGAGCCTTATCTGCGCTATAGTCTTCCGCAGTGGATGTATTCCATGTGGGAAAAAGACTGGGGAAAGGAAAGCGCAGAAAAGATCGCCGCTTCTTTTTTAAAAGAACGGCCAGTATGGGTGCGCTGCAATTTGAACCTGGCATCAAAAGAAGAGATCCTGGCAGCTTTAAAAAAACAGCAGGTTAGTGCAGAGCAGGTAGAAGGCTTTGATTCTATGCTGGCTTTATCTGAGTATGATCATATGGAAAGCCTTGATGCCTTTCAGAAAGGCTGGATCCAGGTACAGGACATCAGCTCAGCTTTAGTTGGTGAGCTGGCTGCACCGGAAAAAGGCAGCTATATCATAGATGTATGCGCAGCACCCGGCGGAAAAAGCCTGCATCTGGCAGATAAAATGGAAGGCACCGGTTGCGTGGAAGCCAGGGATCTTACATATCAGAAGGTGGCACTGATCGAAGAAAATGCCAGCCGTATGGGCGCATTAAACATAAAAGCAGTCCAGTGGGATGCCACTGAATTTGATCCTGAAAGTGAAAATAAAGCAGATCTGGTCATTGCCGATCTGCCTTGCTCCGGACTGGGAATCATTGGAAGAAAGCCGGATATAAAGTACCACACCACAAAAGAAAACTTACGGGAGCTTTCAAAGCTGCAAAAAGAGATCCTTTCTGTTGTGTGGAAGTATGTAAAACCAGGCGGCCGCCTGATCTACAGCACATGCACTATCAATAAAGAGGAAAATGCAGAAAATGCCCGCTGGATCACAGAAAATCTGCCATTTAAGCCGGAAGACCTGACAGAAGCTTTTTCTTCAAAGGGAGAGAGATACGCATGTTTAAAAGAGAATATGTATCCGGGAGCAGACCTTAAAAATGGTCAGATCCAGATCCTTGCTGGTATCCATCCATTTGAAGATTTTGATGGCTTTTTCATCAGTGTTTTTAAAAGAGAAGCATAGGAGTATTTGCATATATGTTAGACCTGATCGATACAAAAGGTAAAAAAGATATAAAGTCTATGACACTGGAAGAAGTGACAGCGCAGATGACAGCCCTGGGAGAGAAATCTTTCAGGGCAAAGCAGCTTTATGACTGGCTTCATGTAAAGCTGGCAGAAAGCTTTGATGATATGAGCACATTGTCAAAGGATCTGCGCCAGAAGTTAAAGTACAATTACAGTCTTACAGCACTGCAGACAGCAGGAGAGCGTATTTCTGCCATTGACGGCACCAGAAAATATCTGTTCCGCTTAGAGGATGGAAATGTGATAGAAAGCGTATGGATGCAGTATCACCATGGAAATTCTGTATGTATTTCTTCCCAGGTGGGCTGTCGCATGGGCTGCCGTTTCTGTGCGTCTACTCTGGACGGTATGGAGCGGAATTTACGTCCTTCTGAGATGCTTGACCAGATTTACCGCATCCAGACTATTACCAGAGAACGGGTGTCCAATATTGTAGTAATGGGTTCCGGAGAACCCATGGATAATTATGATAATGTGGTCCGCTTTATCCATCTGATCTCCAGTGACAAGGGCTTAAATATCAGCCAGAGAAACCTGACTATTTCCACCTGTGGAATTGTGCCGGGGATCCGGAAATTTGCAGAAGAAGGACTCCAGGTCACACTGGCACTGTCATTACATGCACCTAATGATGAGGTGCGAAAGACCCTGATGCCTATAGCTAACAGCTTTAAGCTTAAAGATGTGCTGGAAGCCTGTCATTATTATTTTGAAAAAACAGGAAGAAGACTTACCTTTGAATATAGCCTTGTAAAAGGAGTTAATGATAACTTAGAAGAGGCAAAAGCCTTGACAGAGCTGATCAAAGACCAGCATGGACATGTGAACCTGATCCCGGTCAATCCTATTAAAGAACGGGATTATGTCCAGTCAGACAAAAAGGCCATAGAACAGTTTAAAAATTATCTGGAACGGCATGGGATCAACGCAACGGTGCGCAGGGAAATGGGACGTGATATTGGCGGTGCCTGCGGTCAGTTAAGAAAGAGCTATCTGGAGGAAGGAGAGATCTGATATGGAAGCATATGCACTGACAGATACGGGAAGAGTCCGTTCCATGAATCAGGATTATATTTATGCTTCTCCTGAAAAAGTAGGTTTTCTGCCGGATCTTTTTCTGGTAGCAGATGGAATGGGAGGCCACAAGGCGGGAGATTATGCTTCCCGCTTTATGGTGGAAAATCTGGTGGTGTATTTAAACCACCGTCAGAACGGTCCCTGTGTTACCCAGTTAAAAGAGGGAATTAAAACAGTGAATAAAGCTCTTTATGAAATGTCTCTGGAAAGAGAAGAATTTCAGGGAATGGGCTGTACACTGGTAGCAGCTGTGATCGAAGAGGGCATTCTTTATGCAGCTAATGTAGGAGACAGCCGCCTGTATCTGATCCATGATGGGGCTATCCGTCAGATCACCAGGGATCATTCCTATGTAGAGGAAATGGTGGCTATGGGGATGATGCAGAGGGGAAGTGCTGATTATAACAGGAAAAAGAATATTATTACCCGGGCGGCAGGCATCAAACCGGATATAGAGCCAGATTTCTTTGAGGAAGAATTAGAACAGGGAGATTACATTTTACTTTGTTCAGATGGACTGAGCAATATGGTGGACAATGATACGATGTGTTCCATTGTTCTCTCCGAAGGCACCTTAAAAGAAAAGGCAGTACGTCTGATCGCAGAGGCAAATAAGAGAGGAGGAACAGACAACATTGCTGTTGTACTTGTGAAGCCTCAGGAAGGAGGGATGGGATCATGCTAAATCAGGGAACATATCTTCAGGACCGTTATGAGATATTAGGACGGATCGGCTCTGGCGGCATGTCTGTGGTATACAAGGCAAAATGTCATACCTTAGACCGTTTAGTAGCCATTAAAGTCTTAAAAGAAGAATTTGCTTCTGATGAGAATTTTGTCAGCAAATTTAAAATGGAAGCTCAGGCGGCAGCCAGACTTTCCCATCCTAATATTGTCAATGTTTATGATGTAGTAGATGAAGGCAATCTTCATTATATCGTTATGGAGCTGATTGAGGGTATCACCTTAAAAAGCTACATCGAAAAGAAGGGCTTTCTTGAAAATAAAGAGGCAATCGGCATTGCTATCCAGGTGGCACAGGGAATCGCAGCTGCTCATGAGCAGCACATCATCCACCGGGATATCAAGCCTCAGAATATGATCATTTCCAGAGATGGAAATGTGAAAGTAGCTGATTTTGGCATTGCAAGAGCTGTATCCAGCCAGACCATGAATGCTACAGCAGTAGGTTCTGTCCATTATATTTCACCAGAACAGGCCAGAGGGGGGTATTGTGACGAGAGAAGTGATATATATTCCTTTGGTATTACCATGTATGAAATGGTCACAGGCAGAGTCCCTTTTGAAGGGGACAATACAGTTGCTGTTGCCCTTGCCCATTTAGAGACGCCTATTACACCGCCTTCCCAGTTAAATCCGGTGGTAAGCAGTGGTTTAGAACAGATCATTTTAAAATGTACCCAGAAAAAGCCGGACAGACGATATTCTTCTATTGGAGATGTGATCACAGATCTGCGCCATGTAATGGTAGATCCGGATTATGATATTTACGGGGCAGTATCTCAGACAGATGAGGAAAATGATCCTTATGTAACAAGACCTATTTCCAGGGAAGAACTGTCCCAGATCCAGGAGCGCAGACGGCCCCACACAGAGGATATTGTGGTAAAAGAGCCGGAATATGATCCGGCTGTAAGTATCCAGACACCGGAAACAGAAGAGAATGACGGGGATGGATATGATAAAGAGGAAACACAGCCTCAGATACCAGTCCATAAAAAACGCAGCGACAGAAAGAAAGAAAAAGATGTAAGTACCCAGTTTGAACGTATTATTATGGTGATGGGTATTTTTGCCGCTGTTTTAGTAGCGGTGGTAGTTATTTTTGTATTTTCAAGGCTGACAGGGCTTTTCTGGCCAAAAAGCGGACAGGATAAGGAAACGGAAGTAGTTACCAGTGAAACGGCCACAGAAGGTATTAATGTTTCCTTGGCAGATAACCAGACTTATATGCCAAATGTACTGGGACTTCCAAAGGATATGGCAGAGGCTAAGCTGAAAGAATACAACCTGGTAATGAGTATAGAAACAGAAGATTACTCTGATAATTATAAAGCAGACCAGGTCATGCGCCAGGATGTGGCAGAAGGCGAAGTAGTGGAAAAATGGAGTACAGTTGGCGTGACCATCAGTAAGGGAAGTGATAAAGTAGATCTTTCTTCATTGGGACTGGAGCAGCTTTCAGGAGAAGATGCCCAGAAACTTTTAAAAGATAAAGAACTGCAAGTTACCTTAAAAGAAGAGGCAAACGATAATATTGAAACAGGAAAAGTTATCCGCTACAGTCCACAGCAGGCAAAAGCAGGGGATACCATTGAACTGGTTGTCAGCACAGGACCAAAGACAGCCCAGGGGCAGGTGCCAAAGCTGATCGGAAGAGACGAAGTTACAGCAGATGCCCTTTTAAAGGCAGCGGGGTTGAAAACGGGTACTGTGACCTACGATTATGATGCAGGGAAGCCAGAAGGTACAGTTCTGAGCCAGTCTGCACTTCCGGGAACTGTTTTAGAGCCGTCTGCCACAGTTGATTATGTGGTTAATCAGATGGAAGAAGAAGGAAGTACCCAGGCACAGGCAGCAGATGAGTCCTATTATATGGGGTCCATAGATACTACCTGTTCTTTGAGCAATTATATTGGACCGGCTTCCCAGACAAGCAGTGTAAAAATATCTATCCGGTTAAAGCAGAAGGATGCAAATGGGGCAGAAGTATATACTCCGCTGATCAGCCCAAGGCTGGTGGTAGGTTCCCAGGATATTCCGGTGGTATTCCCAAGGATCAAGGGAGCATACGGCGTGGAAAACGGTACAGTAGAAGTGGTAGATGTAGAGAAGGATACTGTGATCGCTTCTTATCCGGTTTCTTTCTTCCCGGTAGGATAACTAGTGTACTGTATCATTCACTTTCAGCAAAATGACGCAGAATGAATTTTCAATCTGCAAGGCGGAGGAATGAGGCGATGCGGTGGCATCGTCGATTGACGACAACACAGCAGATGGAAATTCAGGCAAGTCATTATGCGAAATGTGAATGATACAGTACACTAGTACATCGTTTTCGAAATAACTATACCACTCACTTGTCTGCGAATCTGATTGCACAGGCCTAAAAGCCTCAGCGTAGCCCGCTACGCCTGCGCTTTTAGACCTGCCCACTCAAATCCGCGTCCTACGTGATTAGTACAGTTATTTACGAAACGATGTACTAGAGACTGTATGGCAGTTATTTGGTTATGAGCAGGCAGTGAAGGCAGATTGCCAATGTCCTTTCACTGCAAAAGACTCCGGGAGAACATAAAAGCAGCTAGGAGAAAAAATGACAGGAAAGATAATCAAAGGGATCGCAGGATTCTATTACGTAAACAATGGCGAAAATAAAGTATATCAGTGTAAGGCCAAAGGAATCTTCAGAAACCGGAAGATCAAGCCTTTAGTTGGTGATGATGTAGAGTTTTCTGTGCTGGATGAAGAAGCCATGGAGGGAAATATTGATGAGATCCTTCCAAGAAAAAATCAGCTTATCCGTCCGGCAGCTGCCAATGTGGACCAGGCACTGGTGCTTTTTGCACTGACTCATCCGGCACCGAATTTAAATCTTTTAGACCGCTTTTTAGTGATGATGTCCATGGAAGATATCCCGGTAACATTATGCTTTAATAAGCAGGACCTGGGAGATGAGGCTTTGATGGAACAGTATAGAAGCATTTATGGACCGGCGGGCTATCCGGTGTATTTTATCAGTGCTATGGAAGAAACTGGTATTGAGCAGGTTAGAAGCCTTCTTCGCGGAAAAACTACGGTACTGGCAGGCCCTTCCGGTGTAGGTAAATCTTCCCTTACCAATTGTATCCAGCCGGAGGCAGAGATGGAAACAGGAGATATCAGCCGCAAGATTGAGCGTGGAAAGCACACTACCCGTCATTCGCAGTTGTTTTTTGTTGAAAAAGATACTTACATGATGGACACGCCGGGATTTAGTTCTATGTTTACGCCGGATATAGAAGCAAATGAGTTAAAGGATCATTTCCCGGAATTTAGCCAGTATGAAAGCGGCTGCAGGTTTTTGGGCTGCGTTCATATAGGAGAAAAGGTGTGCGGTGTAAAAGATGCAGTAGCAGAAGGAAAGATCAGCCGGAGCCGCTACGACAATTATCATCTGATGTATGATGAATTAAAGCAGAAAAGGAGATATTAATTATGGAATACAAAGTAGCACCGTCATTACTGGCGGCAGATTTTACCAGACTGGGAGAACAGGTTCATGAGATTGAAGAAGCAGGGGCACCTTATCTGCATCTGGATGTAATGGATGGAGCCTTTGTTCCAAGTATTTCTTTTGGAATGCCGGTTCTTAAAAGATTAAGAAAAGTTACGAATATGACGTTTGATGTTCATATGATGGTGGAAGAACCAGGGCGCTATATAGAAGATATTAAAAATGCGGGAGCAGATATCATTACTGTCCATGCAGAGGCATGTACCCACCTGGACCGGGTTGTAAACCAGATCAAAGAGGCTGGCTGCAAAGCAGGTGTTGCCTTAAATCCAGCTACTCCTGTATCTGTACTGGAATGTATCTTAGGTCAGGTGGATATGGTGCTGATCATGACTGTAAATCCAGGTTTTGGCGGCCAGAAGTTCATTCCTTATACATTAGAAAAGGTAAAGCAGGTGCGGGCTATGTGTGATGAAAAGGGTCTTACTGCTGATATACAGGTAGATGGTGGCATCAGCGCAGCCAATGTAAGAGAGGTATTAGAAGCAGGTGCCAATGTATTTGTCGCAGGTTCTGCTGTTTTCGGTTCCGATCCGGCAGCAAGAGTAAAAGAATTTAATGAGATCTTTAAGGAATACGAGAAATGAAACGTTGTCTGATCTTGACCGGCGGGAAGCTTTCCCTTGCTTTCGCCGGTTCTTTTTTAAAGAAAAGTAAATATGAAAAAGTAATAGCTGTAGATGGAGGACTGGAAGCTGCAAAAGAGCTGGGGATCATCCCGGATGTGATCGTAGGAGATTTTGATACTGTCCGCCCGGAGATATTGTCTTACTACCGGAAAATGGAACATATCATATGGGAAGTGCATCAGCCGGAAAAAGATGATACAGACACAGAGCTTGCCATTAAGCGTGCTCTTGCCATGAACTGCAGCCATATTACGCTGCTGGGAGCTACAGGAGGAAGACTGGATCATATGATCGGGAATATCCATCTGCTGTTTCCATGCCTGCAAAAAGGCACTTATGCAGAGATCGTGGATCCCCAGAACCGTCTGTATCTTATAGATGGGGAACATATTTTCCGAAAAGATGCAGTATGGGGGAAATATATTTCCTTCCTGCCTCTTACGCAAGAAGTAAAAGGGATCACTTTAAAAGGCTTTAAGTATCCACTTACAGACCGTGATATTTTTATTGGAACCAGCCTCTGTATCAGCAATGAGCTGGTGGAAGAGGAAGGTAGGATTACGTTGTCTGACGGTGTTCTGATCACGGTAGAGTCCCATGACTGATGGATCAAAAACTGGACTGGTTTAAAATGAATAAACTGGATATTTAAAACTATCCACTAAAGTGTTAGTATACCTTCTAAGTAAAAGAGCCGGATAAATAACTAACAATAAACCGGACAGAGGAGGTCAATTATGAATACAGCACAGGCAGTACATGAAGACTCAAAAACAGGGAGCAATAAAGTATATAAGATCGCTCTTACAGGACTTTTTGCAGCATTATCCTACGTGGTATTTACATTTTTACAGTTTAAGATCTATCTTCCAGGCGGAGATGCAACATCTATTCATCTTGGAAATGCAGTCTGCGTTTTAGGTGCATTGCTTTTAGGCGGCTTTTACGGCGGTTTAGGCGGTGCTATCGGTATGACCATCGGTGATCTTTTTGATCCTAAGTATGTGTTCTATGCACCAAAGACCTTTGTTTTAAAGCTTTGCATTGGCCTGATCGCAGGTTTAGTAGCGCATCACATCGGACATATTAATGAAACAAAGGACAGTAAAAAAGTATTAACTTATGCAATTGCTGCAGCAGTCAGCGGTCTGCTGTTTAATGTGATCTTTGATCCTTTAGTAGGTTATTACTACAAATTATGGATCATGGGAAAACCTGCAGCAGATCTGACACTTGCATGGAATGTAGCAGCAACTTCTATTAATGCAGTTACATCCACCATTGCATCTGTTGTGATCTACATGCCGGTAAGAACGGCGCTGATCCGTTCTGGGTTATTCGATAAATTAAAATAAATGGAGTGAAGAATGACACAATACCACCAGAAAAAAATCGCAATGATCAATGATCTTTCAGGTTATGGCCGCTGTTCTATTACAGCGGCTCTGCCTGTTTTAGCGGCACTGAAGATCCAGTGCTGTCCGGTTCCCACCTCAGTGCTTTCCAATCACACCGGTTTCCCAGTGTATTTTTTTGATGATTATACTGATAAAATGGAACCTTATATTGAAAAATGGAAAGAACTGGGATTATCCTTTGATGGCATTGTCTCCGGTTTTTTAGGCTCTGAGCGCCAGATCCAGATAGTTAAAGATATGATCACTGAATTTAAGAAACCGGAAACCAAAGTGATCGTGGATCCGATCATGGGAGACCACGGGGAAACCTATGCCACTTATACAGAAACCATGTGCCGGAAAATGCGGGAACTTGCAGAAATGGCAGATATTTTAACACCAAATCTTACAGAGGCCTGCATTTTAACAGAACGCCCTTTTAAAAAAGAAGGCTGGAGCCGGAAAGAGATAGAAGGGCTTACAGAAGAACTTCTTGCTATGGGTCCATCTGGCGTTGTGATCACCGGTGTGAGAGAAGGACAGTATCTGGTCAATGCAGTAGCGGAAAGGGAAAAGAAAATAACTTATATCCGCCGCAAAAAGGTCGGTACAGAACGTCCAGGTACAGGTGACGTATTTTCATCAGTAGTAGCAGGTGTCTGTGTAAGAGGAGGAAGCTTGTCAGAGGGAGTGGCACTAGCTGCAGATTTTGTAAAAGACTGTATCCGCCGCTCTGAAGAACTTCAGATACCAGTGGAAAATGGCGTATGCTTTGAAGAACTGATGGGCAAGCTGGTGCGGTACAGCGGAAAATGAACCCTAAACACAAAAAGGTCTTTTCAATCTTGGGAAAATGTTATATACTCAATAACAGTTGGCGAAATATGGGATGTATTCTATATAAACTGATCGCTATATAAATAAGGAAATGAAGATCCAGGAGGAGTAGCATGTTAGATTTAAAGTTTGTCAGAGAAAATCCAGACATTGTAAAGCAGAATATTAAGAATAAATTTCAGGACAGCAAGCTGCCGCTGGTAGATGAGGTTATTGCGCTGGATGCAGAAAACCGCACTACCCAGAAGGAAGCAGATGATTTAAGAGCAAGCAGAAATAAACTGTCCAAGCAGATCGGTGCTCTTATGGGACAGGGCAAAAAGGAAGAAGCAGAAGAGGTTAAGAAGCAGGTTAGTGCTAACTCTGCAAGATTGACTGAATTAGAAGCAAAAGAAGCAGAACTTTCTGAAAAGATCTTAAAGATCATGATGACTATTCCTAATATCATCGATCCAAGCGTGCCGATTGGCAAAGATGACAGCCAGAATGTAGAGATTGAACGTTTTGGCGAGCCGGTAGTACCTGATTTTGAGATCCCATATCACACAGATATTATGGAAAGCTTCAATGGCATTGACTTAGATGCAGCAAGAAGAGTAGCAGGAAACGGCTTCTACTACTTAATGGGTGATATCGCAAGACTGCATTCCGCAGTTATTGCATATGCTAGGGATTTCATGATCAACCGTGGATTTACTTACTGTGTACCTCCTTTCATGATCCGCAGCAATGTAGTGACTGGCGTTATGAGCTTTGCTGAAATGGACGCTATGATGTACAAGATCGAGGGAGAAGACCTGTACCTGATCGGAACCAGTGAGCATTCCATGATCGGTAAGTTTATTGATACCATTACTCCAGAGACACAGCTGCCGCTGACCCTGACCAGCTATTCTCCATGCTTCCGTAAGGAAAAAGGTGCCCATGGAATCGAGGAGAGAGGTGTATACCGTATCCATCAGTTTGAGAAGCAGGAAATGATCGTTGTCTGCAAACCAGAAGAAAGCCCGATGTGGTATGATAAGCTGTGGCAGAATACAGTAGACCTGTTCCGTTCCATGGATATTCCGGTAAGAACCTTGGAGTGCTGTTCCGGTGACTTAGCCGACTTAAAGGTTAAGTCCTGCGACGTAGAGGCATGGTCTCCAAGACAGAAGAAGTATTTTGAAGTAGGAAGCTGCTCCAACTTAGGTGATGCCCAGGCACGCCGCTTAAAGATCCGTGTTCAGGGAGAAGATGGCACCAAGTATCTGGCTCACACTTTAAACAACACAGTAGTAGCTCCGCCACGTATGCTGATCGCATTCTTAGAGAACAACCTGCAGGCTGATGGTTCTGTACGTATTCCTGAGGTATTAAGACCTTATATGGGCGGTATGGAAGCTATGGTTCCAAAGAATAACAAATAATGGGGTTTTTTATGATCAAATTTAATCACTTCAATTTTAATGTATTAGATCTTAATAAGAGCCTTGCTTTTTACAAAGAAGCATTAGGCCTGGAGCCAGTAAGGGAAAAAGATGCTTCTGACGGCTCTTTTAAGCTGGTTTACTTAGGTGATGGAGTTTCAGATTTCACACTGGAACTGACCTGGTTAAAAGACCGCACAGAGCCATATAATCTTGGAGAATGTGAGTTCCATCTGGCTTTTCATGTAGATGATTACGATGGCATCCATAAAAAGCATGAGGAAATGGGCTGCATCTGCTACGAAAATCCGTCTATGGGAATCTATTTTATCACTGATCCTGATGGATACTGGATCGAGATCGTACCAGAACGTAAATAAGGGAATTAAATAAGAGAGAATACATGTAAAAAGACCAGACTTTTTATCCGGATAAAACGGATAAATGTGTCTGGTCTTTTTGCAGGACAAATAAAAAAATCCCCCATCATCAGATGGGGAATCAGGTATGTGTCTTATTTAAAATCGCTGTATTTTTCTTCACAGTACTGGCAGCGATATGTCTCTGTCTTTTCATCACTAAGATAGAAGATATGAGGCAGTTCCTGCTCAATAGAGGTAATGCAGCGAGGATTCTTGCAGTGGATCACGTTGGTGATCTTTTTAGGAAGCTTTAATGCTTTCTTTTCTGCAATGTGATCATCCTTGATGATATTAACAGTGATGGTATGATCAATGTATCCTAAGATATCCAGATCAACCTTATCCAGTCCGCCTTCGATCTTAATGATGTCCTTGCGGCCCATTTTATTGCTTCGTGCATTCTTGATGATAGCTACCTGGCAGTCTAATTTATCAAGACCTAAGTGGTAGTAGATATCAAGGCTTTTTCCAGCCTCAATATGGTCAAGTACGATTCCTTCTTTTAATCCGCTGATATTTAACATGGCTTTTCTACCTCCAGTAATGTCATGATCAGAGCCATACGAACATATACGCCGTACTGTGCCTGTCTGAAATAAGCAGCTCTTGGGTCGTCATCTACTTCTACAGAGATCTCATTTACTCTTGGAAGTGGATGGAGAACAAACATATCATCCTTTGCCATTGACATTCTCTTCTTGTCTAAGATGTAGCAGTCTTTTAAGCGGATATAATCCTCTTCGTTGAAGAAACGCTCCTTCTGCACACGGGTCATGTACAGGATATCCAGCTGGCCGATGGAATCATCCAGACTGCCGATTTCTTCAAATGGAATGTTGTTAGCAATCAGAACGTCCTCACGGATGCTGTCAGGGATACGAAGCTCAGGCGGGGAGATGAGAACAAATTTTATACCTGGATAGCGGACCATGGCATTGATCAGTGAGTGGACGGTACGGCCAAATTTTAAGTCACCGCACAGGCCAATGGTTAAGTTATCCAGATGACCTTTTAATGAACGGATGGTCATAAGGTCTGTTAAAGTCTGTGTTGGATGCTGGTGTCCGCCGTCACCTGCGTTGATGACCGGGATACGTGCTTTCTGTGCAGCTACATAAGCAGCACCTTCTTTTGGATGACGCATAGCGCAGATATCTGCATAGCAGGAAATCATGCGGATGGTATCAGCAACGCTTTCGCCCTTTGATGCAGAACTGGAATTAGCAGATGAAAAACCTAAAACATTTCCGCCAAGGTTTAACATAGCAGCTTCAAAGCTTAAACGTGTACGGGTACTTGGCTCATAGAATAATGTAGCCAGCTTCTTGCCGTTGCAGACATGGGCATATTTTGGAAGGTTGCTTTCAATGTCCCTTGCCAGCGCCAGAAGATCATCAATCTCCTCCACAGAGAAGTCTAAGGGATTCAATAAGTGTCTCATGTGATTCTCCTTTGCCTTTTATATTCAATTACATGATTTTGGGAAATACTTCAGCACTGAACCAGTGCGACAGCTGATCTTAGCCAGAATGGCACTGATTATGTGCCTCGACATATTCTTACATAAAACTCATAGGAAGTCAAGCGCAATTATGAAAAATTGTAAAAAATCGTTAAAAGTATCGTCTTGTTAGCAGAGTAAGAAATATTTAAGGAACTTTCAAGGAAAAACAGAGAGCCTGAATGAAGATACTATGATATAATGAGCGCAGGGAAAAACAAGCGGCTGCGCAGCAGACATTTGTTTTTCACAAGCCATTAACGAACGAATCGCCTGCGTAAGCAGGCAGTGGAGCGCGTCAGCGCGGGATTCGTGAGTTTATAATGAGTCCAAAAGAAAAACAAGCGACTATAGCAGAAAGGAGCGTTTGTTTTGAATGTAGAAGATCAAAAAGAAGAGTCTGCGGTCATCCGCGTAAAAGACCTTTATAAGATATATCGTGTAGGCGAAACAAAAGTCCGGGCTTTAAACGGTGTCAGCTTTGAAATCCCAAAAGGTGAATTTGTAGCTATAGTAGGAACCTCAGGCTCTGGTAAATCCACTCTTTTAAATATGCTGGCGGGACTGGAAAAGCCTACCAAAGGTGAGATCCTCATTGGAAATGTACATATAGAAAAATTAACAGAAAAACAGTTAGTGGCTTTCCGCCGCGAAAAAGTAGGTTTTATCTTTCAGTCATATAACCTTTTAAATACCATGAACGCCATAGAAAATGTGGCTCTTCCCCTGGCATTTAGAGGGGTTTCAAAGAAGGAACGCCTGAAAGAAGCCAGAGAATACATGGAACTGGTAGGAGTAGGCAAACAGGAAAAGCATATGCCTAACCAAATGTCAGGAGGACAGCAGCAGAGGGTAGGTATTGCCAGGGCTTTAGTAGTAAAACCCCAGATCATCTTTGCAGATGAGCCTACAGGAAACCTGGATTCCAAAACCACCATGGAGGTATTGCAGCTGATGCAGAGAATTGTAAAAGAACAGGACCAGACCCTTGTTATGGTCACACATGACAATAACCTGGCTTCCTATGCGGACCGCCGGATACGGATTGTAGACGGTAAGATCGTAAATATAGAAGTGGGTCAGAGGAGAGAATGAGAATGAAAAACAATGTATGGAAAAAAATGGCGCTTTTAGCCGTTATATGGATATTTGCTGCCGTCAGCAGCTTAAGTGCTTATGCCGGTGACTTCAAACTGGGCTATAACACCAATGCCAGCAGCAATGACTATATATTTACCACCAAGGCACCAAAGGGGAATATTGGTAAATCCATGAGCATTCCTTTCCGCATCCGCGCCACAGATGAAGATATGAACAATCTGCGTGTCAGTCTTCTTGAGACCAGTGATTTTCAACAGATTGAGAGCAGCGGGGACAGTGATTATACCATTGACTATTATCCGTTTGAGATCATGGAGACTACATTTACTGCCAAACATGTAGGAAATATTAAGGCAGGAAATGTAAAAAGCGTTTCTTTATCTGCCAGAGTGCGCCGTGATGCAGGCCAGGGATATTACAGTATCCCGATCCAGTTAGAATGGGATGGCGGTTCTGATGTAGATTATATTAATATCTGGATCTCTACCAGCACCTCTTCCTCAGCAGACGATGAAGAAGATAAAAAAGAAGGAAATTATTTTGTAATAGGCGAAAATCAGTCCACTCCCAGAGGAATTTATCCCAATGTCCTTGATTTTGATGTAAATTTCCGTAATAAGAGGGAGACCACTGCCCAGGATGTCACTATATCCATGGGATTATCTGAGGACAATGCTAAATTCCCGTTTGAGATCAATGACGGTAACTATGACCGCACTTACGACCGGATCCAGCCGGGAGAAAGCGTTTCTGCTCATTACAGCATGGCGATCCGGAAAGATTCCTATACCGGGTATTATCCTATTAAATTTACCATTACCTTCCGTTTAAGCTCTGAAGGTGATCTTCATACGGAAGAAAATACATTCTTTGTTCACGTAATATCCAAAGACAAAGAAGATGATCTTCGCGATTTTGATGCCAATGACCGTACCAAGGCCCGGGTAGTCGTAGACAGCTATCGCACAGAACCTGCTGACGTGTACGCAGGAGAAGAGTTTGACCTGATTTTAAACATGAAAAATGCTTCTTCGGCTGTACCGGCCAGCAATATTTTGTTTAACTTGGAGTCGGAAAAGGTTTCTGACAGTGCTGTTTTCACCACAGAAAGCGGAACTGCCTCTAAAGTAGTTAATTCTCTGGCACCAGGAGAAAGCACTGAAGTCCGGGCGCATTTTACAGCCAAAGCAGGTGTTGACCAGCGTTCCTATGGCATTACGGTAAAAGAAAAATATGACAGCCCTGAATTCAAGAATGCAGAAGAGAGCATTATCGTGGATATCCCGGTAAAGCAGTATGCAAGACTGAGTACCAGCAATATGGATGTAATGCCTGATTCTATGACCGTAGGTTCTGAATCCAATGTTATGTTCGGCATCAACAATACAGGAAAAGTAGTTCTTTATAATGTAACGGTCAATTTTGAAGCAGATTCCATTAAACCAACGGACTATTATGTAGGAAATATCAAGCCAGGTGAAACAGGAAATGTAGATACCATGCTTTCAGGTATAGCAGCCACTGCAGATGATGGTACGGTGCGCGTGGTCATTAACTATGAAGATGAAAATGGCCAGCCGGCGGAGCCGGTGGAAAAGGAACTGACGCTTCTGGTGGAGGAAGATGTGCAGGAAGACTGGAATATGGATATGTCTGAAGATGTGGATGCTTCTGGACAGGCAGCTTCAGGAGCCAATAATAAGCTTCTTTTAGCAGGCGGAGGTGCCGTTTTGGTGGCTGTTATTGCAGCAGCTGTATTTACGGTGAAGTTCATTAAAAAGCGCAAAGAAGCAAAACAGCAAAAGGATGATGAAAATGAGATTTCCTGATCTTCTGATGATGAGTGTCAATAACCTGCGCAGGAGAAAATTAAGGACTTTTCTTACTGTTTTAGGTGTTATCATAGGTACGGCTTCCATTGTAGTCATGGTTTCGTTGGGAATCGGTTTAAATGAGATGACCATGGAGCAGATCGCTTCCTGGGGAAGTCTGACTACTATAGAAGTATATGCAAATGATAATGGAAGCTCTGCTGTAAGGATCGTTGGAGGTTCAAGCCTTTCTTCTTCCTCATCTAAAAGCGGGGACTCATCTTATATTACCGATGAGGTGATCGCAGACTTCCAGAAGATCCCTTATGTAACAGGGGTTTCACCGGTACTGGAAATGAATGTGCTGATGCGTCAGGGAGCTTACGAAGCCCAGTATATCAGTTTAACTGGTGTCAGCCAGTCTTATTTAGAACAATTGAACTTAGGAGAAGGACGCATCCCGGCTTCTGGCGAAATGGGAATGGTTTTTGGAAATGGTGTACTCCAGCGTTTTACCAATGCGAAAACAGGTAAAGGTTACTGGGATACAGGAGAACTGCCTGATGTGGATCTTATGGGAAAACCGGTCTTTGTAGTTTTTGACATGGATGCTTATTACCAGAGTCAGGGAGGCGGCACCGGAGATGACGGAAACAGCGTAAAACCACCGAAAAAGTATATGATCCCGGTCACAGGTCTGATTGCCGGTGGAATTGATGAATGGAGTAATTATTCCTGGTCTGTATATACAGATATTGATGGATTAAAGGAGCAGTTGAAAAAAGCCTTTAAAAAAGGAACGGTTATTCCCGGACAACCCACTAATAAAAAGGGCAAACCATTAAATTATATTGTATACAACAGCGCAGAGATTTTTGTAGATGATATGGAACATGTGGCCCAGGTGCAGAAGATCCTGGCAGATAAGGGCTATCAGGTCAACAGCCAGATGGACTGGCTGGAAAGTTCCAGACAGCAGTCCAATATGGTACAGGCAGTTCTTGGTGGAATCGGTGCAGTATCTTTGTTTGTAGCAGCCATCGGTATTGCCAACACCATGATGATGTCCATTTATGAGAGGACCAAAGAAATCGGTGTTATGAAGGTCTTAGGCTGTGATATGGGAAATATCCGCAGTATGTTCCTTATTGAATCCGGCTTTATCGGTTTTATGGGTGGCGTGCTGGGAGCGTTGTTAAGCTATGGAGTGTCTGTGATAGTCAACCGTTTTGTAAGTATGTCTGATATGATGGGAATGAGCGGAAATCTGTCAAGGATTCCTTTATGGCTGGCTTTTGCAGCTATTGGTTTTGCTGTTTTTGTGGGTATGGCAGCTGGTTTTATGCCTGCTATGCGTGCTATGAAATTAAGTCCGCTGGCAGCGATCCGAAACGAATAAAAGAACAAACAGTATCTGATCCAGACAAGGAAGTAAGATGGAATCATAAGAAAAACTAATAAGTAAAACTTCTAAAAAGCACTTGCATTATTAGTAAAAAGCATATATATTAAAAGCAGTTAGAGAGCACAGCGTGTGACTGGCGGAAAGTGGATCAACCACAGGGAGCACGCAGAAAGTGAGAGCCGTCCGCCTGGGCACGAAATGATGTTATTCGTGTACAGGTGGGCGGTTTTTATTAAATTCAGGAGGACTTTACTATGTATATGAAAAATCTGGAACAGGAATTAAAAGAAAATGCATATCCGGGCCGCGGCATTGTTATCGGTGAAAGCAAAGACGGAAAAACAGCTGTCACTGCTTATTTTATCATGGGCCGCAGTTCAAACAGCCGCAACCGTGTTTTTGTGGAAGAAGGAGAGGGCATCCGTACCCAGGCGTTTGATCCTGCAAAATTAGAAGATCCAAGCCTGATCATTTATGCACCGGTCCGCGTACTGGGAAATAAGACTATTGTTACAAATGGCGATCAGACTGATACCATTTATGAGGGAATGGATCATCAGCTTACCTTTGAACAGTCTCTTCGCAGCCGTGAGTTTGAGCCAGATGCTCCAAACTATACACCACGTATTTCCGGTGTGCTCCATGTGGAAAATAAAAAATACAGCTATGCAATGTCCATTTTAAAGAGCAACCAGGGAAATCCAGATTCCTGTCTGCGTTTTACATTTGCATATGAGAATCCAGTTCCTGGAATGGGTCATTTTATCCATACCTATATGCATGACGGCAGTCCGCTTCCAAGTTTTGAGGGAGAACCAAAGCCTGTAGAAATCGATGGTACGATTGATGAATTTACAGATAAGGTATGGAACAGTTTAAATGAAGACAACAAGGTGTCCCTGTTTGTGCGTTTTATTGATATTGAGACAGGTAAATGGGAGACTTGTATTGTAAATAAAAATCAGTAAGGACTAGTATAATCCACAATAATTATCCGCCCCTTTCACTTGTCTAAATTTCCATCTGCCGCGTCAGCTTCAATCGACGATGCTACCGGCATCGCCTCATTCAGCTTCCTTGCACATGAAAATTTATCCTGCGTGTAATGGATCGGTAATTATCGTGGATTATACTAGTACATCGATGTACTGGAAGCTGTGTAAAACTTTGAAAGCACATTTTGAAAAAAAGGAGAACTTCACATGAAAGAACTGGAATTAAAATACGGATGCAACCCAAATCAGAAGCCTGCTAAGATCTTTATGAATGACAATAAGGAACTGCCGGTCACTGTTTTAAGCGGCCGTCCTGGTTATATCAATTTCTTAGACGCATTAAACGGCTGGCAGCTGGTAAAAGAATTAAAAGAAGCCACCGGACTTCCTGCAGCTACTTCTTTTAAGCATGTATCTCCGGCAGGAGCAGCAGTAGGCCTTCCACTTGATGACGTTTTACGCAAGATCTACTGGGTAGACGATCAGGGAGAGCTTTCTGCCCTTGCAAGTGCTTATGCAAGAGCCAGAGGTGCAGACCGTATGTCTTCTTTTGGGGATTTCATTTCTCTTTCTGATGTATGTGACGTTGCCACTGCAAAGCTGATCAAACGAGAGGTTTCTGATGGTGTGATCGCACCAGGCTATGAGCCGGAAGCATTAGAAATCTTAAAAGCCAAGAAAAACGGCAATTACAATGTGATCCAGATCGATCCGGACTATGTACCGGAGGAATTGGAACGTAAGCAGGTGTTCGGTGTTGTATTTGAGCAGGGACATAACAATTTAAAGATCAATAAAGAACTGCTGAAAAACATTGTTACAGAAAATAAGGATATGACGGAAGAAGCAGCCATGGATCTGGTTATTTCCCTGATCACTTTAAAATATACCCAGTCCAATTCAGTATGCTTCGTAAAGGGCGGTCAGGCTATTGGTATTGGAGCAGGACAGCAGTCCAGAGTACACTGTACCAGACTGGCAGGAAGCAAGGCAGATAACTGGTATCTGCGCCAGAATCCAAAAGTGTTAAATCTGCCGTTTATTAATGGTATCCGCAGGGCAGACCGTGACAACGCCATTGACTTATATATTGGTGAAGATTATATGGATGTTCTTGCTGATGGAAGATGGGAAAAGATTTTTAAGGAGAAACCAGAGGTATTTACAAGAGAAGAAAAGAGAGCATGGTTAGACGGTCTTACAGACGTAGCTTTAGGTTCTGATGCCTTCTTCCCATTTGGAGATAACATTGACAGAGCATATAAGAGCGGTGTAAAATATGTAGCACAGCCTGGCGGCTCTGTAAGAGATGATCAGGTCATTGAAACCTGCGATCAGTACGGCATGGTAATGGCATTTACCGGTATCCGTCTGTTCCACCATTAATTTAAGATTTCAAGGAAACGTTAAGATTAAATTAAGGCAGCAGAGTTTGTGCGCCGGCTGAATTTCAGGGGGAAGTACTTATGATGAAGGACCTTACCAGAGAGCACCCGGATAAGATTTTATGGCGCTTTCTGCTGCCTATGTTAGTCAGCGTTATGTTTCAACAGATATACAATATTGCAGACAGCTGTATTGCCGGTCGTTTTGCAGGAGAGGATGCCCTGGCGGCGGTAGGTGCATCTTATCCTATTACTGTTATATTTATGGCGTTTGCCGTAGGAACCAACCTGGGAGCCTCTGTTGTGGTTTCCAGGCTTTTTGGCGCTAAGGATATGGTCAGGATGAAGTCGGCAGTAAGTACGGCATTTATTGCCTGTGCTTTTATGAGCTTTTTCCTCACATTTATCGGCTATTTTTTCTGCGGCAGTATGATGCGGCTCGTCCACACACCTGAAAATATTTTTGCAGATGGACGGTTATACTTAAAGATCTACGTTTACGGCATCACATTTTTACTTTTATATAATGTGTGTACCGGCATTTTTACGGCTTTAGGTGATTCTAAAACACCGCTGTATTTCCTGATCGGTTCTTCTGTGGGAAATATTACCCTGGATTATTATTTTGTAGCCTGTGTAGGACTGGGAGTGGCAGGCGTTGCCTGGGCAACTTTTATTGCTCAGGGTATTTCCGCTATCCTGGCTCTTACATTTCTGGCAGTACGTTTAAAAAGGATAAACTGCGAAGGAACTTTTAAGTGGCTGGATCTTGTTCTTTTAGCCCAGATTGCTGCTATTGCCATTCCAAGTATTATGCAGCAGAGCGTTTTATCTATTGGAAATATGTTTGTACAGGAGATTGTAAACCGCTACGGCTCTGCAGTGATCGCAGGTTATTCCGGCGCCATCAAGTTAAATACCTTTGCGATCAATTCCTTTATGGCTCTTGGAAGCTGTCTTTCCAGCTATACAGCCCAGAATCTTGGCGCAGGAAAGAAAGAACGGCTGTCTATGGGATTTCGTACAGGTATCCGTTTGTCACTGATCGCCGCTATTCCTTTTGTGGTTCTTTATTTCTTTGCCAGCAGGCAGATGATGGGACTGTTTTTGAATAAGTCCAGTACAGATGCTATTAATGCAGGACGGGAATTTTTGCATATTGTAAGTCCTATGTATTTTATGATCTCTATTAAACTAATGACTGACGGGATCATCCGTGGTGCAGGTGCCATGCATTATTTTGTAATGGCAACGGTTCCGGATCTGATCTTACGTATCCTGGTAGCATTGCTGCTTACAAAGTATTTTGGAAGTACAGGTATTTGGATGGCCTGGCCATTTGGCTGGATCGCAGCAACGGTTCTGACTATTATTTTCTATCGCCGCATTATTTTCGGAAAATATGTGATCCGCCTGTAAAAAATAAGACATATCTCTGCATATTGATGATTGAAAGTGGTTACAAAATATGATAAAATTCCTGTTGATATTCTAAAAAGTATATGAAAAAGATATCCCAGATACGTGGCGATACGGGAAGAGAAGGATTACAGCAGGTGACAGAAGAAATCAGAAATACAGAGGAAACAGAGGAAAGCGGAACTAAAAAAGAAAAGATCTCAGAAAAGGCAGTTGTAAAAAACAGCAATATTTTTATAACTATATGTAAATACATAATAAAAGGCACAGGTTATCTGTGTCTTTTTCTTGTTCCCATACTGTCGTATTATTTATTTGAATATGTGACAGGGAATCTGGCAAATATTTCCGCTTTTATGACAGCATTAAATATATGCTGGGTTTATGTACTGTATCTTATCCTTACAGGTATTACAGGAACTACCCGCATATCAGTACCAGTTGGATCAGCTGTATTGCTTATAATATCATTTGCTGAAACCTTTGTAGTAGGCTTCCGGGACCGGCCTATTATGATCTGGGATGTGCTGGCAGTGCGCACAGCCATGACTGTATCCGGCAATTATGCATTTGTTATTTCAGATAAAATGGTACAGGCTGCCAAAGCAGTAGTCGCTGCCAATATTATTTTATGGTTTTTCCCGGTTCATGTAAAAGGATTAAAAAACAGGCTGCTTTTGGGTGTTTCCTGCGTGGGAACTGCTTTTGCTTTTGGCTATGGCTTTTTCCACAGTATTGTTCCTGCACATCAGATGGGGATTAATATGTGGGCAGTTAATGATACTTATGAATCCTGCGGGTATATTTTATCCACAGCCATGTCTTTTCAGTATGTGGTAAAGAAACCGCCGGCAGAATACAGTCAGGGACGTCTGGAAAGTATTTATAAGGAAATTTCTGAAGAAGAGCAGGAGAAAGGAATAAACGAAACAGAAAACGAGGATGATGAGATTTTGTCTCACAAAGTAACTATCCAGCCAGTCAATCTGATCTGCATTATGAACGAAAGTCTTTCTGACTTGCGGGTAGCCGGAGATTTTTCCACAAATCAGGAATACTTCCCCTTTATCAACAGCCTGACAGAAAATACTATAAAGGGAAATCTGTGCATGCCTGTATTTGGCTCTATGACCAGCAATTCTGAATTTGAGTTTCTTACAGGAGATTCAGTTGCCATGCTCCCATCTAATTCTATTGCCTATCAGTTTAATGTAAAGCCGGATGCCAGGACTATGGTAAGTACCATGAAAGACCAGGGATACCGCACTGTAGCTATGCACCCATATCCAGGAGAAAACTGGAACAGGAATGCCTGTTATGCCAATATGGGATTTGATGAGTTCTTAGATGGGGAATATTTTAAGGGCAGTGAGCAGCTGCGTTATTATACCAGTGATCAGGGAGATTTTGAAAAATTGATCCAGGTAGTAGAAGAAAAAGAAGATCCCCAGGAAAAACTGTTTTTATTTAATGTTACCATGCAGAACCATGGTGGCTATGAGGGGACTTTTGATGAGTTTGATCAGACTGTGTGGCTGACTGGTGATATGGAAGGAAAATATCCAAAGGCTGACCAGTATCTTTCTCTGGTAAAGCGCTCTGATGAAGCTTTTGCTTATTTACTGGATTATTTTAGTCACAGTGATGAGCCGACTATGATCGTTATGTTCGGAGATCACCAGCCAAGTGTGGAAGATGAGTTTTTTGATGAAATATACGGCACGCCAAGTTATGAAGTGCCTACGAAAGATCGTTTAATGTGGTATGAGACCCCATTTATCATCTGGACTAATTATGAGCAGCCCTCAAAGGATATTGGAAAGCTGGGAGCAGTGTATCTGTCCTCTTATGTATTAAAACTGGCAGGTCTTGATATGACTCCTTATAACCGTTTTCTGTTAGACCTGTCACAGATCTATCCGGTCCTTCATTTTCTGGGATTTTATGATAAAGATGGAAATTACCAGTCCTGGTCAGAGGCAGAATCAGGGGAGAATCCAAACAGAAAACAGATTTTAGACTATGAGGCTATGGCCTATAATCACAGTATTGACAGGCGTAAATATAAACCTCTGTTTACGCTGGAAGAAGAAAAATAAATTTTGCAGATAGAGTGCATTGCAAGGAAATGGCAGAATGGAAGTTACAATGGAAAATCAAAGAGACCTGTTATCCAGGGTCAGCGAAGAATGGGGAAAAATCCCGGATCACAGCCCTTTTCTGTCCTATAATGTTTTTCAGGTTTTAGGAATACAGGAAAAAGAAGTAGTCATGTGCCGGTTTCTGGCAAATCTGTTAGATCCCCAGGGGGCTCATGGCTGCGGTGTCCTGTTTCTTAAAACTTTTGTCCGGGATGTGCTGAAAATAAAATCCATGAGTGACCTGCTTCTTATGCATACAGTTGTCACAAAAGAATATGTCACTGATCATGATCGCCGGATCGATATTGTAATACGCAATGCAGATTATTTTATTCCGGTGGAAGTAAAGATTTATGCCGGAGAACAGCAGGGGCAGTGTTTTGATTATTTTAAATATGCGAAAAATGCTCCCATAGTTTATTTGACACCTTTTGGAACACCACCTTCGGAATACAGCAGGAAAGAAAAAAATGGAAAGGGGATACTGTCATTAAACAGGATCCTTTGTATTTCCTGGTCAGAAAATATCTGCGCATGGCTTACGGGATTGCTTCCTTGCCTGAAGGAAACATTAAGATCCATGGTTATGCAATATGTAGATGCTATCCGTATGACGGCAGATGAAAGGGAAATAAAAATGGTGGAAAAAACGGTTGATCTGTTGTATGAGTCTTCGCAGTATTTCAAGGCGGGGATCCAGATAGAAAGATCCATGAAACAGGCAAAACTTAAGCTGATCCGGCTTGTGTTTGGGGATTTTGAAAAAGAAATGGAGCCACTGGCTGCAAAATATGGTCTGGAACCTGAAAAAGATACAGGGTATTATTCCTATAAGGATCCTCATCATGAAAAATTTTATGATTGTTACAGTACATATCCAGGACTAAACTATGTGGTAAAAAAGGCAAAGTTTAAGAAACAAAGTTTACAGCTGTGGTTTCGCATTGAAATAGAACATGACCTGTTTGCAGGATTTTGTCTTTTTGATAAAGAAGCAAAGGCACAGGATGGGGCTCCCATAGGCTGTCAGGTGGATCATATAACAGATGAACTTACAAAGGAAGCTGCCGGATATATCAAGAAGGAGGTAATACTGCCGGAGGACTGGTGGTTTGCCTGGTGTTATCCAAATGGAAGCCACGATTATGCTTATAAAGATACAGCAGATTTTAAAAACATGAATCCTGGAGCAGTCCGTCTTGCAGATAAAGAAGAACGGGAAAAATATGTAAAAGAAACAGTAAAAGCTTTTGAAGGATATCTCTTAAAATATTTATTATGAGCAGTAAGAAGCTCCAAAATCCAGCAGGTGTTTTTTGAGTCTATCTATATGGAAATAGCACCGGGCAAGCCGCCTTCGCATAGTATGTAAGTAAGAATATGCGGGGTGGCTTTTTTTGAAGACTTTTCCGAAACCACTATCTCACGGAGAAGAAAAGCTGTACCTGAAACGCTGCAAAGAAGGCGACCAGACCGCCAGAAATATGCTGATCGAACATAACATGCGCCTGGTGGCTCATGTAGTAAAAAAATATCAATGTCAGGAATACGATACAGAAGACCTGCTTTCTGTGGGGACCATTGGACTGATCAAGGCAGTGAACACCTTTGATACAGATAAAGGATCCAGACTGGCTACCTATGCAGCCAGGTGCGTGGAAAATGAGATACTCATGCTTCTTAGGGCAGGTAAAAAACGGGCCAGGGAAGTGTCTTTATTTGAACCTATTGGTACGGATAAAGACGGAGAAGCAGTGAATCTTGTGGATGTGATCGAAATGGAAAATCCAAGGACCATTGACCAGCTTATATTAGATCAGGATATCAGAGAACTGTATGAAGCATTTGACACATGCCTGACAGAAAGCGAGAAGCAGGTGATCACCATGCGCTATGGCCTGTTTAGGGAAAAGGAGCATACCCAGCGGGAAGTTGCCGGAGTTTTAGGCATTTCACGTTCTTATGTAAGCAGGATCGAGAAAAAGGCTATTGGGAAAATGCGGGATGTATTTGAAAAACATCAGGTTCTGTAAAAGTAAGGGATAAAAATAAGAAAGCAGAAAAAATACGGCAGAAAGAAGATCCTGGAAAGAAAATCATAGAAAGACAGAAAAAATATGCATTGTTATTAATAGGATTTAACGCTATACTAATAATGATAGAAGTCGAAAGGACTTTCTGGGAAGAAAGATGTGAGAAACAAGGAGGATAACGCAGTGGCTATTTTAGTGACCGGAGGAGCCGGATATATCGGAAGTCATACATGTGTGGAACTGTTAAATGCAGGTTATGACGTGGTAGTAGCAGATAACCTTTATAACTCCAGCAAAAAAGCATTAGACAGAGTAGAGCAGATCACAGGAAAGAAACTGAAATTTTATGAGGTGGACCTGCTTGACCAGCCAAAGGTAAAAGAAATCTTTGATAATGAGGATATTGAAGCTGTGATCCATTTTGCAGGCTTAAAGGCAGTAGGAGAGTCTGTTCACAAACCCCTTGAATATTATAACAATAACATTACCGGAACGTTGATCCTTTGTGATGAGATGAGAAATCATGGTGTAAAGAATATTGTATTCAGTTCTTCTGCAACTGTTTACGGTGATCCGGCCCAGATCCCGATCACAGAAAAGTGCCCGAAAGGTGAGATCACCAATCCTTACGGACGCACCAAAGGAATGTTAGAGCAGATCCTTACAGACCTGCATACTGCAGATCCGGAGTGGAATGTAATGCTCCTTCGCTATTTTAATCCAATAGGTGCTCATGAAAGTGGCTTGATCGGCGAAGATCCTAAGGGTATCCCTAACAATCTTGTACCGTATATTGCACAGGTTGCCATCGGCAAGCTGGATCATTTAAATGTATTTGGGGATGATTATGATACCCCGGATGGAACCGGCGTCAGAGATTATATCCATGTAGTAGATCTGGCAAAAGGCCATGTAAAGGCTATGAAGAAACTGGAAGCAAAAGAAGGCGTCAGCATCTATAATCTGGGAACCGGAGTTGGATACAGTGTATTAGATGTTCTTCATGCGTACGAAAAGGCCTGCAAAAAAACATTAAAGTATGAGATCCAGCCACGCAGGGATGGAGATATTGCAACCTGCTATTCTGACTGCACAAAGGCAAAAGAAGAGCTTGGTTGGGTGGCTGAAAAGGGAATTGAAGAGATGTGTGCTGATTCCTGGAAATGGCAGAGCATGAATCCGAACGGTTACAGAGATTAATTAATATGATGTAAGTGTCAAAAGTATAAATTGCGTTTGTGCTCGCACAAATAAGCAATTTATACTTATTGACACGCCGAACACCGAAAACGAAATAAAATGGTGTGAACACGCCATTTTATGGGAGTTTGAGGTGTTCGAGGATTGCGGGAATTGTATAGCAATGGAGCAATCCGGTTACATCAGTGAGTGGCAATATTTACTTTTGACACTCACATCATTAATATAAGTATTAGTATAGTAACAGGGTATCACCTGTTACTCCATAAGTAAGTGACCTGATAACACGGCAGTATGGTGTAAAATGTACACACTGCCGTGTTTTTTGTCGTATATATTGGGAAGGCAATTAAGTACATCGTATGGCACGTTAGGTTCAAAGAGTGTTTATCTGCATACAACATTATCCATATAAAGCAATCACTGATCATCAGATAAAAGAACAAATGTTCGATTCCTGTTGCATTTGCGGAGATACTGTGATAAAATACAATCAAACAAATGTTCTGGTGGTGATGAGATGCTGATACAGGAGAATCTTACTATAGATGAAAAACTGAAAATACTTACGGACGCAGCCAAATATGACGTTGCCTGTACTTCCAGCGGAGTAGAGCGCAGAGGAAAGAAAGGACACCTGGGAAATTCTTCAGAGGCAGGTATCTGCCACAGCTTTGCGGCAGACGGAAGATGTATTTCATTACTAAAGATCCTTTTTACCAATCAGTGCATCTATGATTGTAAGTATTGTGTAAACCGGTGCAGCAATAATACGCTGCGGACTGCATTTACTCCGGATGAAGTTTGTAAACTTACTATGGAATTTTACAGGAGAAATTATATTGAAGGTCTGTTCTTAAGTTCTGGTATTCTGTCTACAGCGGATCATACTATGGAGCTGATCTATGAAACTCTTCATAAGCTGAGGAATGTGTATAATTTCAATGGTTACATTCATGTAAAATCCATTCCCGGTGCTTCCAGAGAACTGGTAGAGAGAATGGGCTTTCTTGCGGACCGTATGAGCATCAATCTAGAACTTCCTACAGCTGAAGGCCTTCGAAATCTGGCTCCTGGAAAGACAAGAGAGAAGATACTGGCTCCTATGCGGCAGGTACAGCAGGGAATTGCGTTGTCTGGGCGTCTGCTAGGGTATGACAGAGGATATAAGAAATTATATCCTTCTGACAGAGCCGGTTTTGCAGGCGGTGCTTCCCTTATACATCCGGATCTGACAGAAAAAGATTCTATGATACTTTCCGGCGGGATAGAAAGCCATGGTCTTGCCCTTACAGAGCGGTATTATGGAACAAAAGCCTTTGTTCCTGCCGGCCAGAGTACCCAGATAATCGTAGGTGCTACATCGGAAAATGACTTTCAGATGCTTTCTGTGACGCAGGCTCTTTATCATAATTTTGGTTTAAAACGTGTCTTTTACTCTGCATATGTTCCGGTCAATGAGGACAGCCATCTGCCATCCCTTCCGGGAGGACCGCCTCTTTTAAGAGAACACCGGCTTTATCAGGCAGACTGGCTGCTGCGCTTTTACGGATTTAAGGCAGAGGAACTTCTTTCTGAAAAAAAGCCTAATTTTAATTTATTTCTGGATCCCAAGTGCGACTGGGCACTGCAGAATCTGAAAGATTTTCCTGTAGAGATAAATAAAGCTTCTTACGAACAGCTTCTCCGTATACCCGGAGTAGGGGTGAAATCTGCCAGACGTATCATCTCTGCCAGAAAGCAGGGAAAATTGGATTTTGATGGTTTAAAACGGATAGGAGTTGTTTTGAAGCGGGCCCGTTATTTTATCACCTGTTCCGGGAAAATGGAAGTTTCCTTCAGACTGGATGAAGATTCCATCACCAGCGCCCTTATAGGGGATGAGAGGCGGAAAGTATGGGATATAGAAAACAGGGACAGTTACAGGCAATTATCCCTGTTTGATGATATGCACCTGGAAGAAGAAAAAAACGTGATTTTAAAGGATCAGCTGGTAAAAGAAGCATCAAACAGTGCTGTATTTGGCCAGCTGTAGTATGAACAGGAGAGACGGATATGACGGTTTTTGTATGTGAGCCTGGTTACGAAGGTATATTAAGCTGTATTTATGATGCGGGAATGAGTAAGATCCCTCAGGATGAACTGCGCCTGGAGATCAAAAACAGCGGACAGAATGTAGAACTTTTTTCATCCTATGTAGAGTGCGTTCCATCATCGGAAAAAGTAAAAAAGGTGATGGAAACTGTACGCAGGCATTTAAATTCCCGGATCCAGGAGCAGCTGTATGCGGTCTGTCTTAGCGAAGATATATTGCGTGCAGATAAGATATACCGGTATCTGAAGGTATTGTTTTTGCGGGGTGCATCTGCTGCTGACCAGCTTCAGATCCCTGCTGTTTATGAAGTTTTTAAACTGTGTCGAAGCGTATATAACGAAAAGCATCAGTTTATTGAATTTTTGCGTTTTTCCCAGATGTCGGAAGGCTTTTTAGTAGGAAAGATACAGCCGAAAAATGATGTGGCAGAGCTGATAGCACCTTACTTTGCAGACCGTCTGCCGGAGGAAAACTGGCTGATCTGTGATATAGGCAGAGGAAAGGCAGCGGTCCATGTAAAGGGTGAAAAGTGGTTCCTGGCAGAGATTTCCAGTGATGAACTGGAAAAAATATGTATACAAAGTGATGAAAAGGACTGGGAAAAACTCTGGAAGACTTTCTTTACTGCCATTGCCATTGAACAGAGAAAGAATCCAGATTGTCAGAGAAGTCATCTGCCTTTACGTTTTCGTCCCCTTATGACGGAATTTCAATCATTTTGAGCAAGCCTTTTTATTGTGGATGGTGGATCCACCATGCTTCTTATTTTCATGAATATGGAAACAAGAAGGTGCATGGCTGAACTGTAACTATATTTCATATCCATGTTAAAATGTGCTTGCAATTTATTCTTTTCTTGGATAAACTGAAACTATCTGTAATTCATTTTTTTCTAAATGCATTATTTTGATACCTACATCTCTTTATTAATTCTATTTTTAATTCCACAGGAAAAAACAATCTCAGGAAAACAGAAAGGAGCGTTGCGCATGTTTACGCAGATAAACAGTGCCGGGATCCATGGAATGGAAGGATTTCTGGTATCTGTTGAATCAGATGTATCGAATGGACTGCCGGGATTTTCCATTTCAGGGCAGCTGGCACTGGAGGTAAGAGAGGCTCAGGAGCGGGTCAGGACAGCACTGAAAAACTCAGATCTTCAGCTTCCGGCAAAAAAAATCACAGTAAATCTGTCACCAGCAGGAATGAAAAAGGAAGGAACGGCTTTTGATCTGCCAATTGCAGCTGCAGTTTTAGGAGCTTTTGAGTTATTGGCAGCAGAAAAACTGAAGGATTCTCTTCTGATCGGAGAACTGGGGTTAGACGGCAGCGTAAAACCAGTAAGGGGCGTACTGGTCCTGGTATCGGCTGCCAAGAAAATGGGATTTCGCCGATGCTTTTTACCAGTACCCAATATGGCAGAAGGAGCTTTAGTAGAAGGGATACAGATCATAGGTATAAAGTCGCTTCTTCATTTGCAGGAAGTGGTATCTCAAGAGGATTTTGAAAGCATGGATCAGAAAATGCCGGTCACAATAAATAATCGTACATTTAAATCAGAATATCCCTTTGATTTCAGGGAAATATGCGGTCAGAACGTTCTGCGCCGGGCAGCAGAAGTGGCGGCAGCCGGAAGACATGGTCTTTTGATGTGCGGAAGTGCAGGAACAGGAAAATCTATGGTAGCAAAGCGGATACCAACCATTCTCCCGGATCTTTCCTGGGAAGAAAATATAGAGATATCCAAGATATACAGTCTTTGCGGTCTGCTGCCAGAAGGACAGCCTCTGCTTTCACAAAGACCTTTTCGCAGTCCTCATCACACGATTTCTCCCCAGGGTCTTACCGGTGGTGGAAAAGTGCCAAAACCCGGGGAGTTATCCCTTGCTTCCGGAGGCGTTTTATTTTTAGATGAGCTGCCTCATTTCAGTAAAGGCGCTATAGAAGCACTAAGGGAACCTTTAGAAGAACACCGTATCACAATAAGCCGTGTGGCAGGAAGCTATGAATTTCCGGCAGATTTTCTGATCCTTGGAGCCATGAATCCATGTCCCTGCGGCTTTTTTCCGGACAGAAGCAGATGCAATTGTACGCCTGTGCAGATACAAAATTATTTAAACCGGCTTTCAAGACCTATTTTGGAACGTTTTGATATATGTGTGGAAGCTGCACCTGTGACATTTGCAGAGTTAGAAGACCAGACAACGGAAAATGAGGATTCAGCTGTTATACGAAGCCGGGTGGAAAAAGCAGTAAAGATACAGGCTACACGTTTTCAGGGAACGGATATCAGAAACAACAGCCGTATGGGACAGAAAGAGATACAGCGTTTCTGTAAGTTAAAAGAGCCGGAGAAACGTTTTGCAAGACGGGTATATGAAGCGAGAGGAATAAGTGCCAGAGGTTATCACAGAGTACTAAAGACAGCAAGGACAATTGCAGATCTGGCTGGTGAAGAATGGATCCAGAAAGAACATTTATCAGAAGCCTTTGGCTACAGGGCATTGGAGGAACGGATATGGGGACAGAAGCATTAGAGAAAATATTTTTATACTGGTTATGTCATCTGCCGGATGCAGGGGCTTTACAGATACGCCGCATAGGAGAAGCGGCAGGAGGTTTTCAGCAGGCATATTATATAGAAGGAACACAATTATGGAAAAAGGGGATCTTTAAAAAAGAAGAAAATGCCCTCCGCTTTGATGCCTGGAAAGGGGAATTTTCCAGATTGGAAGAGGAATATTATAAATTAAGTGAAAAAGGCATTTATTTTATTACGCCTCTGGATGAAGAATATCCAAGACGGCTGTATTCTGTATATGATTATCCATTAGGACTTTATGTAAAGGGAAGCCTTCCTAAGGAGGATAAAGCGACTGCAGCAGTGATCGGTGCAAGAAATTGTACAGCTTATGGAAGGGAAGCAGCCGGTTATATGGCAAAAGAATTGGCTGCTGCCGGTATTCAGATCATCAGCGGCATGGCATTGGGGATTGATGGTGCAGGTCACGAGGGAGCAATGGCGGCTGGCGGAATGACATATGCAGTTCTTGGTTGCGGAGTAGATCAGTGCTATCCACGGAGTAATTTTGACTTGTACGAAAATATCCCATTTTATGGGGGACTGATTTCTGAGTATCCTTTAAAAACACCTCCTGTACCCAGAAATTTTCCTATACGCAATCGTATCATCAGTGGTCTTTCTGATGTTATCCTGGTTATAGAGGCAAAAGAAAAAAGCGGGTCGCTTATTACTGCCCAGTCAGGCTTAGAACAGGGAAAAGAAATTTATGCCCTTCCAGGCCGGATCACAGATGCTTTAAGTACAGGATGCAACCAGCTGATCGCAGAAGGCGCCCAGGTTCTTTTTTCACCGGAAACAGTTCTTGAAAACCTGGGGATTTTTGTAAAAGAGAAAGAACAGTTTTCTGAAAAAAAACAGAAGGGACTTGCAAAGAAAGAAAAAATGGTGTATAGTTGCTTGGATTCCGAACCGCGCCATATAGAGGAGATCGCATCAAAAACAGGGCTGTCTGTCAGCCAGTCTATGGATGCTCTTCTGGAATTAGAACTTGGCGGATATGCTGTGAGGACAGCAGGACTTTATTATACGAAAAAACTGTTTTAAAGGTCTGTTGCAGTTTACAGATGTATCTTGCCATAATATAAGACTCCAAGAGAACATTAAGGGGTTATTGGGATAAGGCGCATAAATATAGGAACAGGAATAAGGAGTTTACAATGGCGAATCATCTGGTAATCGTAGAGTCACCTGCAAAAGTGAAGACCATAAAAAAGTTTTTGGGAAGTAATTATGAAGTAGACGCCTCCGGCGGTCATGTAAGAGACCTGCCAAAAAGCCAGTTAGGCTTTGATCCGGAACACGACTATGAGCCAAAATATATTACTATCAGGGGAAAGGGGGATGTACTTGCAAAACTGCGCAAGGAAGTAAAAAAGGCAGATAAGATTTATCTGGCAACGGACCCGGACCGTGAGGGAGAGGCAATCTCCTGGCATCTGATGAAGGCTTTGAAGCTGGATGAACTTAAAAATAAACAGGTATACCGCATCAGCTTTAACGAGATTACAAAAAATGCAGTAAAAGCATCCTTGAAGGCTCCGAGAGAGCTGGATATGAATCTGGTTAACGCACAGCAGACCAGACGTATGTTAGACCGTATGGTAGGCTATCGTATCAGTCCGCTTTTATGGGCAAAGGTTAAGAGAGGCTTAAGTGCAGGCCGTGTACAGTCGGTAGCCCTTCGTATGATATGTGATAGAGAAGATGAGATCAATGCATTTATCCCGGAAGAATACTGGAATCTGGATGCGATGTTAAATATAGCCGGAAGCAAAAAGCCATTGGATGCAAAGTATTATGGTCTGGCAAATGAAGAAGGCGTAAAGGGCAGCAGATCAGTGATACACAGCAAAGAGGAGCTAGATGTTGTTTTAAAGGATCTGGAAGGTGTCAGCTATGTGGCTGATGAGGTAAAAAAGGGCGAGCGTATTAAAAAAGCACCGATTCCATTTACCACCAGTACCTTACAGCAGGAAGCTTCCAAGGCATTAAACTTTTCTACTCAGAAAACCATGCGTATTGCACAGCAGCTGTATGAAGGTGTTGAAGTAAAAGGTCATGGAACTATTGGCTTGATCACTTATTTGCGTACGGATTCCACCCGTGTAGCAGATGAAGCAGATGCAGCAGCACGTTCTTTTGTAAAAGAACACTATGGTGAAAATTACGCAGCGGCAGGAGAAGCTTCTGCTAAGAATACAGGTAAGATCCAGGATGCTCATGAGGCTATCCGCCCTACAGATATCACATTGACACCTGTTATGGTAAAGGAATCTCTTCCAAGAGACCTTTTCCGTTTGTATCAGCTGATCTGGAAGCGTTTTACAGCCAGCCGTATGTCTCCGGCTGTTTATGAGACGACTTCTGTAAAGATCCGTGCAGGGAAACATATGTTTACAACTTCTGCATCCCGCCTTTCTTTTGATGGTTTCATGTCTGTTTATGTAGCTTCAGATGATGAAGAAGAAAAGAAACAGGTGATAGGAGCTATTGAAAGCGGAATGGAGTTAAAACTGGCAGAACTTCAGCCAAGCCAGCATTTTACACAGCCGCCGGCTCATTATACAGAAGCTTCTCTGGTAAAAGCAATGGAAGAACAGGGCATTGGCCGTCCAAGTACCTATGCGCCTACAATTACAACGATCATTGCCAGACGTTATGTTGCAAAGGAAAATAAAAATCTTTACGTAACAGAGCTAGGTGAAGTGGTAAACCGCATTATGAAGAAGTCATTCCCAAGTATTGTGGATTTAAGCTTTACTGCAAATATGGAGACCTTACTGGACCGTGTGGCAGATGGAACTGTAACATGGAAGACTATTATCCGGAACTTCTATCCGGATCTGGATGAAGCAGTAAACATTGCCCAGAAAGAATTAGAATCTGTTAAGATTGAAGATGAAGTAACAGATGAGATCTGTGAACAGTGCGGACGTCATATGGTAGTAAAATATGGTCCTCATGGAAAATTCCTTGCATGCCCTGGTTTCCCGGAATGTAAGAATACAAAACCATATTTGGAAAAAATAGGTGTGCCTTGCCCGAAATGCGGAAAAGAGGTAGTACGCAAGAAGACAAAGAAGGGCCGTTTATACTATGGCTGTGAGGCAAACCCTGACTGTGACTTCATGTCCTGGCAGAAGCCGTCTATATTAAAGTGTCCTAAATGTGGTTCTTATATGGTGGAAAAGGGAAATAAACTTCTCTGTGCAAATGAAACCTGCGGATATCGTATGGATAAACCGGCAGAAGAGCAGAAATAGCAAAAAAGCTATGAATATATGATTTTTTAAAGAGATATAGTGCCTGTACAGGAACATTCCCATGTGCAGGCACTTTTTTTGCCATTACATGTTCTTTTTTATTTTCGGAAAAACATGAAATCTTCAAAAAACTATTGTTATTGGACAAAAATTGTGTTAAAATTCAATTATTAGTAAAGTATATTTGTAGAGTATACAATTGAGATAAGGAGGGTTTCAGTCATGAGCGTTCAGTTGTTGGACAAAACAAGAAAAATCAACAAGCTATTGCATAACAATAATTCGCATAAAGTTGTTTTCAATGACATATGCAAAGTGTTAAGTGAAATTTTGTTATCCAATATTCTTGTTATCAGCAAAAAGGGCAAGGTGCTTGGTGTAAGTATCTGGCCTGGGGTGGATGAAATAGAAGAGCTGATCGAAGATCAGGTGGGCGGTTATGTAGATAAGATGTTGAATGAACGTCTGCTCAGTGTATTGTCTACAAAGGAAAATGTAAATTTGGCAACTCTTGGATTTGAAGAGGAGAATGTAAAGAAATATCAGGCTATCATTACTCCGATTGATATTGCCGGAGAGAGACTGGGGACATTATTTATTTATCGTTCAGACAGTCAGTATGATATTGATGATATTATTTTAAGTGAATATGGTACTACAGTTGTAGGACTGGAAATGATGCGTTCCGTAAATGAAGAGAATGCAGAAGAAACACGTAAGGTGCAGATCGTTAAATCTGCGATCAGTACACTTTCATTCTCTGAACTGGAAGCCATTATCCATATTTTTGAAGAACTGGATGGAAATGAAGGTATCCTGGTTGCAAGCAAGATTGCTGACCGTGTAGGTATTACCCGTTCCGTTATCGTCAATGCCCTGCGTAAATTTGAAAGCGCCGGTGTTATTGAGTCACGTTCTTCCGGTATGAAAGGTACCTATATCAAGGTTCTGAATGATGTGGTATTTGACGAATTAAAAGCCATAAAAGCCTCTAATTCCAACTTGAAATAACTGATTTCCTGCTTATATTGCAAAACTATGTTACAGTTCAGCCATGACAGCTTCTTGTTTCCATATTCATGAAAACAAGAAGCTTGGTGGTTCCACCATATGCTGATTTGGATGAGAAAGTGCTTATGCAAGCAAGCTTGCAACACACTCCCTCATTCAAGCCAGCGCAGGGCTGAACCGTAACAAAACTATTAGACAGTCTGTAAAAAACACTTGCAGACTGTCATTTTTTATGTTATAGTCATAAAGTTGATAAAAAACACGTCTGTGGATTCCGCGGAAAGGTGCCGGAAACGGTCTTCCGGGAAGCACGAGAAGCAGGCGGATGCGACTGGTTTAAGCTCAATAAACCGGTTAAAAACCAAACGGAGGTAAAGAATATGAGCGTTATTTCAATGAAGCAGTTACTGGAAGCTGGTGTACATTTCGGTCACCAGACAAGAAGATGGAACCCTAAGATGGCTCCATACATCTACACAGAGAGAAATGGCATCTATATCATTGACTTACAGAAGTCTGTAGGCAAAGTAGATGAGGCTTATAAGGCTGTATCTGACATCGCAGCTGAGGGCGGAAACATTCTGTTTGTAGGTACCAAGAAGCAGGCTCAGGAAGCTATTAAGACTGAAGCAGAGCGTTGCGGTATGTACTATGTAAATGAGAGATGGTTAGGCGGTATGCTGACCAACTTCAAGACCATCCAGGGCCGTATTGCAAGACTGAAAGAGATCGAGGTTATGTCTCAGGACGGTACTTTCGATGTTCTTCCTAAGAAGGAAGTTATCGAGTTAAAGAAAGAATGGGATAAGTTAGAGAAGAATCTGGGTGGTATCAAGGATATGAAGAAACTTCCAGATGCAATTTTCATCGTAGATCCTAAGAAAGAGCACATCTGCGTACAGGAAGCTCATACTCTGGGTATTCCGCTGATCGGTATCGTTGATACTAACTGTGATCCAGAAGAACTTGATTATGTGATCCCAGGTAACGATGATGCTATCAGAGCTGTTAAGCTGATCGTTTCCAAGATGGCTGACGCTGTTATTGAAGCAAAGCAGGGTGAAGTTTTAGAAGGCGCAATGGAGATCGAAGTTCCAGCTGATTTCGTAGCAGAGAACGCAGAAGCGTAATCAAAAAACTTTAAATTTAATATTTGGAGGATGACAAAATGGCAGTAACCGCAGCAATGGTAAAAGAGTTAAGAGAAACAACCGGTGCCGGAATGATGGACTGCAAGAAAGCTCTTGCAGCTACTGACGGCGATATGGAAAAGGCTGTAGAGTTCTTAAGAGAAAAAGGACTTGCAGGTGCAGCTAAGAAGGCTGGACGTATTGCAGCTGAAGGTATCGTTGATACTGCAATGTCCGCTGATGAAAAAACTGCTGTAGTAGTAGAAGTAAATGCTGAAACAGACTTCGTTGCTAAGAACGCTAAGTTCCAGGCATATGTAGCAGATGTAGCTGCTCAGGCACTGGCTTCTTCAGCAGCTGATATGGACAGCTTTATGGCTGAAAAGTGGGCAAAAGATGAGACTCTGACTGTAAAAGAGGCTCTGTCTTCCCAGATCTCTATCATCGGTGAGAATATGAACATCCGTCGTTTTGAGAAAGTAACAGAAGAGAACGGTTTTGTTGCTTCCTATATCCATGCAGGCGGAAAGATCGGCGTTTTAGTAGATGTTGAAACTGACGTTATCAATGATGCTGTTAAGGAGATGGCTAGAAATGTAGCAATGCAGGCAGCTGCATTAAAGCCAACCTTCACAAATCGTGATGAAGTTAGCCCAGAATTCATCGAGCATGAGAAGGCAATCCTGATCGCTCAGATTCAGAACGATCCTAAGGAAGCTTCCAAGCCAGAGAAAGTTATCCAGGGCATGATCCAGGGACGTATCAACAAAGAATTAAAAGAATTCTGTCTGATGGATCAGGTTTATGTTAAGGCAGAAGATGGCAAGCAGAGTGTATCCCAGTATGTTGCTTCCGTAGCTAAGGCTAATAACGCAAATATCACAATCAAGAAGTTCGTTCGTTTCGAGACTGGCGAAGGTATGGAGAAAAAAGAAGAGAACTTTGCAGAAGAAGTTGCTAAGCAGATGGGTAAATAATCTGATAGTTGCATGAAACTTCTTTAAAAAATTGACATCATGGTATAGACTGATAATGAATGATATAAGTCCGGAAACTGCGCAGAAATGCGGTTTTCCGGACTTTTTCTTTATCTATTTTATTGTTATATGTGTTATAGATTAAATATCACAAGTTAGTAGGGAATATTGCGGGTAAATATTTGAGGGCCTTCTACACAAAAAGTTGTGTATTTGAAAGTCTGGAAAGCCTTGATTTTCCTCGCTTTTTGTAAATGATAAAATAAGCCAGTTTCTTTTTATATTTATATAGCAATGTTCGGACTATAGTTGACGTAGTAAGAGCCTGTGTTTTATACTAAACATAATATGTTATTTAAGAGAAGGGCTGATGACCGGATGACGATATATGAATATGGAAATCCAGAGGCAGAGGTTGTTTTGATCCAGCCAGTAGGTGATCATGATCTGCCTGAAATTGAAAATGAGGTTATGGAGATCGGAAAACTTGTAAACGAGGACTTTCAGTTTATCGCTGTAAAGGTCGATAGCTGGAATCAGGAGCTAACTCCATGGAAAGCGCCGGCTGTATTTGGAAACGAAAACTTTGGTGATGGTGCTTGGCAAACTCTGAAAGAGATCTTGAAGATCTGTACAGATAAAAACAAGATATATTATATTGGAGGTTATTCCCTTTCCGGGCTTTTTGCATTATGGGCATCGTGTCAAACGGATATATTTTATGGTGTGGCAGCAGCCTCTCCTTCTGTTTGGTTTCCTGGATTTGTTGAATACCTGAAAGAGCAGAAAATTAAAAGCAAATCTGTTTATCTCAGTCTTGGTGATAAGGAAGAAAAAACGAAGAGCCCAGTTATGTCAAATGTGGGAGACTGCCTTCGGAAATTATATGCATGGATGCAAACTGAAGAGGTACAATGTGCTTTAGAATGGAATCAGGGTGGCCATTTTAAAGATCCGGTTTTGAGAATTGCAAAAGCATTTGCATGGGTTTTAAATACGGAAAACGGAAAAGGATGAAAGAGATAATCTATGAAATTAAAAAATATTTTAATCGTTGTAAAAGATATTGAAAAAGCAAAGCAGTTTTACCATGATCTATTTGGCCTTGATGTGGTTTTGAAGCAGGATGGGAATGTGATCTTAACGGAAGGTCTTGTACTTCAGGATGAAAAAATTTGGACCAGCTTTTTAGGAAAAAAGATAACATCAAAGCATAATTCGTCTGAGTTATATTTTGAGGAAAAGGATATAAAATCATTTATAGAAAAACTGGAACGTCTGTATCCGTCTATCCAGTATGCTAATAAGCTTATGACCTGCAGCTGGGGTCAACAGGTTGTTCGGTTTTATGATCTGGATGGTCACTTGATCGAAGTTGGAACACAGGTGTGAAGTATAGCAGTATAGTGAACATATTGTTCTCTATATAAATGATACAACAGCAGGATGAAGCTTTAAAATGCGGAGCAATGGACGATTATTTAAATAGAGGATTTCGATAGGATAAGGAAAAAGGAAAATGAATATTACAGTATATCTTGGAGCTTTAGAAGGGAATGATCCAATGCTGGCTGAGGCAGTCAGAGAATTAGGAATGTGGATTGGAAACAGTGGAAACACTCTGGTTTATGGAGGTTCAAAAACTGGATTAATGGGCATGCTTGCGGAAAGTACTCTGAGTTCTGGCGGGAATGTGATCGGAGTTGAACCGCAGTTTTTTATAGATAAAGAGTTTCAATATGATGGATTGACTGAATTGATCATTACAAAGGATATGTCAGAGCGCAAGAATAAAATGATTGAATTGGGAGATGCTTTCATTGCTTTTCCTGGGGGTACAGGTACATTAGAAGAAATCGCAGAAGTTATGTCAAAAGTATCTTTGAAACAGTTGGATGCTCCGTGTATTCTTTATAATTTAAACGGCTATTACAATAGTTTGAAGGATCTGCTTGATCATATGATCTGTAAAGGACTATCTTCAAAAGAAAGACAAGCTGGAATTTATTTTGCGGATAATATAGAAGGGATTAAGCAGATTTTAAAGGACAACAGTGGTATATAAACAGGATAAAAGTGGAGGTAAAATAAAATGAGTAAGATTTTAGTTGTAATTGACATGCAGAATGATTTTATAACAGGAACGTTAGGCAGCAAAGAAGCCCAGGCGATTGTGCCAAATGTTAAGGCGAAAATCAAAGAATATGCAGATAGAGGTGACCGGATTATTTTTACCAGAGATACTCATGGGGAAAATTATCTGGAAACGCCAGAAGGAAAGAAATTGCCAGTAAAGCATTGCGTTAAAGGGACGGACGGCTGGCAGATTGTTCCCGGACTGGAAATAGAAAATTGTGAATACATAGATAAGCCGACATTTGGCTGGCTGAACTGGGATGGATTTGCAGAGGATGATAAGATTGAACTGATCGGTGTATGCACAGATATCTGTGTTGTATCCAATGCTATTATTTTAAAAGCTAAATATCCAGAAACTGTCATATCTGTAGATGCTGATTGCTGTGCCGGTGTAACACCAGAAAAACACAAAGCTGCATTAGAAACAATGAAGAGCTGCCAGATTGATGTTTTTGAAGGGAAAATGTAAGAAAATACTTTGTTATAGTTGAGATTACAGTAGAAAAATACGATTGGATCAAAGGAGAGAAAATGAAAAATTACGTATACATGACTGATAAGGATAATGTGGTAACTATGATCCGCCATTTAAATGCCGGAGAAATGCTCAATGTAGATGGAGAAGAGATCAAAGCAAACCAGGACATCCCTGTATACCATAAAATCGCGATCAAAGAGATCAAAGCAGGAGAGACCGTGGTAAAATATGGTGAGAGTATAGGTACTGCCAGCTGTGATATCAAGGTCGGCGACTGGGTTCATACCCAGAACTTAGAATCAGGCAGAGGTCGCGGTGACCGTTAGAAGAAAGGGAAATATAATTATGAAATTAATGGGATACAAAAGAGAAAATGGAACTTTTGGGATAAGAAATCATCTGTTGATTTTGCCAACATCTGTCTGTTCCAGCGAGACAGCACAGAGAATTGCTGAATTAGTGCCTGGGGCTGTTGCAGTTCCTCATCAGCACGGTTGCTGTCAGGTGGGTGCAGATTACCTTCAGACTGTAAATACTCTGGTTGGCTTTGGAAAAAATCCCAATGTAGGAGCAGTGCTGGTTGTCAGTCTAGGCTGTGAAGGCATTCAGCCGGATGTGGTAGCGAATCAGATCCGTGAGAGTAAAAAGCCTGTTGAAACTGTTATTATCCAGGAGTGCGGCGGTACACTGGGATGTATTGCAAAAGGCGCTGAAATTGCAGCTAAAATGGCCAGAGAACTTTCTGTTCAAAACAAGGTAGAATTTGATATCGGTGAACTTGTTTTAGGTCTGGAGTGCGGAGGCAGCGATCCAACCAGTGGTATTGCAGGTAATCCCTCTGTAGGAGCAGCTTCCGATAAGCTGATCGAACTGGGAGGTACAAGTATCCTTAGCGAAACCACAGAACTTATAGGCGCAGAACATCTGGTAGCAGCCCGTTGTGTAACAAAAGAAATGGGTGATAAACTTACAGCTATGGTCAAGCGCATTGAAGATAAGTCAAAGCTTTATGGAGTGGACCTTCGGGGTACACAGCCTACACCGGGCAATATTGCAGGCGGACTTACAACTATAGAAGAAAAATCTCTTGGATGCATTCACAAAGCAGGGCAGAGTCCTGTGATCGGGGTTTTAGAGTACTCAGAAAGTATTGATCCGAAGAAGCACGGCCTTTATTTCATGGATACACCAGGTGAAGATATTGATTCTATTACAGGCATGGTTGCAGGTGGAGCTCAGATCATTCTTTTTACCACAGGACGGGGAACTCCTACCGGCAGTCCTGTTGCACCAGTGATCAAAGTTACAGGAAATCCTGAAACCTATGAAAAAATGATGGATAATATTGATATAAATGCTGGTAGGATCATCACAGAAGGAAAGACCCCACAGGATATAGGCGAGGAGATCTTTGATAAAATGGTGGCTGTGGCAAATGGTGAACTGACTAAGGCAGAGGTTCTTGGACACAAGGAATTTGGAATATACCGTATAGGAGATACATTCTAAAAATAGGATTTTAAAGGTTCCAGGGGTATGTTGTAATAACTGAGCTTCAGCTGACGCAGGAGAAAAATCAGCCGCAAAAGCAGGTGCATGAAAGACTCTGAGAGAACATGGAAAAGAAATGGAGGAACATGATATGATAGAAGCAGGTACAAAAGCACCAGATTTTGAGTTACCGGATCAGAATGGAAATGTACATAAATTAAGCGATTATGTAGGTAAAAAAGTGATCTTATATTTTTATCCAAAAGATAATACACCAGGCTGCACCAAACAGGCATGTGGCTTTTCAGAGAGATATCCTCAGTTTACAGAAAAAGGTGCAGTTATTCTTGGAGTAAGCAAAGATTCTGTAGCATCCCACAAGAAATTTGAAGAAAAATATGGGCTTGCATTTACCTTATTGGCAGATCCGGAGCGTAAGGTGATCGAAGCCTATGATGTGTGGAAAGAAAAGAAGAATTATGGCAAGGTTTCCATGGGAGTTGTGAGAACTACCTATCTTATTGATGAACAGGGGATCATTGTAAAAGCAAATGACAAGGTTAAAGCAGCAGATGATCCTGAAAATATGCTTAAGGAACTGAACGGATGAAGATCATATTATCACCTGCAAAAAAGATGAATGTGGATACAGACAGTATTGAGTCAGCAGGATTCCCTGTTTTTATAGAGGAGACAAAGGAAATACTGAACTGGCTGAAGAAGAAGTCCAGAGAAGAACTGAAGGCGATCTGGAAATGTAATGACAAGATCGCAGAGCAGAATTTTGAAAGGTTAGAGAATATGGACCTTTATAGCAGGCTGACTCCGGCGATCATGGCTTATGAAGGGATTGCCTTTCAGTATATGGCTCCGGCAGTATTTGAAACCAGGCAGTTAGAATATGTGCAAAGCCACTTGAGGATACTGTCTGCATTTTATGGTGCCTTAAAGCCAATGGATGGAGTAACACCGTATCGTCTTGAAATGCAGGCAAAAGCTGCTATAGGGGATACAAAAAACTTATACGATTTCTGGGGTAGCAGGTTATATCATGAGGTAAGAGATGACAGTGGGATCATAATTAACCTGGCATCAAAAGAGTACTCAAAATGTATAGAAAAATATCTGTCTCCTGAGGATCGGTATATTACGATCACATTTTGCGAATCATCTGGGGGCAGATTGGTAACGAAGGGTACCTATGCAAAAATGGCCCGGGGCGAAATGGTTAGATATATGGCAGAAAAACTGATGGAAGATCCTTTAGATATAAAGAAATTTGACCGTTTGGGCTATGGATTCAGAGAGGATCTGTCATCAGAGTTGGAGTATGTTTTTGAACGAAAATAGAATAAAGATCTTGTAATATATGAAAATAGGTCACAAAGGCAAATGCAGGCAAGACTCCAAGAAGACATAAATATGATGATACCAGGGTCAAAAGGTCATAAATCCGATGCAAGCTTGCTTGCAGGAGGATTTTTGAACTTGGGACCCGCCAAAAACATGAGTAAGAAGCCATTTTTTGAAGAAAAATGAGCGGATTACGAATGTTTTTAGAATTGCGAGAGTGCAAAGCACGTAGCAATTCGGTATCAGAGGGGTCAAAAGGTATTTTGCCCCTCTGATAATGAAAGCAGGTAAAAATGCAGGACTATATTTTAGAAGTGTGTGTGGACAGCGTAGAATCGGCGCTGGAGGCAAAGCGGGGCGGTGCAACACGACTGGAATTATGTGCAAACCTTGTGATAGGCGGGACAACACCGGGATATACTTTATTTGAACAGGTAAAAAAAGAAACGGGTCTTCCTGTCAGAGTGTTGATACGCCCAAGATTTGGTGATTTCTTATATACACATTATGAGTACCAGCAGATGCTTGCTGATATCCGCCATTTTTCCCAGGCAGGCGCTGATGGTGTAGTGATCGGAAGCCTGAATACAGATGGTACACTTAATGAAGCGCAAATAGGCGGAATGGTTAAGGCAGCGGGAAATATCGGTATTACATTACATCGTGCTTTTGACGTTTGCGCAGACCCGATTGCAGCGCTGGAAAAAGCAGCAGGAATGGGAGTGGATACGATTTTGACATCGGGTCAGGAAGCAGACTGTCTTTTGGGTAGCAAACTTATCAGGCATCTGATTCAGGTATCTGCTGACATGCTTAAAATGGAAAATATCAGCGGTAAACCAACTATATTGGTGGGCGGTGGAGTGAAATCGTCTAATATCGCAGAAATTGCCAAGGCAACAGGAGCCTATGCTTTTCATTTGTCCGGTAAAAAGCTGTGTTCCAGTGGTATGCAATATCGGAATGAACGGGTGCATATGGGACTTGAAGGGATAAGTGAATTTGAAATCTATCGTACCGATGAAGAAGAAATTTACCGAACTGTGGAAATTTTACAGTCGCTTTAGCAAAATGATAAAATTTTTGGAACCAGAATAGGTAAAAGGGAATCAGCATTTTCGAATGTTAACCAATGTTAAATAATGGTTGACATTTAAAAGCAGCTTTGTTATACTCAAATCGTTTTCGGAGACAATTGATATAACACTTTACTACAAACAGAATATTTGTATAAAACATCATTTACAGACAGAAAGGAAGCTTATAACTGCTATGGATCACACAAAAAGGCTTCTGGGACTGGAAAAGACACTTTCAGGGCTTGCAGGATATGAAGGCTGGATGATCGCAAAGTGTAGGTTTCGTTTTGATGAAAAGAAAAGGAACCATGCCGGTGAGACAGTGGATTTTAATCAGTTAGAGGATGAAAGTTTTGCTTATCAGATGCAGGTTTTAAAAAGTGATGCAAGACTGGTACAGGTTTGTATTACAGAGGAGAGCAGAGGAAAAGAGGAGGATAGCTTAAATGTCACCCTTATTGATCCTGGATGCTTTTCCGGTGAGAAAGGATCAGAGAGAATAGGTGTTCAATCAAGGCCCTGTCATTCCGCATCATCCTTAACAGTAACAGAAAATGAGATCCAGTCATATTTACAGGCAGTAAATGACACAAACCCTATTCACCAGGGAAAGAGTGCCATTGTTCCAGGCTTTCTTATGGTAAACAAGATGTTTGAAATGTTTCAGATCTTTACAACAGGTTCTTTTCAGGTGGATGTCCGTTTTCTTACACCCTTACAGGTGGGAGAAGAAACAGAGGTCACTGTGAAAACGGAAGATAGTAAGAAGACCATTTTATTTAAAATTTCTGAAAGGACCATTTTAAAGGCAGTTGTAACGGAGATCTGAAGTGATCCACCATAGCCATATATTCTGCGTGATAAAAGAAAGGACGAAAATGATATGAGTCAGACAGCAACAAAATCTATTAACAACGTAAAAGCACACAGCATATGGAATATACGGAGCCTTACTATCATGGCATTGATGACAGCGCTTCTGATCGTATCCACTTATATAAAGATCCCGCTGCCATTTTCCAGTGCCAGCATTACAGCTCAGACTTTAATGGTAAACCTGATCGGACTTCTGCTTTCCCCCTTACAGACACTGGCGGTTATGGTAACCTGGATCCTGTTAAGTGTTGTTGGTATTGGTGGTTCTTTAGGAAAGCTTTTAGGACCGGCAGGCGGATACCGCTATGGCAATCTGGTAGCAGCTGTTATGATCTCCATGTTCTGCTGTAAAGTTAAGAAAGTAAGATGGCAGACAGCATTTATCATTATTGTAGGAATCCCGGTGATCTATTTGTTTGGCGCAGTCCAGATGAAATACGTGACCAACCAGCCATGGGGTGCTATTATGATCCAGGCTGTGCTTCCGTTTATTCCATTGGATATAGTAAAATGCTTTGCTGCAGCAGGAATCGCAAAACCTCTGCGCAGATTGTTCCCGGCAGATTGAGTATATAACAAAAAAAGGTATAAGCTATGGATAATGTATGGATCTTAGGTGGTCTGAGAAGTTTTATTGGTGTGAAAGACGGCATGTACCGTAAAATCCCAGCGGAAATTTTAGGTGCCCAGATTCTAAAAGAAATAAAAAACAGATTTGCTTTAAAAGACAATGAGATCGATTACATAATAGGTGGAAATGCTGTGGCGGGAGGTGGAAACATCACCCGCCTTACGGCGCTTACAGCAGGTTTAAGTGAAGAGATACCTGCTGTTACTTTAGATCTCCAGTGTGGATCTTCTCTGGAAAGCATTGCAACGGCAGCTGCGAAGATCGAAAGCGGTCTGGCAGATCTGGTGATCGCAGGCGGTTTTGAAAGTTCTTCTACACAGCCTTTTCGTATGTGGAATCCTAACCACCCGGACTATCAGGAAGGAAAATGCTATACAGTGGCAAAATTCATTCCTGATCTTCAGGGAGAGCAGGTAATGCTGGAAGGAGCAGAAAAGACAGCTCTTACAGAAAATGTCACTAAGGCAGAAATGGATCCATGGGTGCTGTTAAGCCATAAAAGAGCAGCACAGGCTGCAAAAGAAGGTATTTTGTCAGATATACAGCTTTCCATTGAAGGCAGCAGGAAAGATGAGGGAATAAGACCTTCTATGAGCCAGCGATTATTAGACCGCCTTCCATATATATTGCCGGGGGGAAAAGTGATCACAGCAGCCAATGCCTGTCTGATGCATGACGGGGCGGCTTTTGTAGTCCTTTGTTCTGAAAAATACAGAAAAGTCCATAAACTGTCACCTCAGGCAGCATTTCGCTTTGGTACATCCATTGGCAGCGACCCTTTTATGAGCCCTAAAACAGCGGTTCTGGCGATCAGAAAGCTGTTTAAGCAGACTGGACTTTCCATAGATGAAATTGACAGCCTGGAAGTTAATGAAGCCTTTGCTGTGATCGATGTACTTTTAGAGCGGGAATTTCCGGGGATCAGAGACCGGTTAAATCCTTTAGGTGGAGCTCTTGCCTACGGACATCCTTACGGTGCTTCCGGAGCCATTATCCTTCTGCATCTTTTAAAAAATCTGCAGGTAAATAAGGGGAGATTTGGCATCTGCGGCGTAGCAGCAGCAGGGGGGATCGGAACCTCCCTTCTGGTAGAAAGATTAAAGGCATAGAGAGCAAAGACATAGAAAGTACATTGAGTATGTTGGAGATACAGAATTTATGGGAAAGATAAGCAACTATCTGGAAATGATAGAAGATATAAAAAACAAAACACCGGAAAAAGAAGCATTTTGTACAGGAAACAGTTCTCTTACATACAGGGAACTGTTTCTTCTGGTTAAGGAAAAACAGAAAAAGTGGAAAACGGCGGCTAAAAAGGAATTGTATTTCATCCAGAAGGAGCAGGCATTAGACCAATTGACAGAGTTTCTGACCTGTCAGGGAATGGGCTATGTGCCGGTAATTCTTCCAAAGGATATGGAAGAAGATAAAAAAACTGCACTGATACAAAAATTCTGTGCAGAAACCAAAGTGCCGGAAGAAGCCTGTATGGCAGTTATGACCTCAGGGACCTCCGGTGAGAATAAACTGCTTTTCAGAACCTTTGAAAGCTGGTATGACTATTTTCCCATTCAGAATGAGATTTTCCATATAACGCCGGAAAGTCGTCTGTTTATGCAGGGAAGCCCGGCTTTTACCGGAAATATGAACCTGTATATGGCCCAGCTGTCTGCAGGTGCCACCATACTTTCAGAAGATCGTTTTGATCCAAGATTGTGGATAAAAGACATAGAGCAGTGGCAGGCAGATGGCATTTACCTGATCCCTGCAAAACTTCATGCCCTGTATCAGGCATTAAAACACGAAGACCATGATCCGGTAGAAAAAATCCAGACCATTTTAAGCGGCTCCCAGAGTCTTGGAAAGAAAGACGCTATGAAGCTTAAAACATTTTTCCCAAAAGCAGAGATCACTCTTTATTACGGAGCCAGTGAGTTAAGCTATGTTACTTATATACGGGATCAGGAGATGAATGAGGATAAGACCCGGATCGGCCGTCCTTTTCCAAAAGTAGGCGTATGTCTTAATGCTGGCAGATTGCTGGTAAATACAGCTTTTGGAGTGATCGGGACAGGAAAAGAGGCAAGTGCAGGGGACTACGCCCATAAGGATCCAGATGGATATTTCTGTTTTGACGGGAGAAAAGATGATATCTGTAATATCAATGGCAGGAAAATATCCGCAGTCCGTGTAGAACAGGCTGTTTTGAATTTGGGAATAGCAGAACAGGCGGCTGTAAAACCCATAGAGAAAAATGGAAGGGATTATCTGGCTGCATGGATCATTCCAAGAGAAAAAAATTTATCAGTAGGATCGCAGGAAATCCGCCGGTTGTTAAAAAATACTTTATCAGAAGAAGAAATCCCCAGATATGTCTTTTTTCTGGATGCTTTTCCGGTAAATGAAAGCGGGAAGATATTAAAAAGGGATCTGCGTCCGGTAAATTTTGAACGCTGATCCGCTTATATCAGGCCAGGTGTATAATATCTATTTTAGGGAGATATTTTCCCGGTACTGGCTTGGGGTGCAGCCAAAATATTTTTTAAATACTTTCATAAAATAAGAAGGTTCCTGATAGCCGGAGAGCAGTGCTACCCTGGAAATGGGCACATTGCTGGTTTTTAAAAGCTTCTCAGATTCTTTCATCTGTTCTTCTAATACGAGAGCAGTGAAATTCTTCCCAGTGACCTGGCGGATCAGGTCACTGGCATAGGGAACGCTGATGTGGAAATAGCTGGCCACATCCGGCAGTGTAATGGTTGCCAGCTGCTGACAGATCAGTTTGCGAAGCTGGGTTTCAAAAGCAGTCTGATCAATATGGGATTTCTTATGAACTGTATTTTCCAAGAGAAAACGTGCAATGTCTTCCGTCAGCTGGGAACGCATGTTGGAAAAATAGTGATCAGAGGAAACCCGCAGCCATTTAAAACAGGAGGGAGAAAACTGCTTCATTCTTTTTATATATGGATAGGTTTCTTCTGCTTCAGAAACTACTTCATCATCAGGGCTGCTGATTCAGAGAATGGATTTTTCAGAGATAGCCTGGAGACAGGAGCTGATGGAAAGCCGTCCGGCACTGCCTTTTATTTCACTGGTCAATGTTTTTTCGTCTGTACCATGAATATAGGGGATTCCTTCTTCCAGCAGATCATTTAAGTGTTCTCTGTAATCATCATTTTCAAGTCCAAGAAGATAAATGCGCCACAGATCGCAGGGGGCTAAGAATACGCCGCCTTTTGCCTGGGAACAAAGGGCGATCATGCGGGCTGCATTGACACAACCTAAGCTGTGGCCGATAAAGAAAATATGATTTTTGTCAAAATTATACTGAGTATCATTTAATACAAAATCTAAGACTGCTTTTGTATCTTCAAAACTTCCCTCAAAAGAAAAAATACCTTCGCTGCCCCAGCATCCCCGGTAGAAAAAAATAACAGAAGAAAAACCGGTCCGACGAAGAGACTGTGCAAGATCCAGATTTTTGCAGGGAATAATTTCCGCTGCTCCCCCAACTGCCGCTGTAGTGGAATGTCATTACGTGAAAGCCGGCCCGTCTGAATGCCTGTGCAAGATCCAGGTTCTGTTCACATCCGGGAATGCCATGGAGAAGGAGAACGGTAGGATGGGGACCTTCACCCCCTGCTGAGTATAAAGTGGCAAAGAGTTTTCCATGTTTTCCGGGGATTATGATACCATAAAGATCGGGCCGGCTGCAACAGGCGCCGAAATGAGTTTCTTTCGCATTTGTATTTTTACAACACATATAAACGGTCCTTTCTGACATTCATTTCTAAATCTAAAAGAACAGATTTATTATTTTTTCTCAATTCATTCTTTATTTTCTGCTTCTGCCAGTTCTTTATTTAAATCTCTCTTGTACCAGTCTTTTCCGTACAGGAAACGGGAAACCAGCATAGAAGCAACGGTATCGCCGCAGGAGTTGATGAGGGTACAGCCTGCATCAAACAGTTGTGTCATCATCATCAGTACCGGAAGGGCGATAACAGGGAAACCAAAGGAAGAAATAAGCATGGTCTCCATAGCAGCACCACCACCAGGAACAGAAGATACAGCAACAGAAGCACATACAGCGATGGTCAGTGCAAAAGCGTAATCACCAATGCTTCTGAATGGATGTCCAAACAAGGTGCAGCAGAGCACGATCTCATAAATAGTAGCAAGGCATGCACCGTCCATATGACAGGTAGCGCCAACTGGTACAACAACAGAACTTACCACTCTTGGAACACCTAATTTGTCGCATGCATCAAGCTGCATTGGAAGAGCAGCAGAAGAACGGGTACCAAGTGCAGTCAGTGCAGGTGTTAAAAATTCTTTAAAATAATGTTTTACACCCCATGGACCAGCAGCAATAAATGCATAAAGCCCAAGGAAAACAAAGAAGTAAACAAGCACTGTTGGATAGTAGATCAGAAGTCCGCGCCCGTAGCTTTTTAACAGGTCAGAGCCATATGTACCGGTCAGGTTTGCGAAGTAAGCCATCAGTCCTAAAGGAGCAGCTTTCATTAAAATAGCAACCATTTTGTAAAATACCAGAGACATGTTGTTTAACCAGTTTGCAATTTCGCGGCCTTTTTCTCCAAGGGAAGAAACAGTAACGCCAAAGAATACAGTAAATACGATGAGAGCCAGAATATGTCCTCTGGAAATCACGTCAGGAAAATCACCAACAGTAAAGGTATTAACAATCTGGTCGCCAATACTGGAAACAGCAGCCTGTGCAGTAGCATCACCTGCACCTAACTGAACGGAAGTATCGACACCAAAGATATTTAATACGATAAACATAAAACTTCCGGCAATGGCTGCAGTTACAATGAAGATCACCAGCGTAAATCCTAACAGCTTTCCAACGCTTTTTGTATCGCTGATATTAGCAATAGAACTGGAAATTGAGAAGAAAAGCAGCGGAACCAGCAGTACAAACAGCAGGTTCAGCCAGATCTGGCCGATTGGATACAGGAATGATGCTTTTTCTCCCATCACCATTCCAATAATGGCGCCTAAGATGACAAAGGCAATAAGGATCAGTGGTTCACGATAGGCAGAAGCTTTTTTCTTTTTTCGCCCATGATAATTCCCTCCCTGGAACATATTATTTATATTACACACACTATAAGAGTTTTCAGACAACTTTTCAATCAACAATTACAGTAATTGAACTGTAATATTTTAAGCTTTTGCTATTTTTATTGATAATAAATGAAATATATCAATAAAGACAACAGGATCAAGATGTGCTATGATAAGTAAAGTCTGAAAGACTGGCGTTAAAATATAAGATGAGGTAAAATAATGGATTATAAAGCATTAGAAGAGCATATTAAAGATTCTGTAATGGAAGAACAGGCGAAACTGGGCTTTCGCAAAGAAGTGATCCGGCTGTATTATCCTGTGGGCATGTTAAATAATCTTTTTGGCACTGATTATGATGCAGAGGAAATGCAAAAGGCCCTTACAGGATTTGCAGGGTTTGTTAAAGAACGTCTGGGTGAAATAATGATTACTCACAAGAAAGAGCGTTTCTGTCTGATCCTTCCAGAAGAAACAAGTGTTTATGTTCATGAACATAAAAAAGAAAATGAATTTATCCACCAGCTGGTAAATCTGATCGCTTCCCATGAAACAGATATGGAGCAGGTGAAAAAACTGTTTAAACAGCAGCCTTATCCAAGTGACGTGGAACAGATGAAGGGCGGCGAGTTTGATATGGTTATCCACTTTACAGAAGGTGATGACAGGTATTATTATTGCTTTAAGGATGAAGGTTTTCACATTACCTATCATCGTTTCCTTCCGGCAGATTATAAAGATCTGGGAGTGTAGCAAAAACTACACTCCCTTTTTGCATAACCTGATACAGTCTTTTAACCATTTACAGCAGGTTTCTTCTCTTAAAACAGCTCCGTGAAGGACCAGATAATCGGCAAAATCATTTTCATCTTCAGGGGGAACACTGGAAAATTTCTCCATATTTCCTTTTAGATGATCTAGTTTTTCTTCATGCTGTTTTAATTGATCTGTTAGCAATGCCAGACGCTTTTCAGGAGATAAGGCACCAGAAAAAAAGAGCTGCAAGCGGAACTCATCCTTTGGTACAGGTTTTAAAGGATTTAAGCTTTCTTCCCATTTATAAAAATCTTCCCGTCCTTTTTCTGTAATAGAATAAACCTTCTTTTCCAGCACATTTCCTGTGATCTCAACCTCATACTGGACCAGACCTTTTTCGGAAAGACTTTTCAGCTCTGGATAAATCTGGCTGTGCTTCGCATTCCAGAATTCAAAGAGAGTGGTCTCAAATTCTTTTGACAGATCATAGCCAGTCATACTTTTTCTATTTAAAAGTCCCAAAATGGCATATTTTAAAGTTCCCATATATTTAGATCCCTTCTTTAAATATAAATATGAAAGTATATTTCATGCTATCAGCAGTATATCATACAATTTCTTTCTGTGCCATAGGAAAAAATATATACGTATAAACATGTAAGCATTGACATGTTTGTATAATAATGTTACCATAAAAGAAAACGTGTTCCAATAAGGGACAGACAGCGAAAAAGCAAGAAAGGGAACAAAAATTATGAAACGTACAAAAGCAGAACAGATAAAGCGATATTTTATCTTTTTAGTGGGCTTGTTTGTAAACTCTCTGGGCGTCAGCCTGATTACAAAAGGGAATCTGGGAACTTCCCCTATTTCTTCTATTCCGTATGTACTAAGTCTGAATTTTCCGTTCTCACTGGGAAATTTCACTATTGTGTTCAGTCTGCTTCTGATCTTCCTCCAATTTTTGCTGCTGGGAAAGAATTTTAAGGCAGAACATTTATTGCAGATACCTGTATCCATGGTATTTGGTTATTTTATTGATGCATCTATGATCTTACTTGGTTTTGTACATCCGGCTGATTATCTGGCAAAGGTAGCTGGACTTTTGATCGGCTGTCTGATCCTTGGCAGCGGTGTTTATATGGAAGTTCTGGCAGATGTAGTTATGCTTCCAGGAGAGTCTTTTGTAAGAGCCGTGGTATTTTGTATTCATTCTGAGTTTGGCTTTACCAAGGTCTGTTTTGATGTTTCCATGGCAGTGATCGCAGCTGCTCTTTCTGTTCTTCTTTCCGGACATTTAGAAGGTGTACGTGAGGGTACCATTGTAGCAGCTGTTTTAGTGGGATTTATTGCAAGAAGTATTGGAAAACATCTTTCTTTCCTCCCTGTGCTTATTTATGGAGATGATAAAGAGGAAGAAGAGAAAATCGAAGAAGAATTAAAAGACGTTGTTGAATAGACGATCCGCCTGCGACAGAAGGCAGCCAGGCGTGCCAGCGCGGGTTGGTGAATACGTTATCAATATGATGATACCAGGGTCAAAAGGTCATAAATCCGATGCAAGCTTGCTTGCAGGAGGATTTTTGAACTTGGGACCCGCCAAAAACATGAGTAAGGAGCCATTTTTTGAAGAAAAATGAGCGGATTACGAATGTTTTTAGAATTGCGGGAGTGCAAAGCACGTAGCAATTCGGTATCAGAGGGGTCAAAATACCTTTTGACCCCAACATCATATGATGTAAGTGTCAAAAGTATAAATTGCGTTTGTGCTCGCACAAATAAGCAATTTATACTTATTGACACGCCGAACACCGAAAACGAAATAAAATGGTGTGAATACGCCATTTTATGGGAGTTTGAGGTGTTCGAGGATTGCGGGAATTGCATAGCAATGGAGCAATCCGGTTACATCAGTGAGTGGCAAAATTTACTTTTGACACTCACATCATCAATATAAAGGAGAGAAAAATATTATGACACACAAATTTCCACATCTTTGCAGTCCTATTACCATTGCAGGGCGCACCTTTTCCAACCGTATGTTTTCAGCACCTATGGGTGGAACAGATATTTCCAATGACGGCTGTATCGGTCCCAAATCTACTGCCTTTTACGAGCTTCGTGCAAAAGGCGGCGCAGCAGCAGTAACAGTCAGCGAATGTATGGTACATCCGGAAACAGACGGCTCCCATGCCTATCATCTGGATACAGCGATTCTAAATTCCTTGGCAGCGGCCACTTATACAGCGGATGCCATTTCCCGCCACGGGGCAGCAGCCAGCCTGGAGTTGTCCCATTCCGGTATGTATGCAGGTACTTATATGACTGATAAATCAAGACAGCATGAAATGTGCCAGTGGGGGGCTTCTGATACTGTGCGTGCAGATGGCGTAAAGGTAAAGGCTTTAAGCAAAGCACAGATTAAAGATATTGTTGCTTCTTATGGTAAAGTGGCAGGCCTTGCAAAACGTGCAGGCTTTGAGATGATCCTGATCCACGGTGGACATGGATGGCTGATCAACCAGTTTTTATCCCCATATTTTAACCACAGAACTGATGAATATGGAGGTTGTCTGGAAAACCGCTGTCGTCTGGCAAGTGAGATCTTAGATGCAGTCCGTGAGGCTGTAGGTCCTGCATTTCCTATTGAATTCCGCTTAAGCGGGTCTGAATTGTTTGAAGGCGGCTATGACCTGGAAGAAGGTATACGCATTGCTATGCAGCTGGAATCAAAGATCGATCTGCTCCATGTATCTGCCGGTACTTACCAGAGGGGCTTTGGCGATACCCATCCTTCTATGTTTAAGGAGCATGGCTGTAACGTATATCTGGCAGCTGAGATCAAAAAGCACGTATCCATTCCGGTTGCCACATTGGGCGGTTTAAATGACCCGGAACAGATGGAAGAGATCATCGCTTCCGGCAAGGCAGATGTAGTTTATATGGCCCGTGCACTTCTGGCAGATCCATTCCTTCCAAGAAAGGTCATGGAAAACAGGGATAAGGATATTGTCCGTTGTCTGCGCTGCTTTACCTGTATGGCAGAACGTGCAGCTACTTCAACCAGAAGGTGTACTGTAAACCCTCTGATCGGAAGAGAGCTGGAAGGGGATGAAATACAGCCTGCGCCGGTGAAAAAGAAAGTCCTGGTAGCCGGAGGAGGGCCGGGAGGTCTGTATGCAGCCTGGACAGCAGCCAGAAGGGGGCATCAGGTCATCTTATGTGAAAAAGAAGAGGAACTGGGCGGAATTTTAAAGAGCGAGATCGCCATTCCCTTTAAAAAAGAAATGTACCAGCTTACAGAGACCTATGCACGTTTCGCAAGGCAGAGCGGTGTAGAGATACGTTTAGGATGTGAAGTTACTGCTGAATATGTTGAAAAAGAAGCACCAGATGCTCTGATCATTGCTGTTGGTTCTAAGCCGCTGGTTCCACTGATCCCTGGAATTAAGGACAAAAACGTGATCCTTGTTAATGAGCTATACAAAAATCAGGACCGCGTGGCAGATGAAGTTGCTGTTATGGGTGGTGGTCTGGCCGGCTGTGAATGTGCCATCCATTTAGGCATGGAAGGAAAAGAAGTACACCTGATCGAAATGCGGGATGAGCTGGCTGTAGATGCCAATGTGCGTCATCGCCCGCTGCTGTTAAAAGAAATTGAGAAATATGTTCATGTCCATACCGGATGCAAGGTAGAAGAAGTGACAGTTGAAGGAGTACGCTGTAAAGATAAAGAGGGCAAAGAGCTGCTGATTAGCGGTAAGACAGTGATCTGTGCTCTTGGACAGAGAAGCAGAACGGATGTTGTGGAAGCTCTCAGAAATGGTGCGCCCTTTGTCCGTGTTATTGGGGACGCAAGAAAGGTTTCTACCATTACAAATGCAGTTTATCAGGGATACCATGCAGCTTTAGATATTTAACCGTCATGTCTGAACTGTAACATTTAGCAAAATGCTGTGCTGCAGCTATTTGATCATGAGGAAACAGTATAACGAATCGTGAATATCCTTTGGCAATCGTATAAAGTTTTATATTTTGGAAAAAATACTCTCAGTCATTACAGGAGAATAAGCCTGTGGCTGAGAGTATTTTTAATGGTGTATTCATTCATATGTATGGTGATTGTCCGTTCTTTTATGTGTATTATTGACATTTTGCCCAAAAAGTTATAATATCAATATGCATATGTAGTAAACAATACTATATATTAAGGCAATACGTAACGAGAATAATAGTAATGATAAAAACATTGATATTCAAAATATGAAAACAGGATGAGAAAGGAAGGTTTATCAATGAACAAGAAAGTTTTGCGTGCAGGAGCAGTATCTGCAGTGGCAGCCGGCGTTGGAGCAGCTGCGGTTATGGCTGGAAAGCGCCGCAGCAAAAAAGAAGAGACAAACAGCGATTATCGTAATACGGAACTTGGCAAGTTTGCAAAAAACAGCAAGGGAATTTACTATACTAATGGTAACTATGAAGCCTTTGCAAGACCGGAAAAACCGGAAGGAATCGAAGAAAAGAGTGCTTATTTAGTAGGAAGCGGCCTGGCAGCGCTGGCAGCAGCCTGCTTTTTAGTAAGAGATGCCCAGATGCCTGGAAAGAATATCCATATTTTAGAGGCAATGGATGTAGCTGGCGGTGCCTGCGATGGTATTGATGACCCTACAAGAGGCTACGTAATGCGTGGCGGACGTGAGATGGAAGATCATTTCGAGTGTTTATGGGATCTGTTCCGCAGTATTCCTTCACTGGAGGTACCAAATGCATCTGTCCTGGATGAATATTACTGGTTAAATAAACATGATCCAAACTATTCCCTGTGCCGTGCTACTGAAAAAAGAGGCGAAGATGCCCATACTGACGGCAAGTTCCGTTTAAGCCAGAAAGGCAGTATGGAGATCATGAAGCTGTTCTTTACAAGGGATGAGGACCTGTATGACAAGTCCATTGAAGATTTCTTTGATGATGAAGTATTTGGTTCTGATTTCTGGCTGTACTGGCGCACCATGTTTGCTTTTGAAAACTGGCACAGTGCTCTGGAAATGAAGTGTTATTTCCAGCGTTTTATCCACCATATTGGCGGACTGCCAGATTTCTCTGCTTTGAAATTTACCCGGTACAATCAGTACGAATCCCTGATCCTTCCAATGCAGAAGTATCTGGAAGCAGCAGGTGTACAGATCCAGTTTGGCACCAGCGTTACCAATGTCCGTTTTGACATTGAAGGCGAAAAGAAGACTGCCAAAGCTATTGAATATATAAAAGACGGTGGAAAAGGCGAGATCACACTTACTGAAAATGATCTGGTATTTATAACAAACGGAAGCTGTACAGAAGGTACTATTTATGGGGATCAGGATCATGCACCTGTTGGGGATGCAGAGGTACGCACCAGTGGCTGCTGGAGCCTGTGGAAGAACATTGCAGCCCAGGATGGATCTTTTGGACATCCGGAAAAGTTCTGCTCTAATATTGCTAAGACCAATTGGGAATCTGCAACTGTTACAACTTCTGATGAAAAGATCATTTCCTATATCCAGAAGATCTGTAAGAGAGACCCAAGAACCGGAAAGGTAGTTACCGGAGGTATCGTAAGCTGTAGAGACTCCAGCTGGCTGTTAAGCTGGACGATTAACCGCCAGGGACAGTTTAAGGCTCAGAAGAAGGATGAGATCTGTGTATGGGTATACAGCCTGTTTACTGATGTACCAGGCGATTATATTAAAAAGCCGATGAAAGAGTGCAATGGTAAAGAGATCACAGCAGAATGGCTGTATCATCTGGGCATCCCTGCAGAGGAGATCGATGACCTGGCAGCAAACCATGCAAACTGTACTCCGACTATGATGCCATATATCACTGCTTTCTTTATGCCAAGAAGTGCAGGAGACAGACCGGATGTTATCCCGGATGGCTGCGTAAACGCTGCATTCTTAGGCCAGTTTGCTGAAACACCAAGAGATACTATTTTCACCACTGAGTACTCCGTGCGTACTGCTATGGAAGCTGTATACGGACTTTGCGGCGTAGACCGTGGCGTTCCTGAGGTCTGGGGAAGCGTATATGATGTGAGGGATCTGTTAGACAGTACTGTAAAGCTGATGGACGGAAAATCCCCACTGGAAATGAAACTGCCTCTGCCATTAGAGCTGTTAAAGAAGCCGCTTCTTAGAAAGATTGATAAAACAGTAGTTGGGAAACTGTTAAGAGACCACAATGTGATCAAAGACTGGATGTTATAATTTAAAAATACCCCCGTCAGCTGACGGGGGTTATATTTTTTATGCGATTGCATTTGATAGCGGTTTTTCAATGTACCGTCGCCACTGCTTAACCATTTGGCCCACTACCAGGGCATTGATCAGTGTTCCTTCCCGCACCCCGTTTAACTTGTGGAAGCAGATCAAAGCTAAGATCATTGCCAGAATGGTAAGAGTGCTGTCAAAACCAACTTTTACATTTCCAAATATAAAACCGGTCTTTTTAGCAAAGGCACGTACAAATGCCTCTGCAGGAAGCATGATCACATCTGCGATCACTTCAAAGCTGATCCCAAGGGACATGATGATACATCCGATGACCAGGTAAACAAAGGAATCACCCCATGGGCCGCCGAAACGGGTAGGAATGATGGCCATGGCCTTGTCGATGCAGAAACTGAAAAAGAAAGTGATAGGGATCTGTAAAGCCTGTTCTATACTGAACCGTTTTCTTAAAATAGCCTCACAGATCAGAAATATCATATTAAACAGAAAGGTAAAAAATCCCATAGATACAGGTGTTACTAGGCTGAGCACAAAAGGAAGTCCGGAAACCGGCGAGGTTCCAAGTCCCGCACGGGTGATAAAGGCGATTCCTGTTGCACATAAGATAACTCCGGCCAGAAATAGACCATAACGCTTACAGACTGATTGAAACGACATAATAAAATCTCCTGTTCTTTCACATATATTTTATTTTCCCAGATCATGTGGTCTATAATCCCCGATTTCGTGTTAAAAAATAGGCACACATGACAAAATAGTACAAAAATATTTTTGCTAACCTAAAATATTTTGTATATAGTGTAAAACAAAAATGCGAAAAATTCAATACTAATCTGTAAGTTATTGATAAAAAATTGACTTTCTTTGTATTTACTGGTACTCTTATTAAGATAAAAAACAGAAGATAGGGGAAAATATGAATACACAACAAAATAACAGCAAACTGACACAGCTTCCTGTAGTAATGTTTTTGGCAGGTATCTGCTGTTTCTTATGGGGAAGTGCTACACCAGCTATTAAAACAGGATATCAGTTATTCCAGATCCAGTCCTCAGATGCTATGTCCATTATTTTATTTGCAGGAATGCGATTCGTACTGGCCGGCTTTCTGGTAATACTGTTCCACAGTATCCAGGAACGTCACTGGATTATGCCGGAACCCGGTTCAGGAAAAGCTATTGTATCCCTTTGTTTAAACCAGACAGTTCTTCAGTATTATTTCTTTTATACAGGACTGGCTCATGCAAGTGGAGTACACGGTGCCATTATCACAGGAGGAAATGTTTTTATCTCTATATTAGTGGCAAGCCTGATCTTCAGGTATGAAAAACTGACAGCCAGAAAAATGATCGGCTGTGCCTTTGGATTTGCAGGTATTGTTATTATGAACCTGTCCGGTCAGAAAGGAAACATGTTTGAAGTATCCTTGCTTGGTGAAGGTTTCGTTCTGTTTGCCCAGGTCTTTTATGCTACTTCCAGTGCACTTTTGAAAAAGTACGGAAACAAACACGATGTAGTTACCTTAAGCGGTTATCAGTTTATGTTAGGCGGTCTGATCCTGATGATCATTGGCCTGGCAGGCGGCGGAAGGGTACAGGTCAGCGGAAATTACCTGGCGTACATTTTATTGCTGTATATGGCATTTATCTCCGCAGTTGCCTATACACTCTGGGGCGTACTGTTAAAATACAATCCGGTCAGCCGTGTTACTGTATTTGGTTTCATGAACCCAGTGTTTGGTGTACTTTTATCTGCTCTGGTACTGGGGGAGACTGCGCAGGCATTTTCTGTAAACAGCCTTGTGGCACTGATCCTGGTATGTATAGGAATTTATATAGTAAATAGCGTAAAAGTATTAAAAGAAGCATAAATAAAGAAATAGTTCTCTCCTTGACAACGAATGGTATATGTGTTATACATAATATAGAACAGATAAAATGAAAATAGTAAAGTAATAATGTAACACATATAGATATAGAAAGGATGAGAACGATGTCACAACAGAAAAGAGATTACTACGAAGTTCTTGGAATAGATAAAACTGCAGACCCGGCAACTATCAAGAAGGCTTATCGTAAGCTGGCAAAGAAATACCATCCTGACAGCAATGTTGGAAATGCTGCGGCTGCTGAGAAATTTAAGGAAGTAAATGAAGCATATGATATTTTAAGCGATCCTGAGAAAAAGAAGTTATATGACCAGTTCGGCCATGCAGCTTTTGATGGTACTGGCGCAGCTGGAGCCGGATTTGACGGGGCAAACGGCGGATTTGGCACAAATGGTCATTTCAGTGGCGGTTTTGGCGGCTTCTCTGATGCAGGCGGTTTTCATGGTTTTGGTGGTTCCGGAACCCATACCTACCACTTTGAAGGCGGTGAAGGGGATGATATTTTCGGAGATATCTTCGAAAATATGTTTGGCGGCGGAAAGAAGAGCAGCTTCCATCAGGGTGCCAGTGGATTTAATGGTTTCCACCGCTATTCCGGCGGTTTTGGCGCAGATGCAGCCAGTGAAAAAGGCAGTGATGCACAGGCAGAGATTAATATAAGCTTTGATGATGCAGCTTTTGGTGTGGACCGTGTGATCACGCTGTCCGGCACAGATGGAAGCCGGCAGAATCTTCAGATCCATATCCCGGCAGGTATCGGCGATGGACAGAGCATCCGCTTAAAAGGCAAGGGAAATCCCGGTATGGGATCCGGTGAAGCAGGAGATTTGCTCTTAAAAGTCCATGTAGGAACCCGTCCTGGATATGAGAGAAAAGGAATGGATGTGTATACAAGCACAGAAGTGCCTTTTATGACTGCAGTTTTAGGTGGGGAGATCATTGTACCTACATTGTACGGCAATGTTTCCTGCAAGATCAAAGAAGGAACACGATGTGGTTCAAAGATCCGTCTTGCCGGCAGAGGTATTGTTTCTATGAAAGATCCAAAGATCAAAGGCGACCAGTATGTGACTATCCAGATCGCTGTTCCACAGAACCTGACTGAAGATGCAAAGAGAAAATTAAAAGAATTTACGGATGCCTGTAAAACCAGCAGCAGACATGCCGCATAACTGACTGACAGTTATAAATCCGCGGTTAATGCGGATATCCCATAAAAATTGTGAGGTACCTTATGAAAAAGAACCAGAGACCAGAAAGAATTTCCACCCTGAATCCCAGAGGGAAAATCCCTTTCCGGTACAGGTTCTTTTTTTGCATTTCAGCTATTTTACTGGCTTTTATGCTGATATTTAGCACAGCTGCTTTTGTATTCAGGGAAACCATTGATCTGTACCTTTGCGGCAGCCGCACTAATGTATCAGAAGAGGAAAAAAAAGCTGCAGCAGATGACAGCCGCCGGCTTGCAGAGCAGATTGAGGCAGAAGGAGCAGTGTTATTAAAAAATGAGAATAATACACTGCCATTATCTGAAGATATTACCCGGGTAAATGTATTTGGCTGGGCTTCTACTCAGTGGTTAGGAAGTGGTTCCGGTTCTGGAAGAGTTGAAAAAGTGGAACTGGATTTTCTGGGTGCTTTAAAGGAGTCTGGCATTTCTTATAATGAAGAACTGACCCACATGTATGAAGATTTTCAGCCGAAACGTGCAAAAACAGCTACTCTGGAAAGCTGGCCGGAGGAAACATGCCGTCTGTATGAACCGGATATCAGTGACCGGGAATATTATACAGAGGAAATGCTTCAAGATGCGAAAGATTACTCTGATACAGCTATTATGGTAGTAGGCCGTTTTTCCGGAGAGAGCAGTGACTGTACCCAGCTGCAGTACAAGAAAAATAAGAAAAACGGCCAGCTGCTGGTAGATAAACGCCGTACCTATCTGGATCTTTCCACAGAAGAAGAGGGACTTTTAAAGTATCTGGGAGAGAATTTTAAAAATGTCATCCTTCTATTAAATACAGGGAATGTAATGACTTTAGGAGCGATCGACCTTACGCCTGGCATCGGCGCCTGCATTATGGCAGGTATGACCGGGGAATATTCAGCTGAGGCTCTTCCTGACCTTTTGTGGGGAAAAATAAGTCCTTCCGGCCGCACCGCAGATACCTGGGCTTATAATTTTTCTACTGCAGCCAGCTATGCTAATGCAGCTGCAAATGGTGTGGGGGCTTATAAAAATGGAGAAGGTCTGTATCCCTTTGATGGTACAAAAAGCGGTAATCTGGGAGAATCCTTTAAATATGACCAGGTATCCTATGTGGACTATGCAGAAGGTATTTATATTGGTTATAAATGGTATGAAACAGCAGATGCAGAAAACTACTGGGATAAGTACCGCAATCTTCATGGAAAGGGTTATGATGCGGTAGTGCAGTATCCTTTTGGCTATGGTCTGTCTTACACCGATTTTGACTGGAAGGTGGTAAAAGCCCCGGGGAAAAAAGAAAAACTGGCAGCAGACAGTATTGTAGAGATAACCGTTCAGGTAACTAACATCGGGCAGATATCAGGAAAAGATGTGGTCCAGTTGTATTACACCCCTCCTTATGAGCCTGGTGGGATTGAAAAACCGGATGTTGTACTTGCAGATTATGGAAAAACAAAGGAACTGGCACCTGGAGAAAGTGAAGAAATAACCTTATGTGTAAAATCAGAAGATATGGCTGCCTATGATTACAATGACAGCAATCATAATGGTTTTACTGGCTATGAACTGGATCCTGGCGATTATCAGTTTTCCATCCGTAAAAATGCCCATGAGACAGCAGATATCCCTGGGGCTCAAATAAGCCTTGCACTAAAAGAAAATGTCCAGTATCCTGCAGATCCATATACAGGAGCGGCAGTTTCTAATAAAATGACAGGTACCGGCGCAGTTGATGGTGTAGGTATAGACGGTACAGACAGTGGTCAGTATATTAATTATATGACTCGCAGTAACTTTGATGAGACCTTTCCTAAAACGCCTGTAAAAAGCCGTCTGCTTCCCAAAAGAACTGCAGCTTTTAATTTGTATACACAGGAACAGGCAGATGAAAATGCAGAGGCCATGGAGACAGAAGAGGTGATCTTCGGTGATGATAAGGGACTCCTTATTGAAAAAAATGGAACTGTTACAAAACTTGGTTATGAGTTAGGCGCTGATTATAATGATCCTAAGTGGGAAGAAGTCCTAAACCAGCTGACAGAAGAAGAAACAGAAGAATTGTTCCTTCACGGATACGTAAAAACGGAAAAACTGAAAAGCATCGGAAAACCTTTGGCAAGAGAAGCTGACGGACCGGCCCAGATCGGAAGTTTCAACCAGAATCCAACAGGTACCGGCTTTCCCAATGCAGGCATTATGGCACAGTCCTGGAATACAGGATTATCCCAGGAAATGGGGCGGGCAGTAGGAAAAGAAGCTGGGCAGTTTGGTTACAGTGGCTGGTATGCTCCGGCTGTGAACCTGCACCGCAGTCCTTTTGATGGCCGCAATTACGAATATTATTCCGAGGACAGTCTGCTTTCTGGCAAAATGTGCGGCGCAGCTGTAGCTGGAAGTATGGATATGGGAGTTTATTGTTATGTAAAACATCTGATCTGCAATGACCAGGAATCTGGTATTTACAGAGACGGAGTCTATACCTGGATGACAGAGCAGACATTACGGGAAACTTATTTAAAACCGTTCCAGATGATCGTACAGGAAAATGGGGCTACAGGGCTTATGTCTTCCTACAACCGTCTGGGCGCTGTGTGGGCCGGAGGCAGCAAGGGTCTTCTTACCGGTATTTTAAGAGAAGAGTGGGGATTTAAGGGAGCAGTTATCACAGATTATTCTGATCACCACAGATATATGAATGGAGATCAGGCTCTTTTTGCAGGCGGGACCCTGTGGATGGATGGTTTTATGAATGATGGAAGCTTTGCTTTTAAAAATGAGGGAAATAAAGCTGCCTATGACCAGGAACTGAGAAAAGCTGCAAAAGATATTATTTATATGTACTTAAACGCCGTAGTAAGAAATCAGGCTTACGCAGAAGAAACAGGAGATAGAAGTGTATTAAAGCCTGCGATCAGGACTCCATTCCCTCTGTGGGAAGCAGGACTGGCTGCAGCAGATATACTAGTATTAGGAATCTTCTTGGTAGCTGAAAGAAATTATAAAAGGAAGAAAAAAGAAACTATATGATGTAAGTGTCAAAAATATAAATTGCGTTTGTGCTCGCACAAATAAGCAATTTATACTTATTGACACGCCGAACACCGAAAACGAAATAAAATGGTGTGAACACGCCATTTTATGGGAGTTTGAGGTGTTCGAGGATTGCGGGAATTGCATAGCAATGGAGCAATCCGGTTACATCAGTGAGTGGCAAAATTTACTTTTGACACTCACATCATTATATAGAGAGTCATAGGAAAATAAATGTCCCGGCAGAGGAAAAATCCAGTGCCGGGACATTTTCTTAAGAAGGGCCTCTTAATTATAGAGTATATTCTTTATCGTAGATGATCTCCGGAAGAGATTCTGCATCAGAAGAAGTTACTTTTCCTGCCGATTCCTTGTCATCATCAATGAAATAGATAGAACCGCCGGAGATTTTGAAAGTCCAGGTTCCATTTACCTTATAGTTTTTGCTGGAAGACTGGATCTTGCCGGATTCATTGACCAGATACAGCTTGTTATTTACATAAAATACCTGGAAATCAGAACCGCTGTCTGCTTTTACAAGACGTCCCTGATAATACAGATAATCATCTTTTGCACCATTATAACCGCAGCCTTTATCAGAGCCGGATTCGCTAAAATAGTAAGAAGCGCTTTCGCCATCTACACTTAAATTAGAACGTTTACCGGTGATCATCTTTCCGTCAGAATCATTTTCACCAAAATATCCGGTAAAATCTTTGCCTGAAGAGGTGACGATATGGATCAGTCCGGTCTGGCGGACGCCATAAGCATTGAAGAAATAAGAACTTCCGTCTATTTTTGTAGTTGCTTTGCTCATATTGGCTGCTTTGCTGTTTAAATAAGCTGCTGTACCGTCACTGTCGAAATAGTACCAGTTGGATTCTCCTTCATCCGGTACTTCATCGCTGTTGCTGTCGGCACTGATCTCATCTTTATCATCAGAATCACCTGGGTGTTCAGAAAGTTCCAGCCATTTATTCTTTGCCATAATGCCCTCGTCAGCACCGCCAAGGTATACAAATTTGCTGATGCCGGAAGTATCGCCTGTTTTTGCATTGCTTTTTACATCTACCCAACCGGTCATCATAACGCCTTCATCATTAAAATAGTATTTATTATCCCCGATGGTCTCTGCAGAGTAGGAATCATTTTTAGAACGTTTGGCCTTGCCGTTTGTCTGGAAGTAGAACCATTTGGCAGTGTCAGAAGCAGAAGTACGGACTTCAGAAACAGTCCCATCCTCCGGTTTGTTATCTTCATCATAATCCAGGCACAGCCAGCCGGTCTTTGCATAGCCTTTTTCACCCAGATAATAAATATCATCGTTGTCAAAATACCAACCTGTACGCATTTTACCATCACTGTCAAAGGCATACTTTTTGTCTCCGATAGTGCTCCATTTATCTTTTATCATTTTTCCCTTGGCATCTACATAATACCAGCCGGATTTTTTCTGGGAAGTATCTTCAGTCAGCTGGATCCAGGAGTTTTTTACCATAACACCATCGCCATTTACATAATAAGTATCATCGATCCACTGGTTTACAGCAATGACTCCGTTGCTGTCAAGATAATAAGAGTTATCACCGGAGATTTTCCAGGTGTTGTATGCATAATTTCCAGAGGCTTCCAGGTACTTCCAGACACCATCTTCACTGACCCATCCTGCAGTGGATGCCTGTGCGCAGATAGCAGTACCTGTACTTAAAATGATGACAGCCCCAAGGGATAGGAATAGTTTTTTGTATGTTTTTATCATGTATTTTCCCCTTTCAAAATTCTTAAATCATTATTTTATAGTATAACATCCACCTGGCTATCTCACAATAATGTTCACAAAATTGTCAGAAAAAAACAATAAAAAAACTGCTCCATTGTCAGTGGCTAAGGAATCGTTTATAATAAACTGGTACATCATTTTATACACAACAGGAGGAAACAGGTATGGAACGGGGACCTGTAAGGGTGGCAGTAATGGCAGATACCCATGGAGTATTACGCCCGGAAGTAGAGAAGATAGTAGAGACCTGTGATGTGATCGTACATGCAGGTGATTTTGATACACAGATGCTTTATATGAAATTAAGCGGGAAGCAGCCACTTTATGCAGTACGTGGGAACAATGACAGAGGCTGGTCTGGAGGGCTTCCGGGGATCAAGCGCTTTGAGATTGGCGGCGTGAAAATGGTCATGGCTCATCAGAGAACAGATATCCCGGTAGCATTAGGGGATGCCCAGGTAGTGATTTTTGGCCATTCCCATATGTATCAGCAGCAGGAGATTGCCGGAAGATTATGGCTGAATCCGGGAAGCTGCGGTTATAAGAGAAATACGCTGCCTCTTTCCATGGCTGTTATGACTATAGAAGACTGCAAATACACGGTAGAGACCATCTGGCTGGAGAAAGGTTATGGTACTCCAGAAGCGGCTATTGCACAGAGAGAAAAGACAAAGGTAAGTAAATACGAAAAAAAGCAGAAACGTTATCAGCAAAAGCAGCTTAGAGATGCAAATGATGCAAAAGAAAAAGAACTTCTGTTTACCATTGCAAAAGTCCTTCGTTTCAAAAAGTCCGGAGAATCCAGACTGTGGATCATTAAAAATGTGGGTAATGATCCGCAGCTCACGGCAAAAATCTATGATATCTGTGATACACTGTCAGATACGGATGCAAGAAGCATACGGGAGAAGCTGGGTGATCTGTAAGATATTATAGAACCTGTATCCTGGGCATTTTAATTCAAAAAGGCGTTGTAGGTGGTCTTTCCTAATAAAGAAATAAACAAAGCCCCCGCCATAACGGCGGGGGTTGTGCATTATGTTATCGTTTCATTTTTAATTTTTCTTCTTCAATAGTGACCCGTGATTCTTCCAGGGTGCTTCCCAATACTTTCATCAGAACATCTTTCTCCATGGTTGGAGCGTAGTAGAAGCCTTGCTGATAAGTGCAGGCATAATGATTTAATGCCTTGATCTGGTTTTCCGTTTCCACGCCTTCTGCGATGATGCGCAGATCAAGATCTCTGGCAATCTGGATCAGTCCTCCTGCAATGCAGGCAGAAGCAGGATTATTCTCTAACTGCCATACAAACATACGTTCCAGTTTAACAGTATTGACAGGCAGATCCAGAACACTGGTCACAGGAGCACAGCCGGAGCCGAAATGATTTAATACCAGTTCCACACCCATAGAGGACAGTTCCTGCATAATAACATTTACGTTGATGTAAACGCTGGACAATGCTTCATCATCCAATTCCAGAGCCAGTTTCCCTTCTGGAATTTCATAACGGTCAAGAATATTGTTTACCTGATCTAAGAAATCTTCTTGAACCAGCAGGATCGGGGATACCGGTATACAAATTGATTCAAAGTCTTTTTTTGCCTGGATCAGTTCATGTATAAACTGTCCTGCATGTTCTAATGCATAATAGCCTACAGCACGGATCTGCCCAGAGTCTTCTGCGATCGGGATAAATTCAGCAGCACCTACAAGGCCGATGCCCTGAATAAAGATCCGCATATAAGAATCTGCTCTTGTAAAGCGTTTCTCCTTTAAATTATAAGTAGGACGGTAGCGTACTTCCAGTTCGTTCTTTTCCAGAGCTGTCTGCAGATAGCGGGCAATGGCCTGACGGCGGATAGCTTTTTCGTGGAGAACAGAATCATATACTGCAGACTGGTTGGCACCCTGCTCAGTAGCAGCCTGTACCGCTATATCCAGGTGCTTTAAAAGCATCTGTGTATTCTCACTGTGTTCAGGATAGGAACACAGGCCGATCTGGGCAGAACACAGACAGTCAACATTATCTACCTTCCATACATTTTCAAAACGCTCTAAGACCGTGTCAGCCAGAGCAGATGCCTGTCCTTCTGTGCAGCCATCCAAAATAAGGATAAATTCCACACCAATATAGCGGTAAACAGTTACTTCAGAAATATCCTTTAAATAAGCTGTGATCTGTGATAACAGCTTTTCGCAGTATTCGTATCCGAATGCCTGATTTAAACTTTTGAAGTTTTCCAGATATATTTTTACAGCCATTCCCTTAGATGGGACAGGCGCAAATAGTTTATCCAACTGAGCCAGGCACTGATTACGGCTGCTAACATCTTCAGTTTGGATATCCGGCTGTGAAATTACAGGAGCAGTAGGTTCCTGTGGTTGTTTTGTATCTTTTTTATTGCGAAACCAATCCATACGATCATTCCTCCCAGATCAGTTCTATACCTGCTTATTGGCAGAATATAGAAATGTTTTTTTCTATTATAGTATATAATAACTAAAATCTCAATTTTATTTTCTACTATTTTATAAAATGACTATTTTTTCTTTCCAAATATCCATTCCTATGGTATACTTAATAAAGTATAATCCAACACAAGGAGATATTCATTTATGAAAATGAACCGTGTATTTTTGAAATTAAGCGGCGAAGCCCTTGCAGGTCCTAAGAAGACCGGTTTCGACGAAGATACTGTAAAAGAAGTGGCAAGACAGGTGAAGTTATCTGTAGATGCAGGTGTTCAGGTAGGTATTGTTATCGGAGGCGGAAACTTCTGGAGAGGCCGTACCAGCGATGCGATCGAGCGTACTAAAGCAGATCAGATCGGTATGTTAGCAACTGTTATGAACTGTATCTATGTTTCTGAAATTTTCCGTAATGCAGGAATGCAGACTGAGATCTTTACTCCATTTGCATGCGGTACTATGACCCAGCTGTTCTCAAAAGATCAGGCAAATAAGTGCTTTTCAGAAGGAAAAGTTGTATTTTTTGCAGGTGGTACAGGACATCCGTATTTCTCAACGGATACAGGTATTACACTGCGTGCCATTGAGATGGAAGCTGACTGTATACTTCTTGCAAAGGCAATTGATGGTGTATATGATAGCGATCCAAAGGTAAATCCAGATGCGAAGAAATTCGATACGATTTCTATTCAGGAAGTGATCGACCGTAAGTTAGCAGTAGTAGACCTGACTGCATCCATTATGTGTATGGAACACAAGATGCCGATGGCAGTATTCAGCCTTAATGAAGCAGATGGTATTGCAAATGCTATGCAGGGTCGTATTAATGGAACCATTGTTACAGCTGGGTAATAAAGTTAAGATCATTACAGAAAAATAAAATGACAGCAAAAGCTGTATGTTCAGGAGGGAATTTTATGGAAGATTTAAAATTTTATCAGGATAAGATGGACAAGACAATGGAGGTTCTGATCGCTGATTACGGTACCATCCGTGCAGGTCGTGCAAACCCACATGTTCTTGACAAGATCAAAGTAGATTACTATGGAACACCAACACCTCTTCAGCAGGTAGGAAACGTATCTGTTCCGGAAGCACGTATGATCGTGATCCAGCCTTGGGAAAAGAGTTTATTAAAAGCTATTGAGAAAGCTATTCTTACATCTGAATTAGGTATCAATCCTACCAACGATGGAAATTGCATCCGTCTGATCTTTCCGGAGATGACAGAGGATCGCAGAAAAGAGGTTGCAAAGGATGTAAAGAAGAAAGGTGACAATGCAAAGGTTGCTGTCCGCAATATCCGCCGCGATGCAAATGATGCATTTAAAAAGGCAGAAAAAGCAGGCGAGATCACTGAGGATGAGTTAGCTGATCTGACTGAAAAGATGCAGAAACTGACGGACAAGACCATTGAGCGTGTTGATAAGGCAGTAGAAGAAAAGACAAAAGAGATCATGACTGTATAGTCTCTGAAATAAGTACGGAGGCAGGAGAGACTCCTGCCTCTTATCTATGTTTATAGAGAACATATATTTATGATGAGAAAAGGTGAAAAAAATGGCATTAGACAGTAATATGGTGATACCGGCTCATGTGGCTCTTATTTTAGATGGAAATGGCCGTTGGGCAAAAAAGAGAGGGCTGCCAAGAACATTTGGCCATAAAGAGGGCTGTATTACAGTAGAAAAAACAGTAGAGACCGCTGCCAGGATGGGAATTAAATATCTGACTGTTTATGGATTTTCCACGGAAAACTGGAAGAGGTCGGAAGAAGAGGTTGGAGCGCTGATGCAGCTGTTCCGTTATTATATGGTACGTCTGTTAAAAATCGCAGCTGCCAATAATGTACGGGTAAAGATGATCGGCGACAGAAGGCGCTTTGCCCAGGACATTATAGATGGTATTAACCGTCTGGAAGAAGAAACAAAAAACAATACAGGACTTACCTTTGTGATCGCAGTAAATTATGGGGGAAGAGATGAGATCCGCAGAGCAGTTGGGAAACTGGCGGAAGATGTAAAAGAAGGAAGACTGCAGCCGGAAGATATTACTGAATCTGTATTTGCTTCCTATCTTGATACAGCCGATATCCCGGATCCGGATCTTTTGATCCGCACCAGTGGGGAATTAAGATTATCTAACTATTTGCTGTGGCAGTTGGCTTATACAGAACTGTATGTTACAGATTGTCTGTGGCCGGATTTCGATGAGAAGGAACTGGAAAAAGCGATCATCCAGTATAATAAAAGAGATCGGCGGTTCGGCGGGGTAAAATGATGTACGTCGGGGATCTTTTTATGCTTGTTTTTACGAGGAGATTTTTTGCCAGTTATACCTAGTACATCGTTTCGTAAATAACTGTACGAATCACGTAGGATGCGGATTTGAGTGTGCAGGTCTAAAAACGCAGGCGTAGCGGGCTACGCTGAGGCTTTTAGGCCTGTGCAATCAGATTTGCAGACAAGTGAGTGGTATAGTTATTTCGAAAACGATGTACTAGTTTTAAAAGCCCATGTTTATGCGGTTTGGATTGGGTTGGCAGAAACACGCACAAAAGCAAGTGCAGGAAAGACTCCGGGAGTACATAGTAGGAAGGAAAAGGAGAATTTTATGTTTACAACACGACTGATCAGTGGTATCGTACTGGTTATCCTTGCTATTTTCTTCGTTGGAAAAGGAGGGGGACTTCTTTTTGCAGTGACAGCCCTGATCTCTCTGGTAGGCCTTTTTGAACTGTACCGGGTTCTTGGGATTGAAAAACGGTCTGTGGCCGTAGTTGGCTATTTGACAGCCTTCTGTTATTATGGGATCTTATGGTTTGAAGGTCAGAAATACCTTACATTAATGATCATTGCATCCTTGATGCTTTTAATGGCTCTTTATGTTTTTACTTTTCCACGGTATAAAACAGAGGAAATAACAGGAGCGTTCTTTGGTGTGTGCTATGTGCCGGTAATGCTGTCATTTTTGTATCAGACCCGCAGCATGCATGACGGGGTTTATCTTGTGTGGCTTATCTTTTTAAGCTCCTGGGGCTGCGACACCAGTGCTTACTGCGTGGGAATGCTTCTTGGAAAACACAAGCTGGCCCCTGTGTTAAGCCCTAAAAAGTCCATTGAGGGTGCGGTTGGCGGTGTGATCGGTTCAGCTTTGCTGGGACTTGCATACGGAGCCTACTTTGGACACTGCATGGAAGAAGTGGCAAACCCTATAGCAGCCTGCGCGATTGCCTGTGCTATTGCTGCAGTGATCTCCCAGATCGGTGATCTGGCAGCATCTGCCATTAAGAGAAATCATAACATTAAAGATTATGGTCATCTGATACCGGGCCATGGTGGTATTCTGGACCGCTTTGATAGTATGATATTTACTGCCCCGGCAATTTATTTTGCAGTTACTTTTTTAAAGTAAACGTTTTAAATAAGCATTTCCTTTATAAAAGGAGAATAATTATGGTAAAGAATATATCTGTTCTGGGTTCTACCGGTTCTATTGGTACCCAGACATTAGAAATAGTCAGATATAATAAAGACATTAAGGTGACAGCCCTGGCAGCCGGTTCTAATGTAGAACTGATGGAAAAACAGATCCGTGAATTTAAGCCGGAGATTGCCTGCCTCTGGAGTGAGGAAAAGGCAAAAGAGTTAAAAGAGCGGGTAAAAGATCTGGATGTAAAAGTTTTTTCTGGCATGGATGGTCTGATCGCAGCAGCTACAGAGCCAAAGGCACAGATCGTAGTGACAGCAGTAGTGGGCATGATCGGTATCCGCCCTACTATTGCTGCCATGGAAGCAGGAAAAGATATTGCCCTGGCGAATAAGGAAACGCTGGTTACAGCCGGTCATATTATCATGCCTCTGGCAAAAGAAACCGGAGTTAAGATCCTTCCGGTAGATTCTGAACATTCTGCTATCTTCCAGTGTCTTCAGGGAGCAGCAGGAAATAAGATCCACAAGATCTTGCTGACAGCATCCGGAGGTCCTTTCAGAGGCTGGAAGAGAGAACAGCTGGAAAAGGTGCAGGTAGAAGATGCCTTAAAACATCCAAACTGGTCTATGGGGCATAAAATCACCATTGACTCATCTACTATGGTAAATAAGGGTCTGGAAGTTATGGAAGCTGGCTGGCTTTTTGGTGTATCCTTAGATCAGATCCAGGTAGTGATCCAGCCTGCAAGTGTCATCCATTCTATGATCGAATATGAGGACGGGGCAGTGCTCGCCCAGCTTGGTACGCCGGATATGAAGCTGCCTATCCAGTATGCATTATATTATCCGGAAAGAAGATTTCTTCCAGGAGACCGGCTGGATTTTACAAAGCTTCGTGAGATCACCTTTGATGTGCCGGATCCAGAGACTTTTAAAGGGTTAAGGCTGGCTTATGAAGCAGGAAAAACAGGAGGAAGTATGCCAACTGTATTTAATGCAGCCAATGAACTGGCAGTAAGTCTGTTTTTAAAGAAAAAGATCCCGTATCTTACGATTACGGATATGATCCAGGCATCTATGGAGCATCATAAAAAAATTGACGGGCCGGATGTAGACCAGATCCTGGCAGCGGAAGCAGAAACTTATAATTTTATACAGTCAAAATGGAATAGAATAATAAGTTTTAAATGAAAATCAGAAAGGATGAATGAAATCCTATGAATAGTGTACTGGCAGTACTGATCCTTGGGGGAATCATCCTGTTCCATGAACTTGGGCATTTCATTTTCGCAAAATTAAGCGGCATTGAAGTAACAGAGTTCTCTCTGGGAATGGGACCAAGGCTTTTAAGCTTAAAAAAAGGCGAAACAAGATATTCCTTAAAACTTCTGCCTTTTGGCGGTTCCTGTGCTATGCTGGGGGAAGATGAGGATGCAGAAGGTGACAGAGCCTTTAATAACAAGCCTGTTTTTAACCGTATTGCTGTAGTGGCAGGTGGACCTTTGTTTAACTTTCTTCTGGCTTTTTTGCTGTCCCTTGTGATCGTAGGCTGCGCCGGTGGTTTTTATGAGCCGGTGGTGGTGGGAGTAGAAAAAGGCTACCCGGCTGAGCAGGTGGGGATCCTTCCGGGAGATGTGATCACAAAAGTAAATCATAGATCTGTCCATTCTTACCGGGATCTTACGCCTTATCTTACAGCTCATCCCCATCAGGATGTGACCATTACCTGGAAGCACACGGATGAAAACGGAAAAACAGAGAAGAGATCGGCAAAGATCACCCCAGTCTATATTGACAGAACAGGCCAGTCTATGATCGGTGTCCGGTTTGATGCAACCCTCCAGAAGATTACAAACCCAGCGCAGTTAGTAGTACAATCTGTTTATGAGGTAGAACATTGGATCGGTTATGTATTTGACAGCATTCATCTGATGTTTGTAGGCAAAGTAACTGCAGATGATATCAGCGGTCCTGTAGGAATTGTTACGACCATTGACCATACGGTAGAGCAGGCAGCATCAGCGGGGAAAACAGTAGTTGCTGTCGTTCTTATGAATTTTGCTGTTCTTTTAAGTGCCAACCTGGGAGTGATGAATCTGCTTCCTCTTCCTGCCTTAGACGGTGGACGGCTGGTATTTCTGATCATTGAAGCAATTCGTAGGAAACCTATTGACCGGGAAAAAGAGGGAACGATCCATGCGGTGGGAATGATCGTTCTGCTGGTGCTTATGGTATTTATATTGTTTAATGATGTGAGGAAGCTATTGTAAATGTTCCGTTTTTGGAGACAGCTGGAATTGAACCAGTACATCGTTTTCGAAACGATGTACTGGTTGAAAGCGAGGTATATTTCCTGTCTGAAGGACAAGAAGCGTATGCGTGAAATGCATAGAACAATTTAAAAATAAAGAGGAATGAAACATGAGCAGAAAGGATACGAAAGTTGTTCATATTGGCGACCGGGTGATCGGTGGGGGAAATCCCGTCCTCATCCAGTCCATGTGCAACACAAAAACAGAAGATGTAAAGTCTACAATAAACCAGATCTTAAGCCTGGAAAAAGCAGGCTGTGATATTATCCGTGTGGCAGTGCCTACCATGAAGGCAGCAGAAGCTCTTAAAGATATTAAAAAAGAGATCCATATCCCATTAGTAGCAGATATCCATTTTGATTACCGTCTGGCTATTGCAGCCATGGAAAACGGGGCTGATAAGATACGTATTAATCCAGGTAATATCGGCAGTACAGACCGTGTCAAAGCAGTGGTAGACCGGGCAAAAGCGGGGAATATCCCAATCCGTATAGGTGTAAACAGCGGTTCTCTTGAAAAAGATCTGCTAGAAAAATACGGTGGTGTAACTGCAGAAGGGATTGTGGAAAGTGCTTTAGATAAGGTACATCTTATTGAAGATATGGGTTATGATAATCTGGTCATCAGTATCAAATCATCCGATGTATTAATGTGCGTTAAAGCTCATGAACTGATCACTTCCAGAACCGATCATCCCCTTCATGTAGGTATTACGGAAGCAGGAACCTTATTTTCCGGAAATATCAAGTCTGCAGTGGGATTGGGAATTATCTTATATCAGGGCATTGGAGATACTATTCGCGTTTCTCTTACAGGCGATCCCGTTGAGGAAATTAAGTCTGCCCGCCAGATCCTTAAAACACTTGGACTTAGAAAGGGTGGAGTGGAAGTAGTTTCATGTCCGACCTGCGGCCGTACCCGCATTAACCTGATCCACCTTGCTAATCAGGTAGAGACTATGGTTTCTGGAATGGAAGGTCTGGACGGTGTAAAAGTAGCAGTTATGGGCTGTGTAGTTAATGGACCTGGAGAGGCCAAAGAGGCAGATATAGGTATTGCCGGCGGGGTTGGCGAAGGTCTGATCATCAAAAAAGGTGAGATCTTACGAAAAGTACCAGAAGAAGATTTGTTAAATTCCCTTCGCAGTGAACTGGAAGCAATGGCAAAAGCAAGAAAGAAGTAATCTGAATGGCAAAAGGTTTTTTAGAAGTATTTCCAACTCTTAATATTGCAGAGCCTTTAAAGGAGCTTTTAGCTTTGGCAGAAGTAGAAAAAGTTACTTCTGCCAAAGATAGAAGCTCTATTCGTGTTTATATGAAAAGCGCAAGGCTCATTCATAAACAAAATATTTATGATCTGGAACGTGGAATTAAAGACCAGCTGTTTCCAGATAAACAGATCACTATTAAGATCCAGGAAAAATACAGACTGTCAGGACAGTATACGCCTGAAAAGCTTTTAAAGATGTATAAGGATAGTCTGTTGTTAGAATTAAAGCATTACAGCATCGTAGAATACAGTATGTTCCGCAAGGCTCAGATCGTTTTTGAGAACGAAGGAAAAATGGTACTGACTGTAGAAGATACCATGGTAAACAGGGACAAGACCAATGAATTAAAAAGGGTTCTGGAAAAAGTATTTAACGAGCGGTGTGGTTTGCCGGTGGAAGTGTCATTTCTGTATATCCCTGCAAAGGAAAATGACAGAAGAAAGCAGATAGAACAGAAATTAGAAAGAGAAGCACAGGCTATTTACTGGCAGAATCATAAGGATGAATTAGGCAGTGTGAATAGCGGAGAAAATATCTCACAGCCTGCTGCGATACGGAATACAGATGAGAAAAAAACTCAGGCAGAGGATGCTATCATCATGGATGTTCCTACGCCTGAAGCAGCTCCCTGGGATGCGCTAATGGATCAGGCAGCTTCAGGAAATGTTCCGGGAAATGATGAGAATATTTCTCTTGTAGCAATTGGGACAAAACCAACAGATGTGGAAAAAACGGCTGCCTCAAAGATACTAGCAGGAGAAAGAACGGAAAAACCTCAGCTAAACAAAGGAAGAAAAGGCTGGGGAAGAGAAAAAGACTCTGGCTTTGGAGAAGACAGGAAGTTTTCAGTCAAGCGTTCCAATAACCCGGATGTGCTCTATGGACGTGACTTTGATGATGACTTTATGGAGATTGAGAAGATTGACGGAGAGATCGGAGAAGTTACTTTAAGGGGGCAGATCTTAACCTGTGAAAGCCGTGAACTTAGAAGCGGTAAATTTATTCTTACCTTCGATATAACAGACTTTACAGATACCATTACAGCAAAGATGTTCATTAGGCCGGAGATATTTAATGAAGTGAAGGACATGATCAAAACAGGCATGTTTATTAAGATCAAGGGCGTTACCACTATTGATAAATTTGATGGAGAACTTACATTAGGCTCCATTGCAGGTATTAAAAAAGCAGAAGATTTTACTACCAAGCGTATGGATAACAGTCTGGAAAAACGTGTGGAGCTGCACTGCCATACAAAAATGAGTGATATGGATGGTGTTTCTGATGTAAAGAGCATCATAAAGCGGGCGAAAAAATGGGGTATGTCATCTATTGCTGTTACGGATCATGGCTGCGTTCAGGCATTCCCTGATGCAAATCATGCTCTGGATAAAGGAGATACCTTTAAGATCTTATATGGCGTAGAAGGTTATCTGGTAGATGATACAAAACAGCTGGTAGAAAATTCTAAAGGCCAGACTTTTGCAGATACTTATGTTGTTTTTGATATTGAGACCACGGGTTTTAGTCCTGTAAAGAACCGTATCATTGAGATTGGTGCTGTAAAAGTGGTAGATGGTGTGATCACAGACAAGTTTTCTACGTTTGTAAATCCAGATGTGCCCATTCCATTTGATATTGAAAAGCTGACCAGTATTAATGACGCTATGGTATTGCCTTATCCGAAAATTGATGTGATCTTACCCCGGTTTCTGGAATTTGTGGCAGATGCAGTGCTGGTAGCCCACAACGCTGGTTTTGACGTAGGTTTTATTGGACATTATGCAGAAGCCCTTGGACTGCCATTTTCACCAACAGTGCTGGATACAGTATCTCTGGCACGGCTTCTTTTACCAAACTTAAATCGTTTTAAGCTGGATACAGTGGCGAAAGCTTTAAATATTTCTCTGGAAAACCATCACCGGGCAGTCGATGATGCCGGAGCGACAGCAGAGATTTTTACCGCTTTTGTAAAAATGCTGCGGGAGCGTGATATCGAGGATCTGGATCACTTAAATGAATTAAGTACCATGGATGCTCAGACTATTATGAAGCTTCCCACCAATCATGTTATCATCCTGGCAAAAAATGATCTGGGACGTATCAATCTGTACCGTCTGGTCAGCTGGTCCCATTTGGATTATTATTCCAGACGTCCCCGTATTCCCAAGAGCGTTCTGGATAAGTATAGAGAAGGTCTGCTGATCGGCTCTGCATGCGAGGCAGGAGAACTGTATCAGGCTCTTCTTAGAGGTGCACCAGATGCGGAAATCGCAAGGCTGGTTAATTTCTATGATTATCTGGAGATCCAGCCTTTGGGCAATAACGCATTTATGCTGAGGGATGAAAAGAGTACAGTTAAGACAGAAGAAGATCTGATCGAGATCAATAAAAGAATCGTAGATCTGGGAACTCAGTTTGGAAAACTGGTGTGTGCAACCTGTGATGTGCATTTTCTGGATCCGCAGGATGAAGTTTACCGGCGTATTATCATGGCTGGTCAGGGATTTAAAGATTCCGATGACCAGGCACCTTTGTACCTGCGTACAACGGAAGAGATGCTGGAAGAGTTTGCTTATCTGGGGCCGGATAAGGCATACGAGGTAGTAGTTACAAATACCCGTAAGATTTCTGATATGTGCGAAAAAATCGCTCCGGTACGTCCAGACAAATGTCCTCCTGTTATTCCAGACTCTGACAAGACTTTAACAAAAATCTGCTATGACCGCGCCCATGAAATGTATGGTGAAGATCTTCCTAAGATCGTAGTAGACCGTTTGGAGCGGGAGCTTCATTCCATTATCACCAATGGATTTGCTGTTATGTACATCATTGCCCAGAAACTGGTTTGGAAGTCTAACGAGGATGGATATTTGGTAGGCTCCCGAGGCTCTGTAGGTTCCTCCTTTGTGGCAACTATGTCTGGTATTACAGAGGTAAATCCATTAAGTCCCCATTACCATTGTCCAAAGTGCCGTTACTATGACTTTGATTCTGAAGAAGTTCGTAAGTTTTCCGGTATGGCGGGCTGCGATATGCCGGATAAAAAATGTCCGGTATGTGGGACACCTCTGGAAAAGGACGGTTTTGACATCCCATTTGAGACCTTCCTTGGATTTAAGGGAGATAAGGAGCCTGATATCGATTTAAACTTCTCTGGTGAATATCAGAGTAAGGCTCATGACTATACAGAAGTTATTTTCGGTAAAGGTCAGACTTTCCGTGCTGGTACTATTGGCACACTGGCAGATAAGACGGCTTTCGGTTATGTAAAAAAATATTATGAGGAAAGGGGAACCAGAAAACGGAATTGTGAGATCAACCGTATTGTACAGGGATGTGTAGGCGTGCGCCGTACTACGGGACAGCATCCAGGTGGAATCATCGTATTGCCTTTAGGCGAAGAAATCTATTCCTTTACACCAGTACAGCATCCGGCAAATGATATGACTACTTCTACCGTTACTACACACTTTGATTACCATTCTATTGACCACAACCTGTTAAAGCTGGATATTCTTGGACATGATGATCCAACCATGATCCGTATGCTTCAGGACCTGATCGGTTTGGATCCGGTTAAGGACATTCCTCTGGACAGCTCGGAGGTTATGAGTTTGTTCCAGAACACATCTGCGTTGGGGATCACACCAGATGATATCGGCGGTTGTCCTTTAGGGGCTCTGGGAGTGCCGGAGTTTGGTACTGATTTTGCGATGCAGATGCTCCTTGATACCAAACCCAAATATTTTTCTGATCTTGTACGTATTGCAGGTCTGGCCCATGGTACAGACGTATGGCTGGGAAATGCCCAGACACTGATTCAGGAAGGAAAAGCCACTATTCAGACAGCCATCTGTACCCGAGATGATATTATGATCTATCTGATCGCTCAGGGAATGGAACAGGGACTCTCCTTTACCATCATGGAGAGTGTGCGAAAGGGTAAGGGGTTAAAACCGGAATGGGAAGAGGATATGAAGGCTCATGGCGTGCCTGACTGGTACATATGGTCCTGTAAGAAGATCAAATACATGTTCCCGAAAGCCCATGCTGCGGCCTACGTTATGATGGCGTGGCGTATTGCCTACTGTAAGATTTTCTACCCTCTGGCATATTATGCAGCCTTTTTCAGTATCCGCGCCAGCGCTTTTTCCTATGAGATCATGTGTCAGGGAAGAGATAAGTTGGAATATTATCTGGCAGATTATAAAAAGCGTTCTGATACCCTTTCTAAAAAGGAACAGGATACGCTGCGAGATATGCGCATTGTCCAGGAAATGTATGCAAGAGGCTTTGATTTTGTGCCTATTGATATTTACAAGGCAAAAGCAAGGCATTTCCAGATTATTGATGGCAGACTGATGCCTTCTTTAAGTAGTATTGATGGTTTAGGTGAAAAGGCGGCAGAAGCAGTGGTGGATGCAGTAAAGGATGGTCCATTCTTGTCAGTAGAAGATTTCTCAGGCCGTACCAAAGTAAATGGAACAATTTGTTCCCTGATGTCTGACTTGGGACTGCTTAAGGATCTTCCTCAGTCTAATCAGTTATCATTATTCGATCTATAAAATGATAATGATATAAGAATTGGGAACAGGCTGTACCTGATGAGCTGGTATCATATTGCGGCGTATCGATCAGGTTTCATATGTGCGTATTGATCTGGTATCATAAAATTGACTTATAAAAAAAATTATGGTATATTTTGGAAAGAGTTTTTTCGCATGTGGAGTGTGAAAAAACTCTTTCTTGCACTTTAAAAGCAAATTGACGCATCAAAGCGTTAAAGTAATACGTTGAAATGAAAACAGCGTAAATCAAAGTAAATGGGGGTTTAATATTTTTAATGGAACGTGAAAAATTTTCTTCCAGATTAGGTTTCATCCTGATCTCAGCAGGCTGTGCTATTGGTCTGGGCAATGTATGGAGATTTCCTTATATTGTAGGAGCTTACGGAGGAGCTGCTTTTGTGCTTATTTATCTGGCATTTCTCCTGATCCTTGGTCTTCCTATTGTAGTAATGGAATTTGCTGTAGGACGTGCCAGTAAACGAAGTGCAGCTCTTTCTTTTAATTTGCTAGAGCCAAAGGATACAAAATGGCATCTGACCCGATATGCAGCTATGGCAGGAAACTATATGCTGATGATGTTCTATACCACGGTAGCAGGATGGATGATCTATTATTTCATTAAAATGCTCCGGGGAGACTTTACAGGACTTGATTCAGACGCAGTAGCTGGAGAGTTTACCAGCATGCTTGGGAACCCGACATTGATGGCGGGATTTATGGTTTTTGTGGTAGTTCTTTGTTTTGGTATCTGTGCCCAGGGGTTGGTAGCAGGTGTAGAACGTATTACAAAAGTGATGATGGTCTGCCTGTTGTTTCTTATGATAGCACTGGCTGCTCATTCTATGGTATTAAAGGGCGGTGAACCGGGACTGGAGTTTTATTTAAAGCCTGATTTTGGAAAAATGGTAGATGCAGGACTGGGAAATTCTATTTTTGCAGCTATGGGACAGTCTTTTTTTACATTAAGTATCGGTATTGGTGCGCTGGCTATTTTTGGAAGTTATATCGGAAAAGAACACCGTTTGACTGGCGAAGCCATCAGTATTACTATTCTGGATACACTGGTTGCATTTATGGCTGGTCTGATTATTTTCCCGGCATGCTTTGCTTATGGAGTTGAACCAACTTCCGGTCCGTCCCTGATCTTTATCACACTGCCAAACGTATTTAACCATATGGCAGGAGGAAGACTGTGGGGATCATTGTTCTTCGTATTTATGTCCTTTGCAGCTCTTTCTACTGTAATTGCTGTATTCCAGAATATTATTTCTTTTGCAACAGACCTTACAGGCTGTTCTGTAAAGAAAGCGGTAGCGTGGAATGTAGCAGTAGTGATCATCTTGTCATTGCCATGTGTGTTCGGATTTAATATCTGGAGTAATTTCCAGCCATTAGGAGCAGGATCCAATATACAGGATTTAGAAGACTTTATCCTCAGTGATAATCTGCTGCCGATTGGAAGTCTGTTATATCTGTTGTTTTGCACCAGCAGATATGGATGGGGATTTGAAAAATTCCTGGCAGAAGCAAATGAGGGAGCCGGTGTTAAATTTCCAAGATGGGCACGTTTTTACGTAAGTTATATCCTTCCGCTGATTGTGATCTTTATTCTGGTTCAGGGATATATTGCGAAATTCTTCTAAATAAATTCTAAATGAGAAGCATTTAGAACATGTGAAAAATACAGCAAAAGCAGAGGCCTGTGCTGTAAGAGAACAGCATACGGCTTCTGCCCAAGCATTATTTTTTTAGTTGTCTAAAAAAAATTAACAATTTTGAAAATTTGTAGTTGACAACTGGAAGAATGTGTATTATACTATTCAACGTAATCGAGATCGAGGCGTGGCTCAGTTTGGTAGAGCGCTGCGTTCGGGACGCAGA